>OFDC01001536.1_pt1 | contig 12039 bp, 8 predicted proteins | sample 1520941 | NCBI WGS metagenome assembly OFDC01 (sample SAMEA94258168, study PRJEB24077) | hot springs metagenome | biome: Aquatic biome; feature: Water | place: India | collected 2012-12-06 | depth 5 m | reverse complement strand
GACCGCCCTGCCGGTGGCCTCGGCCATGCCGGGCAGGGGCTTGATCTCGGCGTTGAGGGCGCAGCCGTTGGCGCGCACGAAGCGGGCGATGGCCTCGAAGCGGGGCACCGGTTCGCCCGCATGGACCGGCCCGTGCCATGTGCCGGCGTCCCGCCGCGACAGGTCGCCCCATGGCACGGCCGCAGTGCCCCGTCCGTCGGTGGTGCGGTCCAGCGTGTCGTCGTGCAGCAGGAACAGCTCGCCGTCGGGGCCGAGCTTGACGTCGCACTCGAAGGCGCGCCAGCCCAGGGCGAAGCCTTGGCGGAAGGCGGCGAGGGTGTTTTCAGGCGCCAGGCGTCCTGCCCCCCGATGGGCGAACCAGAACGGGTAGGGCCAGGCGGAAGGGATTGCGCAGGGGGCCATCGTGATGAATTGTTGCGCTGCGGTACCATTGCCGGTCAAGTGCCGAAGCGGGCCCCGATGTGCGGTCCGGCTCCCATGAACGCACCGCTCCCCCTGACTCCGATGGCCGCCGCCACCGATGCGCCGGCCGACGCCGCCGCCCCCCGGTTGCGCGAGATCCCCTACAACTACACCTCGTTCTCCGACCGCGAGATCGTGTTGCGCATCCTCGGGCCTCGCGCCTGGGAGCTGCTCGACCGCCTGCGCGAGGAGCGCCAGACCGGCCGCTCCGCCCGCATGCTCTACGAGGTGCTGGGCGACATCTGGGTGGTGCAGCGCAACCCCTACCTGCAGGACGACCTGCTGGACAACCCCAAGCGCCGCGGCCTGCTCATCGAGGCGCTGACCGAGCTGTTGCAGCCCCTGGAAAAGGGCCTCGCCATCGGGCTGCACACCCCGACGGTGATGATGGTGGTGGGCGTCAACGGCGCCGGCAAGACGACCAGCATCGGCAAGCTCACCCGCCACCTGGCGGATGCGCAGCAGAAGGTGCTGTTGGCCGCGGCCGACACCTTCCGGGCGGCGGCGCGCGAGCAGCTGGCGATCTGGGCCGATCGCAACCAGGTGCAGATCGTCAGCCAGGAAGGCGGTGATCCCGCGGCCGTGACCTACGACGCGGTGGTGGCGGGCAAGGCGCGCGAGTCCGACGTGGTGATCGCCGACACCGCGGGGCGCCTGCCCACCCAGCTGCACCTGATGGAGGAGCTGAAGAAGATTCGCCGCGTCATCGCCAAGGCCGAGCCCAGCGGACCCCACGAGGTGCTGCTGGTGGTGGACGGCAACACCGGGCAGAACGCGCTGATGCAGGTCAAGGCTTTCGACGATGCGCTGAAGCTCACCGGCCTGATCGTCACCAAGCTCGACGGCACGGCCAAGGGCGGCGTGCTGGCGGCCATCGCGCGCGAGCGGCCGGTGCCGGTGTACTTCATCGGGGTGGGCGAGCAGCTGGAGGACCTGGAGACCTTCAATGCGCGCGAGTTCGCGGAGGCCCTGCTCAGCTGATGACCCTGCCCCGGGCGCGCCTCAGCGGCGCTCGGTCGGGGGCGGCGCGGCGCGGTCGTCGAAGTCGTCGAACCAGGTCGACGGCGGCGGGTCGTGGAAGTCGGTGGCCGGCCCGGCAGCGTCGTCGCGCTGCAGTTGCGCAAGCAGCGCGGCCGCGGTCGCCGAGGAGGCTGCGGACGAGGTGGCTGCTGCGGCATCGGCCTCGCTTTCACCCAGCAGTTGCTGGCGGGCCTGGGCCGGCGAGGGCAGCCGGCTCTCGTGCCACACCACCACCGTGATCTTGGCCGCCTTCAGCACGCGGCGCATCCGCTCCAGGCGCTGCTGGCTGCGCTCGCTGTCGGTGTCGGTGCGCACCTCGACCACCGCCACCACTTCCGACGTGCGGTCGCACACCACCAGGTCGGCGTTCAGGCTGCCCACGCGCTTGACCCACTCTGCATAGGAATGCCTTGTGGGCACCCGCAGGAAGCGCGACAGCTGCACCTGGGCCAGCACGAGGTGATCGGGCAGGGCGCGCACGAGGATGCCGTAGGCGTCCCGTTCACCCCGCGAGAGCACCCGGGTGGCGTGTGGCTCCCAGGCGGCCACGGTGTCGAGTTCCGAGTGGCGGCCGGGCTTGCGGCCACCGGCGTCGCGCGCGGCCTCGGTGCCCGCGCGTCGCCTCCACCACAAGCCGACCAGGCCGGCGATCAACAGCAGCAGGGCGCCCCAGGTCCAGAGGTTCATGGGATGTGAGCTTCGCAACAGAAAGCGAGGTTCCGACCGTACCCCCGGCCAGCGCCCCGGTCAACGGGGGCTCAAGCGGGCAAGCGTGACGCAATCCGGCGTTTCAGCGCAGACCGCCAGGGCCACCCGGGCCGCCGAGGCCGCCCAGGCCTTTCATGCCGCCCATGCGCTTCATCATCTTCATCAGACCGCCGCCCTTCATCTTTTTCATCATCGCCTGCATCTGTTCAAACTGGTTGAGCAGGCGGTTGACCTCCTGAACCTGGACGCCCGCCCCGGTGGCGATGCGACGCTTGCGGCTGGCCTTGATGAGTTCCGGCTTGCGGCGTTCCAGCGGCGTCATCGAGCGGATGATGCCTTCCATGCGGCGGATGTCGCGCTCGGCGCGGTCCATGTCGCCGGGGCCGGCCTTGGCCTTGTTGATCATCTCGGTGGGCAGCTTGTCCATCAGCGTGGACAGCCCGCCCATCTTCTTCATCTGGCTGATCTGGGCGAGGAAGTCTTCGAGGTCGAAGCCGCCGCTCTTGACCTTCTCGGCCAGCTTCTGCGCGGCCTCGATGTCCACGCCCTTCTGAACTTCCTCGACCAGCGCGACGATGTCGCCCATGCCGAGCACGCGGCCGGCGTGGCGCTCGGCGTCGAAGGGCTCCAGGCCGTCGATCTTCTCGGAGACGCCGGCGAACTTGATGGGCGCGCCGGTGATCTGCCGTACCGACAGCGCCGCGCCGCCGCGCGAGTCGCCGTCGAGCTTGGTCAGCACCACGCCGGTCAGCGGCAGGGCCTCCTTGAAGGCCTTGGCGGTGTTGACCGCGTCCTGGCCCTGCATCGCGTCGACCACGAACAGCGTCTCGACCGGGTGGAGCGTGCCGTGCAGATCCCGGATCTCGGCCATCAGCGCCTCGTCGATGGCCAGGCGGCCGGCCGTGTCGACGATCAGCACGTCGAAGTAGTGGCGGCGGGCATGGTCCAGCGCGGCCAGCGCGATGTCGTGCGGCTTCTGGTCGGCCGCCGACGGGAACCATTCGCCGCCCGCCTGCCGGGTGACGGTCTTGAGCTGTTCGATGGCCGCGGGACGGTAGACGTCGGCCGACACGGTGAGCACCTTCTTCTTGCGCTTGTCGATCAGGTGCTTGGTGAGCTTGGCGGTGGTCGTCGTCTTGCCCGAACCCTGCAGGCCGGCCATCAGGATCACCGCGGGCGGCTGCACGGCGAGATCGAGGTCGGCCACGCCCTCACCCATGGTGGCCGCGAGTTCCTTGTGCACGATGCCCACCAGCGCCTGGCCGGGGTTGAGCGAGCCCACCACCTCCTGGCCCAGCGCCTTCTCCTTCACCCGGGCGATGAAGTCGCGCACCACCGGCAGCGCGACGTCGGCCTCCAGCAAGGCCATGCGCACCTCGCGCAGCATGTCCTGCACGTTGGTCTCGGTGATGCGGGCCTGGCCCCGCATGGTCTTGACCAGGCGTGACAGGCGGTCGGTGAGGGTGGAGGCCATGAGGCGGTCAGACGGGAGGGGGACGGGAAGCGTCCCCGGCGAACGCGGGGCGCGAAAGTAAACTGCTCGGATGATTTTATCGCCCGGGTCTGTCTCCGCCGCCCATGTGCTCGCCCTGGCGCTCGCGGGGTCGGCCGTGCTGGCCTACGTGATGTCGGCCCTGTCCGAGTCCGCCGAACGACGCCTGCCCGCACGCGCCTGGCAAGTCGGGTGGCTGTCGCACGCGCTGGTGCTGGTGCTCGCCTTTTCGGCGCTGGACGTGCCCGGGCCGCACGGCGCGCGCTTCGGTTTCGCGCCGGTGCTGTCGACCACCGCCTGGCTGGTGCTGACCGTCCATGCGGTCGAAAGCCGTTTCGTGCCGTTGCCGCAGGTCAGGCGGGTGCTCGCTGTGATCGGTGCGGTGTCGGTGGCGCTGGCCGCGGCCTTCCCCGGCGAACCCCATCCCGCCGCCACGTCCCCCTGGGCCCCGCTGCACTGGATGCTGGGCGTCGCCTCGTACGGGCTGTTCGGTGCGGCGGTGCTGCATGCGTCGCTGCTCGATTCCGCGGACCGCCAGCTCAAGCGCAAGACCGGACCCGGCCTGGGGCCGGGCGGGTTGCCGCTGCTCAAGCTCGAACGGCTCACCTTCCGCTTCGTCGACGCCGGCTTCATCGTGCTGTCGGTGACCCTGCTGTTGGGCGTGTGGTCCTCGACCGAATGGCGGTGGGACCACAAGACGGTGTTCTCGCTGCTGGGGTGGGCGGTGTTCGCCGGTCTCATCGCCGGGCGCCACCTGCAGGGGTGGCGCGGACGGCGCGCCACCCGGTGGCTCTATGCCGGGGCTGCGCTGCTGTTGCTGGCCTACGTCGGCTCGCGTTTCGTGCTGCAGGTGCTGCTGCACCGGACCGTGTGAGGACACCATGAAGTACCTGGTCGTGTTCCTGGTCATCGCTGTCGTGCTGTGGTTCGCCCTGCGCGACCGTCCGCGGCGTCCGCCGCGTCCCCGTGCCAAGGCGCGCGGACGCGAGGTCGCCGCCCTGATGGTGCGCTGCGAGCAGTGCGGCCTGCACCTGCCCCGCGACGAGGCCCTGCCCGGCGCGGACGACGGCTTCTACTGCAGCGAGGCGCACCGGCGTCTCGGGCCGCCGGCACGATGAGCGCAGAGGGCGAGAGCAATCGCCGCCAGGGCGACCGACGTCGCGCCGACCGTCGCCGGCTGGACCGCTCGTCGGTCGACGAGTCCTGGTTCGCGATGCTCGGCGTCAACGTCGACAGCCGCACCGGGGAGTCGACCTACGAGGAGATGGTGGACTCGCGGCTGGCCGGATGGGCACCGACGGGGGAGGCGGCGGAGGACAGTCGTTTCATCACCCGCCAGGCGCTGCGCCTGATCTCCGGGGGCGGCTCCGCGTTCCAGCGCATCCATCGCACCTTCATCACTGCCCGCGCGGCGCTCGGCATCGCCCTGGTCGTCGCGCAGCTGGCCGGGCGGGTGTGGGCCATGGGCGGGCAGATCGCTGTGCCGCTGGCGGTGTGCCTGGCCTATGCGGCGCAGGCGGCGGCCATGTGGCTGATGCCGCGCTACCAGCACTCGATCACACCGCGATCGATGTCGCACATGAGCAGCCCGGCCTGGCTGGCGACGATCGGCGTGGACCTGCTTGCCTTCTCGGTGCTGCACCTGCTGGAGCCGGGGGCGACATTCAACTATGTCGCGCTGCTGGTCCTGCCAGTGCTGATGGCCGGCGTGCTCACGCCGCGGCTGATGGCCCTGGCCGTGGCGGCCGTCATCTCGCTGATGCTGCTGTTCGGCGCCTGGCGCCTGGGCTTGCGCAGCGGCGACTTCACCTCCCCCATGACCCAGGCGGGGCTGGCGGGCATCGGCTTTTTCGTCATCACCATCCTGGCCGGCGAGCTCGCCGGACGGCTCGCCCGCGAGGAACTCACTGCGCGCGGGAGCCTGGAACTGGCCCGCCAGCAGGCCCAGCTGAACCGGCTGGTGATCGAGCAGATGCAGGACGGCGTGCTGGTGGTCGACCGCCGTGGGCGGGTGCGGACGGCCAACCCCGCCGCGCGCCTGCTGCTGGGGGCCCACAGCATGTGCCGTCCGGCGCCCTTCATGCTGCCCGAGACGCTGGTGTGGCGCCCCCTGGCCGAAGCGGTGCAGCGCGCCTTCCGCGAGGGCACCTGGCCGGAAGCCGGGCGCGAGGTGTCGCTCGATTTCGAGCCTGGCTTCGCCCGCACGCTCATCATGCGCGTGCGTTTCACGCGGCGTGCGACCGCCTCGCAGGACGACAGCAAGACGGAAGAGGAACTGTGTGTCGTGTTCCTGGAAGACCTGCGCAGCGTGCAGGCACGGACGCGACAGGAGAAGCTGGCCGCGATGGGGCGGGTGTCGGCCGGCATCGCGCATGAGATCCGCAATCCGCTCGCCGCGATCTCGCAGGCGAACGCCCTGCTTGAGGAGGATGCCACCACGCCCGATCAGCAGCGCCTGACCCGCATGGTGGCCGAGAACGCGGAGCGCCTGAAGCGCATCGTCGAGGACGTGCTGGAAGTCGCGCCGGGCACGCCCCCGGTGCTGCGCACCATCGACGGCACCGGCGAAGTCGCCAAGATCTGCAGCGAGTGGGCCCGAACAGTCCAGTTGCCCCTGGGCGAGCGCAGTCGCCTGCAAGTGCGCCTGCCGCACCAGCCGCTGGGCGTGGTGTTCGAGCCCGAGCACCTCCGCCGTGTGCTCGTGAACCTGCTGGACAACGCGCGTCGGCACGCGAGCGACTCGCCGGGCGCCGTGCAACTGACTCTGCGTGCGACCGACGAGCGCACCGCGGTGCTGCAGGTCAGCAGCGACGGCGCGCCGATTGCTCCGGAGGTAGAGCGCCACCTCTTCGAGCCCTTCTTCTCGACGCGCAGCCGTGGCACGGGCCTGGGCCTCTATATTTGCAAGGAGCTGTGCGACCGCTACGGGGCCACCATCGAGTACCGCCCCGGCGCAGCCCAGGACAGCCATCGCAACGTCTTCCGGGTCGAGATGAAGCGCAACCCGTTGGCGCTGTCCGAATCGCCCCTGCTGACATGATCCGACGTTCACCTCGTCGCGCCCGAAACCGGCGATCCCTTTCGACCGCCGCGCATCCACACGGGGCACGGGGGGCGCACCTCGAGTAGATTCTCATGACCTCACCCTCGCACTTCAGCCTGCTCGTCGTGGACGACGAGCCGGACCTGCGCACGCTGTATGAACTGACGTTGCTGCGCGAAGGCTACGACGTGGAGACTGCCGGCTGTGTGGAGGACGCGTGGCTGCACCTGAAGGACCGCACCTACAGCGCGGTGATCACTGACATGCGTCTACCCGACGGCACCGGGCTGGACCTGCTGAAGCGGCTGGAGGAGTCGGGGCGACGCGAGAAGGCGATCGTCATCACCGCGTACGGGTCGTCCGAGAACGCGGTCGAGGCGCTGAAGGCCGGGGCCTACGACTACCTCACCAAGCCGGTTGACCTGCGCCAGTTCCGGGCGGTGGTGGCCTCCGCACTCGGACGCGCTCCGCAGACCTCGCCCACGGTGGTGCCGTCCAGCTTGCCCTCCGAATTGCCTGGCGAGCGCGTGGCCGCCGAGTTGCCGACGCCGCGGCCGACCGCCTCTGCCATGGTCAGCGCCCCGGCACCGGAGGCCGAGCCCAGCGAGCCCGCTGTCGCGCCGGCCCTGCGCCGGCTTGTCGGGCGCTCGCCCGCCATGCAACAAGTGCGCGACCTCGTCGAGAAGGTCGCCCGGAGCATGGCACCGGTGCTGGTGCAGGGCGAGTCGGGCACCGGCAAGGAACTCGTCGCGCGGGCCATCCACGGCGTGAGTGTGCGGGCCGGACAGCCCTTCATCGCGGTCAACTGCGGTGCCATCCCCGAACAGCTGCTCGAGGCGGAGTTCTTCGGCTATCGCAAGGGCGCGTTCACCGGCGCGGCAGAGGACCGTGACGGCTTCTTCCAGGCCGCCCACGGCGGCACGCTGTTCCTCGACGAGATCGGCGACCTGCCGCTGTCCATGCAGTCGAAGCTGCTGCGAGCGATCCAGGAGCGGTCGGTGCGCCCCGTCGGCGCGACGCAGGAACTGCCGGTGAACGTGCGCATCCTCAGCGCGACCCACAAGGACCTCGCCGCGGAGGTGCAGGCCGGCCGCTTCCGGCAGGATCTGTTCTACCGGCTCAACGTCATCCAGATCCGCGTGCCCCCGCTGCGCGAACGCAGCGAGGACCTTCCCGCGCTGTGCGAGGCCGTCCTCGAACGGATCGCCCGCGACGCGGGCGTGTGGCCTCCGCCGTCCTTGTCCGCCGACGCGCAGATGCAGCTGGCGCGCTACAGCTTCCCGGGCAATGTGCGCGAGCTGGAGAACCTGCTGCACCGCGCAGTGGCCCTGTCCAGCGGCGAGGCCATCGAGCGCGCCGACCTCGGCCTGCCTGACGACGCACTCGACACCGAGGTGGTCGACCTGGACGCCCTGGCCGAGACCGAGCGCGCGCTGGCGGCCGTGGCGCCGCAGGCGCCTGCCCCGCCGCAGGCACCCGCGCCGCTGCCCTCGGACCTCGTCGCGTTTCTCGATGACGTCGAACGCGACATCCTCGTGCGCGCGTTGGAGCGGCATCGCTTCAACCGGACCGCCGCCGGCGCCAGCCTCGGCCTGTCGCTGAGGCAGATGCGCTACCGCATGGCCCGCCTCGGCATCAACGTGGCGGACCACCTGGGCGAGCGCCTCGACAGCCTGTGATCGCGCCCCAGCCGTCGCCGTGGACCGCCGGCTGGTGGCGGCCGGCGCGCCGCTGCCCCTCGCCGAACCACGGTCCGCGTCCTGCCGGCACGCCGATCGACCTGGTGGTGCTGCATTCGATCAGCCTGCCTCCGGGCGTGTACGGCGGGCCCGAGGTCGAGCAGCTCTTCACGAATCGCCTCGACTGGGATGCGCACCCGTATTTCCAGCAGATCCGCGGGCTCGAAGTGTCCGCGCATTTCGTCATCCGGCGCGACGGTGAGGTGCTGCAGTTCGTGTCGTGCGACGACCGTGCCTGGCACGCCGGGCGTTCGCAGTGGCGCGGGCGCGACAACTGCAACGACTTCTCCGTCGGCATCGAGCTCGAGGGCCTGGAAGGCGAAGCCTTCGACGATGCGCAGTACCTTGCGCTGGTGCCGCTGCTGAAGGCGCTGCGCGAGCGCTATCCCATCGCGGCCGTGGTGGGACATGAGCATGTCGCGCCGGGGCGCAAGATCGACCCGGGTCCCGGGTTCGATTGGCGGCGCCTGTGTGCCGCCACCGGCTGGGCCGCCAGCACCTTCGCCCCCTTGGCCTGAACCAATGCCGCCCCGCACGGCGGCATCTTCGCGGCATCCGTGACGCAATGCCTTCGCGCGCCTGCGCGGGACGCCCCTGGCCTCGCTGTCAAGAGCTTTGCTGTCATGCGCGGGGCCTTCGTCATCCGGACTAGCCCTCATACGGGGCACTAGATATAGTGCATACAGTGCTGCGGTCGCGCTAGATCTAGTGTCCTAGCTATCCACAGCGATCCACGTGCACTCCACCGAGTCTCCACAAACTTGTCCACAGGCGACCCCGATCCCGGCGGTCGCCTCTGTTCTTTCCAGAAGCTCGCAGCGCTGCAGCGAGCCATCCCCGACCTGACGATTTCGGTCCAAGGGGAACCGTCGTCGTCGCCATCCAGAGAAGGGCCTCCATGCAAACCGTCCTCAGCCGTCCCACCGATTCCGTGCTGCCCGCGGACTCCGCTGCCGCCGCGCCCGCGGGCCGTGCCGCCTCCGCGTACCAGGGGTACCAGATCATCCGCCGCAACGGCGCGGTGGTCTCGTTCGAGCCCAACAAGATCGCGGTGGCCCTGATGAAGGCCTTCCTCGCGGTCCACGGCACCCAGGGTGCGGCGTCGGCCAGCGTGCGCGAGACGGTGGACGGCCTGACCGAGGCGGTGGTGCGTGCGCTGCTGCGTTCGCGCCCGGGCGGCGGCACGTTCCACATCGAGGACGTGCAGGACCAGGTCGAATTGGGCCTGATGCGCGGCGGCCATCACGAAGTGGCGCGCGCGTACGTGCTGTACCGCGAGCGCCGTGCGCAGGAGCGCGCCCGGCAGGGCGAGGTCAAGCAGGTCACCGAGCCGCAGTTCTTCGTCACCGACGGCGGCCAGCGCGTGCCGCTGGACCTGGCTCAGCTGCAGGCCCTGATCGTCTCGGCCTGCGAAGGCCTGGGTGCCGACGTCAAGCCCGAGCCCATCCTCAACGAGACCCGCCGCAACCTGTACGACGGCGTGCCGATCGACGAGGTCTACAAGGCCGCCATCCTGGCCGCCCGCACGCTGATCGAGAAGGACCCGGGCTACACCCGTGCGACCGCACGCCTGCTGCTGCACACCATCCGCAAGGAGATCCTGGGTGAAGAGGTCACCCAGGCCGAGATGCAGCAGCGCTACGCCGACTACTTCCCCACCTTCATCAAGAAGGGCGTGCAGGCCGAGCTGCTGGACGAGAAGCTGCAGCAGTTCGACCTCGCCAAGCTGGGGGCGGCGCTGGACGCCAGCCGCGACCTGCAGTTCGACTACCTCGGCCTGCAGACCCTGTACGACCGCTATTTCCTGCACGTCGACGGCACCCGCATCGAGATGCCGCAGGCCTTCTTCATGCGCGTGGCCATGGGCCTGTCGCTCAACGAGATCGACCGCGAGGCGCGCGCCATCGAGTTCTACGAGGTGCTGTCGAGCTTCGACTTCATGTCGAGCACGCCCACCCTGTTCAACGCCGGCACCCGCCGCTCGCAGCTGTCGAGCTGCTACCTGACCACGGTTGCGGACGACCTGGACGGCATCTACGAGGCGCTCAAGGAAAACGCGCTGCTGTCGAAGTTCGCCGGCGGCCTGGGCAACGACTGGACCCGCGTGCGTGCGCTGGGCTCGCACATCAAGGGCACCAACGGCAAGAGCCAGGGCGTGGTGCCGTTCCTGAAGGTGGTCAACGACACCGCGGTGGCGGTGAACCAGGGCGGCAAGCGCAAGGGCGCCGTCTGCGCCTACCTGGAGAGCTGGCACCTGGACATCGAGGAATTCCTGGAGCTGCGCAAGAACACCGGCGACGACCGCCGTCGCACCCACGATATGAACACGGCGAACTGGATTCCCGATCTGTTCATGAAGCGCGTGATCGAAGGCGGCGACTGGACCCTGTTCTCGCCGTCGACCTGCCCGGACCTGCACGACAAGTTCGGCCGTGACTTCGAGGCGGCCTACACCGCCTACGAGGCCAAGGCCGACCGCGGCGAGATCAAGCTGTTCAAGCGCATGCCGGCCAAGGACCTGTGGCGCCGCATGCTCTCGATGCTGTTCGAGACTGGCCACCCCTGGATCACCTTCAAGGACGCCTGCAACGTGCGCAGCCCGCAGCAGCACGCGGGCGTGGTGCACAGCAGCAACCTGTGTACCGAGATCACGCTGAACACCAGCGACACCGAGATCGCGGTGTGCAACCTCGGTTCGGTCAATCTGGCCCAGCACATCCGTGACGGCCAGATCGACCACGCCAAGCTGAAGAAGACCGTCGCGACCGCCATGCGGATGCTCGACAACGTCATCGACATCAACTACTACGCGGTCAAGAAGGCGCGCGATTCCAACCTGCGCCATCGCCCGGTCGGCCTGGGCATCATGGGCTTCCAGGACGCGCTGTACCAGCTGCGCACGCCCTACGCCAGCGAGGCGGCCGTGGCCTTCGCCGACCAGTCCATGGAAGCGGTGTGCTACTACGCCTACTGGGCCTCCACCGAGCTGGCCGAGGAGCGTGGCCGCTACTCCAGCTACCGCGGCTCGCTGTGGGACCGCGGCATCCTGCCGATCGACAGCCTGGACCTGCTGGCCGAGCAGCGCGGCGGCTATGTCGAGATCGACCGCAGCCGCACGATGGACTGGGACGCCCTGCGCGCGCGCATCGGCCAGCACGGCATGCGCAATTCCAACTGTGTGGCGATCGCGCCGACGGCGACCATCTCCAACATCATCGGCGTGGACGCGTCGATCGAGCCGTGCTTCGGCAACCTGTCGGTCAAGTCCAACCTGTCCGGCGAGTTCACGGTCATCAACGAGTACCTGGTGCGCGACCTGAAGAAGCTCGGCCTGTGGGACGACGTGATGGTCATGGACCTGAAGCACTTCGACGGGTCGCTGCGCCGCATCGACCGCATCCCGGAGGAACTCAAGGCGCTGTACGCGACCGCCTTCGAGGTCGAGACGCAGTGGCTGGTCGAGGCCGCCGCACGTCGCCAGAAGTGGATCGACCAGGCGCAGAGCCTGAACATCTACATGGCCGGCGCGTCGGGCAAGAAGCTCGACGAGACCTACAAGCTGGCCTGGCTGCGCG
>OFDC01001535.1_pt1 | contig 12039 bp, 12 predicted proteins | sample 1520941 | NCBI WGS metagenome assembly OFDC01 (sample SAMEA94258168, study PRJEB24077) | hot springs metagenome | biome: Aquatic biome; feature: Water | place: India | collected 2012-12-06 | depth 5 m | reverse complement strand
TATATTCTTTGTTTTTCTTCTTGCCAGTGGCTTCGTCGAAATACGTTTCTTTTACTGTAATTGGCACAATTTCAGCATCGAATTTGCCAGCCGATTGAGCAGCCAATGCTTTTTGATGTGAATTATAAGAGAAAATATCTTGCTCTTCACGACCGATGTTGAATTGTTGTGCTACTTGCTCGGCTGTAAGTCCCATTCCGATGTAATAGTCTGGGTGATGCGAAGCTAATCCATAATTCAATGCCATTTTCCAACCCGTTGTTGGTACCATCGACATTGATTCTGTTCCACCCGCTACGATACAATCGGCCATTCCTGCACTAATCTTTGCAGCCGCCATTGCGATTGTTTCAACGCCCGAACCACAATAACGATTGACAGTTACGCCCGCCACGCTCTTGCCCAACGACAAAAGTGAAATATAACGAGCCATTTGCATACCTTGCTCAGCCTCAGGAACGGCATTTCCTACGATGAGGTCATCAACACGAGCAGGATCGAGGTTTGGCACTTGTGCCATGAGGTGCTTGATTACATCAGCCGCCAAATCATCGGGGCGAGTAAAGCGAAAAACTCCTTTGGGTGCTTTGCCGACTGCACTTCGGTAGCCAGCTACTATATATGCGTTCATTTTATTTTAAGATACGAGATTTGAGATACTGGATTCGAGAAAAATTAACTTCCAAATTTTCTTTGTAATGAGAAAATAATCTTTTGAATTGATATTAATTGAGTCGAAATATTATCGAAATCAGTTATTGAAATAAGATTTAACTTTTCAGCTAAAATTAGCTGGGTTTCTAATTCATAAGATGAGCCGAGAGCAATTCCAAGAAAACGAGAAAAGTCTTGGTTTGAATTTCGTCCAGAACCTTCTGCTATATTTGATGGAATCGAAACTGCACATCTTCTTATTTGACTTGTTAAGCCCCATTTTTCATCAGTTGGAAAGGTTGATGTTAAATCGTAAACCTCTTGGGTGAGGTCAATTGACATTTGCCAAACTTTCAAATCTTTAAAATTGTGAGCTGTCATTTTTTAGATACGAGATATTAGATTTGAGATATGGGATTTGAGATTCAAAAGTTCGATTTTTAGGAGATAAAAAAAATATGAAAATAATAATTCTCGCATCTCATATCCCGCATCTCGTATCTCAGTTACGAGGCGGCTTTCCTCCACTAAGCAATCCCTGCATACGCTCCATTGTCTTTTTCTCTCCACAAAGCGATAAGAATGCTTCACGCTCCAAATCCAATAGATATTGCTCAGTAACCATTTGCGGATAACTCAAATCTCCACCCGAAATTACGTAGGCCAATTTATCGGCAATTTTTGCATCGTGTTCGGTGATGTATTTACCCATCAACATTCCCGTAATTCCCGCCTTGAAAAGAGCAATTCCTGCTTTTCCTTGAACCTTAATATCAGTACGTTGTTTTGGTTGAGTATAACCATCTTCTGCCAACTTGATAGCTTCTTCTTTCGCTTCAGCAATCAAACGACTACGATTCAATACAATTTTATCTCTATCGTTTTTCAAATAACCCATATCAAAAGCCTCTTGTGCCGAAGTCGAAACTTTAGCCTGAGCAATATTCATAAAGGCATTTTGAAGAACGTTCAATTCTGGGTCGCCAGTTTTGTAGGCATCTGAGCAACGAAGAGCCATTTCTTTGGTTCCGCCACCTGCTGGAATCAAGCCAACTCCTAATTCAACTAAACCCATGTAGGTTTCTGCATGAGCCACCACCTTATCGGCATGAAGGTTTAGTTCGCAACCACCGCCCAAAGCCAAGCTGTGTGCGGCCGTTACGACTGGAATTGATGAATATCTTGCACGCATCATCGTTTGTTGGAACTGTGCAATCATCATATTGATTTCGTCGTATTCTTGCTCAATGGCAAACATAAACAACATCGCCAAGTTTGCACCCGCTGAAAACGCTTCGTTAGAATCATTTCCAACCACTAAACCTCTGAAATCTTTCTCGGCAATGGCGTAGGCTTTATTTAAACCTTCTACCACTTCTGCACCGAAAGTATTCATTTTTGAGTGGAACTCTACGCCTGCAATACCGTCGCCCAAATCGAAGATGGTTGAACCTGCATTTTTCCAAATCACATTGGTTTGACGAAGGTTATCCAAAATAATGAACGATTCTGTTCCAGGAATTACTTTGTATGATTTTGTTGGAATATCATAATATTTACGTTTTCCTGCTTCAACTTTATAGAAAGTCTCATTGCCAGCTTCAAGCATTTCATAAACCCAAGCGGCTGGTTTGAGATTGAGGTCTTCCATGATTTTTATCATCGGACGAACCCCAATGGCATCCCACGTTTCAAACATACCCATTTGCCAGCCAAAACCTGAACAAATAGCCGCATCAATTCTATATAGTTCGTCTGAAATTTCTGGAATACGGTTGGTAGCGTAACGGAAACCATCGGCAAAAGTCTTGCGGTAAAACTCGCCTGCTTTGTCTTTTCCAGCCAAAAGTACCGAGAAACGTTTTTTCAAATCGTCGATGCTTTTGGTGCTTTCGAGCGTAGCAAATTTTACTTTTTCGGAAGGTTTATATTCAAAAGATTTAAGGTCTAAGGCAAGAATGAGCGTTTTGCCCTTTTCGTCTTTGGTTTTTTTGTAGAAACCTTGACCAGTTTTATCACCGAGCCATTTGTTTTCCATTAATTTGGCCATTGTTGGCGGCAAAATAAAGGCATCTTTCGATTCGTCGGTTTCTAAAACATTAATCAAGTTATTACAAACATTAACGGTTGTGTCTAAGCCAACCACATCTGACAAGCGGAAAGTACCTGATTTCGGGCGACCAACTACTGTACTGGTAAGTTTATCAACTTCTTCAACGGTCAAGCCCATTTCTTCGGCCACTCTGATGGTTTGAACCATCGCATAGATTCCCAAACGATTGGCAATAAATGCAGGTGTATCTTTACACAAAACAGTGGTTTTACCGAGATATAAATCTCCGTAGTGCATCAAGAAATCAAGCACCGACTTATCAGTTTTATCGGTTGGGATGATTTCTAATAAACGCAAATAACGTGGTGGGTTGAAGAAGTGAGTACCGCAGAAATGTTTTTGAAAATCTTCTGAGCGTCCTTCTGCCATCAAATGAATCGGAATACCCGAAGTATTTGAGGTGATAAGTGTACCTGGCTTACGGAATTTTTCAACTTTTTCGTAGATAATTTTCTTGATGTCGAGACGCTCAACAACTACCTCAATAATCCAATCGTAGGCAGCGATTTTTGGCATATCATCATCAAAATTGCCCAGTTTTACTCGGCTCAATGATTTCTGACTGAAAATTGGCGAAGGACTTGCCTTTACGGCCGCTTGAAATAACTCGCCAACAATACGATTTCGCACGGCTGGGTGCGTGGTGTCGAGTCCTTTGGCTTTTTCGGCATCGTTTGGTTCTTTCGGAACCATATCGAGAAGTAAAACTTCTACGCCAATATTGGCAAAGTGCAAGGCAATACGGCTTCCCATAATGCCCGCACCCAAAACAACTACTTTTTTGATACTACGATTCATGGTTTTGTGTTTGTAATGTTTCGTTTTTATATTGTTTCAACGAGTTTTCATTGAAAAGTTGTTATATCCCGTAGGGATTATATATCGGTAGAAGATATTTGTTTTTTAAAAGTTTTCATGCCGTAGGTATGAAACATTTCTTAGTGTGCTGTTCCATACCTACGGCATGGAATTTACTCGGAATGATAATTTTCTACCAATATTATATCCCGCTGGGATGATGCTTATTTGACTATAATTAATTTTCAAAGGCATCGATAAAGACTACTAATTTTACATCTCGCTTATATACCTTAATTCTAATTTATATCTATTCTATGTCTTTAAAGATGTATTTTTCGTCGAATTCAATCTCAAATTTTTCTAAAAATGCCTTATATTCTTCTAAAAACGTTAATTTTCTATGATGCTCTTTTTGATTTTTGATGTACTCCATTACATTTGATAAATGTGAATGACTGTAAGAAAATGCACCAAATCCTTCTTGCCAAGAAAATTTACCTCTCACAAGTTTATTTTCGTTTATCCATTTTGATGAATCTCGCTTGACAACTTGGACTAATTCTGATAAAGCTTGTGTTGTACGAAAACCTATTAAAATATGAACATGGTCTGGCATTCCGTTAGTAATCAATAATTTATGACCATTATTCTGAATAATTCCAGTCATGTAGGCATATAATCTATCCTTCCAAAACTTATCAATTAAACTCGTTCTATTCTGAACAGCAAAAATTAATTGAATATGTAGTTGTGTAAAAGTATTTGCCATTTTTAAATCATCTGACTCTGCAATCTCTTCACAAGCATCGTGATTATTCTACGATTTAGCTCGGTTTCCATCGAAATATAATCTTTATATTGCTCAACTGAAAGTTTCCCGATGATTGTTCCAACAAAATAATTCCGTAATTGTGCGTCTTTTTTGATGGTATTTTCGATGTAATTAGCTTGGTCTTCGGGCGAATATTTTTCAAATAAAACCTTATGTTTGAGTAAATATTGCGTAAAAACCGCAATCAATAATTCATTTTGTTCTTTCAAAATTGGTCTTAAAAACTCATTCTGAAAATTCTCTTCTGCTGAAATCATACTTTTATTTCTTCTTCAAAATCCAGGCCCAAATCATTTCTGTTACAACCACTTCTTCTTCCGTTTCGTCAGTCACTTTTACCGTAACGTTCACTTCGCCTTTGTCAGTTTCTCTGATTTGCTTTATTTGCTCATCGGTTAGTGTTGCAATTGCTCTTTGTTGACCTTGGCTACGCTTGATAAACTTCACTGAAAGGTTTTTCATCAGCGGAAGTTTATCATCGGGAATGTTCATGCCGACTACCATTCCAGAAGCCGTTTCGGCTAAAAGTGTGGTTGCTGCGGCATGAATTTGCCCAATGTGGTTTTGTACTTTGTTTCGATTTGGAAGTGTTACTGCGACTTCATTACAAGTCATTTTCTCGAAATGTATGCCTGCCGTACCAACAAACTTTACGAATCGACCGATGGCGAAATCTCGCATAAAACCACGCATAAATGCAGGAAATGACTGCAATTTTGCCAAAGTTCGATTAAGGTTATTGTTGTACTCCATTGAATAATATTCTTTGAATGTAAAGCCTACTATTGTTATGCAAGCATAATTTCAAGGCAAATATACATGAAAGATATTAGTATGCAAGCATACTAATATAAAATTTGTTTTACCAAGATTTTCTATGAAGAAAAACATAATTTAGTGAGAAGATATTTGTTGGGAAACCAAATTTTATTTGGAGACGTTTTAGGGGAAAATCCTTCTTGTATTGTCATTTACTTGAGTTAATTAAACACAAACTTTAACAATATACATTATGAAACTATTACCAATTGAGCGACGCAGCAATCTCAGTCGTGAAGAATTCATCGAAAACTATTTAAAACCAAAACGCCCCGTAATTTTTACTGATTTGGTGAAAGATTGGCCAGCCCTCGATAAATGGACTTTCGATTGGCTACGCAAAAATTATGGGCATATCGAAGTTCCGTTGTTTGATAACCATATTCACGATACCAAAAATTACTTCCAAGCGGCCAAAACTATGCCTTTTGGCGAATATCTAACACTTATTGAGCAAGGCCCTACTGACTTACGTATATTCTTGTTCGATATTTTTAAGATTGTGCCAGAACTGGCTAACGATATTCGTTTTCCGACAATCATGGATGGCTTCTTAAAAAGCTATAAATTTATGTTTTTTGGGGGGCAAAATTCGGTCGTGAATCTGCATTATGACATGGACTGCTCAAATGTTTTCCTGACGCAGTTTCAAACTCGTAAGCAAGCAATTCTTTTTGCACCCGATAAGAGTGCGAATCTTTACCAACATCCATTTACGGTGCAATCTCACGTAAATCCACTAAAACCAGACTATGAGCGTTATCCTGCGATGAAAAATTTGGAAGGTTATGAGGCAACTTTTGGTCATGGCGAAACGCTTTTTATTCCGTCATTGTGGTGGCATTATATTAAGTATGTCGATGGTGGATTTAGTTTGGCACTTCGAGCAAATGATTCTATCTTTACAACTGCTCGTGGTGGCTGGAATGTGGTAAGGCATACATTTATTGATAAAGGTATGACCAAACTGGCGGGTGATTCGTGGAAACAATGGAAAGAACGCAAAGCCATTGAAAATGCCAATGAGGTTTTGGTTTAGTCCACGGTCCGCAGACCACAACATAAAATTTGGATTGAATATTACGTATGCAGAAACAAGATTTAAGAAAAGAATATCTTCAGAAACGAAAAGCCCTCACCGAAATAGAAGTTGAGGGCTTTTCGAGAAAAATACACGACTGGTTTTTTAGAAGTATTCCTGTGCATGCCTACGCAACGATTCATACTTTCTTACCCATCAAACGCAATAATGAGATAGATACTTGGCTCATTATCAATACACTACAAAAAGACTTTGCGACCGATATTGTCATTCCGAAAAGCCACGATGATGGTACAATGAGTCATTACTTACTCACGAAAGATACAGTTTTTGAAGAAAATAAATGGAGAATTCCAGAACCAATATCCAATATCCATCATCAGGCATCAAGCATCGACTTAGTATTGATTCCTCTACTTTGTTTCGATAAAAAAGGCTATCGAGTTGGCTACGGAAAAGGTTATTACGACCGATTTTTGGCCGAATGCCGTCCCGATGTTATGAAAATTGGTCTTTCGATTTTTGAACCTGTTGATGACATCAGTGATGTCAATGAGTTTGATATAAAAATGGATTATTGCATTACGCCAAATAGAATCTGGGATTTTAATTAAAAAATATTTTTCATAAATTACTGATAATCAACCACTAACATTGGTTGATTATTTTTTTTATTATTTTCATCCAACCTTTTCACACTTTTTTCTCCCTTTATATCGAAACGCAACCAAAGCCTTTGATACTATCGCACAACATATCGGAAAACGAATTGGTGAGCTGCTGTCTCGCCAAAGACCGCAATGCTCAGTATTTGCTTTTTGAGAAATACAAAAAGGCGATGTTTACGAAGGTTTTTCGATTGTTGAATGATTATGATGAAGCCAACGATGCCCTGCAAGAAGGTTTTATTGAGGTTTTTAGAAGTTTGGCCGATTTCAAGGCTGACTCAACTTTGGGTGCTTGGATAAAGACCATTATGGTTCGGCAAGCGATTCGCCGTCGAAAATTCTTGGATAAGTTTGAAAGGTTGGATGTTGAAATGCACGAAACGGCTTTTGAAGTAGCCGATACTTTCACAGGTCAAGAATTAGACGAGGCCATTAGAACTTTACCCGAAGGTTGCAGAGCCGTTTTTTTACTGGCCGAAGTAGAGGGATTTATGCACAAAGAAATTGCTGAAATGTTGAATATTTCGGAAGGAACTTCAAAATCACAACTTTCACACGCCAAAAAGTTATTGAGAAAAAAATTAAGCGATGTCTAAAGATTTGAACGAAATATTGCCCGAATTTGAGCCAAAAGCTAATCTGTGGAGCCAAATTGAGCAAACACTTGATTTTGATGACTTGCTTGAAGCAAAAACCAAGGATTTGCCCGAGTTTGAGCCTTCGATAGAGTGGAATAGCATTTTGGAAGAAATTTCGGTGGTGAAAAAGCCAAAAATAGTTAAGTTCCCGAGTTTCATTCGTTGGGGAATTGCTGCTTCTATCATGCTTATGTTGGGGTTTGTTTGGTTTTTTAATCAAAAATCTGATGAAGGAATTATTTCTTATTCGGTCGAAAAACAAGTTGAGCCAAAAACTGAAATACAAGCCAGTACTACCCAAGCCGAGAATGAAGCTGAGGAATTTATCAATCAGCAATGCGAAGAAGTGGAGGTGGTTTGTATGAAGCCCGAAGTGAAAGAACTAAGAGCAGAATTAGCCGAATTGAACCTCAATCAAAGAGATTTGGAAACGCAAATCGAGCAGTTTGGCAATGACCCAGCTTTGGTGCAAGCCCAAATCAAAATCGAAAACCAAAAAGCACAGATTACGAAAGAGTTAATCCATATTTTGAGAAGCTAAACACACACAATTATGAAAAAGACGAGTCATTTTACTAAATCTACACAAGCACCAAGCCGAAAGCCCTCCGTGCTAAGGAGGGCAGGCTGGAGTTTTCTACTGCTGTTCTCATTTGCAAGTTATGCCCAGCAACTTCAAGTGGTCACTAAATCCATACAAAAAGAAATCAGTTATTCGGCTGGCTCAAAAATTAATCTGAATGCAAAAAAAGCCGACATCATTATTAAAGGAAAATCAACCGACCGAATCAGTATTGTAGTAAAATTAATTGCCAAGCATACCGACCGAAGCATTGCTGAAAAAGAACTTTCGTACCTCAATTATGAACTAAAAAACACTTCGGGCATAGTTGATTTATCAAATTCATACGAGATTCCGAAGTCGGCAGGTAAACTACGCAGTCAAGTAAATACAGTTTATGAAATCACGATTCCGAACAAAGCTAATCTGTTGATTATTAATTCGTTTGGCAATATTTCAATCAGTGATTTTTCGGGAGAATTGGCTGTGAAATTTAATTTTGGCAAACTCAATTTGACCGATGTTTCAGGAAAACTCAACATCGAATCATCGTTTGGCGATGTTTATGCCGAAAACCTTGACGGAAGTTTCATCTGTAAATCAGAAAAAGCAGTTGTCGAACTTTACAACCCAAGCGGAACGACACTTTTGGAGTCGAAATACGGCAGCGTGAAACTAAATCTTTTCAATTCGCTTGATAAATTGGTGGTCAATGCTTCTCGCTCGACCATTGAAGTCAATGTAAGACGTTTTGAAGATTTCCGATTCGACCTCGGCACCACTTATTCCCAAATAAATACTCCAAGTGCCTATCGAGAATTTTTGAGCAATTATAATAATCAGGAAACGCTACTTTTTGACACAAAATCGAAGAAACCGCTGGTGCAAATCCAAAATTCGTATAGCCCGATTACTGTTCTCATTGATAAAAACCTACAAACACACAAATAATTGATTATGAAAAAGTTACTAATCTTTTTGCTCGCCATTTCGTCGGTACACGCACAGGAATTAACGGTTGGCATTAAAGGCGAATACAGTATCAAAAACTTTGAACATCTTTCTAATGTACGTGCAAGGATTGATAATAATGTTTCTCTTTTTAACAATGATGTTTTACCTAATGGTGCAGGTGGTATTTTTGCAAGGGTTGATAAAGGCAGAAATGTATTTTCTGCTGAAATAAATCACAGTTGGCAAAGGGTGAAAGCGATGATGATTGGGCCTAATGAACTGGGTAATATTGAATACGATTTAATGTTTGTAAACCCTCGACTGGGTTATTCTTATAAACCTTTGCCGTGGTTGAGAATTAATGCCCGACTTGGCACAAACTTATTTTATGAATCGAAATTTCAATTCAATCAACGATTGAAAACCGAACAAAACCGTGCAGAGTATTTTGCTACTTCGCTGAAACAGTATGAAAATGACAATTCAACCAATGGGCAGCAGATGAAGGCAATGTTCTTAAGCCAACAAAAGTTGGAAGCCATATCAAGTAGCTACTTTAAGAGTATCAGAAAGGTTCATTTTGATACTCGATTGGGCGTTGGTGTTGATTTCGGTGGGTTTATGATAGACCTTAACTATAATCGCAGCCTCACGCCTATCATTCAGGATATTGATTACAACGGGCAAACATCGCCACTGAATCTTCAATACGATTATCTTTCGTTGAGTGTTGGGTATCGCATTTTACCCATTCGTAAGTTTTTATTGCCTCCACGCAAAAACAAAACTTACGAAAAAATACAATCTGAAATACCTTTTTACAAAAATGAAGTCAATTTCTTATTCGGCAAACAAAGCAAAAATCGAAACTCTCTCAATATTTACGAAAGTTCTTATACTCGTTATTTATTGAAGCGTGTGGGCGTAACGATTGGTGTTAATACCATTCAATCGCCACTTAGTGCAACTGACAATGACGGACTACCCAACATTGGTATTCAAAATGCTATTACGGTGTTTACCGAAGCAAAGTTTTTGCCTCTTTATACCAAAAAACACCGAATTGGTCTTGCTGCTGGTCTAAACTATATCAGATATGAAGGATTGGAAGGAAGCACATATCTTAATACTCCTGATAATGCTCCTGCTTTCAATACAGTTAGTTTCCAACCTCTTTTTCAATCTAAAAAGGGCAGTTTTGGTTATCAAATCACAGCAGATTATAATTACTTGCTCACTAAACGAATACCAATTGGTGGCTGGTTGAGGGCAAATGGAAATAAAACAAATGGCAATGGGAATTTTATCGCTTTAGGAATTAAAACTGGCTACTTATTCTAACACAAAATGAAAAAGACATACATCACACTTCTACTGAGCATACTTTCAAACCTACTTTTTGCTCAAAATAAAACTGACTTTCGCAACGAATTCAGTACCGAAATAGGCAGTTATCGAGGCAATTCGATGTCCAACAGCTATTTTTTCAGACAAAAATATACGCATTGGTTTTCTCGTCATATTGGGGTATCGGTAAGCAATATGCGTTCAAATCAGACGGTTGATATTCCTATTGAAGAATATAATAGTAGCCTTAATACTCTTACCAAACTTCGTCAAACAAATAATCGCTACTTAGATTTAAGTTTAGCCACTAAGTTTGCCATACAAAAGCACGAATTCAGACTTTCGGTAGGGTTTTCGGCTAATAAGCATTACGAAATGCGAGTTCTTAAAAAAGAATATATTGATAGCCCATCACAGACTCCTCAGATTTATAATACGGCTGATGTAAAGGTTGAAAACTTGCTTCTACCTCAACTCAGCATAGGTTACGCTTACCGAATCTCACCTCGTTGGTCGGCAGGAATAAATGCACAGAAATATTTCGGGAAATACCCAGCTACAAACTTTGGTTTTTCGGTAAATTATCATTTCAATGTCTCGACCGATTCGTTGGGTTTAAATGAAAATAAAAACGAAAAATGGGCATACGGAATCGTGGGCGGAGCTGGACTTATGGGAAGTTTTAATGATTTAAAACGTCAAAAATTTCCCGTTGGGCCATACATTGGTGTTTTTGCAGAAAAACGCTTAGGTTTAGCATGGAAAACCCGCATAGAACTTGCCTATGCACAACGTGGGGTAAATTATGCTTCTCCAAGTTTATACAAATATGGCCCAGTAGCGAAATACCAATCAAACTTTATCCAAATTCCGATTCTCTTCAAAAATGAATTTGCCTATAAATGGAATTATTTCTTTGGCCCACAATTCTCCACATTTTTTGGTGGAAAATACTCAGTAAATAACGAAAAACAAGAAGTAAGAAACCAAGGAAGCCTAACGCTCGGTTCGCAACTCGGAATGGGCTACGACCTTACGCCCAAACTCTCGCTCGAAACTCGCTTTGTGTTTGATATTATGAGTTTTGGACCCCGAATAAACGCTACGGGTTTCGGAATTAATGATTTTCGCTTAGGTTTTAGTAGGAAATTGTGAAAAATGCCAAATTTTGTATTATTCCAAGAAATCAAACCAAATTTTACATTATCTTTGCCCTCCAATTAATCTTCTTTCCCTAAAAGCAAGATTAAGTAATTTGTTTTTACTAAAAATAGCTCCCCTTTAGGGGCGGGGGGGTGGTCTTCTGATTCTAAAATGAAAATTGCAGTAGTTGGTGCAACTGGCTTAGTTGGCACTGAAATCTTGAAAGTATTGGCGGAAAGAAACTTTCCCGTTACCGAAATCATTCCTGTTGCTTCCGAAAAATCAATTGGTAAACAGGTTGAATTTAAGGGTAAACAGTTTACGGTGGTAGGCTACGAAGATGCTATCAAGATGAAACCTGCGGTTGCGATTTTCTCAGCAGGTGGAAGCTCTTCTTTGGCTTTAGCACCCTTGTTTGCTGAGGCAGGTATTCCTGTAATTGACAACTCTTCGGCGTGGAGAATGG
>OFDC01001534.1_pt1 | contig 12057 bp, 13 predicted proteins | sample 1520941 | NCBI WGS metagenome assembly OFDC01 (sample SAMEA94258168, study PRJEB24077) | hot springs metagenome | biome: Aquatic biome; feature: Water | place: India | collected 2012-12-06 | depth 5 m | reverse complement strand
GCGCTAATTTTGAGAAGGCGTTGCCCATTTTGCATCTCATTTCAGATAAAAATCTGCACCGAAAACGTGCGTTTTAGCACGTTTTCTACCCTTCGCCCGCTCCAAAAAAAAGGTCTGACCTTAAGAGGTCGGACCTTTTTTTTGCGCTAATTTTGAGAAGGCGTTGCCCATTTTGCATCTCATTTCAGATAAAAATCTCACCTTATTTGTTGCGCTGATTTAGATCAATATCTCTCAAACATCTCTTTAATTATCTTCACGTCATCAGTTTTGGTTAAGGCCAACATCGCCAACACTCGAGCTTTTTGTGGACTCAAATTATCTGCGGTCACAAAACCAAATTCATCGTCATTAATTTCAGCATTTCTGGCAACGATACCAGCACCAAGGTGAGAACTTCTAACTACTAAAACTCCTTTTTTAGCAGCTTCTTTTAGCTTCTCGAGACTTGCTTTATCAATGTTACCATCACCAACTCCAGCAACAATTATCGCTTTCGAACCGGACTCAACAAGTTTGTCGATTATGTTAGCATCAGATCCAGCGTATGCATAAACAATATCAACTTTTGGCAAAACTTCAGTTTTTCTGATATTAAACATTGTATCCGCAGTATGTAATCTGAGCGGTGCGTAATAGATTTCTGGTTTGCCATAATGGACAACTCCAATCGGACCAGAATTATTTGATTTAAAAGATGCCACGTTAGTTGTGTGAGTTTTTGCAACATCGCGCGCAGAGAAAACCTCATCATTTAACATCACCAAAACACCTTTGTTGAAAGCAACATCACTTGCTGCCAAAGCCACGGCGTTGTAGAGATTTAGAGGACCATCAGCGCTCAGCGAAGTGCCCGGACGCATTGATCCAACAATAATCACCGGCTTTCTGCTTTTAACAGTGAGATTCAGAAAATAGGCAGTTTCTTCAATAGTATCAGTTCCATGAGTAATCACCACTCCTTCAACAGCGCGAAGTGCCAACATTTCATTCACTTTCTTGGAAATTTCTAACCAAGTTGCCGAAGTCATATCTTGACTAGAAACTTGCATAATTTGCTCAGCTTTAATTCCGGCTAATTTGGTAATTCCTGGAACAGTTTTGATGATTTGCTCAATATCAACTTTTCCCGTTGAATATGAAGCACCAGTTGAAGAAGCACCAGCTCCCGAAATCGTTCCACCAGTTGCTAAAATTACGATATTTTTGGCATTGGCTGAAACTGAAAAAGCTAGAAAAATTACTAAAAGAAATAGCTGAAAAAATAGTTTTGTAATTTTCATCAACGCGAGGAATTATTGCGAGTTTGAGTAAAAAATTTGGTTTCCCATCCAGCAACTGGTGTTACAACACCGCGAGTTTTGGAATCAACAGGTTTAAAATTTGATCGAGGCTTAACAATATTTTGTTCCAATAAATCAGGTAAAGTTTTGGTTTTACGATCAATTAACTCATCAGACAAAGATTCCATATCAGAATCATTGTAGTTCTCTACTTCTAAAACCGTTTCCGATTCTTCATTATTAGGCTTAGCAACACTTTCTTCTCTAACTAGCCGTCCCGCAATTTTTATTATTTCGAATGGATCTTTATCAACAAATCCGGCTTTCCTTTTTATATCCAAAAAATCTTCTTCGCTAAAAATATTAGAAGTAATAACTCTCATAAAATTTTGCGCCCTTTTTGAATCGTCTTTTTCTGCCATCAAAATATTGGAGGCTAAATCATTCCTAACCATTTGATCCGAAATTGAAGTCATAATTTGACGAAATGCAGCAATACCACTTTTTGATTGTAGATCAAAGTTGTGACCTGATTGATTCCATTGCAGAATCAAGTTCGATTTGTTTCGATCATCACTCAACATACCGACAGCCTGCTCAAGAAACTCAATTCCAAAACTTTGATCTTGCAGCATAGAGAACTTCAACATTGCATCACAACGCCAAGTTTCATTCGACATCAAAGGCATCAAATCCGCTATATTTGACCAACCACTAAAATCTAGTTTTTGTCTTTTTATAAAATGAAAAACGGCTTTATCTCTTACATCTTGCGTTGGAAGTAAATCTAATAGTGGCTCAATCCCTGACTTGGTAGCTAAATCTTCAGAAAGATAAGAAGTGATCATCTTGTAACATAACATTTCAAAACCACGCTTCTCAATATCTGGGAAATATTGTTTGGCCTTTTCTTGATGCTCATTAAGAAACTCGATAAAGATCTTTAGTAACTTAGCATCGCAAGATTTTCTGTTTCTACTGTTTGAAAGAAAACTACCTAACTCTTCAATCTTACTTTCAATGCTACTTTCTCTTTTCAAAGTTCTTTCCCATAACAGAGAAATATCATATTCCGGAAGTTTTTGAATTGAATTTCGTGACACTGAATTACTCTTTATTAGTAGTTAAACTTTTTTCGATTCCACTTTCGCAGTAAAACTCTTCGCCAATCTTGATTTCCTCACGACCGTTTTTTACACGCCAAGCGTTCGAATCGCGCAGAGAAAAAATACAACCACAGTATTCCTGTTTATAAAATTCTTCGCGTTTGGCGATTTCATACATTCGCGCTGCGCCACCCTCTTTACGCCAATTGTAAGTCCAGTAATTTACACCTTCGTAATGGTTGGCTGCACGAATTCCGCAGTCGTTAATTTGATCCATATTTTTCCAGCGCGAAATTCCCAGCGACGAAGTGATTGTCGAGAATCCATTTTCAAAAGCATGAAGCGCCGTACGTTCAAAACGCATATCAAAACAAGCAGTACAGCGAATTCCACGCTCAGGTTCCCATTCCATTCCTTTGGCACGTTTGAACCAATTTTGCACATCGTAATCAGCGTCAACAAATGGAATTCCCAGTTTTTCGGCAAAGCGAATATTTTCTTCTTTGCGAATTAAGTATTCTTTTTTGGGATGAATGTTTGGGTTGTAGAAAAAAATCGTCACATCAATTCCCGATTCTTTCATACGTTCCATCAAATCTCCGGCACAAGGCGCGCAGCAGCTATGCATTAAAACACGATTATCTTTAGCGTCCGCTGGAAGTTCCAATTTGTGAGGCATTTTTTAGCGACTTAGTTATTGTTTCTGCAGCAATTTGTGCTGCTAAAGGTTTGACAATTTTAGTAGTCGGATGATGAGAAAAAGTTTCACCAATTTCCAGATCAATATTTTGTCTTTTGGAATACATCATTTGATCAGCATGACGCTTTCTCTCAAGAGGAAATTGGCGCATACGTTGTAGATAAGATTCACCAATCAATGCACCAAATTCTGAGTGAATTGCTGTAATTCCAACTTGATTTTCTTCACCGGCAACTTCGAGATCGAAAGAATTTTCTTTACCGCTTTTATTGGCAATCGCCGATCCAATAGTCAAAAGTTGTCTAAGACAATAAGGCTGATTGCTGATAATAATTACGCTTGGTTTGCGATCTTGCGGAAAATGTGATGAGCTATCAAATTGGCTGTAAGCAGCATTAGCGCCGCTTTCAGTATCAGGTCGCGCTCTTCCTTCTACAGTTGCGGAATCAACGATATTATCAATTTTAATACCGAGATGCTCCTGAAATAAAAGTTGCGCCATCATAGTTTCAGTGATTCTGCGCGTTTCACCTTCAGCATATTTTAAATAAGTTCTGCCGTCACTTCTTTTTTCAAATTGTGGATCAGGATTAACTGCAATATTATTGACCGCCGCCAATTTGAGAAAAAATGCTTTAGTTTCATCCCAAGATTCATGCGGCATTTTATCGATTTCCAACCACAATTCACGACTACCAGTCACAAATCTTATCACTCCCGGATTAATATTTTGTGATTTGTATAAGTTATCCCAATATTCAATCCGACTTTGCATTCTGTAACGCGCCGCGCCTTGAATCCATGATTCATCATATTGTTTTTTTTGTCGGATTCATTTCTCTAATCATACCAATAGTATCAGCATTTTGCAGATATTTTTCGCGTGCTAAATCTTGTAAATCGAATGGTTGTAACTCGTTACGTTCTTGATTATAAACTCTCGCAAATGCGCTCTGCCCTAAATACAAAACCATGTCTTCAACATCTTGAACATCAAAATTCTCCGACTCAAAAAGATGGTCGAGTAAATATTTTGTCGATCCTTCGGCATCTTTAAAAACTTGTTTTAGTGCTTCAAATGCTGCTGCTTCATCACCTTGAGCAAACTGACTTTTCTTGCCACTTTTATCGCAATTAATCAAATTGACCATTTGCCAAAGTTTTTTATCTTCAAAATATCCAGCCAAAGCTAAGTTTTCCAAAAGAGCAATTTGCTGCTCTTCACTTACAAAACCAAAGTTGGATAAAACATCTTTTAGTTTACTCATATGCCTGAATTACCTGAAGTTGAAACGGTGCGCCGTGGTTTAGAAAATCTAGTTGGCAAAAAAATTGTCAAAGTTTTTCGTTCTGACAAAAAGATGCGTATTGCCTCAAATCTTGATTTACAAGAATTAAAAGGTGGAAAGATCATCGAAATTACTCGCCGAGCGCGTTATTTGATTATTCACTTCGACAATAAAAAAAGTCTGATTGTGCATTTGGGAATGAGCGGAAAAGTTACGGTTAATCGTGATTTCAAGAAATTAAAACACGATCACTTTGCCATAGAATTTGGAGACGGTAAACACTTGATTTTAAACGATGCACGCCGTTTTGGTTTTGTTGATTTAGTTGAAACAAAAAATCTCAAAACTCACAAAATGCTGGCAAAATTAGGGCCAGAACCACTTTCAGATGAGTTCAATTTTGCTGATCTAAAAAGCAAATTATCTGATAAAAAAATGAACATCAAAACCACCATGATGGATAATGAAATTGTCGTTGGTGTTGGAAATATTTATATTAATGAATCACTCTTGGATTCAGGAATTTCACCACTTCGCGCTGCATCCTCACTTAAAGATTCGGAAATAAAAAAACTAATTTCATCAATCAAAAAAATCATCAAACGCGCAATCGATTTGGGCGGTTCATCAATTTCAGATTATGTCACCGCGTCAGGTGATTTAGGCAATTTCCAAAATACTTTCAAAGTTTACGGACGCGAAAAATTAAACTGTTTGCAATGTAGCGATTCGATTGTGAAGATAAAACAAAATGGTCGCTCGAGCTTTTACTGTCCAACTTGCCAGAGGTAATTATGAAAAAAAATTTACTAATAATTCTCGCAATCTTTTCGCTGTGTTCATGTATTCAAGATGACGTGATCAACGATCCTGTACAACCTACTGTAATCAATAACGACCTTACCGCCAATGACTTCGTAAAGGGCAGCGAAGATATTCCTTTAGTTAGCAATCTAGATTTGGTAGAAACTGGTGATGTTGATTTTGATTCTGAATCGGGAAGCTTTGCTGTTATTGATTACAAAAGCTCAATTGATTTAGAAGCCATTCAAGGATTCTACTTAAAAACTCTGCCGCAAATGGGCTGGAAACTGATTAAAAATGATCAAATACACTCTATTTTTGCACGCGATGGCGAAAAACTTGAGATCGAATTTATCGAAAATGATGCCGAAGATGGCGAAGATACAGTAAGATTTTCGATGTCTTCTGCGCTTAAAAAATAGCGATCAATTACATCACGCGCAGATTACCGTAATCAACATCGCGGTGATATTTGCGTTTAGTAAAAGCTAAAATTAATCCAAAACAAATCGCTGTCGACATCATTGATGAACCTCCATAACTGATAAAAGGAAGCGTCATACCCTTAGTTGGCATTAAACGCAAACTTACACCAATATTTACGATAACCTGCATCGAAAACTGCATCATCAAACCGCACAGAGCTAAATAAATAAAAGAATCTTCTTCTTCCAAAGCACGTTTGACAATACGCGCGATCAAATAAGCAAAAATCGCGATGATGATTGCACAAGCCAAAATTCCATATTCTTCACCAACAACAGCAAAAATAAAATCGGTGTGAGCATCAGGAATAAATTTTTTCACTACACCATTTCCGGGGCCTTTACCAAGAAAAGAGCCGTTCACAAAGGCATCAAGAGATCTTTCAACTTGATAATTTTTTCCATCAGCATCGAGAAATTTATTAATACGATCCTCAACGTGCGGAAAAACTAAATATGCACCAACACCTCCGATCACAATCGCCACGCCGATTCCAACAATAATAAAAAGTGGCAAACCGTAAGCAAAAATCTGCACCAACCAAAGTGCGGTGAAAGTTAAAGTCATTCCAAAATCAGGCTGGAGTAAGAGAAGAGAAATGATTATCAAATAAAGTGAGAAAGAAATTCCGTATTTTCTCCACCATTCATCGCGATTAAATCTTTGAAAAATATAAGCGTTGGCAATGACAAAGAATGCTTTTGCGAACTCAGATGGTTGTAGAGTAAAACCCGCAATTGCAATCCATCTTTTTGCACCTTTTGCTTCTGACCCAAAAAATAAAACCAGTACCAATAAAAAGATCACGCTAACCAGTCCAACTACCGACATCACTTTAATTTTTTGCTGATCGAGAAAAGAAATTGAAACCAACAAACACAAAGAAATTGCAGCAAAAATGAGCTGTTTTTTGAGGAAGAAAAATTTCTCAACATCGATTCTTTTGGCAATCGCCGGACTAGAACTAGCAGTCATCATCAGACCAAAAATAATGATTCCCAAAACAATGAGGAAGTTGATCTTGTCGATATCAATCCACCATTTTTTAAAAATATTAAGATGGCGACGATCAAACGGACGATTGGATTTAATATCCCAGCTTTGATGCATACAAACTTATTATTTAACATTTAACTGACGACATCTAACTTATAGTCGAGCATTAATGAAAATGCTAAATGCTAAATGTTAAATCACAATTTTACTCATGCCAAAAAAATCATCCAACAAGATGTGGGGCGGCAGATTTGATGCCAAACCTTCTGATTTGATGCAAGAAATCAACCAATCAATCACTTTCGATAAAAAGCTCTACAAGCAAGATATTAAAGGCTCGACAGCTCATGCAAAAATGTTAGTGAAAGCTGGAATTTTAACGATTGCTGAAAGCAAAAAAATTATTGATGGGCTGAAAAAAATCGAAAAAGAAATCGATAGCGGCCAATTCAATTTCAAAATCGAACTAGAAGATATTCACATGAATATCGAATCACGTTTGAAAGAAATTATCGGCGATGTAGCTGGAAAACTTCACACCGCGCGCTCACGCAACGATCAAGTTGCTGTGGATTTTCGTCTTTTTGTCCGTGACGAAATCGATGAAGTTTTAGTTTTGATCAAAGATTTACAGAAAAATTTGGTGAAAAAAGCTGACGAAAATTTCGGCGTAATTTTGCCGGGATTCACGCATTTACAAGTGGCGCAACCAGTTTTGTTTTCACATCATTTGTTGGCATATTTCGAAATGTTTAAACGCGATGCGTCACGTCTTCAAGACCTACGCGCACGCATGAATGAATGTCCTTTGGGAGCTTGCGCTTTGGCTGGAACTTCTTTCCCAATTGATCGCAATTTTACTGCCAAAGAACTTGGCTTTGATCGCCCAACTGCCAACTCAATGGATTCAGTTTCTGATCGCGATTTCGCTATCGAATATTTGTTTTGTTTGTCGTTGATTGCGACACATCTTTCGCGCTTCGCCGAAGAAATTGTGATTTGGATGAGCAAAGGTTTTGAATTTATCAAACTCTCTGACGCCTTTACTTCCGGCTCTTCAATCATGCCCCAGAAAAAAAATCCTGACGCGGCAGAATTAGTTCGTGGAAAATCTGGTCGAATTTTTGGCTCAACAATTTCACTTTTGACCACAATCAAAGGCCTAACGCTGACTTATTCCAAAGACATGCAAGAAGACAAAGAACCAGTCTTTGACGCATCCGAAAATTCGCGTTTATGCTTGCGAGCTATGTCGGGCATGATCGCCGATATGCGCGTTAATAAAGACCAAATGTTTAAAATGGCTGGCGGCGGCTATTCAACTGCAACTGACTTAGCAGATTGGTTAGTAAAAAATTTAAAAATGCCATTCCGTGATGCGCATCACGTAACTGGAACAATCGTGAAAATGGCTGAAAATAAAGGCATCGACCTTCACGAATTGAAACTTGCTGAAATGCAAAAAGTGGAAAAAAGAATCACGGCGAAAATTTTTGATGTGCTTTCAGTTGAGAATTCAGTGGCGAGCAGAACCTCAATTGGCGGCACTTCACAACTCAGAGTTAAAGAAGAAATTGCCAAAGCAAAAAAGTTTTTGGGTAAATGATGAAAAAAATATTTTACTTAATTTTAATCACTCTTTTTGCCCTTAGCTCTTGCGGTCGCAAAGGTCCTCTTACTTACGAAGGAGAACAAAAAAGGCCAAAATTCAACGATTTCTCCGACGAAACTACTAAAAAACTTCAAAACGCGCCTAATCGTCCGCCAAGAGTGGCGCAATAACTTGCAAAGTTTGTTTCAAATTTTTTACCAAAAGAAAAACAAACTTACGCCAATTTGGCGATTATTTTTTTTACTTGTTTAATTGTTTCAGCCTTTGATCCGTTGGTTTTAATTATTAGATCAGCTTTCTCTTTTCTTACTTTATTACTAACTTGTTTTGAACGGATTTGCTCAAATCTTTTTTCCAAATTTTTTCTTTCTAACGCGAAAATTTGCGGATTATTTTTTCTAGCACGAGCTAGAAAACGCTTTTTCTGAATTGATGGCGAAGCTAGAATGGCAACGATTTTATCACATTTGTAAACATCAACTTCCAAAAGCAATGGCACATTAAGCACAATTAACTTTCTGTTTTCTTGCTGAACTCTTTCTAAAAATTCCTGATATTTTTTTCTGACTTTGGGGTGAATTATTTTTTCTAGAATCTGCAGCTTTTCTTGATTGGCAAAAACAATTTTTCCCAAAATTTTACGTTCAATTTTTTCGGCAACAAAGCTTTCGGGAAAGTTCTTTTTAACTTCTGAAATCGTTACTGAGTCTGATTCCATCAGATTATGAACTTCTTTATCAGCATCAAAAATGGCGGCACCATTCTGAGCAAAAATTTCTGCAACGAAATTTTTGCCCGAAGCGATGCCGCCAGTAAGACCTATGATTTTTTGGCCAATTATTTTAACTCTTGAGGAATTGTTACTTGGCAAGATTCTAAATGTTGTTTGAGATTATTTTTAAGCACTTCTAGTTCTTTTTTTGAACCAGCTTCAGCACGTGCAACTAAGACCGGCTGAGTATTTGAAGCACGAATCAACCACCAACCAGTTTTTTCAGCAACACGAATTCCATCAACATCGTTAAAAGATAAACCGCTTTTTTTGAGGTTAGCTTTAAGTTCTTCTACAATCTCAAATTTTCTTTCGTCAGTACATTCAATTCTGATTTCAGGCGTTGAAATTGCTGTTGGCATTGAACGACGCATCATTGAGAGAGATTCTTTGCTTGATGCCACAATATTGATGATACGTATTGCAGCATAAAGCGCATCGTCGAAACCATAATATTTATCAGCAAAGAAAATATGGCCTGACATTTCACCAGCCAAAGGTGACTTAGTTTCTTTCATTTTAGCTTTAACCAACGAGTGACCAGTTTTCCACATCAGAGGTTTGCCACCAGCTTTAGCGATTTCTTTAAACAAAACATCAGAAGCCTTCACGTCAGCAATAATTGTAGCACCGCGACGGTTTTGCAAAATGTCGCGAGCGTAAAAAACCATCAATTGATCGCCCCACAAAATTTCACCTTTATTGTCCATCACGCCGATGCGGTCTCCATCACCATCAAAAGCAATTCCGATGTCGCATTGTTGTTCGATCACAACTTTTTTCAAATCTTCAAGATTCTTAGGAACTGTAGGATCAGGATGGTGATTTGGGAAAGTTCCGTCAATGTCAGCGTAAAGTAAAATATGTTCTGAAGCGATACGTTCCGAAAGGCGAGCCATGATGTCTCCCGCAGCACCATTGCCGTTATCCCAAGCGATACGCAATTCTTTTTTCGGTTTAAATTCATCGATTTCATCAAGCAAATGGCTGTCGCTTTCTGCCAAAATGCAATCAGACAGAATGCGATCGACATATTCTTCGGCAATATCAGTTTTTTCCAAACTGCCTTCTGCATCGACAAAATCACCAGCTTGCGCAAGCTTTGCCAAACCCAAAATATCGTCGCCATAAAACGGACGCTCTTTGAGCATAATTTTAAAACCGTTGTGGTCTTTTGGATTATGCGAGCCAGTCACCATAATTCCGGCATCTTGTTCCAAATGATAAACCGAAAAGTAAAGCATCGGAGTTGGGCCAACGCCAACGTCAGTCACTTCCAAACCAGATTCGATTAAACCTTTGATTAATTCAGCTTTCAAAGCTGGAGAACTCAAACGTCCGTCGCAAGCAACTGAGATTTTTTTCTTACCATTTTTTTGCAAAAAGCTGGCGAAAGATTTGCCAACGAAAAATGCGTCTTTCTCGAAAAGCGTTTGGTTGTAGATACCACGAATATCGTAAGCGCGAAGGATTGATTGGTGAAAGATATGAGTCATTTTAATTTATTTTTCCTGTTGTTGGTGATGAAGCAGCACCGAATTTTTTAACTTCCATTCTGCCCGCCAAATAAGCGGCACGTCCCGATTCAATCGCTAATTTCATAGCATGTGCCATCAAAACTGGATTTTTTGCTTTGGCAATTGCCGTATTCATTAACACACCATCGCAACCAAGTTCCATGGCAATTGCAGCGTCTGATGCTGTACCAACGCCAGCATCAACTAAAACCGGAACTTTAGATTGTTGAACGATAAGTTCGATATTTAAGCGATTTTGAATTCCCAAACCAGAACCAATTGGAGCAGCCAAAGGCATGATTGCGCAACATCCAATATCTTCTAATTCTTTGGCAACAATTGGATCGTCAGAAGTGTAAACCATCACGTCAAAACCATCTTTAATCAGTAATTCTGCGGCTTTGATGGTTTCAACTACTTTTGGATAAAGAGTTTTTTCGTCAGCTAAAACTTCTAATTTCACCAAATTCCAACCGCCAGCAACACGAGCTAAACGCAAAGTACGAACTGCGTCATCTGCAGTAAAACATCCTGCCGTATTTGGTAAATAAGTGTATTTTTGAGGATCAATAAAATCTTGCAACATCGGCTCGCCCTTTTTCTCGATGTTAACGCGACGTACCGCAACAGTAACAATTTCAGCACCTGAAGCAGCAATCGCGTCTTTAGTTTCTTGGAAATCTTTGTATTTGCCGGTTCCAACTAAAAGGCGTGAGTTGAATTTTTTTCCGGCAATAGTGAAAAAATCAGAAGACATTAAAACTTGTCAGAAAAAAACGTAATTAAGAATAAAACGAAAGGAGCTGAAAGCATTACACCATCAAGTCTATCAAGGATTCCGCCATGTCCTGGAATAATATTTCCAGAATCTTTTACGCCAAAAATTCTTTTGAATTTAGATTCCAAAAGATCACTGGCTTGCTCGATAAGAGCCAACAAAGCGCTGAAGAAAACGAAGAAGAAAATTCCACCACGGAACATGAAAGCGCTCAAGAAACCAATCAACATACTAGCAGCAACGCCACCCATCAAACCTGTCCAAGTTTTGTTTGGGCTGATTTGTGGAGCTAATTTTGCACCACCAAAAGTTTTGCCGGAAAAGAAAGCAAAGATGTCAGTAGTCCAAATTACAGCGAACATCCAAAGCATGATGTTGGTGTCCTGTAGTCTTAATTTAAGCACGCAATACATTGGAATTGCGATGTAAGCCAAACCAATCAAACGCCATTTTTTCTGATCTTGCGCAGTTTTGATTAAATCTAACCATTCAGCAGCCATTAAAATTGTGATGACGATTGTGATAAAGAAGAAAAGACTTTGTGAAAAGCAAATCGCGTAAACTGCAAGTGGCACCAAAACAACGGCGCTAATAACTCTTTGTTTGGTATTTTCTGAAGGATCAATCTCGTCAATTTTTGCAATTATTTTGCCGAAAATTTTGTTAAAGATTACGTTAGCGCTGTGCAAAACTTTTTTGGTATTTTCCAAAGCT
>OFDC01001533.1_pt1 | contig 12075 bp, 6 predicted proteins | sample 1520941 | NCBI WGS metagenome assembly OFDC01 (sample SAMEA94258168, study PRJEB24077) | hot springs metagenome | biome: Aquatic biome; feature: Water | place: India | collected 2012-12-06 | depth 5 m | reverse complement strand
CGTCTCCATCTGACGAGCTAACTTACCAATGGCATGAATTCTGGGGAGCAGGTCACCGTGGATACGGTCCATCCGCCGCCTTGGGCCGACGGAAGGAGGGCCACAAGCCGCGCGATAAGCAACGCTTAGCCCGCTACGTTTGGGCTACCCATACTGCTTGATTAGGAAGTCGAGCGTGATGTTTTCGGCAATCGCATCGTGGGGAATCAGCACATATTGCCACGGCTTTCCGCCGTAGGAGCGTGCATGTTCACTGGCCCATGCGCACCATTGCACCGCAACATCGCGCTTCGCTAGCACATCCTTGTCCTGCATCTGAGTTGCCATTTTGGGCTCCAGCATGAGGATGCGGTCTGCCGTCTCGGCAACGAAGTCGGGTTGATATTCGAGATGGTCATTGCCGCTGCGGTAGAACATCTGAAACTGGCCTTTGGCAGGGCGCAGCCATTTCAGCGACTCACGTTCGAGGATAACCGCGAGCTTGCGCTCCGAATCCGAATGGAACTTTGTGACGGTAGATAGGCATTTGCTGAACCCGCCAAACAGGTAGCGCGCCATGTTGCTCTTGTCCGCAGGCGGCACACGGTAATCGAGCGGTGCTTCGCGCAGTGCTGTGTAGGCGCTCTCTTTCAGTTCAGTGAAGCCCTGCCTGATTTCGTGGTGATATTCGACGCCCTCATCTTTCCAGTAATGGTCTTGCATCTGTGCGTGAACGGCACGCGCGATCTCGCGCTGATGCAGTGAGAGAACCTGTCCTGCATCTTTCTCGGACAGGTAGGAAAGCAGGTGACGGACGACTTGCCCTGCAAGCTCGTAGAGCATGTCGGCATGTTCGTCGTAGGCAATATCGGGGAAGTCAATCAGACCGCTGACGACATAATCTTCAAGCCGCTGTTCCAGCAAATTGCCCTGCGATAGCCCGATTACATCGACCTGATCCGTGCGCAAATGCTTCGCCCAAAGTTCCTCGCTCGGTGCGGGGTAGCGCATACCGGACAGGTCGAGGGTGAACGGCTTGAAGCCAGCCTTCACTTCGCCCTTTGGCATCACGGTGATGCGGGGAATGTCGATGGTTCCCTCCGCCATCAGTTTGGCGGTAGCGGCAATCACCGCCGCCATGTCTGGCGCGGGCTTGGCGATGCCGTCCAGCTCCATTTGGGCTGGCTGAAACTTACTGCTCACCTCGCGGACGATTTGCTCCTGCACCTCGGGGCACGACAGGTAGGAAACGCTGGGCACCTTGTCGGGTTCACGCGCCAGCTTGCGGAAGGCATCGTAGGCAAGCTGTGCGACACGCATTTCGTCCGGGTCGGTAAATGCGGCCTTTGGTGCGGGACCAGCGGCGGCTGCACCGTCGGTGGCCTGCGGCGATTGTAACCCGAGGCTGCCAAGAATTGTCGGCGACGATACAACGGTAACGGTCTTGCGCTCGAAGTCGGCTGCGTCGAGCACGAGCTGTTTGAGACGAATGGGCGAATTGGGATTGTTCGCCTCGTCCACGATTTCCTGAAACCTGTCGTGCGCGACGATATTGAGGCGGTCCACGGCTGTGACGCCCGTGCGTTTGCCGTATGGCAAACGCAGCCCGCGCCCGATGCTTTGCTCGATCAGCGTGCGGGCATTGGCGGCGCGCAGCGGAATGATAGTGTAAAGGTTGGTGACGTCCCAACCCTCTTTGAGCATGTTGACGTGGATGACGATCTCGACGGGGTTGTCGTTCTGCTCGACGGTCAACAGCTTTTCGACGGTCTCTTCTTCCTTCACGCTGGAATCGACCTGAATGACCTTGTCGGCGTAGCGGGCTTCGAAAAACGCTTCCGACTGAATGAGACTCATCAGCTCGGCTGCGTGCGTCGTGTCGCGGGCGATGACCAGCACGAACGGCTTGACGATGCGCACGCCATTTTCGCGGGCATAGGTTTCCAAATCGACCTTCACGCTTTCGTGAAGGCGAATGCCGTCCTCCAGCTTCATGGTCTGCACCGCTTCGGGTGATTTGTCTGCTGGGTTGAAATCCTTGCGGGTGACGACGGCTGGCTCTTTTACGAAGCCATCCTCCATCGCGCGGGCAAGCGGATAGTCTAGGATGACATTGCGGAACGCCACCGGCCCACGCGGGCTTTCGACAAATGGCGTAGCGGTCAGCTCAAGGCCCAGCACCGGCTTCAATTCATTGATCGCGCGCATCCCCGCTGTCGCGCGGTAGCGGTGCGATTCATCCATCAACAGCACCAGGTCGGGAAGGCTTGCGAGATAATCGAAGTAGCTTTCGCCGATTTCCTCGCGGAACGAGCGGATGCGCGGGGAGCGCCCGCCGCGCACTTCGGACGAAATCTTAGCAATGTTGAAAATGTTGATGGTGGTCGGGAAGAGCTGCCCGCCCGATGCGATTTGCCGTTCGTAGTTTTCACCCGTGGTGAGCACGGGCGGCGAGATGGCAAATTCGGAAATGCCCTTGAAGACATATTTGGGTGTGTTCGGCGTGAAGTCGTCGATCAACTTGTTATAGATGGTGAGGTTCGGAGCCAGCACAAAGAAGTTATTGATGCCATGGGCCAGCTTCAAATAGGCAATGAACGCACCCATAAGGCGCGTTTTCCCGACGCCCGTTGCCAGGGCGAAGCATAGTGACGGGAACTCCCGCTCAAAATCGGCGACACTGGGGAACTCGCTTTGGATGACCGCTAATGCTGCGGCGAGGTCGGCGGTCTTCGTGGGTGACACGATCTCGGTTACGCGGTCGAGAATTTCGAGGCTGCGGCGTTGTGGCTGGCGCAGGCTCAAACGGCCTGCAATCGCGTTGACGTGGCGAAGGTTGCTCATGCTGCATCTCCCTCGTCAAACAGGCCAGGCTGCGGAGCCTGCGCTGCAGCCTTCACTTCCGCCTGCGGAAGATTGGCGATATTCAAACTGTAATCGTCGTGACCCCATTCACAGCGGCTACGGATGTGGTTGGGGATTTTGCGCAAGGTGAGATTGGGCCATTGGTCCGCTTTGCCACGAAATGCCGCGCACAAAATCAGCAGTGAACGCCCTTCGCCCACGTCCTCGCTTAGGGCGGCCAGTTCCTCCGGCCCCAAGGTTTGGGTGGTCACATAAATGAAGTCGGCTTCCGATGAATGGCCCTGCTGCCAATAGACGCTGTCGCTTGGGGCATAGGTGAAGCCCTCCAGCTTACAGAGCGCCTGCGCCAGCATCGCGGCGTCATATTCCTTGCTGATGACCTCGCGGCCCCATTTATCCTTTTCGAGCAAGGATGGCGCGAGTTCATAGTAGCGGAAGCCACCACCACCCTTCCACTCCACGGCCTTGCTAATGCCGCCTTGGTCCGTGCCGTCAATCACCCTTTGCATGCGTGGCAAAATATGGGTGTGCGCCTGATCGTGAACCTCGATCATAATCCAACGGCGCTGCATTTTATGTGCGACCGCTGCGGTTGTCCCGGACCCTGCGAATGAGTCCAGCACAATGTCTTCGGGGTTCGTGGCAATATCCAGGATACGCTTGATGAGCTTTTCTGGCTTCGGCGTATCGAAGGGCTTCACACCATCGACGAAGCTTTTTGCTTCGGCCTTTGCATTGCGATTACTACCAGCAAAAGCATGCGTCCAAATTGTTTCGGGCGGTCGAGTATCATTGTCATCCGCATAAATTCGGAAATTTGCGCTCCAGCCAGCACGACCTTTTACCCATTCGACACGCCAAAGCTCCTTCTCGACGCGATCAGGGCTCCATCGCCAGCGGCTATCAGAGCCATCGGGATTCTTGGGATAAACGTCAGTCCCATCTGGGGCAGTTATCGGAAAATACATCGATGGTCGCGCTTCGCGCGTTCCATCTGCGCCCATCGCTCGCAATGGCTTGAGATAATACTTGCGGCCTTCTGAATCAGTTTTGTTGTAATGAGACGGAGCTTCCGGTTCATCTGAGGTGACGTGATTAATTTTGAGGGAGCTGATGTCTCTGGCGAACACCAATAGATGGTCATGTCTCGTTGAAAAGAACTTGGCGTCCATACGGGGGCTATCAGCCTTTTCCCAAACTACGTTCGCTAGAAAATTCTGACGCCCAAAAATCTCATCCGCCATCACCTTCATGTAGTGCGCTTCGTTGTCGTCTAATGTAATCCAAAGAGTTCCGTCAGGCGTCAGCAGACGCCGCAGGACCTCTATGCGGTCACGCATCAGGCCGAGCCAAATCGAATGCTCCAATCCATCATCATACTGTGTGAAGGCGCTTCCCGTATTATAGGGTGGGTCGATGAATACACATTTCACTTTACCCGTGTAATCTGCCTCAAGAGCCTTGAGAGCGAGCAAATTGTCACCGTGAATAAGCATATTATCGAAGATGTCGTTTGAACCGACCCGCGCCGCGGCGTGGTAGCTTTTATCGGCGTCTTCTATCAGGATGCGCGGCTCCAGCCGGGGGCGGTTTTCCTTGCCGACCCAGGTTAGTTCAAGTTTCTGCTTCTTGTCCTTACTCATACGTCCTCATTGGCAGGCGCTGCGCCCGCCACATTGTCAGCTTGCCAGATTTCCGCTTTCAGCGCCGAGAAAAGTTGTCTGCAATCGTTCTGCGTTTTGAAGATCGACTGGAAATCCCGGGCGGCTGTGAGGGTTTGCGCCCCCCCAACGGTCTGATAGCCAGCAAATCCTTTCGCGACAGCTTGTGCAAGCAGTTTCTCGGAGTAATTTACGGCTGCGGCCGATACCGCCGCCTGCTCGTCGGCAGTCAGCGCCAAGGCTTCGCCCTGTTCGGGCTTCAAGCGATTGAAGATCGCCGCAAGCACCACCCAGCGAGCATTGGTGTAAAAGGATTTCAACAAACCGGTGCTGGCTCTCGCGTTATCACTCAGCACCCGAAGGACAATCCGTTGCACCTGGACGGCGCGCCATGTCGTGCGTGCAGAGAGGTCGGTAGGAAAAACCCGCTCGTGCCGGGTGCGGACCGCCTCGGTTGCTGGGAATACCATTTCGAGCGAGCGCAGGGAATCTCTGTTTGCTGCCACGCGATAGAGCAAGTCGCAATCGCCAGCATTGTTGACACAGGCGCAGGCCGTGAGCGCCTCCTCTATTGTGAAATTCTGCTCGTCGCTGTCGGGCGTGTCCTCATCGATCCGATAGTGATAGCCCACGTTGTGCGGCTTGAGGGTGAGCGACATCTGCTCATGCAGTGGGTAGGCGGCGGCGAAGTCCTTCAATCCCACATGGTTCTGAAAGTTCGCCGCGCGTGAAATGCGCTCGGCAAACGCCGCGTCGTCGTCGCATTTTTCAAGCGAGATGATCTTGATGAAGGCGTATCCGGTCGGCGGCGCGCCTTCTGCTGGTGCGGCAATGGCCTTGCCAATGGTGCCCAGCGTCTGCGCGCCATTGATGATGGCAAAGCCCTTGGCCGTGACACGCTTGCTCTCGGTCTTCGTCCGGTCGAGGTTGTTGAGTTCGAGCCGGTCGCAATAGGCCGTCAGGCCGTTATTCAGGTAGTGAAACAGTCCTGCCTCACCCGCGAGGGTCTTCTCGATGTCGTCATTGACGTCCGTGCGTCCCTTGAAGCCACGGATATTGGCGCGGATCAGTCTCGGCCCGTGCTCCTGGTGCAGCGCCTTGAGCCGTTCCAGCGGTATGAGGCCATAAATTGTCTCGTATGGTTGCGTCACAAGACCGGGAAAAAAGATTTGCAGCTCCAGTGAATCGATGCCGATCCCGTCGTCAGCGCCGGTCACCCAATCGTTGAGTGTGGTGAGATTTATCGACGCGAAGCGGAAGTAACCGTCTTCCTGATCTTTGCTCAGCTTTACGCGCAGTGCATCGAAGAGTTGTTTGCGGTCATCGGAAATGAGTGAAAGGCCGGAATAGCAGAGAACGGCGCGTACCTGCGTGGCGGCGTTGGTCAATGCCCCCTCGATCTGTGCGCGCATGGCAGTGATTTTCGCATTGGTTGCGAACGGGTCAAAATTGCCGTCCAGCATGTACTCGACGCCAGTCTTGAACTTGGTGACTTCGCCAAGGTCTGGTTCGTGCATGCCGGAATGGACATACTTCGACTGCACCAACCAAAGAATGTTGGTGATCGGCGAGAAATAAATCCCGTCGATGCCGCAATCGCCGCCGCCATCAACGACGCCATCCGCCGCCTCTTGTAGCGACGCGCCGCCGCGCTTGTGCAGCGTGTAGGCTGCGAGCGCGCGGCTAAGGAAATCGCGTTCGTTCTGCTCCGCATCACCATCGGTTTTCTGAGGAACTAAGCCGTCAAAAAGCTCGTGCAGCTTGGCAGGCAGGGCAAGAATCTCGACGGGCCGGTCTACCATTGGCGTAACCCCCGGAAAGTTGCGACGACTGGCCGCTCATTCATGCACGGAAATAGCCGAGGCCTGAACTCGTGCCCCGTCCTGATAAGTTGAATTTTGTGTGTCGCCGTCATCTGAGAATTTATGAAGGTTTGAGAAGTGGGTGGAGGCGGCGCGTGTCGCCGCTATTGCGCCAGTAGCTGCCTGAGTTGTTATTGCTGGGCCAGCCATGGTCGGGGCAGACCAGCGTGTCGGCCAATTCCAGCACCTGCTTGGCGAAGCCGATGCCATCCGTGTCGAGAAGCTCGAACGATAGGGCTTTGAAGTGCGCACCTAGTGCGTTCCGCGCCTGAGCGATCCGTGTCAGTTCGTCCAACATAGGCTTGAGCGCGACGGTGTTCGTGGCGGGCGCGGATGGATCGGTTAGTCCGTCGCGTATTTCGACCTTCAAGGCGTCCCTGAGCTTGCTGCTGATTGCGGGCAAAAGATCACCAAGCGTGTAGGCCTCGCCGTAGCGGCGTGGCACGGCGCACGCATATTTCTGAGTGAGGTAGTCGAGCGTGGCTTCCAAGATGACGCCTGCCTTGCTGCACACCGACTGGATGTCCGTTGGCGATTCACTTAGTCGTGCGCGTAACAGCTCGACCTCAGGCAGCGAGGTGATGATGCGGATGCCGTCGTCGATTGCCCAGCCCGTCAGCTCTACGAACTGGCAAGGCTGGCCAGGTTTGAGCCACCCCCACCGATATTTCTCTCGCCACGGGCGATAATGCGTGGTGACGATCGTGTGGCGAAAATCGGCACTCACTTCGTAAATCATGCCGATAACGCGCTCGACATGCGGCTCGTCAATGCTGCCGAGAACATCGTCGAGGATGAGTATTGTTTCCGCTGCGCGGTCGCGCGCCGCGAGCGCGAGAAAGACGCATAAGCCAAGAGTATCTAGGTGCGATTGGCTGAAATATGCTTGCGGTGGTGCATCATGCCCCTCGAAGGTTGCGCCTAGCGTCAACGAAGCGCGTCGAGCGGGGTCAAGCTCAAGCGCGATCTTGTCCAACCCTTCGCCGGGATGAACCTTCTCATAGAGTTTCCCGACCTCTTTCGCGATGGCGCTGATGATGCCGTCGGTGAATTTCTGCCGCTCTTCGACACATTCGGTGAGTGCCTGATCCAAACGCGGTATCAAGGCATCAAGCTCGACCACCCGCGCCGCGTTGGCATCGTAGCGGTCAGCGGCAGCCTTTAACTGAGCGCGGAATTTGCTTTCGCCGCGCCAGCTCGCCTCGTTATCTGCCCAAGACGCGGCAACCGCTTCATTGTCCGCAAGCCAAACTGGCAGTGCCGAAGGATCGCTTGGTATGTCAGATGCCGGAAGCTGGACGCCAGCCTTCCACTGATGGGCCGCCTGTGCGTCCGAAAAGGCCGTGACGGCTTTGGCGTACTCTGCCTCGGCTTGCTGCAACGCTGTCTTGGCGGTGCTCAAGGCAGTGAGAGCTTGTTTCTTCTTCTGATTGGCCGAAGTGAGCGCGCTCAACTGCGAGAGTGTTGATTGCACTGCGCTGGCAAGGGTCGCGATGTTCTCGTTACTTTCGCACAGAGGGCATTGCTCTGCATCGGGGTGGGCTTCGAGATAGGCCTTCCCAGCGGTCAGCACGTTGGCGCGTTCCGCTGCCGCACTATCGACCGTCGCCAGTGCATCAATCTGGGCCTGATCGGCTGCGTCTGAATTGGTTTGGGCTGTCACGAGGTTGGCGCGCTTGCCATTAAGATTTTCGGGGAATCCCTTTAGCGCCTCGTAGGTGGAGCGGAGTTTGCTGATCGCTGTGATGTCAGCTTCAAGACCAGTGGTTGGCTCCGCCAACTTTTGCTTCGCCCATTCGACCGGATTTAGGCCCGCCGGACTGCCAGCCGCCTCGTAAGAGCTTTGCAGTTCCTCAAGACTTTGTCCCTCGGCCTGTTTAGCTGACGCAAGTTCGGTGCCTAGTGCCTTGCCTTGTTGTCGCAGCGCTTCTTCCGAACGCTCGAAAGCGTCAATGTCGATGAAGCGTTTTATCGCTTCATATCGTTTTGCAGGCTGAGTTTCGATAAGCTCCAAAATCTGACGCTGGCGCAACAATTCGACTTTCGGCGCAGTCCCGCTCAAGACAGTAGCGAGATTACCAGCGAGTTTGCCCGTGCAGGTGCCTTCGCTCGTCGCCAGTTCAACAGCGAAATCATGCGGTTCTTTCCCGACCGTTCGCCAGTACCTTCTAACGCCAGCCCCAAGGCCCCGACTATCGAGGGAGCCGATGTTGTCTTTCGCAAGAAACTCGAAGGCATCGCAGATGGTGGTTTTGCCGGTTCCGTTCTCACCGTAAATCAGGGTAAGTCTCTTACCCTTCTCAAAAGAAAGCGTGAACGTGCCTGCGGAGCCGCGAAACGCGGTCAAGGTCAGTGATTTGAGTGTGGCTGATGTCGTCATTGACCATCCGCCTTTTCCGACGCCAGGTCGATTTCAAGCTTCCAGTCTACACCCGACATGGTACCTGCTGCCACCTTGGCAACTAGCGCTTCCCGCCTGTCGGCGCGCAACAATCCAGATGCGATAAGCCTATCCACCGTCAACGCGGCCAAGCTGGCTGATGGGGGTCCTTCACTCATCGCACACTCCAACGTATGGTGAAGAGCTGCTCCACATTGATCTGCTGCTCCAGTTTGCCTTCAATTTGAGCTATCAGCTCTGTTCGTCGCTCATCGATGCGGTCCTGCGCATCGAATAGAGACCGGCGTTTGGTGGAACGCTCTGACTCCAATGCCTTCACGGTCTTTTGGCCCGCCAGTTTTGCTTCCAGTGTTTGCGCAACGGTCGCCGCCCGGCGCGCTTCCTTGATTTGTCGATCTATCTCTTTGATTTCCCGCTCAAGCCCAACTTTTAGGTCGTCGGCCCAGCCATCGAGCTTTTCGGCTTCCTGTTCAAAAAAGCTGGCGTTGCGCTCGGAAATTACTTCGCGGATGCGTGCCTGCTGCGCCGTGAGCGATTGTGCTATCTGTGTCGCAATTCCCATGGGCAGCGGAACTTGCCTGCCGGTTGAGCCCGCCACCGTCATCAAACGGGAAGTGGCCTCATCACTGAGCGGAGTGCCGTCGTCGGTAAATCCAGCCAATAGCAGATGATCTTCGCTTTGGCCGAGGGCATCGACCGAGAGCATTGACGCTGCAAGCCAACCCGATTTGCCAATGAGGGGTTCAATTTGCGATATGCGCCCCTCATGGTGCTGATAGTCGAAGACGACTTCGGCGGTGGGCAGTTCGCGCGCCATAGCGCGGGACACGATGGCCGCGCCTAGTGGATGATTGACGCGGAAGAGATGAGCCTCGCCCGTGCGGCGCGGTAGCTCATAGAGTCCAGTGGGAACGCCTTTACTACTAATCCAGTCCGGAACCGCGTTGAGCCTGAATGATGACGTGTCGATAAAATCGGCATATTGCGCCAGCTCGTGGGAAGCTAGCTTCATCAACCGTTGCTCAAATTGATTTAGATGAAGATTGGTGTCAGCATTGCGTATCTTGAGCTTTTCACGCACCTCATCATCAAAGTTCTCGAATAACTTGCGACGCGTGTGCGTCATGGCCTCGTTGATTTCGCGGCTCAGTTCTAGCTGAAGCTGGTCGAATGCCGATTTGATTTCGGTGGTCTGTCGGCATTGCTGGTAGATGCCAGCGATACGCTTTTCAAAATCGACACCGGACTCGATAGCACCTAGTACCTCGTCGCTGGCACCAAACACGCCCTCAAATAATTGAAATTTTTCGGAAAGCAGTTGGTAGACGCGCTGGTCTGCTTCGTTCTTCTGATTGAGGAAATTTACGACGACGACATCATGCTTTTGACCGTAGCGATGGCAGCGCCCGATACGCTGCTCAATGCGCTGGGGATTCCAGGGTAGGTCATAGTTCACGACCATCGCACAGAATTGCAGGTTGATGCCCTCGGCTCCTGCCTCCGTTGCGATCATGATTTTCCCACGCTCTCGGAAATAATCGACCAGCGCAGAGCGCATGTCAGCGGTCTTTGAACCCGTTACGCGATCCGAACCCACATGGCGCGCTAGCCACTCCTCATAGATGGCTTTGGATTCAGGGTCCGTGTTGGTGCCGTTAAACAGGACGATATGCTGTGCCCACGGACTGTCAGCTAAAACGCGGAGCAAATAGGATTGGGTCTTTCGGGACTCCGTGAAGATGATTGCCTTTTCGTCCGCACCAAACTCGCGGGCTTTGGCGAAACCAACCTCCAGCGCTTTGAGCAGAGCGCGGCCTTTGGCGTTTTGCTCAATCGAGGTTGCAAGCGCTGCGAACTCTCGTAGTTCGTTTATCTCAGTCTCAAGGGCACGTTGATCGGCCTCGGTCAGAGGTTCGACATCATCATCAGGCCATTCCTCAGCGGTTTCGTCCAGCGCTTCGTAGTCCTCATCCAATTCATCAATCAGTGAAATGGGCTCGATGCTCTGATCCAACCGCTTTTGCAGTCGGTTCGAAATGGATGTCAGCGCGCCTGCAATCGCAAAGGTCGATGACGCGAGTAGCTTCCTGAGCACCAGCGTCATCAGGGACCGCTGGCTGGGGGGCAGTGCCTGAAGGTTATCCCTCTGCAAGTAATTGGTGACAAGGTTGTATAGGCGGTCTTCCGCCTCGTCTGGGCTGAATTCCTCCAAGAGCGCGTGCCGTTTGGTGTAGGGAACATAGGCTGTCACCTGTCGGCGCAAGGTGCGGTGGCAGATGGGCTTTAGCCGTTCACGAAGCACTTCGAACGTGCGTTCTTGGGAAAGGTTGGCAAACTGTTCCCGGAAGCTTTTGACATCGCCAAAGGTGTGTTCGTCGATGAAGCTGACAAGTCCAAAGAGTTCGAGCAATGAATTTTGCAGCGGCGTCGCCGTCAGTAGAAGCTTATGCCGTTCGGCAAGCGCTGCCTTGAGCGTATTCGCAATGACGTTCGATGGCTTGTAGACGTTGCGCAGGCGGTGGGCTTCGTCGATGACGACCAAATCCCATGGGGTCGCGTGAACGTCGGCTGCCTTGTTGCGCGCGAATTGGTAAGAACAAATGATGACGCTATCATTGGAATCGAAGGGACGAAAATTAGCCGCCTTGATTGCAGTATTGTAAGACTTCGATTCTAGAATGGTGCAAGGAATGAAGAACTTCTCGTTCATTTCCTGATGCCATTGTTTGCGCAGATTTGACGGAGAAATAATCAAGATACGACGCTTACCTTCGGCCCAGCGCTGGGAGATGACCAACCCTGCTTCGATAGTTTTCCCGAGACCGACTTCATCTGCTAGGAGCGCGCCCTTCGACAGTGGCGAAGCAAACGCGAACAAGGCCGCATCGACCTGATGTGGGTTCATGTCCACCTGCGCTCCAGCAACTGCCACGGCTAACCTCTCGCTACTATCGGACGAGCGGCGACGCGTTAGGTCGCTAGCGATATATTTTGCATGATAGTCTGTGATCATGGTGGTCAGGATTATCTGCTTTCTGTTTGCTGACGACTTTATGTGCTTTGCCGAAGGCCGATTAACTTGCCTTCGACCTTGTTTGGCAAGCACTAAACGCGAATGAGGCACAGTATCTTCGTGCTTTGGCAACGGCAGGATGGCTGTTGGGTTGGCCGATTTGGCCGATGATGCAGGCGTGACAGGCCTTCATTGGATTTCCCCCATAGCCTTCCCGAAATTGTCTTCTGTCTTCAAGAGTGCTCCCCGTCAGCACCAATGGCACAGATTTGAGGTTGTGATTTAAGGAGGATT
>OFDC01001532.1_pt1 | contig 12078 bp, 4 predicted proteins | sample 1520941 | NCBI WGS metagenome assembly OFDC01 (sample SAMEA94258168, study PRJEB24077) | hot springs metagenome | biome: Aquatic biome; feature: Water | place: India | collected 2012-12-06 | depth 5 m | reverse complement strand
CCGCCCCCCTGTCAAGGGGGGTGGCCCCGTAGGGGTCGGGGGGTTGCTCTAGCCGAAGTTAAATCCTAATTACGTAAAAAATATTAAATGAACTTAAACTCTCCGCAAAACGAAGCAGTACAAACTACTCAAGGGCCAGTATTGGTGCTGGCTGGAGCTGGTACGGGAAAAACTCGCGTTCTGACTTCGCGCATCATTCACATCGTAAATTCTTATCTTGCATCACCTTATCAGATTTTGGCCGTAACCTTTACCAACAAGGCGGCGGCGGAGATGAAAAAGCGAATCGGTGAAACAATTGGCGATCAAGTTAACAATCTTTGGGTAGGAACTTTTCACTCGATTGCGGCGCGCATTTTGCGTCGTCATCCTGAGGTTGTTGGTTTGCGCTCTGATTTTACGATTATCGACGACGACGATCAAACGCGTTTGCTTAAACAAATTATTTCTGATTTCGGCATCGATACCAAACAATTCGCGCCGAAACTGTACCTCAATAAAATCTCACGATTGAAAGATAAGGTTGTGAGTGCTGCTAGCATGGAATCTGGTTTTGATGTCTCTTTGCCGCGCCTCAAGGAGGTTTACGAAACTTATCAATTTCGTTTGAAGTCGATGAATTCGGTCGATTTCGGCGATTTACTTTTACTAAATTTAGAGATTTTTCGCGCCGCTCCCGACGTGCTGGCTTATTACCAAGATAAGTTTCGTTACATTCTGGTCGATGAATATCAAGATACCAACAACGCGCAATATCAATGGCTTTTGAAGCTTGCCGATGCGCATAAAAATATTTGCTGTGTTGGTGATGATGATCAATCGATCTACAGCTGGCGCGGTGCGAATATCGCCAACATTTTGCGTTTTGAAAAAGATTTCGTCGATGCCAAAGTTATTCGTTTAGAACAAAATTATCGTTCAACTTCGCGTATTTTGAAAGCGGCGGATTCGGTGATTTCAAACAATAAAGAACGTCACGGTAAAACTTTGTGGACTGATCAAAAGCAGGGCGAGAAGTTGAAAGTTGTGGCATTCCCTGATGATCGTATGGAAGCGTCAAGCACAGCGCAGATGATTCGAATTGCCATGTCTTCAGGAAAATATCAGCCTTCTGAAATGGCTGTTTTGGTGCGTGCAGGCTATCAAACTCGCGCGTTTGAGGAAGCCTTTATTCACAATTCTTTGCCTTACAAAGTTATTGGCGGCATGAAATTTTATGAACGAATGGAGGTTCGTGACTCAATCGCTTATTTGCGAATTTGCGCTAATTTGGATGATGATTTAGCTTTGTCGCGCATCATCAACGTGCCAAAACGCGGCATTGGCGATGCAACGATTACTTCGATTTACGAGAGATCGCGTGCGGAAAAAATCTCGTTTTTCGCTGCGATTAAAAAATCGCTCGAAGAAAATTCACTTAAAGGAAAAGCGCGTGATGCCTTGAAAAGTTTGGTGGAATCTATCGAAAAAACTCACGCCCAAGTTGGAACGGCAATGCTGGCAGACTTGGCCAGATCTTTGCTCACCGAAGTTGGCTATATTGCGATGTGGAAATTGGAAAACACTTTGGAAGCGCAAGGACGATTGGAAAATATCGAAGAATTTATCAACAGCTTGGGTGATTTTTCCAGCATGGTTGAGTTCTTAGAATATGTTTCGTTGATTGAAGCTCGTGACGATAAAAATTTGACTGATGCGGTGACAGTAATGACGGTGCACGCTGCCAAAGGTTTAGAGTTTGATTTAGTTTTTGTTCCCGGACTTGAAGACGGGTTATTTCCAAGCGCGCGATCAGTTGAAGAGCGCAACGGGCTAGAAGAAGAAAGACGTTTGATGTATGTGGCAATTACGCGCGCCAAAAAAGAGCTGATTTTATCTTACGCCAAATCACGTTACGTTTTTGGCGATGTGCAAATGCAGATGCCATCACGCTTCATTAAAGAATTGCCTGAAGAAGAAGTTGATTTTGAAGAGATGGCTTATGGTGGATATCAAGGTGGAAATTATCAAAAAACTTCTTTCCAAAAGCATTATTCTTCAAGCAGTTTTGTTAAAAATTCGCCGCCGCAAAATTCTTTTGGCAGCAAAGGTTCGATATTAAATTCGTCTTACAAAGATGTGGTTAAAACCTCATCATCAAATGCGGAAAATCCTAAAGATGCGATGTTTGGCAAAAGAGTTTTTCATCAAAAATTTGGTTACGGAAAAGTTGTCAGTATGGATGGTAATAAACTTGAAATTATGTTCGAAAAAACTGGTGTGAAAACTGTGATGAAAGATTTCGTCACCGCCGCTTAGTTTAAATAAATTGGATTTGTTATGGGAACTGCCGCTAGTGTTATGACCTATAATTATGAAGAAGAATTTACCGTATTCAGTGCTGCAAGAGCAGGTGATGTTGAGTTGTTAAGAAATTTCAGCGATGAACAATTAAACAGCAAAGATGATGACTAACAGAGGTAAATTTTTAAATCATAGAAAGCGAGTTTTCTATGATCCAAAATTAAGCAAAGATCTCGTGAAATAATCGTTACGGAATATTTATGAGATTATTTTTTTTGTGGTCTGATTCTTTGACTCTGTCCACCTCGACTTTTTCCTCCTCTACCTCCACTTAATGCCATAGATTGACGAACCGAAGCAGTTGGAGCTGGCGCTTCTGAATTTCTTAATTCTTCTTCTTTTGTTTCCTCTTCTTCAGCTACTGCTGCTAAAGGTACGAAACCGAATTTTGAGGCTTCTTCAATACTTTGCTCTTCTAACGTAATGCTTTGAACTGAAGGGCTTCCAAGTGCGCTCTCTTGTTCTGAAAGGGTTAGTGACGATAAAGTAACGCTTCCTACATCATTTTCTGATGCTTTTGATTTTCTTGTTCGTGAGTTCAATGATTGAGCGGTAGCATTACGCTTAGCCTTTCTGGTTTCTAAAATTTCTCTTAGGTTTTTGGAATATTCTTGGCGCCATAAAGCATCGTGTTCATAAACTTTCGCTGCACTACCCGGAGTTCTTCCAACAACAGGAATCATTGAAGTTTGATCAAGTTTTACTTGAGGTTGATCAATTGTTATTTCAATTCCAGTTAGAGAGTCAGTGAAGTTGGTTTCATTAAGATTTGTCGGTGATCTCAATGTTCCATCAAGAACAACCATCGAAGAATCTGTATTCATTTCTGACGGTTTTGAATGTTTTTGATTCCATTCTCTAATTCTATTATAAGCCTCTTTTTGTCTTTCTGTTGTTTGAGGTCTTCTAGAGTTAAATACTTCTCTTTTTGATCTGGTTTGTTCTGAATTTTCAGCGTGTTTACTTCTATATCTTGCTATTCTTTCTCTAGCGTCGTCTTGAGCAGTTTTTGGTCTTGCTCGATTTGGAGAAACTAATGGTTCTGATCCTTTAATTCCCTGAGTTTTCGACATCAAAGTTTCTGTTGTTTTCTCATATTGCGGTATAGGAAGAGACTCTTCAGGTTCATCATCCAGTACTTCAAAATCATCTTGCCCATATTCTGAATTTTCAGCCGATTCTTGGGCTTCAAAAGCTTCATTTTGGTATTGCAAACTTTGAGAAAAATCTTCAATCGCACTCTCAACCAATTCTAGGGCAATGTCATGAGATTGTTTTAAGGTTTCTCGATATTTTGCTGCTAGATCTTCGATTATTCTATTATCTCTTTCTGTTGGGTCATCGTTTAATTGTTGTGCCAATCTTCCAACTGCTGATATTGCTCCTTCTGATATTTTATCTTGCGCTGTTTTAAGAGCGTCTTCACTTACTTCGGTAGCTATTTCTGCAGTTTCTCGAATCTGAATTTGAGCAACCATTTTACTCAATAATTCTTGGACGATATTACGATCATTTTGATCTGATGCTGTTTGTATAAGTTCTTCCAGAATTTGTTGTGAAGCTTCGTTGATCCTTTTTATTTCATCTGCTCTCAACTTATCTAAATATTCGTCGTGTATTGTTCGCAGAAGCTCTGTTGCTATTTCTGTACCGATTTCTGTGATGAGTAAATCTAAAACCATTTCATGATTATTTTCGACCTGATCATTTCTTTCCAAGATAGATTCAAGTGTAACACGGGCAAATTCTTGCGCTTTTCTTTCAACTGAAAAGACATCTTCGATTATGTGTTCATTAACTTTTTCGAAATAGCGCACCACTGGTTTTTTATCGCAGACAACAATTTCGCCATTTCCTCTGGTAATGAAATCAACTTCGATTTCGGATTCACCTTCGGCAGCACGTAAGAAAACTTTATTGGCTTCAACATCGAAACGATGAATTTTGTCATCAAATTCTGTGGCGTTTTCGTGAATTAATAAGCGGTAATCTTCATCAATTTCGAAATCAAGACCGCGTGAAAGTACAGAAGGGAACTTACCGTAATAAGTCTGATAAAATTCCGAAGTTGAATTTAGATCGGTCATTGAGAAGAAATAAAATTTTAATTTTGTTCTCTCGAAATGATCCATTCCTAAAAGATCCATAACTTCTTTTAGCCTTTCGTCTTCTAGTAATTCTTCGACTTTATCATCTGTTCTGGCTTTTTCCCCAGCAACTAAAAGCTCTTCGAATTGAGCGATTTTTTCAGGATGAGTTGCTTGCAATTTTTTGAACAATTCTGGGATGTAATCGACAAATTTCTTATATTGCTCAAGTTGGTCATTGCCAATAAATTCAAGTAACTCTTCTTGATTATTGCCAAGTAAATAAACTTTTTCAGGACGCTGAAATTTTTTATAATCAACTGTGCCATCTTCTCTTTGGTAATAATAGCCTTGCTCTTCGATGACGTCGTACAAAGTAACTTGTCCAGTTTCGTGATCAATGAAACGGCGAGTATTTTCATTATCTCTGCTTTCAGCATTAAGATCACGAACGTTGTGATATGTAACCAGATTACCATTTTCAAAACCGCAATGTAAGCCAAGTTCCAAAACGTCTGGAGCTTCGCCATAATATCTTTCGTAATATTCGTTATTGGTTTGTGGATTGGCCAGAGCGTACAAGAAATCGCGTAATTGATCGAGATCATCTTGATCTAGTTTGAGTATTTCTGCAGTTCTTGCGATTACTTCTTCATCTCCAGCCATCTCAGCTTGGTTCTGCATCGTTGCATCAATTAATCGCTTCAAGTTTTCAGCATCTTCATTAGATGTTGCTCGAACTCTTTGAATCAAATTTGCTGCATAATTGAAATGTTCTTGATAGCGCTCTAGAGCAGAGTTAGAGCGGAATTTCAGAACTTTTTTCTCAGGGGTAACGAAGAAAACGGGGTCATGTTGTCTAAATTGAATATATTCAAGCGAGCCATCGGCCTGCTGAACATAATGACCTTCAGCGAATTGCGAGTTGCGTTTCTTCTCTTCGGTTTGTTCTTCTGGTGGCAAGTACTCGTGTAGAACCAGATTGCCATCTTCGAGATGGTACATAGATCTGCCAAGAACTGTTGCCGGATTGCCGAAATACTCACGATAGAAAGCGTTCAAATTATCGATTTTGCCAACTACTGCATTTACGTAATCGTTGAACTGTTTTCTGCCATTAAGATTGAGTTCAATTAGGTCGAAAATTTCTTCTAACTTTGCAGCAGATTCAGCATCTTGGGTAATTGCCGCGATCGCCGTTTTATCTTTCGCAACTGCAGCAATTCTGCCTAAATATTCTTCCAGCCATTGTGCTTTTTCTGGGTCTTCTAATTTAACCAGATCAATAAAGTTTTGTTTGTAGTGCAGATAGAGTTGGTAACTATCAAGATCGGATTTGCAGTCAAATCTGAGCATGCGATGGTTGGCATCTACCAGATAAACCATTTCTGGTTCACGATATTCATGGAATTGCGATTGTCCGTCGTCATCACGCATAAAATATCCGCTAATTTTGACGGTATCGTACAATTTAACTTTGCCAGTTTTTTGATCGATAAAAGAAGTTTGAGGATCGGCTTTCTGATGTAATTGCGGATCAAGATCGCGGAAGTTTTGATAAATAATCAAATTTCCATCTTTGAAGCGGTATTCATTTTCTTCTTCCAAAATATATGCTTTGGCGCCGCAGTATTTTGTGAAATAATCGGTGAGCGCTTTTTTGCGATCAATTACATCTAAAAGAAAGCCTAAGCGTTCAGTATCTCGACCAATTTTTTCTAGCTCTTTTTGACGAGCTACGACATCTGGATTTTCTTCAGCGTTACTTTCAATATCTTGTAAGGATAAATCACCAAATGGTTCCAAATCTTCTTGGCTTTGAACCTGAGTTTCTGCAGTTGGAACTCCATGTTCTTGATAATCTCTTAACTGAGCAATTTCTGCTGCAGACAACGATCGCATAAAATCTTCCAGATCTTGGTAAGATTCCATGTGAGTTTCTTCGGCGAATCTCAACAAATCATCATTCAAATCGAAATAATAAGCTGCTTCAGCTTCGTGATATTCGATATTTTCTAATTCCAGATTCTCATTAATCCAAGAATAGCCCTGAGCTTGATAAACATCGTAAACTATGGCCTGACCATTTTCGTCGATGAAGAAATTCGATTCTCTTATTTCTTTCCCTTCATCATCAAAATATGTGATTTCAGTTCGTTCATCATTAATCGAATATTTTTTACGATCAAAAGGACGATAATTTTCGTAAAATAAAATCGCACCGTCACGGCTGACGCTAAATAATCCGCTATCTTTGTCGATTACGCGTGGTGCTGTTTGTCCACAAAATTTTTGATAGGCGATATTGCTATCCGGATTTTCAATGTGAGCAAGATACAGCATAAATTTTTCTTGTGCTGCTTCATCCATTTTCGCAGCTGCGAAAATTTTTTGCAGTCTTGAATCAAGAAGTAATGCTCCGATTTCATCATTATTTTTTGCTAAACAAGCATCAGAGAAATCTTGCAGATAGTCGGTGAAAACTTCTGCCATATCAACTTTGGCATCAATTTTACCATCTTCCAAAGTTCGTTGAATTGACTTCGGATAATCCAAGAAATCGAGATAAGCTTGTACATCTTTTTTGCGTTTGAAAACCAACAGATTGCCGTCTTGACCAATTACATAGATAGGTATTGGTTTTTTGATCAGACTGTTATCGGCTTCAAGCGAATAATATTCTTCGCAATGAGTTGTGTCGTAAGTATATCTTGCACCGTCTTCTACGCTGAATTGTCGATCTTCTGAAACAATTTCTTGTGCTTTTATGGCGCGGAAATTTTCAAACAAAAATAATTCATCTTCACCGTTAATGTTAAATCCGTTTCCTACTTCAAAAATTTGTGGCGGTTTTTCGTAATATTTTCCGTAAAAAGCTGCTCCTTTTTCTGGGCTGACAAAAGATTCAAGGAAATCGAGGAATTTTGTTCTGTCGTTACCGCTAATTTTGATGCGATCGAGAAGTTCTGTTAAACGTGCTTTGTAAGATGGATCGGAAATTAGACGCTTTACTTCCTCGCTGTTACTATCTTTAGCTGCGGCTTCAATGGCGTTTAAATAATCTTGTAACCATTTTGCGTTTGTTGCAGTACCTTCCGCTAGTTCTTGATCTTCTGGTGTAATAGCTGATCGCATTTCGCTAACAGCTAATTCAGAAACAGCAGATTCAAATTCTGCACGGAAATTCATGTGAGAACTGTAGAATCTGAACTGTTTTTCATCGCGGAATTTCAGTACCAAATTTCTGACTTTATCATGCAGAATTATTGGTTTTGGTTCAACAACTACAGCTGGACGTTGCTCTAAAGCTGCTTCTAAAGCTGCCTCTAAAGCATGGTTGTCTACAGCAATATCAGTAGCCGGCACTACTGCTCTTGAACGATTTCTTAAGTCATCAACAGCGTTTTGACGATCTCTGCGTAGTTTGTAAATGTAAGCCGTAATCGCTAATAAACTTACTCCGCCAATCGCACTAGCTGTTATTATTGTTTTGGTTGCTGTCCATATTGGTTCTCCCGAACTGTTTAAAGTTATAGAAGAAGGCTGACTTGTAGGTTGTGCTGATGGTTGTGACGATGGATAAATTTCTCCATTTTCAACATAAACAGATGGAAAGGCAGTTGGTTCTAGAGTTGGATCTGTTGAAGGAGTTACGGTTGGTGCTGCTTGCGGCGCATTGGTTGGTGAAGTCGATGGATGATCAGTTGGCAACACGCTTGGTTGCAGAGTTGGCAAAACACTCGGTTGTCCTGATGGCTGTAACGATGGTTTTGCGGATGGTTGTGATGTTGGATATGGAAACGGTTGTGCAGTTGGCAAAGCTGTGGGTAAAGCACTTGGCTGCTCAGATGGCTGACTTGATGGTTGTGTAGTTGGTGAGTCAGTTGGTTTTTTTGATGGTTGAGTTGTTGGCTGTAATGTTGGTTGCGTTGATGGCTGCGTGGTTGGTGTTTTAGATGGACTAACACTTGGTTGTCTTGATGGTTGACCGCTTGGTGATGAAGTTGGTTGTGAAAAAGGTCTTCTAGAAGGAACAACAGTTGGTCTTCTAGAAGGAACAACAGTTGGTCTTCTAGAAGGAACAACAGTTGGTTGTGAAGTTGGTGTTGTGCTGGGTTGTGAAGTTGGTAGCCCAAAAGGTTGTTGAGTTGGTTGGGCTAATGGTTTTTGTGATGGAACTGTTGTTGGTGTATTTGAAGGTCTATTAGTTGGCTGTACAGAAGGTTTACCACTAGGCCTTGCACTTGGTTGGCTGGTTGGTTGTTTACTAGGTTGAGAACTTGGTCTGCCAAATGGTTGAGTAGTTGGTGTAACAGTTGGTTGACTAGTTGGTCTTCTACTCGGCTTTCCAGTTGGCTGTGCGCTTGGCTGTGAAGTTGGTAAGGCAACTGGACTTCTAGTTGGAACTGCACTTGGCCTTCTAGTTGGTTGGCCAGTTGGCGTCAAAGATGGATAATCTGTTGGTTGTGCCGATGGTCTTGAAGTTGGCTGCGCTGTTGGTAGTGTAGAAGGTTGAACTGTCGGTGTTTCAGATGGTATCGAAGTTGGTTGTGATGTTGGATTTGATGATGATCTCGATGTTGGCCAGCTTGTTGGCTGTGAAGTCGGAACTCTGGTCGGAACTACAGAAGGTTGCGTAGTCGGTGAATCAGAGGGCTGTCCAGATGGCTCTTTACTTGGTTGTCCAGAAGGAATCGCAGTCGGAAAACCAGAAGGTTGAGCTGACGGATGAGCCGATGGTCTTCGTGATGGTTGTGCAGTTGGAACTTGCGATGGTCTTACAGTTGGTTGTGCAGAAGGTGAAATAGACGGTACCGCACTTGGTTGAGAACTTGGTCGCGAAGTAGGTTGATTGCTTGGTTGTGATGATGGTATTGCACTAGGTTGTAGACTTGGTCGGCTAGTTGGTTGTCTAGTTGGATGGCTAGATGGCACGCCAGTAGGTCGAGCAACTGGCTGTCTAGTTGGCTGTGAAGTAGGATTGCTTGATGGTTGTCGAGATGGCTGTCCAGTTGGTTGAGAAAAAGGTTGACGAGTTGGTTGACTTGTTGGCCAAGTTGTGGGTTGCGAGCTTGGTTGTCCCGAAGGAAATAAACTTGGTTGCGCTGTTGGTTTTACGCTTGGTCTTGATGTCGGTTGACCAATTGGCTGTCCAGTTGGTTCTGTTGATGGCTGTATGCTTGGCTGTGTTGTTGGTTGACCAGTTGGTTGTCTTGATGGCTGTGAACTTGGTCTTCTTGTTGGAATAAAAGTTGGTACGGCAGAAGGAGTAGCACTTGGTAATGATGACGGCCTAGCAACTGGTTGACTACTTGGTTGAGCAGTTGGTTGGCTCGATGGTTGTCGACTCGGCTGTTGTGATGGTTGACTACTAGGACTTTTTGTTGGTTGAGAAGTTGGTCTTCTGCTTGGTGTTCTTGTTGGTTGCGAACTAGGCTGAGAACTAGGCTGCGTTGATGGTTGTCCACTCGGTTGTCTAGTGGGAACGCTAGTTGGATGACTTGATGGTTGTCTACTTGGTTGACCACTTGGCTGCCTAGTAGGTTGGTTGCTTGGCTGCGTTGATGGTTGACCAGTCGGTCTTGTAGTAGTAGGATTTAATGTCGGGTTTAAAGTTGGAGTAACAGTTGGAATGAAAGTCGGAGATACGCTTGGTTGCTGAGTCGGAGTTTGACTAGGTGATAGAGTTGGTTGTCGAGTCGGCGCTCTAGTTGGTGCGCGAGTCGGTGCAGCAGTTGCTGGAATAGCATCATCTCCTCCAAGTAGTCTTCTGATTGAGATAGTTCCATTGCGATATTTAGTTTCTTCAAATTCTTCAATCCCATCTGATACATCTCTTCTATGAGTGATTTCTGAATCGCCGTCTAATTCATACTTTTGCCATTTGCCTTTATATTCCCAATCAATTGCGGCGAAGCTTAATTCTCCTTTGGCATTTCTGAATTGTTCGTAGGAATTGCCATCTTTGTCTCTTACTAGTCGGAACAAAGGACGATCTTCAGCTAATTCTCCTTCCCATTCACCAATATATTCCAGATCGATTTTTTTAGTTTCTACAGTTCCATTTGTGTATTTATAATCGACAAAAAAGTCACCGTTACTGTCTATCGAGAATCTTCTGGAGGACTTGCCGCGAGAACCTTTAAAAGATTGCCATTCACCAACAAATTGTTCGAAATCATTTTCGTAAGTTTCTGCTGTGTTGTCGCGATCTGTGAGATATTGCGAAGATGAAGAGTTAAAATCAGATAAATTAACAAATGGAGTTAAGTAGCTTTCGCCTATTCCAGAATTTGATTGTGTAGCGTTTAAATCATCTAAGTCACTTTGGTTGTATAGGCTAGTTTGGTATTTTAGACTATATGGTGGAAGTGGTACCGAGATAGCATCGATAATTTTTTGAGTAGCGGAGTTATTGCTAAGCTTAGAATTATTTTGTGACTGTGTTCTAAATGGTGGTTGTGGTGCGATAGTATTGGAAGAGGCAACTCTGAATGTGGTTGCTAGAAATCCTGCAAAAATCATCATTTTGCTTGGATTTAAACCGTATGATTTTGTTGGTTTTTTTGTTTTGGCGTGACCTTCAACAAGAAAACTATTTTGTTCAAAACCCAAAAATTTTCTGATTGATTCATAATCATATTCTAAGCCGGTAGTAGCATCAAAAAATACGTCTCCATCTACTTCCAAAGTATCATCAACAGAATCAAAAAACTCTTGTTGTAAGTCACTTATATCATCTTCTTGGTCAAAGTTCTGCGTTATCCCTGGAATTTTTGGAGGGAGTTTAGAGTCAGATCCGTTATCTCTCATGGAAAATCAAAACTGTGAATTAGCTAAGGAATGGTGGGTTCTGTGGTGTTTTAAAGGTTTTGCAAACTAGAAATTATAAAAAACTCCGAGTTTGATTAAATTTAATCTAGTTATGTAAGTGCCTTGATAATCAGGATTATTCACAACCGCAGTTTTGGCATCAAACTTTTGAGTGTTATATTCTAAAGCTACCGAAAAATCTTTGTTAACTTTAGCTTTAATACCAGCGCCGTAATACCAATCACCAACAGTATTGCTTTTTAAGGCTGACAAACTGTTTCTATAATCTTTTGCGATATAACGAACTGAGGAATATCCGCCTGTAAAATAAGGTGTGATGTTTTCTGTTACGTCATATCCTAAATCAAAGGAAACGCCGTAACGATCTTTTATTGTCATTCGTGATAAGTAAGTGTTTGCAGGACCATTGCCACCACTAGAAGCATTTGGTTTTTCAAAAAATAATCCTGGTGCAATTGAGACTTTATCAAGACCTAAACTGCTGAGTTTTACAGTATATTTGTAGCTCAAGCCAGCGCCAACATCGCTATCTGAGTTTCCAGCGTATAATCTTGGATTGCCACCAAAAGTACTTTTTGTGGCGGTTGAGTGATAAGAAATGCTAGACATCATCGCATTAACGCCAAATGAATGTTTGCCTAATGATTCATCGGCATGCGCCATTGAAGAGAAACAAAGTGCAGTAACAAAAATTGTCGCAGAGATTTTTTTCATATTTCGATAATGAATTTGTTGAAAGGCGTGGGCAGATTACTGTCCCGCGCTAGGACAAAATTTTCCGAAAAAAGAAGCAATAATATTTTTCAACCTAAGC
>OFDC01001531.1_pt1 | contig 12084 bp, 14 predicted proteins | sample 1520941 | NCBI WGS metagenome assembly OFDC01 (sample SAMEA94258168, study PRJEB24077) | hot springs metagenome | biome: Aquatic biome; feature: Water | place: India | collected 2012-12-06 | depth 5 m | reverse complement strand
GCCATTGCGCTGGTGTTTGCCATCTTTCAGCTCAACCCGGCGCCGTTCTGCCTGCTGGACGAGGTCGATGCGCCGCTGGACGACGCCAACACCGAGCGCTACGCCAAACTGGTGACCAAGATGAGCGGGCAGGGCACGCAGTTCCTGTTCATCAGCCACAACAAGATCGCCATGGAAATGGCCGAGCAGTTGATCGGCGTGACGATGCAGGAGCAGGGCGTGTCGCGCATCGTGGCGGTCGACATGGAAAGCGCCGTCGGCATGGTGGAGGCCGCATGAGTTCATTGCAAGTCGGCCTGGCGGTCGCCGGTGGCCTGATCCTCGGCGGCGTGATCGCCTACAACACCTGGAACGCGCGCCGCAACGAGCCGCGCCAGGCCGATCCGGAACCCGATGCGCCGCGCGATGCAGTGGCGCCGCAGGACAGGGCGGATGCGCGCATCGAGCCGTCGCTGCACAGCACGCAGCCTGCGTCGCTGGTGGCCGAACCCGAGCTCGACCCGCCGCTGACATAGGCCAGGTTATGCGCATTGCGCGGCGCGCCATAGGGGCTGCGCGTCCCGTTGAGGCCGGTGGCGAACTGGTCGAGATTGGTCTTGCCGATCACGATCGCGCCCGCGTCGACCAGGCGCTGCACGACTTCGGCGGAGGTCTTGGCCTCATAGGCGAAGCCGGGGCAGGCGGCGGTCGTCACCATGCCGGCGACGTCGAGATTGTCCTTGGCCGCGAACGGCACGCCGTAGAGCGGCAGCCTGTCCATCACGCCACGGCGCGCATCGAGCGCGTCGGCCTGCGCCAGCAGATCGGCGTCGGAAGCGCGCGAGATCCAGACCTTGTCGTCGCCCGCCTGGGCGATGCGCTTCAGCACCTCCTCGATGGTCTGCCGCACGTCGAGAGTGCCAGCGCGATAGGCGCCGAGCAGCGCATGAACACCGAGATCGAGAAGGGTTGTCATGCAAGGGTTTTAGACAAGCGCCGCGCCGATTGCAGCCGCCAGATTCGCGCAGCGATTGGCACGGTCCTTGCCTTTCGGCCTGAGCGGCTAAAGCAAAGTGGGGGCAGGACATGAAGCGTCGCACATCCGGGGAGAGGAAGGCCGGGTCGGCGATCTTGCAGCTTCTTCGGCAACTCAAGCATGATCTGGGCGTGAGCTACCGGCTCATGCGCCGCGATCTCCACGTCGTCTGACGGGCGACCCGCTGCCTGCGATTTCAAAGGAAAGAAAGGCTCCCATGGCCGAAGAGAAGCGTGACGTGACGCGCATGGTCGAGGAGGGCGCGAAGACCGCTTGCCTCACGATCGCGCCGGAATACCTGCCGAACGTGATCCTGAACGTCGAGCGTTCGATCGCCATCGCGCGGCCGTTGCTCGAACTGGAACTCGAAGACGATCTGATGTCGGCCCCGGTGTTCCGGCCATGACCGATCCCCTGTCGAAGGCGGCGACCGCGACGGAGATCGCGGGCTCTGTTATGAGCGGCAAGGTCAAGGCGTCCGCCGTGATCGACGCCACGCTGAAGCGCATCGAGGCGGTCGAGCCCACCGTCAACGCCTTCACCGACGTGGTCGCCGACCGCGCCCGCAAGCGCGCGGCGGAGATCGACGCCGGGCTGCATCGCGGGCCATTGCTGGGTGTGCCCTTCGCGGTGAAGAACCTGTTCGACATTGCCGGCCTGCCGACGCGCGCGGGCTCGAAGATCAACGTCGACGGGCCGAAGGCCGAGCGCGACGGATCGCTGGTGCGCAAACTCGAAGCGGCTGGCGCGATCCTGGTCGGCGGGCTCAACATGGGCGAATACGCCTACGACTTCACCGGCGAGAACGCCCATTACGGTCCGTCGCGCAATCCGCACGATCCGACGCGCATGTCGGGCGGCTCGTCCGGCGGTTCCGGTGCAGCGGTTGCGGCGGGCGAGGTGCCGCTGGCGCTGGGCTCCGACACCAACGGCTCTATCCGCGTGCCTTCGTCGCTCTGCGGCCTGTTCGGCCTGAAGCCGACTTATGGCCGTCTCAGTCGCGCCGGCTCCTTTCCCTTCGTCGATTCCTTCGACCATCTCGGGCCGATCGCTCGCTCGGCCGAGGATCTCGCGCTGTCCTTCGATGCCATGCAAGGTTGGGATTCGGACGATCCGGTTTGCACGGACCGGCCCGCCGATCCGACCCTGCCGCGTCTGGTGGAGGGGATCGACGGGCTGCGCATCGCCATTGCCGGCGACTACTTCGCCAGGGGCGGCGAGCCCGAAGCCTTCGAAGCGGTGGCGACCGTCGCGAAGGCGCTGGGTGCGACGAAGACCGTCGTGCTGCCCCAGGCGGCGGCCGCCCGGGCGGCGGCCTATGTCATCACGGCCATCGAGGGTGCGCAGCTTCACCTGCCGCGGCTGCGTACGCGGCCGCAGGACTTCGACCCCGACACGCGCGAGCGCTTCATGGCGGGCGCGCTGCTGCCCGGTGCCTGGTACGTCAAGGCGCAGCGCTTCCGCCGCCAGTATCGCGCCCCTGTGTTGAAGCTTTTCGAGGAGGTCGACGTGATCCTGGCGCCGGCCACGCCCTGCACCGCGCCGAAGCTTGGCCAGAAGATGATGACGATCGGCGGCGTCGAGCTGCCGGTGCGCGCCAATCTCGGTGTCTTCACTCAGCCGATCTCCTTCATCGGCCTGCCGGTCGCGGTCGCACCGCTGCAGCGGCCGGGCGGACTGCCGATCGGCGTGCAGCTGATCGCCAAACCCTACAACGAACAGGCGGCGCTGCGCGTCGCCGCCCATCTACAGAAGCTCGGCGTGGCCGCCGCACCGCCCGCCTGAGGAGAAGACATGGAGATCAACATTCCCGAGGTCGTCGCCGAAGTGACGGCCGCGTTCAATCGCTACGAGGCGGCACTGAACGGCAACGACGTCGAGGTGCTGGACGAGCTCTTCTGGAAGAGCCCGCACACGCTGCGCTACGGCGTCGGCGAGCAGCTCTATGGCTACGACCAGATCGCCGCCTTCCGCTCGGGCCGCAATCCGCAGTTCGTGCAGAACCGCGACCTGCTGAAGCTTTGGATCGTCACCTACGGTCGCGACTTCGGCACCGCTAACTGCGAGTTCCAGCGTCACGGCGCGGCCAAGCCCGGACGGCAGAGCCACACCTGGATGCGCACCCCCGACGGCTGGCGCATCGTCGCCGCCCACGTCTCGCTGCTGGGCGAGGCGACGCCGATGAAGAGCTAGTTTTTCCCGCGACCCTGTCCATGCCGCCGTCGTAAGCTCGGCGGCATGAAGAAGCTCCTCCTGACCCACGCACCGCTCGCGCGCCGGCAATATTACGGTGCCCGTGCGCTCGCCCGACTGCACGAGTTGGTCGAGGTCGTGCTGCACGAGGGCGAGGCGCCGCTCGATGCGCAGGGCGTGATCGGCATGGCACGGGGCGTCGACTTCATCGTCGCCGATCGCGCGACTTCGGTGCCGGCGCTCGTCTTCGAGGGCCTGCCGGGTCTGCGCGCGGTGATGCGCAGCGCCATCGACATCCGCAACATCGACGTCGCCGCCGCGTCGAAAGCCGGCGTGCTGGTGACGCAGGCGGAGGCAGGCTTCGTGAAGTCGGTGGTGGAGTTGACCCTTGGCTTCCTGGTCGACCTCTCGCGCGGCATCACGCGGGCCGCGACGGCTTACCATGCGGGGGAGAAGCCCGAGATCAGGGTCGGCCGGCAACTGGGCGGCGCCACCGTCGGCATCGTCGGCTACGGCCGCATCTCGCGCGAGCTGGCGCCGGTGCTCGCCCAGCTCGGCATGACCGTGCTGGTGTCCGACCCCTATGCCCAGGTCGACGACCTACGCTTCGTGAAGCTGCCGCTGGAGGAGATGCTGCCGAAGGCCGACTACGTGATCTGCCTCGCCATCGCCAACGAGGAGACCGAGAACCTGCTCGATGCGGCGGCCTTCGCGCGCATGAAGCCGGATGCGTTCTTCATCAACATGTCGCGCGGCAACCTGGTCGACGAGGCCGCCCTTGCGGCGGCGCTGACGGAAGGCCGGCTGGCCGGCGCGGCGATGGATGTCGGCCGGGCGCCCGACCAGATGCCGTCGCCCGAACTGGCGCGCCTGCCCAACGTGATCGCGACGCCGCACATCGGCGGCCTGACCCCGCCCGCCAGCGAAAGCCAGGCGATGGACACGGTCCGCCAGGTCGAGGCGCTGGTGAAGGGTGAGGTGCCGCCCGGCGTGGTCAACGTCTCGAGCTGGACCCGCCGGGGTTGAAAAGCCGGGCCGCGGGGCGCATGTGCAGTCCATGCGCACCCCGAAGGATCTGATCGCCGTCCACGTCCCCAAGGACGATCTCGGCGACTACAACCTCACCCAGATCGGCTGGTATGCGATGGACGACGGCGATCACGTCATCCTCGGACCCTTCGAGAGCCTCGCGCAGTGCGACCGCGCGATCCGGGACCGGCTGCAGCAACAGAAGTTGTGAGCCGGCGCGCCTGACCGGAGCCCGGCTCAGTTGCCCGGGCCGCGTTCCATCGAGAAGGGCTGCCAGCGCTGCAGCTTCGACTTTTCCAGCACCATCGGATTGACGCAGGCACGCGGCCACTTGCCGCCGAGGACCAGCGCCAGCTCTGCGCCGACGCGACGCTTGCGCGCCGGATCGAAGCGGCTGGAAGCCGAGGCGACGTGGGCGGTCAGGATCACATTGTCCATGCCGAGCAACGGATTGTTGTGGCCGACCGGCTCGGTCTCCAGCACGTCGAGGCCGGCGCCGGCGATCCAGCCTTCCTGCAGTGCCTTGATCATGGCGGGCTCGTCGACCGTCGAGCCGCGGCCGGTGTTTACGAACAGCGCGGTCTTCTTCATCTGGCGGAAGTGCCGTTCCTTCATCAGGTGATGCGCGTCCTTGGTGCCGGGCGCGTGCATGCTCACGATGTCGGAGCGCTGCAGCAGCTCGTCGTAGCCGACCGGCTGGACGCCGTAGTCGGACATGACCAGTTCCTCGATGTAGGGATCGTAGGCCAGCATCTCGAAGCCGAACGGCGCGGCGCGCTTGGCGACGGCGCGAGCCACATGCCCGAACGAGATGAAACCCAGGGTCATGCCCATCAGGCGCGGGAACTGGTAGAGGTGCGGCCGCGCCTTGGTCCATTCGCCCTTGCGCACCATCTGGTCCTGCACCACGAGGCGCCGCCAGCTCGCGAGGATCAGTGTCATCGCATGGTCGGCCACTTCCTCGATGAAGGTGTCGGGCACGTTTGTGACGGGAATGCCGAGCTGCGTGGCCACGTCCACATCGACCGAATCGACGCCGACGCTGCCCAGCGAGACGACCTTCAGCTTCTTGCCGGCCTCGATCACCCTGGCTGTGATGCGGGGGCGGCCCTTGCCGTAGATGGCGTCGGCATCGGCGACGGCCTTGACGAGTTCGTCCTCGTCGCCCGAAACCTCGACGATCTCCGCGCCGATCGGCCCGAGCGTCTCCATCTCCAGCGAATGGTCGGTCTTGCCCGGCCCGGTCGTCACGATCTTGAAACGCGCCACGTGTTGTCTCCTCCACAAATTTGACGGCACTCTAACGCAATCCTGCTTCCGTCCAACCTCGGTGAATGAACATGCCGGCGCCCAAGAACGTGTTGTTGATCGTCGTCGACCAGTGGCGCGGCCTGATGTTGCCCAAGCTCGGGGCGGACTACCTGAAGCTGCCGAATCTCGACCGGCTGTGCGCCGAGGGCGTCACCTTCCGCAATCATTTCACCCAGGCCGTGCCCTGCGGACCGGCCCGCGCCAGCCTGCTGACCGGGCAATACCTCATGAATCATCGCGCGGTGCAGAACACCATTCCGCTGTCCTCGCGCTTCACCAACCTGGCGCACGAGCTGCGGCGCGGCGGCTACGATCCTGCGCTGGTCGGCTACACGACCACGACGCCCGATCCGCGCCACACTGCGCCCAACGATCCGCGCTTCTTCGTGCTGGGCGACATCATGGAAGGGTTCCATTCGGTCGGAGCCTTCGAGAACCGCGACGCCTATTTCGGCTGGGTGGCCAGCCAGGGCTTCGAGATGCCGAAGACCCGCGAGGATATCTGGCTGCCGAAGGGCGCGCCGGGCGCCGGTGCCACCGCGCGGCCGGCTGCGATCCCGAAGGAACTGTCGGACACCGCCTGGTTCACCGAGCGCGGCCTCGACTATCTGCGTGGCCGCGGTGGCAAGCCGTGGTTCCTGCACCTCGGCTACTACCGGCCGCATCCGCCGTTCATCGCACCCGAGCCCTACAATTCGATGTACCGGCCCGAGGACATGCCGAAGCCGGTGCGTGCGCCGTCGCCGGCGCAAGAGGGCAAGCAGAATGCGCTCCTCGACTACTATGTGCGCAACATCAAGCAGGCGAGCTTCTTCCAGGACGGCAAGGATCTCGGTTCGGACATGACCGAGGCCGAGGTGGCGCAGATGCGGGCCACCTATTGCGGGCTGATGACCGAGATCGACGATCATCTTGGCCGCGTGTTCGACTACCTGAAGGAGACCGGCCAGTGGGACGACACGCTGATCGTCTTCACCTGCGATCACGGGGAGCAGGGTGGCGATCATTACCTGCTGGGCAAGATCGGCTACTTCGACGAATCCTATCGCATCCCGATGATCATCCGCGATCCGCGCGCCGGGGCGGATGCCACGCGCGGCAGCATCGTCGATCGCTTCACCGAGACCATCGACACCATGCCGACCATCCTCGAATGGATGGGCCTGCCGGTGCCACGCCAGTGCGACGGCCGCTCGCTGCTGCCCTTCTGCGAAGGCGCCACGCCGGCCGACTGGCGGACCGAGGTGCACTACGAATTCGACTTTCGCGACCTTCACTACAGCAAGCCTGAATCGGCGCTTGGCGTGCCCATGGACAAATGCGCGCTGGCCGTCGTGCAGGACGAGAAGTTCAAGTACGTACATTTCGCCGCCCTGCCGCCACTCCTGTTCGATCTCGCGAAGGATCCCGGTCAGTTCGTCAATTGCGCGGCCGATCCTGCCTATGCGGCGACCGTCGCCGACTATGCCCGCAAGATGCTGGACTGGCGGCTGGGCTTTGCCGAACGGACGCTGACGGGCTACCGCGCCACGCCGCAGGGGCTGGAGGTGCGCGCGGCCTGAGCCGGCGCTAAGCTTGGCGGCATGAAAGAGGAAACCTACCGCCGGCCCGTGGCAGGACGGGATCACCCGGCCAACCTGTCGCCGGCCTACAAATCCACGGTCAGCCGCTCGCCGTCCAGGCCGGCGATCGTGCTGCCGCACTCGCTGTCGGAGATCACCGGGCCGCTGCTGCGCGAGGAGCGGCTCGATTCGGTCGAGAACGACCTCACGCGCCGTCGCATGGGCGAGCCCCTGGGCGAACGCATCATCGTCCAGGGCCGCGTGCTCGACGAGGACGGCAAGCCGGTCCGCGACGCACTGGTCGAGATCTGGCAGTGCAATGCCGCCGGCCGCTACCATCATCCCGGCGACCAGCACGACGCGCCGCTCGATCCGAATTTCTACGGCGGCGGTCGCGCGCGCGCCGATGCCGATGGCAACTACAGGTTCGTCACCATCAAGCCCGGCGCCTATCCCTGGGGCAACCATCACAATGCCTGGCGGCCGGCGCACATCCACTTCTCGCTGTTCGGGCCGGCCTTCGCGACGCGCCTGATCACGCAGATGTACTTTCCGCAGGATCCGCTGCTGGCCTTCGACCCGATCTACAATTCGGTGCCGGAGGGTGCGCGGGCGCGCCTGCAGGCGGCGTTCGACATCGAGGCGACGCAGCCTCAATGGGCGCTGGCCTATCGCTTCGACATCGTGCTGCGCGGCCGCAACGCGACACCGATGGAGAACACATGAGCCGCGCGCTGACGCCGTCGCAGACGATCGGTCCGTTCTATTTCGGCACGCTGGCCAATGCCTACCGGCACGACCTCGCGCCGCCGGGTGTCGCGGGCGAGCGAATCGAGATCGCGATCACCCTGCACGATGCCGCAGGCGCGATCGTACCCGACGGGCTGCTCGAGATCTGGCAGGCCAACAGCCATGGCCGCTACAACCATCCCGAGGATCGCCGAAACCTGCCGCTCGATGCGGGCTTCGAGGGTTACGGTCGCGCGTCCACCGACACGCAAGGCTGCGCGCGGTTCGGCACGGTGAAGCCCGGTCGCGTGCCGTGGCCGGCGGGTGGCCTGCAGGCGGCCCACGTCAACGTCTCGGTGTTCGCGCGCGGTGTCCTCAATCGTCTCGCAACGCGCCTCTATTTCGACGGCGATCCGGCGCTGATCGAGGATCCGGTCCTCAAGCTGGTCGAACCGGAGCGTCGTGCCACGCTGATCGCGAAGCGCGATGCCGCGGGTGTCTGGCGGCTGCCGCTCTATCTCGGCGGCCCGAACGAAACCGTCTTCTTCGACTGCTGAGCTCATGACCGTTCGTCTCGTCTCCGCGCTGGGCTCGTCGGCCGCGACCGCCGACTGCTTTTCGGACCTCGCCACCTTGCGCCACATGCTGCGCTTCGAGGCGGCGCTGGCCGAGGCCACCGCGGCGGCGGGCCTGATCCCGAAGCGCGCCGCATCGGTGATCGTCAAGGCCTGCGATCCGTCACTCTACGACCCCACGCCGCTGGTCGCCGCGGCGCGCCGCACGGCGACGCTCACCGTGCCGGTCGTGAAGGCGCTGACCGAACAGGTCCGCCGTCGCGATGCCAAGGCGGCCGACTATGTTCATTGGGGCGCCACCAGCCAGGATGTGATCGACACGGCCATGGTGCTGCAACTCGGCGAGGCGCTGCCGCCGCTCCTGAAAGCACTCGACGACATCGTCACGGCCTTGGCGCGCCTTGCGAAGAAGCATCGCGCGACGCCGATGCTGGGCCGCACGCTGCTGCAGCCGGCGACGCCGCTGGCGCTCGGCCAGAAGATCGCCGGCTGGGCCTCCGACATCGACCGTGCGAAGCGTCGACTCGCGGCGAGCTTCGCGGAGACGCAGATCGTGCAGTTCGGCGGCGCCTCGGGCAGCCTGACGGCGCTGGGCCCGGCGGCCGAGCGCGTGATGAAGGGGCTGGCCAGGCAGCTGAAGCTCACCCTGCCGCCGGGACCGTGGTTCACGCAGCGTGTCCGCGTCGCCGCCCTGGCGCAGGATTGCGCGCTGGTCGTCGGCGCGCTCGCCAAAGCCTCGCGCGACATATCGCTGATGATGCAGGTCGAAGTGGGCGAGGCGGCCGAACCGTCGGGCCCCGGTCGTGGCAGTTCGTCCACCATGCCGCACAAGCGCAACCCCGTCAGCGCGGCGCTCATCCTGTCGGCGGCGGCGCGTGCGCCGATGCTGGCGGCCACCATCGTGGCGGCGATGCCGCAGGAGCACGAGCGCGCGCTGGGCGGATGGCAGGCCGAATGGCCGACCCTGTCCGCGCTGGTCGAGTGCCTGGGCTCCGCGGTCGAGGCGATGGCCGAAGTCGCCGGCGGCCTCGTCATCGAGCCCGACGCGCTGCAGGCCAATATGGACGCCGCCGAAGCCGCGGTCCTCGCCGAGCGTGCGACCTTCCTGCTGGCGGCGAAGATGGGCAAGCACGAGGCACATGCGCTGGTCGAGCAGGCGCTGTCCAAGGGCGGCTCCTTCATCGAGGCGCTCGGCCGGCTCGAAAAGGAACTGGCCGACGAAGCGGCACTCCTCGGTTATTCGCCCAGGTTCGTCGATCGCCTTCTGGCCGACCTCAAGCGCCGCTGAACTTAACCCCCTTTGTCATCCTGAGCGCAGCGAAGGATCTGGCGCTGACACCGGAGTCCTTCGGTCGATCCGCTAGGTCCTTCGCTTCGCTCAGGACGACAGTGGGCTAAATGTAAGTCACCTTCAGGATCTCGATCTCCTCCTCGCCGCCGGGCGTGTTCATCCGCACGGCGTCGCCCTCGTGGGCCCGCATGAGGGCGCGGGCGATGGGGGAGATCCAGCTCACATGGCCGCGTCCGGGATCGACCTCGTCGACGCCCACGATCTTGATCGTGCGCTCCTCGTCCTTGGAATTCACGTAGGTCACGGTGGCGCCGAAGAACACCTGGTCGGTCTTGGGCCGCTTGGCCGGGTCGACGACCTCCGAGCGTTCGAGCCGTTTGCTCAGGAAGCGGATGCGGCGGTCGATCTCGCGCAGGCGCTTCTTGCCGTAGAGATAGTCGCCGTTCTCCGAACGGTCGCCGTTGGCGGCTGCCCACGACACGACCTGCACGACCTCGGGCCGCTCCTTGCGCATGAGCGTCATCAGTTCCTCCCGCATGCGCTCGAAGCCCTGCGGGGTCATGTAGTTCTTCGCGCCGGCCGGCAGTCCGCCCACGTCGTCGGGCAGGTCGTCCTCGTCGCCGTCGTCGCTTTCCTTGGTGAAGGCTTTGCTCATTGCGGTCCTTAATCTATCAAGTCGAGGCCGATGACCACCAGCCCGTCCCCGAATTCACTCCCTCGCATGCAGCGTTCCTCCGGCGAAAGCCGCGTGGCCTTCGACCTGAGGGACGGCCGGACGCGCCTCGGCGACCTCTATCAACGCGATCCCTGCCGGGTCTTGTTCCCGAAGTCCGAGCCGGGCGAACCGCCGCAGGCCGTCATGATCACCACCTCGGGCGGCGTCACCGGCGGCGACGCCCTGAAGATGGCCGTCGAGATCGGGCCGGGCGCCGAGGCCGTGGCGACCACCCAGGCGGCCGAGAAGATATATCGCGCCTCGCGCGGCAGCGTCCCCTGCACCATACACGTCGAAGTGCGGGTGGCCGAGGGGGCGATACTCGACTGGCTGCCGCAGGAAACCATCGTCTTCGAGGGCGCGCGGCTGAAGCGCCGGACGGTGGCCGAAGTCGTCGAGGGCGGCTCTCTGCTCGCCTGCGAGATGGTGGTGCTGGGACGCGGTGCTTCCGGCGAACGCTTCACGACGGGGCTGCTGCTCGATGCCTGGTCCGTGCGTCGTCCCGGCCGTCTGGTCTGGACCGATACGCTGCGGATCGAGGGCGAGACGCCGGAGGGCGCCGGCTTCGGCATGGCCAATGCGCTCGCCACCGTGATCGGCGTCTGGGATGCGCCGCAGCCTTACTTCGAGAAGGCCCGCGCGCTGCTCGAAGCTGCAGACAAGGTGCGGGCCGGCGTCACGGTCGTGAACGGTATCATGGTCGCGCGCCTGCTGGGCGAGGCGACCGAGGTGCGGCACGCGACGATCCGGTTTCTCACTGAATTCAGGGGCCGCCGACTGCCCCGCGTTTGGCACGTTTGATGCAGACGTCGTCGCGCTATAGTCGGAACCAACCGGCCGGGGGAAACGCATGAATTTGACGCCGCGCGAGAAAGACAAGCTTCTGGTGGCCATGGCGGCCGTCGTGGCGCGCCGTCGCCTGGAGCGCGGCGTGAAGCTCAATTATCCCGAGGCCGTGGCGCTGATCACCGACTTCGTCGTCGAGGGCGCGCGCGACGGCCGCCCGGTCGCCGACCTGATGCGCGACGGCGCGCATGTGATCTCGCGGGCGCAGGTCATGGACGGCATCGCCGACATGCTGGCCGAGATCCAGGTCGAGGCGACCTTTCCCGACGGCACCAAGCTCGTCACCGTCCACGCGCCGATCCGCTGAGGAGACACGCCATGATCCCGGGTGAAATCCTCCCCAGCGCCGGCGAGCTCGAGCTCAACAAGGGCCGCAACCCGATCACCATCGAGGTCGCCAACACCGGCGACCGGCCGATCCAGGTCGGCAGCCACTATCATTTCTTCGAGACCAACGATGCGCTGAAGTTCGACCGCAAGCGGGCCAAGGGCATGCGGCTCGACATCGCAGCAGGCACGGCCGTGCGTTTCGAGCCCGGCCAGTCGCGCACCGTGCGGCTCACGCCCTACATGGGTGGCCGCGAGAGCCACGGCTTCCAGGGCAGGGTCGGCGGCAAGCTCGGGCCGGTCGCCAAGGTCGGTCCGTCGAACGAGGGGCCGACGCGCATTTCTCGCTCGGCCTATGTCCACATGTTCGGGCCGACGGTCGGCGACAAGGTGCGGCTGGCCGACACCGATCTCTTCGTCGAAGTCGAGAAGGACCACACGATCTACGGCGAGGAAGTGAAGTTCGGCGGCGGCAAGGTGATCCGCGACGG
>OFDC01001530.1_pt1 | contig 12086 bp, 13 predicted proteins | sample 1520941 | NCBI WGS metagenome assembly OFDC01 (sample SAMEA94258168, study PRJEB24077) | hot springs metagenome | biome: Aquatic biome; feature: Water | place: India | collected 2012-12-06 | depth 5 m | reverse complement strand
GTCCTTCCGAAAGCAGCGGCTCCCATGTCTTGCGGAAGCCCTCCGGAGTTACCTTCTCCAGTTCGGCCGGGTTTGGCGTGGCGTAGCGCGGGTCTCCATCGCGCAACAGCCAGTTGAGATCACGATTGAGCACCGCATTGGGAGCCGAATTGTAGCTTTCGTATTGGAGCTTTGCCGCAGCCTTGGCTCGCAACACCGGATTGGCGTCCCAACGCGGCATGCCCAGCTTGGCGGCCATGAGATAGAGCTGATCGGCAAGGTCCGCCGGGCGCGTGTCGGCCGAAAGCACGAATGCCGTGTCGTCGATGTTGAAATCGAGGCTGAGCTTGCGGCCTGTTGCCAGACGGTCCAGATCATCCCGCCCGAGCGCGCCAATGCCGCTGTCCATCAGCGCCACCTCGCCGATCGGGCCATAAACCGCGTCCTGAGGCTGGATCGCGGAGTAGCCGCCGCCAAACCGGGCCTTGATGATGATCCGACCGGGCTCGGCATCGTTGGGCCACAGCAGAACGCGGACACCATTGGAGAGTTCTACCTGCTCGATGCCAAGCAACCCGATCGGTCGCGCGCTGGCGACAGTACCCGGAGTTCCGACCGGCGGAAGGTCCGAAAACTTGAGGGCATTTGCCGCCACGCGGCTTTCCGAGGCTGCCTTGACAGGTGCAGTCAATGCGGCGCGCAGGGACGCCTCGTCAGCCTCCCCTGCCTTGGGCGTGATCATCATGGGGCGGACCACGGTTCCCTTAAACAGGGCCCGGGTATGATCAAGCACGGCTTGCGGCTTGAACAAGGGGATGGAACGCCTGAAAATGTCGTAGACGGTGTCCGGGTTGGCCACCGTCTCGCGAATATCGACGGCGTTGACGATATCGTCAGCCGCCTTGGACCCGGCAATGGTGGACTGCGTTTCGACCGAGACCTTGAAGGCGACTTCAAATTCGGCAACTTCGCGGTCGATCTCTGCCTGAGACGGCGGCGTGGCCAAAGCATCGGCAATGACTGCACGCACGTCTGTTACCGCAGATTTCCAGTCCTCACTCAATGGCGTGACCGTCACGATCGTAGCGTCGGCAGATCGCGAAAGCTCCTGCTTCATCTCGTCCACGGACGCCACCAGATAGCTCCCGCCACCCCGCGCCCTGGCCTCAAGCCTGCGATTGATCAAAGCCAGCGCAAGGCGATCAATCATCAGGCCTTGGTTGTAGACGATGGTATCGTTGACCTTTGTCCATGGCCGCAGGATCGCCCAGTTTACCAGTCGTGGCAGGTCCGGCTCGACCAGTACCTTCGCCTCGCCAACCGGGTTCTTGGGATCAATTCCGGTCGGCGCGATCGGCTTGCCGAAATCGGGCTGCAACGGCTTCTTGCCAGCAACTTGCCACCCGCCGAACCACTGCTCGATCCGCGCGACCAGTGCTGCCGGATCAGCGTCTCCCGCCACCACGATTACGGTATTGTCGGGGCGGTACCACTTGTCATGAAAGGCCTTTACCCCTGCCGCATCTGCCGCTTCGAGAGTCTCGACCGTGCCGATCGGGCTGCGCGCGGCCAGAAGCTGGCCCTTGAAGAACAGCCCCCGCGTTGCGTCCAACACCCGCGACTGCGCGCTGGTGCGTTCGCGCATTTCGGCAAGGACGATCGGAACCTCGGTCTTGACGCCGCGATCGGTAAAGATCGGCGCAGTGATCATGCCCGACAGCAGCTTGAATGTTTCATCCAGCTTAGGTGCCGTAGCATTGGGAATGTCCAGCTTGTAAACCGTCTGCGTCGGGCTGGTCTCGGCGTTGGTATCGCTGCCGAAGGTGGCGCCCAACCGCTGCCACGTGGGAATCGTCTCACCTTCCTTGAGATACTTCGATTCACGGAAGGTCAGATGTTCGATCAGGTGGGCATAACCGCGCTGCGGCTCGGTTTCGTACATCGAGCCCGCGTCCACCAAAACGCGGATCGATACCTGCTCGGGCGGAACACCACTGTGACGGACTGCGTAACGGATACCATTCGGCAGAATGCCGAAGGTCCAGGCCTTGTCCTGCGGAACATCCGAACCCTTGTAGAGCCACGGCACGTTGGACTTCGTCGCCATGGCCGGAGCCTTGGCGGGGACCTCGGCGACCACGGGGGCCGCCGAAACCAGCAGGAGGGATAGGAACAGGCCGAAGCGCCGGGCGCGCGTGTTACGGGATCGCATCACCCGACTATAGGAAGCCTTCTTATGAAGGACCAGTGAATAGACCCGTTACTGCGAGGGAGTTGTCGTGCCCGGCTGAGCAGGTTGGGCTGCCGATTGCGCCGCACGCATAGCTTCGACTTCCGCAGCGGTCTTGAAGTCGACCAGTTCCACCTGGAACACGAGATCCGCATTTGCACCGATCGGGCCTGAACCTTCCGCACCGTAACCAAGCGCCGAGGGCACGCACAGGCGCATCAGGCTGCCCTTCGACAAGAGCTGCAGGCCTTCAGAAAAGCCCGGAATGACGCCATCGACGGGAAATGCCGCCTGCATGCCTTGATCGAACACCTCGCCATTGGCCGCCAGATAGCCGACATAATTGACCAACACGAAATCGCTCTTCGTCGGCTTTGCGCCTTCGGCCGGCTTGAGCAGCATCGTGCCAAGTCCGCTGACAGTCTTCGCAGAGCATAGGCGCTGTGCAGGCGAGACAACCGGATTCAGCGGCATGGGAATGGCGACCGCCGATGGCGCGACCGGCTTGGCCGCAGGCGCGGCGGCATTCAGGGCCGAAGCGCCGAAGGCGCATGCAAGAACAGCGGGGGCGAGGCGGACGAGCGCATGGGAGAGCTTGATCATCTCGCTGCATTAGCGGGCCTTGGAAGGTTCCGCCATGAGACCTTGCGCTGAAACTGCGCAAAACCCGGCCTTTCTTGCCCTTGACCACGGGAAGGACCGGCCTACATGCGAATCATGTTCATCGAGACCGAAACTACGCCGAACCCCGCAACGCTCAAGTTCCTGCCCGGCGAGCAGGTCATGGCGAGCGGAACGCGCGAGTTCACCTCGCCTGAAGCTGCCGAGGCATCGCCCCTGGCGCAGGCCCTGTTTGATCTCGGCGACGTGACCGGGGTGCTGTTCGGACGCGAATTCGTTTCGGTCACCGCCGCCCCAGGCGTGGAATGGGCCGGACTCAAGCCGCAGGTCCTGTCGATCCTGCTCGATCACTTCGTAAGCCAGGCCCCGCTGTTCGTTGGCGGCACCGCAGCCGGCATCGCCGTTCCTTCCGAAGCTGACGAAAACTTCGCCGATGACCCGGCCGACGCCGACATCATCGACCAGATCAAGGATTTGATCGAGACGCGGGTGCGGCCTGCCGTGGCCAATGACGGCGGCGACATCATCTACAAGGGCTTCCGCGAAGGCGTGGTCTACCTTCAGATGCAGGGTGCCTGCTCCGGCTGCCCGTCGTCGACGGCCACGCTGAAGAACGGGATCGAAAGCCTGCTGAAGCACTACGTCCCCGAAGTCAGCGAAGTACGCGCGGCCTGATCCGCCCGGCATGCGCAAGCTCGTCATCGATTGCGCGACGGAAGCCTGCTCGGTCGCACTGATCGACGATGGCGAGCTGATCGCGGGCGAATTCGCACTGCTTGGCCGCGGCCATGCCGAGCGGCTGGTGCCGATGATCTCCGCGCTGCCCGAAAAGGGCCGTGCCGACGAAATCGCCGTCGACATCGGTCCTGGCAGTTTCACCGGTATCCGCGTCGGACTTGCCGCAGCGCGTGCGCTCGGACTTGCCTGGAGCGCGAGGGTAACGGGCTTCGAGAGCCTTTCCCTGGTCGCTGCCATGGCTTTGGCCGAGCAACCGGGACGCCCCGTCGATGTCTGCATGACCGGCGGCCATGGGGAGTGGTTCTTCCAGCCGTTTTCGGCAGATGGATCGCCGCTGGCCCCTTTGACCTCCCTCGCCCCCGACGTGGCGGCAAGTCGCACGACTGCAGGATTGATCGCCGGAAGCCAGGCTATCGCGCTCGCGTCGCGTTGTCCCGGTGCTGTGGCGCTCGATATCCGGCCAGATGCGCGCCAAGCTGACTTGCTGGGCGACCGTGCCTTTTGTGCCGACCCCCGCCCGAGCTATGGTCGCGCGCCGGACGCACGGCTGCCGTCCGCCGCCTGACCGCAAGGCACACCACTCATGATCGCGCCGCCTGACGACATTGACCGAATCATGACGGTGATGGAGCAGGCATTCCCACCCGAGTTCGGCGAGGCGTGGAACCGCAGGCAAGTCAGCGATGCCTTGTGCTTGGGCAATTGCCGCTACGGTCTGATCGCGCCCGATGGCACCGAAAACTTGCTCACCTCGGGTGAAACTGCCGGATTCTTCATGAGCCGAGCGGTACTGGACGAGGAAGAACTTCTTCTTTTTGCTATTGCACCACAGTACCGGCGGATGGGCCTTGGCCACGTCTTGCTCAAGCGCTTCATACAGTCTGCCCAAGATGGCGGGATGAGCCGGGTTTTTCTAGAGATGCGCCGTGATAATCCAGCAGGCGTCCTTTATGCTGCTCATGGATTCCGCCAAATTGGATTAAGACCCGGTTATTATCGCACTTCAAATGGTGCCCGGATTGATGCGATCAGCCAGGAACTGACTTTTCACAATTGATACGATACTTAGGATTTGTCCCAAGGTGATTGACAGGACAAGCGTTCTGTCGTGAAATCGGTTGTGTCCTGTCAGGATAGGACTATAAATGTGATCTGGATCACCAAACCAAGTCGCGAGTCCAAAAATCGGCGCGCAGGAAAAACATAGAAAGTCGGATTTGCCATGACTGAAATTCAGAACGACATGCGGGAGACCTTGATCACCCTCACCTCGGACATCGTTGCCGCCCACGTGAGCAATAACAGCGTGTCGGTAAACGACCTTCCCGTCCTGATTTCAAACGTTTATTCCGCGCTTTCCGGTCTGGAAACGCCAGTCGTCACGGAAGAACCTGCTCCCGAGCCTGCCGTTTCGATCCGCGCTTCGGTCAAGAACGATCACATCGTTTGCCTGGAAGATGGCAAGAAGCTCAAGATGCTCAAGCGCCACCTCGCCACGCGTTACAACATGACCCCTGAACAGTATCGCGCGCGCTGGAATCTTCCTGCTGACTATCCGATGGTCGCTCCGGCCTATGCCGAGAAGCGCCGTGAACTTGCCAAGAAGATCGGCCTCGGCCGCAAGCCTGCGCCTAAGCGCGGGCGCAAGACCGCAGCCTGATCAGCGCGCAGATTCCTGGCGATGACTGTGCGCAATACGATTGCGCGCAGTTGAAGATTTGGCCCGCCGGTCTATAGATCGGCGGGCCGATCCTTTCTTGACGAGTACCCAGTGCATCAGCCGATCGACATCGAAGCTCTCTGTGCCGAACGCGGCCTGCGCATTACCGACCAGCGCAGGACGATCGCGCGCGTCCTTTCGGAGAGCGACGACCATCCCGACGTCGAAAAGCTGCATGAGCGCGCCTCGGCCATCGACTCGCGCATTTCGATCGCGACGGTTTACCGCACGGTGCGTTTGTTCGAAGAGGCCGGCATTCTCGACCGGCACGATTTCGGTGACGGCCGCGCCCGTTACGAAGCGACGCCCGAAGCGCATCACGATCACCTGATCGATGTAGAGACCGGGAAGGTCATCGAATTCGTCGATCCCGAACTTGAACAGCTCCAGCGCCAGATTGCGGAAAAGCTTGGCTACCGCCTCGTCGATCATCGCATGGAGCTTTACGGCGTGAAGCTTGAACGCGACGGCTGACGCCATCGCTCGTCCGGCCATTTCGCTTGTCGGACGCCTGCGCATCGCCGTGCGGCTCGCAGCCATGCTGCTTCTGCTTCTCTTATGTGTACCGCTCTACTATGTCTGGCGGATCCTGAGACTGCACAATCCATGGCCGCGGGTGTTCCTTGGCGGCATCGCCCGCATAGCCGGTGCGCGGGTCACGATAACCGGCGCACCATCGCGCAAGGGCGCGTTCCTCCTCTCCAATCATGTCAGTTGGCTGGACATCCCGGTCATCTCGGGCGCGAGCGGCAGCGCCTTCGTTGCCCACTCCGGGCTGGCCGATGTCGGCCTGCTCAAATGGCTGTGCGAGATGAACGACACGGTCTTCGTCGCCCGGCATGAACGACGCTCGGTCCATGCCCAGGTCGAGCAGGTGCGCGCGGCGTTGACGGATACGGGCGCCCTCACTGTGTTTCCGGAAGGCACCACCAGCGACGGGGCCAGCCTGCTGCCGTTCAAGTCATCGTTGCTGTCCGCGCTTGATCCGCCGCCGCAGGGAATTGCGATACAGCCGGTGTGGCTCGACTATGGGCCTGACGTTGCCGGGATGGCGTGGGTCGGTGAAGAGCACGGGCTGGACAATTTCCTCAAGATCCTTGCCCGGCGCAGGGCGATTCCGGTGACCGTTCATTTCCTCGCGCCACTCGGGCCTGACGAGACGGCCAACCGCAAGGTCATGGCTACGGCAGCACGCGAACGCATCCTCGCGGTCATGAGCCGCACGCGTTAGACAAACCCTGCCAAATCCACTATCGGCGCGGCCCATGTCTTCAACCGTTAATACTTCTCCCAAGACCTTCCGCGTCAAGAGCTTCGGCTGTCAGATGAACGTCTATGACGGCGAGCGCATGGCCGAGCTGCTGGCGGCAGAAGGCATGTCTGCCGCTGGCGAAGGAGACGATGCGGACCTCGTCGTGCTCAACACCTGCCACATCCGCGAGAAGGCAACCGAAAAGGTCTACTCCGACATCGGGCGCTTGCGCCGCGAAGATGGCTCAGCACCGCTGATTGCCGTCGCGGGTTGCGTCGCCCAGGCTGAAGGCGAGGAGATCATGACGCGCGCGCCAAGCGTGAAGGTCGTGGTCGGCCCGCAGTCCTACCATCGCCTCCCGGAAATGGTTGCCGAGGCCGCCTCCGGAAAGCGTGCCACCGAAACGGACATGCCGGCCGAGGCCAAGTTCGCAGCCTTGCCAAAGCGCCGCAAGTCGGCCCCTACCGCCTTCCTCACGGTGCAGGAAGGCTGCGACAAGTTCTGCACATACTGCGTCGTGCCGTATACGCGCGGAGCTGAAATCAGCCGCCCATTTGCCGACCTGGTCGAGGAAGCAAAGCTGCTCGTTGCCGGCGGCGCGCGCGAGATCACGCTGCTCGGGCAGAACGTGAATGCGTGGCAAGGCGAGGACGACAAGGGCCGCAGCATCGGTCTTGATGGACTGGCGCGCACCCTTGCTGCCGACCCGGACCTCAAGCGCATCCGTTACACCACCAGCCATCCCAACGACATGACTGATGGCCTGATCGCCGCGCATGGCGAGCTTGAGAAGCTGATGCCCTTCCTCCACCTGCCGGTGCAAGCAGGTAGCGACCGCGTGCTGAAAGCGATGAACCGCAGCCACACCGCCGACAGCTACCTCAAGCTGCTCGACCGCATCCGCGCCGCCCGCCCGGACATCGCACTATCGGGCGATTTTATCGTCGGTTTCCCGGGGGAAACGGATGAAGAATTCGAAGCAACGCTGCGGCTGGTCGACGCTGTCGGCTATGCGCAGGCGTTCAGCTTCAAGTATTCCCCCCGCCCTGGCACCCCTGCCGCGACGATGCCCGACCATGTTCCGGCACCAGTGATGGACGAGCGCCTTCAGCGGCTGCAAGCGGCGCTCAACCGCGATCAATTGGCTTTCAACCAGGCCAGCCTTGGCAAGACCTGCCAGGTCCTCGTCGAACGCCGCGGCAAGCATCCCGGACAGTGGCTCGGCAAGTCGCCCTGGTTGCAATCGGTCCACTTTGTGGGCGAATCCGAAATCGGCCAGATGGTTACGGTAAAGCTTGTCGAAGCAGGTCCGAACTCGCTGGCAGGTCAGCTCGTCTAATTGCCCTGTGCAAAGTCTGCGCGCGCGTCTTGTGTGTGCAACTTCCGTTCCTATGCTCTGACTCAGGCCCAAACCTGAAAGGAGCTCATGGCCCGTAAACCCCACCGCGCCGACGAGGCGCATCATCGCCCGGAATCACAGCATCGCCGTGCCCGGGTCGAAGTCGAGTTCGACGAGCAGACCGTGCTTGGCGCCCTGTTCGGCCAGTTCGACACCAATCTCGTGCAGATCGAGAATCGGCTGGGAGTTTACATTTCGGCGCGCGGCAACCGCGTGCTGATCGAAGGACCAGACGACGCCGTCGCCCGTGCGCGCGACGTGCTGAAGGGCATGCACCAACGGTTGCTATCGGGGCAGGAACTTGATTCCGGCGCGGTCGAATCACTTATCGCGATGAGCGTTGAGCCGACGCTTGAAGGCATCATCACCGGAGCTCCGGGTGGTGCGCCGCCAATCATGATCCGCACCCGCAAAAAGACGATCATCCCGCGCAGCCCGACCCAGATCGACTACATGAAGGCGTTGATCAGCCATGACGTGATTTTCGCGCTGGGTCCGGCGGGCACCGGCAAGACCTATCTCGCCGTGGCGCAGGCCGTGGCGCAGCTGATCTCTGGCTCGGTACAGCGCCTGATCCTGTCGCGCCCGGCGGTGGAAGCTGGCGAACGCCTCGGCTTCCTGCCCGGCGACATGAAGGAGAAGGTCGACCCCTACCTTCGCCCGCTCTACGATGCGCTCTACGACTGCATGCCGCCCGAACAGGTCGAGCGCCGCATTGCCTCGGGCGAAATCGAGATCGCGCCCATCGCCTTCATGCGCGGGCGCACACTGGCCGATGCCTTCGTCATTCTCGACGAGGCGCAGAATACCACCCCTGCGCAGATGAAGATGTTCCTCACCCGCTTCGGCCAGAACAGCCGCATGGTGATTTGCGGTGACCCAAAGCAGGTTGACTTGCCCGGCGGTGTCGGCGCCAGCGGCCTCAACGATGCGGTGCAGCGCCTGGAAGGCGTCGATGGCATCGCAACAGTGCGCTTCAATACCGCCGACGTGGTGCGCCATCCGATCGTCGGACGCATCGTCGAGGCATACGAAGGGAAGGACGCTTGAGCGCGCCAATCCTGGAAATCGACATCGATCCGGTCTGGGGCGAGGAAACCGATTGGGAAGACCTCGCCAATCGCGCCGCCGAAGCGACGGCGCAGATCGCAGGCGAACTGGCGCACGAGAACCTCCTCGTCAGCCTCGTCATGGCCGATGACGAGGAAGTCCACGCGCTCAACAAGCAGTGGCGGGCCAAGGACAAGCCGACCAATGTCCTCTCCTTCCCGATGCTCAGCCGCGAGGAAGTGCTTCACGCCGCGCGCGATACCGACGCGCCAGGAATGCTAGGTGACTTGATCCTCGCCCACGGCGTCTGCACGCGTGAGGCGGCAGAGAAAGGCGTGTCAGTCGAGGTCCATGCTACCCATCTGGTGGTGCATGGCCTGCTCCATCTTGCGGGCTACGACCACGAACTGGGCGAGGCCGAAGCCGAGGAAATGGAGAATCTGGAGCGGAAGGCGCTTGCGCTGATGGGCATTGCCGACCCATATGCGGTCGAAGACTGACCAAGTGAGGGAATACGACAGTGCCCGAGGGCAATGGCTCCACCGGCGAAAGCCGGTCGGGAGACGGAGACAGTAGCAGTAGTCGCACCTTGTGGCGCGCGATCAGGGCCTTCTTTCGCGGGCCCGACCACGATCAATCACTGCGCGCGCAGATCGAGGAAGCGATCGACGAGCACGAGGGCGAGGTCCATCAGGAAAGCGGCAGCAACGGCAACGGTGATCTTGTCCCGCTCGAACGCCAGATGCTGCGCAACCTGCTGCACTTCAGCGAACACGACGCCGACGACGTAGCCATTCCGCGCGGCGAGATCATCGCCGTGCCCGCCTCGGCCACGTTCGAGGAGATGGTCGCAGCGTTTGCCGAGCACGGCCACAGTCGCCTGCCCGTCTACGGCGAATCGCTCGACGAGATCGTCGGCATGATCCACGTGAAGGACGTATTCGGCATCATCGCCGGCATGATGCTGTCGAACAAGCAACCGCCCAAGGACTGGACGAGCCTGATGCGCCAGCCTCTATTCGTGCCCCAAGCCCGGGGCGCACTTGACGTATTGGCCGACATGCGCAGCCGCCGTACGCACCTTGCAGTGGTGATCGACGAGTATTCGGGCACAGATGGCATCATCACCATCGAAGACCTGGTCGAGGAAATCATCGGCGAGATCGAGGACGAGCACGACGATGCGCCCGAAGAATTGCTCCGTCGGATCGATCCCGATACCTGGGACGCCGATGCGCGGGCCGAACTGGATGACGTCGCAGACACCGTCGATCCAAGGCTTGCGGAAGTGGAGGAAGACGTGGATACGCTCGGCGGTCTGGCCGTGGTATTGGCCGGCGAAGTGCCGCCGGTCGGTCGCGTGCTTGAACATGCCAGTGGTTGGCGGCTTGAAGTAACCGGGGGCGATGAACGGCGCCTCACCCGCCTCAGGCTGCATGCGCCACAGGCAGTGCTGGCCGAAGAAGAATAGGACGAAGAGATGATCCGCCGCCTGCCCCCACTGCGTTCGCTCGAGGCGTTCATTCGCGTCGTGCGCGCAGGCTCGGCCAAGACGGCGGCCGCAGAACTTGCCCTCAGTCCTTCGGCTCTGTCCCGTCGTCTCGGTGCGCTGGAGGATTTCGTCGGCAAGCCGCTGTTCGAACGCAAGCATCAGGCGCTCAAGCTGACCGAGGAAGGCCAGCAGCTTTATGATGCCGTCGCCCCGTTGATTGACGAGATGGCGGACCGGGTCGATCGCCTGATCGATACCGGCAAGGTCATGCGCCTGCGGCTCGGCGTACTTCCGCTGTTCGGCAGCCAGCGCCTGTTTCCGCGCCTGGGCGAACTGCGCAAGCTGCACCCGCAGTTGCACATCGATATCGATTCAGGCCACGCGGCAGAAACCAAGCTTGGCGACACCATCGATGCCGCCATCGTCCTTTCCGAAGGGCCGGACGCATCGCTCCATTCGGTGCGGCTGGATCACAACCGCGTCCACGCGATTACCTCGCGCGAACTGGCGGCCGAACTGGGCGAGCGGCCTGATATCGCCAAGCTCTCGAAACAGACATTTCTGGTACACAACGACCTTCCGGCAAGCTTCGAGGCGTGGAAGCGCGCACTGCACCTCGAGAAGCTGGAACCTGCCGCGATCGATCATTTCGACTCCGGGCAGCTGATACTCGAGGCAGCGGCCCAGGGCCTTGGCATCGCAATCATGCATGATGACCACTATCATCGCAGCCATGATTCCCGCCTCGCCCGGCTTTACGACATCGACGTCGACAGCCCCTATTCCTACTGGTTCGTTTGCCGCCCGCGTGCGCTGCAATCGCGCCCGGTGCGCCTGTTCCACGACTGGATGCTGAAGGCCGGGCTTTGACCGTCAGCCGCCGCCGCGCGGTTGCGGTCAAGATCCATTGCCCGGTTTCGGCCCTGACATTCGATGCGTTGCTAAATGGCGATGGCGACGCGGTCGAACACGATCCTGCCGCAGCTGCCATGCTGGCCGTGATCCGCGCCGACAATCCCTTGGGCGACTTCAAGCTCTACAAGGGTGTTTGCGAGATATCGCCGGGATGGGAAAGCTTCCAGCCCGGACCCGATGCCGAGCCGACAATGGGGAGTGCGGGAGAGCGCGCCCTCTCCCCGACAGCGATCATCACGACCTACGCCGATGCAGACGCGGACCTCGCGCCTGCACTCGAAGCGCTCATGGCTGCTCACCCTTGGGAGATCCCGGTTATCGAGCTGTCCGAGGTGCAGCTACTGGAGCGCTGACGAACAGCTTGGTCTGGTATCCGATAGCTGGAGCATGAGCGTATCGCCCATGCAGACTCCTGGGTGCGCTTTACCCTTGTGCTGTAACTGGGGAGCGCTTTGCCAATGACTTCGCCCTATCGTCACTATGCCGGAAAAGTGTCCTATCTCAATGCCTCCGGGCAAGAGTGGGGTCGAGAGCATTTCTCGGGCTCGGTCCATTCTCGGGGCCGCTCATTGCGGGCGGTCTGCGAAATGGACGATGCGCGGCTCCTGCGTGAAGCGAGCTGGTCTGTGACAGAGGGACACCCTGATTTACCCGCTCACGGTGCTGGGCATAACCTGAAGGTGCGAGGCC
>OFDC01001529.1_pt1 | contig 12089 bp, 14 predicted proteins | sample 1520941 | NCBI WGS metagenome assembly OFDC01 (sample SAMEA94258168, study PRJEB24077) | hot springs metagenome | biome: Aquatic biome; feature: Water | place: India | collected 2012-12-06 | depth 5 m | reverse complement strand
CCTTGGTAAGGCTGAGGTCGGGAGTTCAATCCTCCCCAGCAGCACCATTTCCCCGAAGAAAATCAAATAGTTATCTCCCCTGCGATGGGGTGGTTTGCGAGTCGGCTTCGACCGGGGAACTCCCTGGGGAACTTCCGGCCGACGGAGCTTAAATCCCCGAACGGCGGATGATCGTCCGCACAAAAAGGCGACGGCCGATCGACGCGCCCCGGCTTTTTCTCCCTTTCTCTTCCCCATCTCGCTCAGGCCCTGTAACAGTTGATCTCGAATAACAGGGGTTCTGAATGGCAAGGCGTTGGTTGGGGCTGAGTGCCTCAAAAGAGTCGGTGATCATGGTCGATGCCGAAATACCGGACAATGACGATGATCCGATCATCATCAAGTCCGACGACACTTGGCGGGTACAGAAGGGCGACCGCGCTGCCGCCTACAGTGTCCTACATCAACAGTGCAGCGACTACATCAAGGACAATGGCGTCGACGCCGTGGTCGTGAAGGCCAGCGCGGTCGCGGGCAAGGGCTCGGCTACCCTCGGCTTCCTCCTCAGTGCGGAGGTTCGGGGCGTCGTGATCGCTGCGGCCGCATCACAGTGCCCAGTGAAAGCTCTGTCGAAGGCGGTCATCAGCCGGACCTACGGCAACCGCAAGGTCGACGAGTACGTCGCCGACGACGCTTTCTGGGCGGACCAGACGGAGGGCGGTGCCTTGCGGAAGCTCAGCCGGGAGGCCGCGATGCTCCTGATCGCGGCGAGGAATGCCTAATGGCCGACTACGTTTCCGACCTCAAGGTTGGTGCCAAGCTGGGCAACGGAGCATTCGGCGAGGTCTTCCGGGGGGAGGACCCGGCGCACGGCGAGGTTGCGGTCAAGGTGCTCAAGCGAGAGTGGTTCCACGATGACGCCACTTGGCCCGACTACAAGGCGGGCTACTTGGCCGAGGCAAAGAACCTCGCGAAGGCGACCCACCGCAACGTCGTACAGGTGCACCACGTCGTCGAGGCACCGGACGGCGATAGCGTCGTCATCTGCATGGCGTACTGCCCGGGCGGCTCCCTCCAAGCGCCCTTTGAGCACGGGCCGATGACCCTCTACGCAGTCCGCAAGGTCGGGACCGAGGTACTGATGGGGCTGGGCGCGATGCATACGCGCGGCATGGTCCACCGGGACATCAAGCCCGCGAATATCCTGCTCAACTCGAAGGCCGAGGCCCAGATCAGCGACTTCGGCCTCGTCACAGACGACCTCGTGCTGGGCTATGCTTCGCAGGCGGGCTACAGCGACCACATTGCTCCCGAGGTCTGGAACGGCAAGGGCACCAGCGCCAGGTCGGACATTTGGGCTGTCGGCATGACGCTGTTCCGGCTGCTCCACGGACAGGTATGGTATGAGGAGGCCCCCAGTCCAAAGGACGTGGTCAAGAACGGCGGTTTCGCTGGGACGCTGCGTTGGCTTCCCCACGTCCCTAAGGCGTGGCGACGTGTCATACGGAAGATGTTGAACGACGACGACACAGTGCGTTACCAGAATGCGGCGCAAGCGTTGAAGGGGCTCGCGAATCTCTCTGTCGAGCCGATCTGGGAGACTTCGGTCGCGGCGGACCTCGTCCGCTGGGAGCAGATCAAGGGCAAGCGCCGCGTGGTCGTTGAGTGGAAGAGGCTGTCGCCCCGAAAGCACGAGTGGGAGGCGTGGAGCGAGCCCGTTGGTAAGGGGCAGAACAAGCGCCTCGCTGGATCCGGCGGAGTGGTGAGCGGGAGTGATGCCGTCAGGGGTCTGGAGGCTTACTTCGACGTCTAACTGCGCCTGAATCTTCGGGGTAGAAGGTAGCGTCCGGTCAGGTCCGTCACCGTGATCGACTTGAGCCCGAGCCGCGACCTGGCGACCGCCTGCCGCTCCTTAGCACACTTCTTGCAGTACCCCGCATCAGCCACGACGCCCTCCTCGGGACGCCAACGGCGGTCGCAATTACGACAACGGGGCAGACTCAGACTGAGGTTCGGCGACTTGCGGGTCATAGGCTCCTCGCCACCTTTATGTTGATCAACCTGTGAACAAAAGGTGAATCACCTGTGGACAAATGTCAATGGCTCCCCTTAAATCGTGTAAAGGCTGACGTCCCGCGCGGCGCAGTTCTGGCATAGCCTGTGGTGCGCGGTTTCGCTGAGGAACGGTCGACGGCAACGAAGGCAGGGGCGCTCGGCCGGGGGCGGCCGCGACGGGTCGCGGAGCTCTTGCCCCTGCCAGCCGCGCTCGCCCGCCCTCGCGCCGCGCATCAGTGCCGCGCGTCGCTCAGGACCGCGTCGCGATACGCGCAGGCGAAGCCGAACGCCGCCGCCTGCCGGTCGGTGAGCAGGCGCTGGATTGCCCAACTCCGGGAGCCGGGCTGAAAGGCGTTGACCCAGACCGTCCGGCCGCGCTCGCGGTAGCCCAGATGCCCGAAGAAGGCCGCGAGCTCGGCTCCGGGCACGTCGAACGTCGCGGCGAAGTCGAGGCAGCTCTGCAAGGTGGGCCATCCGTCGTCGTGGGTAAGCCGGGCATGTTCTAGACAGGCCCGCTGCGCTGCCCGGAGGAGCGGCGGGAACAGCGCGCTGTATCCCGCCTCCAACTGCTCCAGGCTCGCCACTCCCTGTGTCACGCCTGCGCCCCGACGTGGCGCTTGCGCACGGCCGAGCCGTATTCCGACGCCCGGGCGACTTCCGAGGCGTGGGCGAGGTTGCGGAGCTCGACGTCCTCGCCCAAGCCCTTGAGCAACGCCTGCTCGGGGCTGATGCGATGATACGCGGCGAGCTCGTCGGCCCGGCGCAACATCGCGCCCTCGTATTCTCCGCAGGTGTGCTTCGCCTCGCTGCCCGCGACGACTGCGGCCGCGCTCTTCCTGATCTCCACGTCTGACACTTCGACTACTCCCGCTGACTTGATGAGAACCGAGACCGCGCCCACTTGTGCGGGCCGGTCGACCGAACTGATTTCGCTGAGCCTGAGGTTGCTCACGCGATGGCGCTTGATGGGTGTGGTCACGACGTCTCTCCCTTCCCGATGGCTTGGACTGTCCCGCCCAGATCGAGGGCGGAGGTACTGGCGATGTAGTCGATGAACGGCGGGGCCTGCGTCGGCGCGACCTTCACGCAAAGGCCACGCGCGAGCCTCGGGGCCTCGGCCGCGACCTCCTTTGCCATGACGAAGGCGAACATGCGTTCACGCGCCTGCCGCAACTGATCGAGCGAGAGTTGCTCGGCCTGATTGTCCGAGCGGTACAGCTTGTCGTTCGCGAGCTTGATAGCTTCGAGCGCGGCCTCCGCCTCGCGTATCGCGGCCACGAAGTCGCGGGCGGCCCGCTCCCGGTCACCGACCGCCTCCACACGCTCGCGCTCGATGCGCCTCCGCTTCAAACTGGAAATCATGCTGTCTCCTCCTCAGGTTGTGCGACGACGCCGCCGCTGGATGGGTCGACGCGGCCCCGAACCTCGTCGACCAGCCGGGCGGCCTGCTCCGGCTCGAAGCCAGCCGCGACGAGCTCGGCGCGGCGCTCGGTCCAGAACGACGGCCCGAAAGGCGCGGCGGTGCGCTCGCGCGCGACCCGAGCGAGGTCGACCCGGTCCTGAAGCGTCTCGGGCGGCCGCCGTCCGTCGAGCAGCGCGTCGAGGCGCTCGGCGCGCTCAACGTCGAAGCCGGGCTGACCGGCGAAGTCGGGACTGCGGACCAGAGCAATGCGCAAGCGACGGCGCGCGTCAGTCCCCATGAGGCGGAGGCCGACGAGGAACGCGAACTGGTCGAGGGCGGCGTCAGGCGTCATCGGCAGGCGTCGCCTCGATCAGCGTGAGCTCGGGCTGGCGGAAGGTGCCCACGAGACGCATCGCCACCGACGTGACGGCATCGCCCAGCAGGCCGACGTCGACGTCGTGAGTCACCTTCTTGTTCACTGTCAGCGCGGCTGCGTCGCGATAGGCTGGCAGCAGCGCCCGGGCGCGGAGCTCTAGAAGGCGGTCGCTGTAACGGCGGACGGTGCCGACGACCGTCTCCTTGTACTTGCCGCCGTACACAGGCTCGGCGACGCCCTCGGTAGAGCGGCGGTAAATCTCGTACTCGACCTCAGCGCGCGCCGTCTCGACTGCCTCCGCCCAAGCCTGCGCAAATTCCGGATCGCGCTGGCGCTCGTCCTTGAAGGTCGAGACAGAGCCGGTCGAACTGTGCGGCGAGGCGGCCCGGGCCGCGCGTATCACGATGCCGTGCCGAGAGAGCTCGGCCAGAAAGGCCGCCTTGCGCTCGGGGGAGAGGGGGACGCCATTGGACATGGCGCTGATTCTAGCTGCCTTCCGGCCGGAAGCGGACGGTTAAGGCTTGCGCTATCCCCGCCGCGACTTAGTCACTTGTTGACTGGTAAGTGCCATAGATCAGTATTCACGCAGGGCGGGGGACAAGAGCGCGTATGGACGAAATTGCTGTTATGGGCGATGGCTTGCCATATGTTCGCATATTCATTGGCACCGACGGAAATCTCGACCTCGCGAATGTTGGTCGCTTTCTGCAGCGTCTTGATACCGGTGCCCGAAAGGTCGCGCAGAGCAAAGGCTGGCATAAGCCACGGATAGAAATTGCCTCGCTTCAGACCGGCAGTCTGGACCTCAAGATCAAGATCGCTGGCTTGCGCGTGGCGCAAGGATCGCTCGCCGTCAGCATGGCTGCATTCGCACTGGCATTGGCTCAGTACCTGAAGGAAGAGCCTGCCGCTGCGAAGTCAGTGAGTGCGCTTCTTGTCAACGACCACGCCACCAAGATCAACGTCGAGGCAGGAGGCTCAGTCACGATCATCGAAGAAGGTGATTTGCAGCCCGAAAACTACAAGGTCGCAATGCGAAGCGCACCCCCAGCCGCCAACCGAGATTCGCCGGACGACCTCCGCGTGGAAGAGATCACTGGACCACAGAGCGGGATTGTTCATCGCTACAACGGCGAGATTTTCATCGAGCTCGACCTGCGACCGGGTCTCTTCATTCGCATCCGGGATGAACGAACTGACGCGAGTGAATTTCTACAAGACAGCTTGCGTTACGTCTTTGACGGTGAAGCACACGTTCCTGCTACGGGTCCAAACTTCTATGTGCTGCGGAAAGCCACCCTGCTGAATTGAACTCTCAATGACGCGTCCACGTCTGCGGGGCACGCTGCGCGTCACTTGCATGGGGGCGATAAAAGGACCTCAAACCAACCGATTCGCACTCAGACCGAGGATCAGTGCTCCGAAAATGGCTGCTTCACGCACTGCACTGTGGATAACCCAGTCCGGAGGGCGGGATCAAGCGCCGCTACCACGCTTCGGCGAAACCTAGGGAATCCGGCGAGTCGCGTCAGCGTGCTCGCGTTTTCCACAAATTGCAAACAGCCCTCTCTGTGGATCCACAGAGTTTTCAGTCTTGCCCAGTCTTACCGGGCAATTCACCATGTTGGAGATTCGGACGAGGATGATTCTTCGATCCGGATAAACGGAAAAGGGGAGGCCACTTGCCGGTGGTCCTCCCCTTCCCGGAACAGAATGCGGCCCCTGTTACGGGTGCGCGACCTCTTCTCCGTGTGCAGGCCGTGCGTAGCATGGTTCGGACGAGGCGCAAAGATCGTAGTGGCCGCCCTCGAAAGAGGTTCGACATGCCTAAGATCACTGCTCCCCCGGGGAAGCGCGTGGTCTGGCGTGCTTGGATCACGATCAAGGGGCGGCGTGTTTACGCCAGCGAGCGCGGTCTCCGCGCCTTCCCCATCCTCGTGGACGAGTAACACCAGTCACGTCTCCCGCCAGCCGCTGCACTGGCTGGCGGGGGCCCCTTTCCCGGGAAGTGGCAATGCATGTCGAGTAGTGGAGGACTTGCAATGGCTTCTGAAAAAGTGCCCACGCAGACGTCACACCGCAGCTCGAAGTCGGGACGCTTCGTGACTGAGCGTTACGCTCAGACGCACCCGAACACGACCGAGCGGGAACGCATCAAGCATCCCGAGCGGAAGTGACGTCGAGGCTCCCCCGGCATCGCCCGGGGGAGCCTTTTGCCAATATAGTTCCCGTCGAGTTCCCCCAACGGACTGTGAACGCGGCTTTGCCCAAGGGGCTTGGCCCTACCATGGATCAACCCTGCCCTAGGCTAGGCCCGGACGATCATCCGGAGCCGGAGCGCGGCACCTCGCCCAAGCGGGCGAACGGGCCGATGTGTCGCGCGGTCGCGCGCGAGGGTGGGCCGCAAGGGGTGGTTGGCCCGGAAATTGTCGCAGCCCAAGGGGAACCCGTCTAACCCGCCCGATAACCCGCCTACATTTAACCGCCTGTTTCTATTATCTTTTATTCTTATAGGGACGGATTAGACGGATTAGACGGGTTCAGGGTTACGGAGACCGAACACACCGGATGCGTACCGGTGGGCTCCGAGCCGGGAAACCTCGCCCGGACCCGTCTATCCGTCTAATCCGTCTTTCACATTATTATTCATGTAGTTATGTCGGACGGGTTCTTCCGCGACCCGTCTACTCGGTGGAACCGACTGTTAACGCCAATAGTCGGAGTCATGGTGGGCTGGATCAGGATCGCTGATCTCGTCTCCCTGCAACCAGCTCGTCGCGTCGTCGAACTCCCATTCTCCGAACTTCAATGACCAACGCTCACGCAAATCGAGCAGTGCGGGAAACCGCCAACCCCGCCAACTGTGATCCTTGTGGTTCTTGAAGCCCCACTCTTTGAGAAACTGTCCGAGTGCACGGTCGCTGCGTTGCCGCAGCCGCGGGCTGGATTGCCTCATGTGGTCGTAAAGTCCGGGCTGGTCGCGGTCGATGCCATTTGATCTGCGCACGCGTCTATCTGGATCGTCACTGGCGCGGGGCCAGTAACCGGGAATCTCCCCGCCGCTGATCACGTCCAGAAGCCACTCTAGCTCGGGTGATAGATTGTGCTCCTTCTGCTCGCGAAGTGCCTCCGTTGAGGGCGCGTCTCGGACCTCGAAGTCAGCGATGTCGAGGGTCATCAGGTAGTGGAGCAGGTTCTCCCGGCCGCCTTCATCCATCTGGCGGTAGAGTTCCCGGAAGTAGTCCTTGTCCTGTTTCCGATGATCGCCGACGTTCAAGACAAAGAACCGGCGCTCGTCGGCTCCGGCGGGGACCACGAAGTTATCGTTTGAGGCCATCATGAGGTGAACGAAGTTTGGCGCAGGCTCGGCGTCCACGCCCTTCCCTTCGACGATGTTCACGTCTTCGGTGACGAGCGTCTTGAGCGTGGACTCGTGCTGCTTGTCTCCCGCATAGAAGGCCTCGTCAGCGAATAGGAACACGCAGTCCCGGAGGTGGGCGTTGAACTGGCCCACGAGGTGCTTCGCCGAGGAGACGTGAAGGAAGTGACGGCCGAACAGCGAGCCGAAAATCTGCGCAACGGTCCCCTTGCCCGCGCCACGACCGCCGCGAAGTACGACGGCGACGTGACCCTGTTCACCGGGTCGCTGGACCGCTCGGGCCATCCACCGGACGAGGTACCAGAAGTGCTCCTCGTTTCCCGAGCAGACGTTGTCCCGGAGGTGCTGGAGGAAGGGCTCGTGACCGCTCCCGGGAATGGCCTCACACGCGAAGCCCTGCCAGAGGTTGTAGGCGTCGGGCACTTCTCGACCCGGCGCGAAAACCATCGTGTCATACTGGCGCCTCAGCGGGTTCTCTAACCACCACTTACCGGCAGGGGCGTACTTTGGCTGACCCTTGTCGTCGGTCCCGACCTGAACCTTGATGTGCATGTAGCGGTTGCGGAAGTCCTCGAAGGACTGCTTGCTGATGCGGGTCCTCGGCCGGGCCAGGTTCTGGTCGAGGACCTCGCTGATCACCCGGCACTTGCCGCCGATGTCGGCGATGACTGCGTGGTTGCCGTTGAGCTTGCGCAGCATCGGCTCGATGACCTCCTCGCGCGCCCGTTCGATCTGGCGCGCGACGTACTCCACGCTGCGCTTCTGCGCGAGGCAGTGGGCACTGATCCCGAAGTCTGGGTCAAGCATCACCGCCGCAATCTGGTCGTCGCTACAACCCGCCCGGATCATCTCACACAGGACCGCCCAGACAATCTCCGACCGGGAGCCGTACTTCGTCGGGTCGTCCGGGTCGTCGCCTTGGACGATGAGCATGCGCGTCCTCGGCGTGACCGCTTCGGGCAGCTCGTCGAGGTCGGTGAGCCGGGGAAGGTTGCCGCTGATCTGGACCTTCACGCCGGAGCCGCCCGAGGAGGACTGGACCTCAACGGCTGGAGTGAAGTCCTCCAGTGGGTGCTTCACTTCGGACAGCTCGACGATGTCGGCCATGACCTCGCGCCGACCCTTCTTGCGCTTCTTCTCGTCGGGCAGGTTGATCGTGCCCGGAAGGCGCATGATGCGGTCGATATTGAACGTGTTGTCGCCGCCGAGGACGATGCCGAGCTGCTTGTTGTAGGCCTCCAGCTCCGAGATGCGGTTGGGGTCGCCGCCGATGTACAGCGGCTCGTCGAGCTGCCAGAAGGCCTGATAACCACCGCCCGAGTAGATCACAGCCGACGGCGACGGCGAGAAGTCGTTGAGCTGCTTGAGGATGCGCTCGCGCTCGTCGCTGTTCCAGCGGTCGAGCTCCTCTGCGGTCATCCCGTCGCGCGGCTTCCTCGGGTCGAGGTCGACGTGGAGCGCGACAGCTTCCTCAATGTCCTCCTTCTTGGGCTTCTTCTCGACGGAGCCGCGCACGCGGTTCACGGTCCAGTAGATGTTCTGCTTGCCCGAGCGCTGTCCAATCCAGCCGCGAGCGGCCTTCACGTCGTGGAAGGTCTCCGTGGTCGTCCGGCCGCCCTCGGGCGGGATGGCGGTGAGCACCCAGGATCCCCGGGGATGGGCCCAAAGGAGGAAGCGCTCGGCCAGGTCTAGGTTGGTCTCGGGTTGGGCAGCGTGTGCCATCAAATCAACTCACTTCGGCCGGGCGGCGGGAGCGGTCTCGATCACTGGATTTTGCTAAGCGTTCAACGATCCGGGCTCTGCCGGTCCAGCGCAACGGGCTAGTATTGCCTCAGCGCTGGGATTTGGTCGTCTCCGCGTGCACCTGTGATCGGGGTCCCACTGTCGACACCTCCCGGGGGTGGGACCCTAATCAGGCGGCCAACTTCCGCTCCAGCCATGCAAGCACTTCCGCGCGTCGCCATACGACGCGGTTCGGTCCGATGCGGACTTGCTTGGGGAACTCGCTACGCTTCACCAGCGCGTAAATCGTCGACTGTGACAGTGTGGTCAGCTCGATCACGCCCGCTATGTCGAGAACAACCTTGTCCTCAGCATTCATGGTTCGTCTCCTCGCTGTCTCGACTGATTCGACAGCGGGAACCTATTAATTATACGTTCCTATTCGATCCTAGTTGTTTCTAATGATCTATCCCCGCTACAGTCTCGCGTGACGGGTTATCTCTAGACCTATCCCCGCTACTTCGCATCACGCCATTTCTGCCCCCAAATTTCGAGCGCTGCCTTCTTCTCGTCAAGATAACTGTAGCGGTTGTACGTGCCCGCAACCCCTTGCACGACATGGCCAAGTACGCGCTCGATGTGTTCCTGCGGTATACCGAGGCGCGCCATGTGAGTGGCGACCGACCGGCGAATGTCATGGACGGTCCAATCAGGCATTTCAGGCAGGCCGCGTTTCCGGCCCTGATCGTCCACCTTCTCGTCCAACAGCTCCTTTGCCGTCGAGAATCCGCTGACCGGTCGGGCTCCGCCAGTCGTAGTGAAGATGCACTCGCCACCGTTCCACTTGGGAAGGGCCTCGACCAACGCCCACGCGGGTGCGGATAGAGGAAAGACGTGTGGCCGCTTCGTTTTGTAGCGCGAGGCGGGAATCTCCACAACGCGCTGCTCCTCGTCGACCCAAGCTCGTTCGAGCTCAGCGATCTCGGACCGGCGCTGTCCAGTTAGAATGAGAAGCCTGTACATGCTGCCGAATGGGTAGCCCAAGGCCCCAGCGGCGTCCCAAACCCGGCGAAGCTCGTCCATCGACAAGACGCGCTCCCGGGCGACGTAGCCCAATTCTGGCCTGCGCATCCCCGCGAGCGGACTCGCGACGAGATGACCACGGTCGGCCGCCCAGTTAAACATCTTGGTCAGGTGCTTGCGGAGTTCCCGCGCGCGGGCCTCGCCCTTGTCGGTCACCACGTCATCGAGCAGGTCATGGACCTCCGCCCGCGTGATCGTTTCGATCAACCTGCTACGCCAGATGGGCAGCGCGTCGTCAGCAATGATGCGCTCGGCGGCGGGACGACCAAGCTTGGACTTCGGTCCCTTCAGCTTCCCCTTGCGCGATTTCGAATTTGTTTCGGCTTTAGGAGCCAGCCCGATCGCGACCGCTGCGACCGCGTCGCCTGATGCGGCGGCCTTCGCTATCGCCTCCGCGCGGTCGCGTGCGAACCGCCCCTCCTTTGTATTGGGCTTGACGTGTAGCTCGACGAAGCGCTCGAACACCACCTCGAACGTCCGGGTCTGGCGGGCCTCAATCTCGGCCGCCTTCCGCGCCGTGGGATCAACGCCGCGATCTGCTGCGTCGAGAGCGTCACGCGCCCGGTCTCTCGCCTTCTCCAGTGTCACCACCGGGTAATTGCCGAGCGTCATTCTCTTCGACGGGCCGCGCTTTCCTCCGGCTCCGGCCCCAGCGAGACGATAGAGGACTGCCCAACTCTTGCTACCTTTGTCGCTGACGCGAAGATACAGCCCGGGGACGATGGCGTCCCGGAAGGTCGCGCGCGTCCCCGGTCGCGCTGCAATCTTCTCCGCCCACCTATCGGTCATCCTGACCAATTCGGCGGGTAGCTCCTCGACCTTCGCGCCCGTAACCTCGGTCCGCTTCAACACCGTCGCCATCCAACCAGTCTCCTATTTCCGGGAACTCCCGGGGAACTCGAAACCCCAGGCTTCCGTGAGAACATATCGCGTACTCTCGGAACCGGATTTAGTTTTAGTCCTCGATTTTACTAGGCTTTTCGGGTGTCGGCGGAACGTATAGCGAAGGTCCGCTGGAGATTGGTAAGGCTGAGGTCGGGAGTTCAATCCTCCCCAGCAGCACCATTTCCCCTTCCTCCGACCACCGTTGCAGCAAACCAGATCGTGCCGCATGTCTTCCCGGCGTGGCGGCGGCGGACAGCTTTGCCCACGGCAACAAACCTCTGCGCGTTTGGTGAATTCCGGATCAATGCCGTTTCCTAATTTTTCGTAAGTCCCCCCCTCGTACGACCGGCCTCGCGGCGCGGTGCAACACGACAAGGGGATCCTTACCAGTGGCAAATCTTTCCACCACGCTCACCTTCGATTCGTTCGATCTTGCGGAAGGCGGCGAATCCCGTCTCGCCAACGGCTATGGCGGCTTCAACTGGCAACAGGCCGGGATCTACAATCCCAACGGCGCGATCGCCGGCTATGTCGCGAGCTCCGGCCAGAACATTCTCTTCATCGCCGAAGCGGCCAACAACGAAGTCGCCGGTTACGAGGACGCCGCCGCGGGCAGCGCGCTCGTGATGAGCCGCGAGACGCCGTTCACGCTCGATACGATCCAGCTCTCCTCCGCGTTCCGTGATGGGCTCACGGTGACCATCCGCGCCTATGCCGATGAAGCGGGCACGATCCTCATCGGTGAAAAGACGGTCACGGTCGACACCGCCGCGCAAAGCCTCGTCAGCTTTGCCGATGACGGCCTCGATTATGGCACTTTCTCGGGCGCCACGCGCATCGAGTTCAATGCCAACGACAACGATGCAGGCACGAACGACTATTTCGGCATCGACAACCTGACGTTCCACGATACACCGCCGACGTTCACGCTCGACTTCGACGATATCACGCTTGCCCCGGGCGGCGAGACGGCGCTCGGCACCTATCAGGGCTTCACGTTTGCCGAAGCCGGTGCCTACCACGTCGATGGCTCGCTGCCCGGCTATACTGCTGCTTCAGGCACCAACATCGGCTTCATTGCCGAAGCCAACAACAACGAGGTAATCGGCTATGAAGGCCAGGCAGCCGGTTCGCCGGTGGTGATCACCAACCCCGATGCGTTCGATTTCCTCGGTGGCGCATTCTCTGCTGCCTTCCGCGACGGCGTG
>OFDC01001526.1_pt1 | contig 12097 bp, 13 predicted proteins | sample 1520941 | NCBI WGS metagenome assembly OFDC01 (sample SAMEA94258168, study PRJEB24077) | hot springs metagenome | biome: Aquatic biome; feature: Water | place: India | collected 2012-12-06 | depth 5 m | reverse complement strand
GTGCGCAAGGTCATTGTCGTGCCCGACCGATTGGTGAATATCGTCACCTGATGCGCGCCCTTCTCGCCCTCCTCGCTTGCTTTGCGCTCGCCGCTTGCGGCCTGTCGCCGATGTATGCCGGCGGCAGTCCAGCGGCGACAGCGCAGGGGCTCGCTGCAGTTGATGTGCCCGCCATTCAGGGGCGAGGCGGCTGGCTGGTCAAAAACGCGCTCGACGCCCGGCTGGGGGTCGGCGGGCAGGTGACACCGCAATATCGGCTTGATGTGCGCCTCGACGATTCGCTCGAAGCGCTGGGTGTGCTCAACGACGACACCATCAGCCGCGAACGGCGCATCCTGCGCGCGCGCTATCAGCTGATCGACCTCGCCTCCGGGGCGGTGTTGCTCGATGCCACCGCCGGATCGGACGCCGGGATTGATGTGGTCTCTTCCGAATATGCCACCATCGCTGCGGAACAGACCGCGCTCGAAAACCTCGCCCGCGATGTTGCCGACCGGATCGTGACGCAGGTTTCGCTGACGATGCGCAACCACATGGCCGGGACGCCGTGAAGGCGACCCAGAAGGATTTCGCCCGCGGCCTGCCCGCAGGCGCGACCAGCTTGCGCATCTTTTTCTTCTGCGGCCCGGACGAGTCGGGTGCCAGTGCTGCTGCCAATCGCCTTGTCGCCGCATTTCCCGACGCGGGCGAGCGGGTGGAGCTCGCCGGAGCCGACTGCAGGCGCGATCCCGCTCTCCTTGGTGATGAAGCGCGCTCGACCTCGCTGTTCGGCGGCGCGCGCCATATCTGGGTGCGCGCCAGCGGCGATGAGGCGCATGACGCGCTGCAATTCCTGATCGAAACTGCCGAGGCGGGCGCGGGCGAAGCGGCTCCGGTCATCGTTATCGCCACCAGCGCCACCGACAAATCGCGCACGGCCAAACTGCTGGAAAAGCGCAAGGATGCGCTCGTGGCCATGTTCCACCCGCCTGACCTCGCTTCAGTCGCCAGCGCGGTGCGGGCCATGGCGGATGCCGCGGGCCTCAGACTTGGCGGGGACCTTGCCGAGCGCATCGCGCGCGGTGCGGGGCTCGATGTGCGGCTGGCGCAGTCCGAGATCGACAAGCTCGCGCTTTATTGCGATGCCGATCCCCAATCGCCCAAGTCCGCCACGCCGGAAGATCACGCTGCCATCGGCGCGGCGACCGAGGAGGACGGCCTGGCCCCGCTGGTCAATGCCGTGCTGGGCGGTGAAATGGGCCGGGTCGGCGGCGAGGTCAGGCGGATGCGCGAACTGGGGCTGAACCCGGTGGGCATTGCGCTGGCACTCGAGCGTCGGGCGGCGCAGCTCGCGCAGATCGCTGCGCGGATCGGGCCGGGCGGCAAGATCCAGTCGCTGGGGCCGGGTGACAAGATGCAGCTGGGCATCTTCTTCCGCGAGGAACGCGCGATCATCCATCAATTCGAACGCTGGACGGCCCCCGCCAGCCGAGGATCGCAGGCAACCCGGCTCGACCGGCTGGTCGGGCGACTTGTTACGCTGCACCGCAACCTGCTGGCAAACAGCCAGACGGCTGAATTGCTAATGGCGCAGGAATTGACCGAAATTGCCCGGTTTGCGGCGAAGCGAGCGTGAAACAAGGCGGATCGGACTTCGCAGTCGCACAATTTATCGCGGCCCATGTTTATACAGCTTAATCTGCAACAGAGGTTCCCAATAAGGGCGAATTGCGGACTAAGGGGCGTATGAAACGCATGAACCTCGCGCCTGTAAAACTGTCCGAGCCTGGGCTCGCGGCAGGTCCCAAGGGACTTGCCCCGTCGCTCGAGCGGCGGCGGCTGCGCGCCTATATGCTGATGCTGCTTTTTGACGGCGTCCTTCTCAATTTCAGCTTCTCGATTGCAGGCTTGGCGTGGGAAGGGCGCTGGTGGGAGCCGCGCTCCATGCTGGCTGCCCAGGCGATGTTGCCAGTGTTCTTCACGATTGCATTCTACAACGCCTCATATGGTTTGAAGGCGCTGGCGGATTGGCAATTTGGTGCTCGCCAGGTGGTGATCGCGCTGGTCATATCGGCCGGCCTGATCAATTTCGTCGGCTTCTACACCAAGACCAATGAGGATTTCTCGCGCGGGGCCGTGACCCTCGGCCTGTTGTTTACAGCGATAGCCTTGGTGGCCATTCGGCGGGTGCAAGCCATGGTGATCGAGCGGCGCTGGGGCGGGCGGATCGCCAATCGGCTGGTAATTGACGATGGGGGCGGCGGCTTCCCTGATGCCGAGGCTGATTTGGTGATCGCGGCAGACCTTAATCTTGATCCTTCAAGCCATGATCCCTTTATGCTGGATCGCTTGGGCAGGTTGCTGCGCAATCAGGACAAGGTGATTGTCAGCTGCCCCCCCGAACGGCGCGATGACTGGGGCTTTCTGCTCAAGTCGGCGGGCGTCTATGGCGAGATCGTGAGCCCTCAGGCGCATAAGCTCGGTGCGCTCAGCGTCCATCGCTACGATGATCTCGGTCGCACCACGCTGGTGGTGTCCACCGGACCGCTGAACCTGCGCGCACGCATCCTGAAGCGGGCTTTCGATATTGTCGGGGCCCTGGCAGGCCTCCTCGTGCTGTTACCGCTGTTCCTTGTAGTCGCCGTGATGATCAAGCTGGAAGATGGCGGCCCGGTGCTGTTCATTCAGCGCCGGATGGGGCGCGGCAACCAGTTCTTCAACATGTTCAAGTTCCGATCGATGCGCGAGGAAAAGCTCGATCACGATGGCAACCGCTCGGCCTCGCGCGATGATGACCGGATCACCCGCATCGGTGCCTTTATCCGCCGCACCAGCATTGATGAACTGCCGCAACTCATCAACGTGTTGCAAGGTGACATGTCGATCGTCGGCCCGCGACCGCATGCGATTGGATCACGGGCCAACAACAAGTATTTCTGGGACATCGACCGCAAATACTGGCAGCGCCACAGCCTCAAGCCCGGGTTGACGGGCCTGGCCCAGGTGCGTGGGCACCGCGGCGCGACCGAGAAGGAGCAGGACCTGACCGACCGCTTGCAGTCCGATTTGGAATATATCGCCGGATGGACGCTGTTGCGGGATCTCGTGATCGTGCTGCGCACCGTGATGGTGCTTCGGCACGACAATGCTTATTGAGGGTTGGGCTTACTGAGGCTTGTCGTCGCGGCCCTGCGGCACAGTAAAGGTGCCAGTGACCCGGCCGGGTCTTGTCCCAGCGGAACTGCCGCCCGCCGCGCTGCCATCGACACTGGCGAGCCCGCTTTCCAGATCGATCACCAATCGCCCGCCGCTGAGCGTGTCGGTGGCGCGGCGCAGGCTGACATTGCCCGACATGGTGATGATCCGGCGGTTGAAATCATAAACCGCATTGTCCCCGCTCGCGCGTTCATTGCCGCGGGTCACGACCACGCCGCCGGTCGCGGTGATACGCTGGATGCTGAGCTTGTCGGTGTCGTCGTAATTCAATAGCGTGCGCGCCGAACGTAGCGTCAGCCCGGCCTGTTCGATCACCACATCGCCCGACAGGATGACGCGGTTCTCGCGGTCTTGCAGCTCGATCCGATCAGCGTCGAAGGTCACAGGGGCGCGCGAATTGTGCGCAGCGATGGTCTGGGCATGGGCGTGCATCCCGCCAACCAGGGCTGCGGTGAGCGCGAACCCGCCGATCCCCCAACCAAGGGAGATGCGTGACAGGGTGGTGCGGGGAGAATTGGGACTCATTGCGGCATCCTCAGCTGACCGGGGACCATGGAAAGGCGGGCATTGCCTTTCAGCACCAGCGTGCGGGTGGCAAGATCGGCGCGCAGGGTATCGGCGGAGAAGGTGCCCGCCGGGACTTCGCCCGACACGCCCTCATCCCCGCGCATCACCCGCGCCTTGAGATCAAGCGAGACCCCGCGCGCCACCATCGCGTAGCCATCGCTGGCGGTAAGCCGCAAGGGACCATCGACCGTTACTGACTCGGCATCGATATCATAAGCCCCGCCCGCAGCACTCAGCCGGGCCGGGCCTTCTGCGAGCAGCAGCTGCGCTACCAATTCGCGCATCCGCACCACACCTTCGACGCTGGAAGCCTGCACCGCTTCGCCTGCCAGCAGCGAGAAGGGGCGGCCCTGATTGTCGCGCCCGCGATACATCGCATTGTCGACCCGCAGCCGCTCATCGATCAGCGCGACCTTATTGCGATCGAGCAGAAAGCTCACCTCGCCGCGCGGCGAGAGCGGCGAAATCACCATCATTGCGGCTACCACGCCGATGGCCATGGGCAAGGCGCGGGCGAGGAAGCCGATCAACCGGTCATGCGATCCGCCGGGCGCTGCAAACCGCTGGCGGCGGCTGCGCAGCGCGCGCGCTTCGGACGTTTCGATGCTCGGTTCGATCGGGGCCATGGTGCAACCGCTAACGCGCGCGTCCTTACATGTGGCTGAAGATATCGCTTTCGGCCCAGCCAGCGATATCGAGCAGCGCGCGGGTGGGGAGGAAGTCGAAACAGGCTTGCGCAAGCGCCGTGCGCCCTTCGCGTTCGAGCCGCACAGTCAGCTCATCGCGCAACCGGTGGAGATAGCGCACATCGCTCGCGGCGTAATCGCGCTGCGCTTCGGAGAGGACCGGCCCGCCCCAGTCCGAGCTTTGCTGCTGCTTAGAGATACTCTCGCCCAGCAGTTCCTCGACGAGGTTCTTGAGGCCGTGGCGATCCGTATAGGTGCGGGTCAGCTTGCTGGCGATCTTCGTGCAGAACACCGGGCCTGCCATCACGCCCAGATAGTGGTGGATCGCGGCGAGATCAAAGCGGGCGAAGTGGTAGATCTTGATCCGATTGGGGTCGCCCAGAACGGCCTTCAAGTTCGGCGCGTCGTAGGCGCTGCCCGGGCTGAAGCGCACCAGATGTTCGGTGCCGCTGCCGTCGGACAGCTGCACCACGCACAGCCGGTCGCGGGTGGTGACAAGGCCCATGGTCTCGGTATCGACTGCAATCGCGCTGTCGCCCGCAAGCACGCCGGGGGGGAGGTCTTCTTCATGAAAATGCACTGTCATGCGGCCCGCCCTACGCCGATTGGGGAAAGAGGGGAAGCGCTGAGTGGCTCTCGCGAAAGGGCCGTGTAGGTTCGTGCGTCATGGGACACGAAACCATCCCCGCAAGCTGGCGATCTGTGCTAGAGCCGGTGCTGGCCACACCCGAGGCGCGGCGCTTGGGCGGGTGGCTCAAGGCTGAGGAAGCGGCGGGCAAGCTGGTCTATCCGCCGCGGGGGACACGGCTGGCGGCGCTGGCGCTGACCCCGCTCGATCAGGTGCGCTGCGTGATCCTGGGGCAGGATCCCTATCACGGTGCGGGGCAGGCGCATGGGCTGGCCTTCTCGGTGCAGGATGGCGTGCGTCCGCCGCCCTCGCTGGTCAACATCTTCAAGGAGCTGGAGAGTGACCTCGGCCTGCCGCGCCCGCAGACCGGCGATCTGTCGCGCTGGGCCGAGCAGGGCGTGCTGCTGCTCAACAACACGCTGACGGTCGAGGCGGGGCAGGCGGGGAGCCATGCGGGGCGCGGGTGGGATGCCGTCACCGATGCCTGTGTCGCTGCGGTGGCTGCGCAGGCGGAGCCGACGGTGTTCATCCTGTGGGGCAGTCATGCGCGCAAGAAGGCGAGCCGCGTGCCGGCGCTGGCCCGCGCGCTCCAACACGCGAGCCAGCATTTGGTGCTGACCTCGGCGCACCCAAGCCCACTATCCGCCCACAATGGCTTCTTCGGTTCAAGTCCGTTCAGCCAGACAAATGCATTCCTCGAGAGCCACGGGCGCGGGGCGATTGATTGGCGTTTGTAATAGCAGGTGCCCCCGCGATCACTCCGTCCCGAGTCTGCTGACCCGGTAATCCGCGAGCGACATCCAATAGGCCGCCCGCCAGCGCAGCCGTGCAAGGAACGTCGCCTTTTCGGCGTACCATCCGCGGGTCACCGGCTCGCTCGCGGCTTCGAGATGGTCGATCATGCCGCGCAGCGCCGCCGCCAGCCCGGCATCCTCCACCCGCACCATCAGCTCAACATTGACCCGGAAAGACCGCTTGTCGAGATTGGCGCTGCCGACATAGCTCGCATCGTCGACCACCAGCAGCTTCATGTGCAGCTTGCACGGCTGGAACTCAAACAACCGCGCCCCGGCCCTCAGCAACGGCTTGTATTGCAGCCGCGCCATGTCGATTGCAGCGCCGATATCGGATTTGCCCGCCATCACCATGCGCGCCTCGCCGCGCCGCGCCACCTGCGCAATCTGACGGCGGAAGCTCCGCGGCGGGGAGTAATAGGCCGAGACCGTATCGAGCCGCCGCGCGCTCACCAGATCGCGCCGCAGCACCCAGGCCCAGTGGCCGCGCCGCACCAGCGGCCCGCCGACCAGCAACCGCACCGGGCCATCACCCCCGTCCCATTGCCGCACAATATCGCGCAACTGCCGCAAACGTGCCACGCGGCCCTTGGCATCGCTGTCGACCCAGGCGCTCAGCAGCCGCCACCAGCGCACGAACTGCGCCACCACCGCGCCCTCGATCAGCACCGATAGATCGCACCAGCCATTATCGGCGGGGGGCTTGAAATAATGGTCGGAGACATTCGCGCCGCCCGTCATCACCCGCGCTTCATCGGCAATCGCGAATTTCTGATGGTTGCGCACCAGATAGCGCGTACCCCACTTGGGGGAGAAGATCGCAAACTGCCCGCCCGCCTCGGTCAGCGGGGCAAAGAAAGCCGCACCCGCATCATTCCCGAAATCGTCGATTATCAGGCTAACCTTCACGCCGCGCGCCGCCGCTGCAACGAGTGCATCGCGCACGGCGGTGCCCGAGGCGTCACTATCGAACAGGTAATAGAACACCAGCAGCGTCTTTTGCGCGCCCTCGATTAGCGCCAGTAGCGCTGCCAGCCGATCCGCCCCGTGGGGATAGAAGGTGAAGCTGTGCTCCTGCGCCGTGACGCTGAACTGCGCCGGGTCGCGGTACGCCAGGGCTGGCTCTGCAGGCGGGTCCGGGCTGAGGTCAGAGTCCATGACGCCTCCTTAGCGCCAGAGGCAGGGGATGGGACACCCCTTTGCGGCGAAGCGCACTTGCCAGACCGGCCGAGACGGCAGACAAGCACTTTTGGCCAGTGCCAATACGCCGGAAGGAGCACCGCATCCGTGACCTCTGCCAGCGCTCATCCCGATGATCCGCACTACGTCCACCGCACAGGTTGGCTCCGGGCCGCTGTGCTGGGCGGGAATGATGGGGTCATTTCGGTCTCCTCGCTGATTATCGGGGTGGCCGCGGCGACCCCGGATCCGGCGGCGATCATGGTCGCCGGGGTCGCGGCGCTGATGGCGGGGGCAATGTCGATGGCGGCGGGCGAGTATATCTCGGTCTCCTCGCAATCCGATTCCGAACAGGCCGATATTCGCCGCGAGCGGGAAGCCTTGGCGCAAACGCCCGCGGCCGAAGAAGCCGAGCTTGCGGCGATCTATCGCAGTCGCGGCTTGAGCAGCGAGACGGCCGCCGCCGTCGCCCGCGAACTGACTGCGCTTGACCCACTGGCCGCTCATGTGCGCGACGAGCTGGGTCTGTCCGAAAATCTGGCCGCGCGCCCCCTGCAGGCCGCGCTGGCATCCGGCGCGACTTTCAGCGCGGCGGCGGCGGTGCCGCTGGTGGCGGCCTGGCTCGCACTGCCCAGCAGCGTAATTGCGGTGGTGGTGACGGTCTCGATCCTGGCGCTCGGGGTACTCGGCGCACTCGGAGCCAAGGCCGGGGCTGCGCCGCTGCTCCCGGCGATCTTGCGGGTGGTGGGCTGGGGGGTCTTCGCGATGGCCACCACGGCAGCGGTGGGCCGGCTGTTTGGCGTGAGCGTCTGAGAGCGGCCATTGGGCTGTGCCGCGTTTTTCTTGACTTTGCGCCCCCCCGTGCGTAGCTGCGCGCTTCCCTTTCCCAAGCGAATCCGAAAAGGCCGTCCATGGCACGCGTTACCGTTGAAGATTGCGTCGACAAGGTTCCCAACCGGTTTGACCTCGTCCTGCTGGCCGCCCAGCGTGCGCGCGAGATTTCGGGTGGCAGCGAACTGACCATCGATCGCGATCGTGACAAGAACCCGGTCGTGGCGCTGCGCGAAATCGCCGAGGAAACCATCCGCCCGCGCGATCTGCACGAAGGGCTGGTCGTGAGCCTGCAGAAGATCCTTCCCGACGATGAAGATGAAGCCGATGAGATCGGCTCTCTCAGCCAGTCGGCCGAAGCGCTGCGGATCACCGCATCGGCCCCGGCGCGCACCTCGTCGCTCGGCGGCGATTACGACGGGTAATCTTCGCGTTTCTCAGCCGCTTGGCTGAGGTCCGACGCGCCTCCAGTCTGTTTCAGGCTTCTGCAATCCCCTGCTTGACCGGTTCGTGACCCGGGCCTGATGGCGCTTGCCATCGCGGCTTGCTGCGCTATTTCTGAGCGTTGTAATCGAACTGTAACATCAGGGACGCGCGGCAAGCATGGCATCCATCGCAGTCTACAGCGTCAAGGGCGGGGTCGGCAAAACCACGCTGGCGGTGAACCTTGCGTGGTGCGCAGCGAGCATCTCGCGCCGCAAGACGCTGCTGTGGGACTTGGATGCGGCCAATGGCGCAGGGTTCCTGCTGGGGGTCGATCCCAAGAAAAAGCGTACCGCCGACAGTGTGTTCGCCGATGGCAGCGATCCGGCCAAGCTTATCCAGCCGACCGCCTATCCGGGGCTCGACCTGCTCCCTGCCGATGAAAGCATCCGCGCGCTTGACCGCCAGCTCGACCGGCTGGGCAAGAAGCGCCGCCTCGCCAAGCTGGTTGAGGGGCTGAGCAAGGAATATGACCGGGTGGTGTTCGATTGCCCGCCGGTTCTCAATGAGTTGAGCGCGCAGGTGATCCGCGCGGCCGACCTGATCATCGTCCCCCTGCCGCCCTCGCCGCTCTCGGCCCGGGCCTTCGACGTGGTGGTTGAGGAAGTGCGGGGGCAAGGCAAAGGCCATCCGCCGATCCTTCCCGTCTTGTCGATGATCGATCTTCGCCGCACCCTTCACCGCGAGGCGCGCGAGGCCAATCCCAAATGGCCCGCGATCCCGCTGGCGAGCGCGGTTGAGCAATGCGCGGTGGAGCGCAAGCCCGTCGGCGCCTTCGCTCCGCGCTCCCCCGCCGCGCGCGCCATCACACAGCTGTGGACCGCGATCGAGCGCAAGCTGGCGAGCAAGTAGCCTGCTCTATTTGCCGCCGAAAATCGCCGCTTTTGCGCCTGCGAAGAATCTGCCAATAGTGAGGCATTCTTAGCCACGGGGGCGCAGGCGATGAACGGCGTGGGCGAAAGCATCGGCACGATGATCGAAGGCGGATTGCTCGGCCGCGCGGTCGAACCGGCCGCGGGTGAGGCGCATGGACACGCCGAAGGCCCCACCACCTGCGCCAATTGCCAGACCCGCTTCACCGGCCATTTCTGCCCCCAATGCGGCCAGAAAGCCCACATTCACCGCAGCCTTGCCGCGATCGGGCACGACATCATGCATGGGGTGCTGCACCTCGATGGCAAGCTGTGGCACACCCTGCCGCTGCTGACCCTGAAGCCCGGCGAGCTGACCCGCCGCTATATCGCGGGCGAGCGGGCCAAATTCGTCAGTCCGATGTCGATGTTCCTGTTCACCGTCTTTGCGATGTTCGCGGTGTTCCAGATGGTCGGCATTTCGGCGCCCACCGATCTTCCAACCAACATGTTTGCGGAGGGGGAAAAGGACCCTTTCGTGTCGGAGGTCGCTGGGCAGATTGCCGCGCTCGAACAGGAGCAGGAGAAGCTGCCCAAGAACAGCGCGCGGCGCGCGGAAATCGCTGATGAGCTGAAGGGGCTTGAGCGTGTGCTCGAGAAGAACGCGCCAAGCATCAATGCCGCAGGCGGTGCGATCCAGATGTCGTCCGGGAGCGGCATCGACTGGCTTGATGAGGCGCTGATCAAGAAGTGGAAGAAGAACCCTGGCCTGATGCTCTATAAACTGCAGGCTAACGGCTACAAATTCAGCTGGTTGCTGATCCCCTTGTCAGTCCCCTTTCTGTGGCTGATGTTCCTGTGGCGACGGGAATACAAGGCCTATGATAATGCCATCTTCGTCACCTATTCGCTCAGCTTCATGTCGCTGCTGTTCATCGCAATGTCGATCATCAGCACGATCCCCGAGGGCGGGGGCTGGGCGTTCCTGCTGTTCGTGATCGGCGCGCCGCTGCACCTCTACAAGCAGCTGCGCTATGCCTATGGCCTTAGCCGTTTTTCAGCGTTCTGGCGGTTCTGCGTGCTGTTGTTCTGCACCCAGATCGTGCTGACGCTGTTCCTGTTGATCCTGGGTGTTCTGGGCGCGTTTTAACCGCTTACGGGCAGGGGAAGCGATGCGCGAGAAAACCTGCCATGACCTGATCCAGCGTCGTGCCGTATTCGCTCGGCGGGCGGCTGTAGAACCACTTTCCGATCTCGCCTGAGTCCAGCTCGGCCGTACCCGGTGCCGGTAGACATGTGGCGCTCTTCTGACCGGCGGCAGCCTTGGCATCCTCGGCCATCCGCACCGCCTTCACTGCCGCGATGATGTCGCGGTGCAAAGTCGCCCCCGCCGCGTCGCGTTCAGGGGACTTGGGCATCCGGCCCACGGTCTGATCGCGCTGGATCCACTCCAGGAGGGTCGGGTGAGTCTGTTTCTGCTCGGCAGCGACCTGTGCCGCGACCGGCGGGACAAGCGCCATCACAGCGGCGGTTAGGGCAAGCGAACGCATGGCACTCTTCATTGTCGACCTCCGCCCGGCCTGATCGAAGGACAATGATGAACCGGTGCTGAAAACAAACAGAAAAAAGGGTGCCCGGATCACTCCGAGCACCCTCTTGGTGTTCTAATTGCCGTGGGTCAGGCGCCCTGCGGTGCCTCGTCGCCCTTGGCCCCGCCGAAGCGCCTGCCGGCCTTGGGGATCGAGGATCCCTGAACTGGCTGGGCGATCACCGGCCCGCGCGGCGCGTCAGGGCGGTCGATCTTGCCGTTTTCGAGCAGCGACTTGATCTCCTCGCCCGTCAGAGTTTCATACTCCAGCAGCGCCTGCGCGAGCAGGTGGAGTTGGTCCTCGTGGGTGGTGAGGATCTCGGTTGCGCGCTTGTGCGCCCCTTCGACCAGGCCCTTGATCTCGCTGTCGATCAGCTCGTTGGTGGCACCTGAGCGGAAGGTCCGCTGGGCTGCGCCCATGCCGAGATAGCCTTCGGACTGCTCCTCGTACTGGAGCGGGCCGAGCTTGTCCGACATGCCCCACTGGGTCACCATGTTGCGCGCCAGATTGGTCGCGTACTGGATGTCGGACGAGGCGCCCGAGCTGACCTTGTCATGCCCGAAGATGATCTCTTCGGCCACACGCCCGCCCATGCTGACCGAGAGGTTCGCGTGCATCTTGTCACGGTGGTAGGAATAGCTGTCGCGCTCCGGCAGACGCATCACCATGCCCAGCGCGCGGCCGCGCGGGATGATGGTGGCCTTGTGGATCGGGTCCGAGGCGGCTTCGTGCACCGAAACGATCGCGTGGCCAGCCTCGTGATAGGCGGTCATCTTCTTCTCGTCGTCGGTCATCACCATTGAGCGGCGTTCCGCGCCCATCATGACCTTGTCCTTCGCGTCCTCGAACTCCTGCATGGCGACCAGCCGCTTGTTGCGCCGCGCGGCCAGCAGGGCAGCTTCGTTGACGAGGTTCGCCAAATCCGCGCCCGAGAAGCCCGGGGTGCCGCGCGCAATCACGCGCGGGTTCACGTCGGGGGCGAGCGGCACCTTCTTCATGTGCACGCCGAGTATCTTCTCGCGCCCGTCGATATCGGGGATCGGCACCACGACCTGACGGTCAAAGCGGCCCGGACGCAGCAGCGCTGGATCGAGCACGTCGGGACGGTTGGTGGCGGCGATGATGATGATGCCTTCGTTGGCTTCAAAGCCGTCCATCTCGACGAGCAGCTGATTCAGCGTCTGCTCGCGTTCATCGTTGGAATTGCCGAGGCCATGACCGCGCGAACGGCCCACGGCGTCGATTTCGTCGATGAAGACGATGCACGGCGCGTTCTTCTTGGCCTGTTCGAACA
>OFDC01001525.1_pt1 | contig 12101 bp, 11 predicted proteins | sample 1520941 | NCBI WGS metagenome assembly OFDC01 (sample SAMEA94258168, study PRJEB24077) | hot springs metagenome | biome: Aquatic biome; feature: Water | place: India | collected 2012-12-06 | depth 5 m | reverse complement strand
TGCAGGGCGAGCGCGACGCGCTCGATGCCGAACGCACCGGCCTGCTCAAGATACTCGGCAGCGACGCCGCACTGCGCACCTTCGTGCGCGACGAGGTGCGCGCCGACGTAGAGCGCTTCGGTGACGAGCGCCGTACGCTGATCAATGCCGACGTGCAGGCCACGCGCACCCGCGAAGTGCCGCAGATCGACGAGGCGGTGACCGTCATCGTGTCGCGCGGCGGCTTCGGCCGGCTGCGTTCCGGCCACGACGTGGACGAGGCTGCGCTGACCTGGAAGGCGGACGACGGTCCGCTGGCGGTGCTGAAGTGCCGCACCGTGTGGCCGGTGGTGCTGATGGACGGCGACGGCCGCACCTACACCATCAAGCCGACCGACCTGCCCAGCGGCAAGGGTGACGGCGTGCCGGTGTCCTCGCTGGCCGATCTGGCCGGCAAGAAGCTGGTGGCGGTGCTCACCGGCGAGCCGGGCAGCCGCTTCCTGGTGGCGTCCGACAGTGGCTACGGCTTCGTGTGCGCGATCGAGGACATGGTGAGCCGCCAGCGCGCCGGCAAGGCCTTCCTGAACACCGACGGCGGTACGGCGCTGGCGCCGGTCAAGCTGCTGCCTGCGGACAGGTGGGTGGTGGCCCAGGGCGGCGACCGCCTGCTCGCCTTCCCGCTGGAGGAGATGAAAACGCTGTCCGGCGGCAAGGGCGTGAAGATCATGACGCTGCCGGAGGGCGAATCGCTGGCACTGCTCACGCTGTTCCGCGAAAAGCTCGCGCTGCCGGTGGCCGGTTCGCGCGGCCGGGCGAAGACGCTGAACATCGACGAGAACGCGCTGATGGCCTGGCGCGGCGTGCGGGCGACCAAGGGACGCAAGCTGGATGGCTAGTGCCGGGTGCGTCGGCATTTCTTACACCCGTGCGGGTCTGTGTGCCTGCGTTGTGCGCCAACTGATTGTTCCGGCTGGAATAAGCGGTCAGGGTGATCGGTGGCGCACGGTTTGCTTCCCAGCGTGAAGGGTCTTCAATCCGGAGAAATGTCGTGAAACGCATGGGTACAGGAGTGCGCACCGCGCTGACGGCGGTGCTGGCGGGAACGTCGATGCTGGCGCAGGCGGCCAGCCTGTCCGGCAGCTTTACCGCCGACGATTACGCGACGGTCTATCTGTCGACCGATCTGGTGGCGGATGCCAGCGAAATCATCAGCGACAAGCAGACCACCTGGGGCGGTACGCAGACTTTTTCGGGCGTCGCCCTCACGCCGGGACAGAACTACTACCTGCTGGTGCTGGCGCGTAACGTGTTCAGCGGTCCGGCCATGTTCGTCGGCGATTTCGCCCTCACCGGAGACGGCTTCAGGTTCTCGAACGGTGGTCAGGCCCTGCTTACCAACACGACCAACTGGACGGTGAACGAAAGCGGCTTCGGCGCGGCGGGACAAACGCCGGTCAGCCTCGGCACCAACGCATCGCTGCAGATCTGGGGTGCGCGTCCGGCTATTTCGGGTGATGCCGAAGCGGTGTGGGCCTATTACGCCGACTGGGCGAACGGCTATAACGGCCCGGCCTATTTCGTCACCCAGATCACGGCCGTGCCTGAACCCGCTGCGTTCGCGATGTTCGCTGCCGGGCTGGGGGTACTGGGAACGATCGCCCGCCGCCGTCGCGTCTGACCGGACAGCTGTCCGCCCGAAAGGCTCGCCGACGCCTGACCGCTCGTGGCTCCCGACCAGGTGACCCGCACCGAGCGGATGCCCGAGCCGTCGGTCACCGCGGCGGAGACAGGGACGCTGCAGCTGTCAGCGCTCTTGGTGATCGTGCCGATGCTCGGTGGCCGGTCGACGCTGAGCCGCACCGTGACGACCACCGTCCGCCCGGACGACGTCACCGCCACCTGGCCGCTGTGGGTGCCCTCGGCGAGCCCGCCGCGGTCGGCGCTGATCCTCAGCTGGGTGGAGCTGCCGGCGTCCAGGGCCCCGGCCTTGCGGGAGACCGAGAGCCAGCCGGTGCGGGACCGGGCGGTGAAGGTCAGCTGGGTGCCGCCGATGTTGCGCAGCCGCACGGATCCGGACGAGCCGCTGGCGCCGAGGTCGAGAATCCGAGTGGAGACCTGCAGCTCGCCCGGCGCGGCGAGGGTGGGCTCGCTGCTCTCCGTGGCGCTCGGCTCGGCGGTGGTCTCGGTCGCGGTGGCGCTGGGGGAGGCCTTGGCCGTCGTCGGCTCCGAGCCGGGTGTGGTCGGCTCCGCGCTCGGGGTGACCGGCTCCGACGAGGGGGCCGGCGTCGGGGAGGAGGGATCGACGGCGACGGTGTCGTCGGCGTCGCCCTGCGCCCACCAGACGGCTCCGGTCGCGAGCACCAGCAGCAGGGCCGCGGCGAGGGCGAGCAGCAGCCCGCGACGACGCCGAGCATCCCCGTTCGCGCCGGAGCCGCCAGGCGGTACGACGGGGGCGGCGGCCGGGGCGTCGACGTAGAACGCGACGAGGCGCTGGTCGTCGAGCACGCGGTCCTTCAGGGCGGCCGGTGCGGCGAAGGCGGGCACGCCACCCAGCAGGGCGAGCGGGCTGACCATCAGGCGCCGCCGGCGCTCGCAGACGTCGCAGCCGTCGATGTGCCGTGCGACGCGCTTGCGGATGAGCGGGGAGAAGGAGCCGTCCCAGCCGCTGAGCAGCTCGCCGAGCTCGTCGCAGTCCTCGCTGCCGCGGCGCGCGATGAGGAGGGCGCCGAGGGCGCGCTCGACCTGGTCGCGGGCGCGGCTGAGCATGACGTAGGAGTTGGCCGTCGACACGTCCATCGCCGCCGCCAGCTCCGCGCCCTCGAGGCCCTGGCGCAGGTGCAGGTCCAGCAGGGACCGGTCGCGGTCGTTGAGCCCGGCGATGGCGTCCCAGACCAGCTCGCGCAGCTCCTCCTGGACGGCGTCCCGCTCGACCTGCTGCTCGGGTCCGTCGCCCTGGTCAGGCATCGCTTCCAGCCATTCGTCGTCGTGCGCCAGGCGCGCCCGGCCGCGCAGCGCGCGCAGGCACTCGTTGCGCACCACGGAGTAGAGCCACGGGCGCAGGGCTGCCGGGTCGCGCAGCTGGCCGATCTTCTCGGCCATCACCACGAAGGAGTCGGCCACGCAGTCGGAGGCCTCCTCGCGGCTGCGGAGCATGGAGAAGGCGAAGTCGTAGAGCCGGTCGGCGTACCGCTCGTAGACCCCGGCGAACGCCTGCCGGTCGCCGGCGAGCACGCCGGAGACGAGATCCACGTCCGAGGGGGTCATGGCGCGATGCTACGGATTCGGGGCGTCGCGCGGGTCGTTTGCACATCTGTCCCCCTCCGGATCGCTCGGGCGCTGTCCCCGGTAGGAGCACTCGCAGGCCGAGACCTTGCAGTTTTCTGGACCCGTCCAAGTGGAACAGGTTCTAGTCTGACCCCATGGCGATCTCCCGCACTCCCACCGACGCCGTCCTCGGCCTCTGGCGCACCCTCTCGGCCCGCGACTGGGAGGGTCTGGCGGACTGGGTCACCGAGGACTGCATCTACGTCGACATGCCGGTCGGCCCGACGCTCGCCGCCCGCGGGCCCGCCGACATCGTCAAGCGGCTGCAGGTGGGCCTGCGCGACCTGGCGTCCTACGAGAACCACGACGGCCGGCTGGTCGCCGACGGCGACACGGTGCTCTACGAGCACTCCGAGACCTGGACCTTCGCGACGGGCGAGGTCGTCGAGCTCCCGTTCGTCACCGTGCACGAGGTCCGCGACGGCCGGGTCAGCCTGTGGAAGGACTACTGGGACTTCGGCGGGGTCGCCAACAGTGCGCCGCCGGACTGGATGGAGAAGCTGCAGCAGGCCGACACCTCCTGGATCTACGACGCCACCGGGCAGATCTGAGGGTTCGGGCCCGGGATGTCATGCGAAGTGGCCGCTCGGACGACCACTTCGCATGACGTCCCAACCCACTAGCGTCCGATCAGATCGGCGTGATCGGGATCGAGCGCCGCGGCTGGAACTCGAAGCTCGCGCCGGTGCTGAACCGGGTCACCGCGACCTCGCTCGCCTCCGGAGCCGGCTCGGACCGTCGTACGACGCGCGCCGTCCACGCCTCGTCCGAGCCCTCGAGCTCGACGTCGAGCCGCGGGTCGACCGCACGCACGATCGCCTGCAGCGCCTCGGTCCAGCCCGGCCCGCACAGTGAGATCCACGCGCCGTCCTCGGTGGCGGGTGAGGGGCGCACGGCGACGGTGCCGTCGGCGAGCTCCGCGGCGACGTACGCCGCCGGGTTGAGCAGCGGATGCACGGCGAGCACGCGGGTGGCGGCCCGGACCGGGTCGGGGTCGGCGTCGTACCCCAGGGAGCGGGCGAGCCGCTCGGCGCCGATCCCGGCCACGCCGACCAGCTGCTTGCGCCGGATCCGCTCCAGGTCCCGCTCGGTCTCGGCGCGCTCGGCGACCGCGAGCGTGAAGGCCCGGTCGAGCAGGTGCATCTGCAGGCACACCTCGTCGGCGATCCGGACGAGCGCGGAGTGCGAGAACGCGGCGAAGTCGATGTCGGAGAGCAGCGGGCCGCTGTAGTCGGCGACGCCCTCGTCGTCGGGGTCGATCGGCGCGAGCTCGAGGGTCGCGGCCCGGGAGCGCTGGTTGACCGCGAGGGCCGGGTAGGGCTCCGGCTCGGGGTAGGACTCGTCGATGATCACGGTCCACGCGCAGTGCGGGTTGCGGTCCGCGGGGCGCCGGGGCGGACGGTGGATCGGCCGCACCTGCGCGTGCGGGTTGGTGGCCAGCGCGGTGGCGTCGAAGGTCGGGTCCTCGATGTCGTGGCACATCCCGCGGACGTAGTCCTCGCCCATCGGCTCGACGTCCATGAGGGCTCCGCAGTGGTCGAGCCGGAACTCGCCGTGCCAGGGGTCGTGGACGGTGTAGCGGAAGTCCATGAACTGCGGGGGCGCGCCGATGTCGAGCTGCAGCCCCTTGAAGATCGTCACGACGTCGCCGCGGCCGGGGACGTCGGGCGCGTAGCCCAGCGCCTGCTGCATCCGCCGCGTGTAGATCGGGCTGGCCGCGGCCCACTCCTCGATCGCGATCTGCAGCATCTCCTCGCGCCCGAAGGACGAGATGCACCACGCCATCCCGGAGCGGTCGATGAGCTGGCCCATCAGCAGCAGCTCGGGTACGACGACCGCGAGCTCCTCGCGGGTGAGGTCGGCGTACCGGCTGGGCGTGCCGCGCCCCATCCGAACCTGCTCCGAATCACCCTGCTCGGCGACGAACTCGGATGGGGAGCCGCTCACGAGGTCAGCCCCATCCGACCCGCGAGCTTGTCGAGGTAGCCGAGCACCTTGTCCTCGTCGGCATCGGGCACGCCCCAGATCAGCTCGGAGGCGCCGGCGGCCATCCAGTCGGCGAAGTCCTCCTCGGTGGGCTTCTTCGCCACCAGGATCCGGACGTCGGGCTGACCCTCGCGGCCGGCGTCGGCCCACTCCTTGCGGAGCAGGTCGGCGCTCGCGGCGACATCCGTGGAGGCCGGCGTCGTCATCCAGCCGTCGGCGTTGGCCGCGATCCACTTCATGGTCTTGGGGCCGGCGCCGGCGCCGATGATCACGGGGATCCGGCCCTGCGGGGGCTTCGGGTAGGCCCAGCTGGGGCCGAAGGAGACGAACTCGCCGTCGTACGACGCCTCCTCCTGGGTCCACAGCGCCCGCATCGCCTCGAGGTACTCCTTGAGCACCGTACGACGCTTCGCCGCGGGGACGTGGTGGTCGGTCAGCTCGTCGGTGTTCCACCCGAAGCCGGCGCCGATGGTGACCCGGCCGCCGGAGAGGTGGTCGAGGGTGGCCACGGTCTTGGCCAGCGTGATCGGGTCGGACTCGACGGGGAGCGCGACCGCGGTGGAGAGGCCGATCCGCTCGGTCACGGCGGCGCAGGTGGCCAGCGAGACCCAGGGGTCGAGGGTGCGGAGGTAGCGGTCGTCGGGCAGCTCCTCGCCGCCCGTCGGGTGCAGGGCGTCGCGGCGCACGGGGATGTGCGTGTGCTCCGGGACGTAGATGGTGTCGAAGCCGCGGTCCTCGGCCGCCTTGGCGAGGCGGGCCGGCGTGATGCCGCGGTCGGAGGTGAAGAGCACGATGCCGTTGCGCATGCTCCGAGGGTAGAACGTGTTCTAGGGAAATGCTTGCGCCCGGCGGGAACGTCTCCTATGTTGGACACATGTCCAGTCAGGTGTTCGAAACGCCGCGCCAGGGGCTCAACCCGCGTCAGGCCGAGACGGTCGAGCGGCTGCTCGTCGCCGGTCTCGAGGAGCTGCGCTCGGTGGGTCACGAGGCGCTGACGGTGCGCACCGTCGCCCAGCGGGCCGGCGTCTCCCCGGCGACGGCGTACACATATCTCGCCTCCAAGAACCACCTCTTCGCCGAGCTCTTCTGGCGCCACCTCACCGCGCCGGAGGCCTCGACCGCCTCCTCGGCGTCGACGGCGGTGGCGCGGCTCCAGGACACCGTGCGCGCGCTCACCGCGCGGATCGTGGAGGAGCCCGAGCTGGCCGCTGCGGTCACGCCCGCGCTGCTCGGCACGGACCCGGACGTCGCCCGGCTGCGGCTCAAGATCGGCGGCGAGTTCCTCGCCCGGTTCGAGGCCGCGCTCGCCGACCCCGCGCGACCCGGCGAGCCCGCCGACCCGGCCGTGCTCGAGGTGCTCGTGCTGACCTTCTCGGGCGCGCTGCTCCAGGCCGGGATGGGCCTGATGACCTACGACCAGATCGCCGAGCGGCTGGTCTCCGCCGTCGACGTCATCCTGCGAGGCAACTCATGACGACCACCACCACGACGACCAGCGGCTCCCCGCTCGTCTTCGACCCCTACGACTACGCCTTCCACCGCGACCCGTACCCGCTCTACCAGCGGCTGCGCGACGAGGCGCCCGTCCACCACGCCGAGGACGACGACATCTGGGTGATCTCGCGGCACGCCGACGTCTTCGAGGCGCTGCGCGACGACGAGGTCTTCTCCAACCGGATGGGCGTCTCGCTCGACGCCACCGCGTGGAGCCCCGACGCCCACAAGGTGATGTCCTTCCTCGGGCTCGACGGAGCCGAGCAGGCGCGCGTCCGCAAGCTGGTCTCGGCGGCCTTCACGCCCCGTCGCGTCCGCGAGCTCACGCCCGAGGTGCAGCGCCTCACCGAGCACTACCTCGCCTCGACCCTGGCGATCAACGCCGAGGCGGGGGAGGCCGACTGGATCAAGGACTTCGCCGGCAAGCTCCCCATGGACGTCATCTCCGAGATGATGGGCGTGCCCGTGCCCGACCGCGACGAGGTCCGTCGCCTCGCCGACCTCGTGGTCCACCGCGAGGACGGCGTCCGCGACGTGCCGCAGGCCGGTATGGAGGCGTCCATCGAGCTGATGACCTACTACGCGGAGATGGTCAAGCAGCGTCGTCACGCCACCACCGACGACCTCACCTCCGCGCTGATCGCGGCCGAGCTCGACGGCGAGCGGCTGCGCGACAGCGAGATCATGGCGTTCCTCTTCCTGATGGTCGTCGCCGGCAACGAGACGACCACCAAGCTGCTGGGCAACGCGCTCTTCCACCTCTCGGCGCACCCCGAGCAGCGCGACGAGGTCTTCGCGGATCCCGCGAACCCGGAGGCGCTGGTGGTGCCGTGGATCGAGGAGACGCTGCGGCACGACACCTCCAGCCAGATGCTCGCCCGCTACGTCGTCACCGACCGCGAGATCGCCGGCGTCACCATCCCGGCCGGGTCCAAGGCGCTGGTGCTGCTCGGCTCGGCCAACCGCGACGAGCGGGTCTTCACCGAGCCGACCCGCTACGACATCCACCGTGACCGCTCCGAGCTCAGCCAGATCCTCAGCTTCGGCACGGGCCGGCACTTCTGCCTGGGCGCCAACCTCGCCCGCCTCGAGGCGAAGGTGGTGCTCGCCGAGCTCGTCCGTCGCGTGGAGCACGTCGAGGTGCATGCGGAGCGCGCCGTACGGGTGCACTCCACCAGCGTGCGGGGCTTCGCCTCGCTGCCCGTGACCCTGCGGCCCCGGGCCGGTGCCTGAGATGGGGCGCTACGACCAGCCCGACCGCCGTCCCGCCGTCGTGGCCGGCGCGTCGTCCGGCATCGGCGCCGAGACCGCGAAGGCGCTGGCGTCGGCCGGCTTCCCCGTCGCCCTCGGGGCCCGACGGGCCGACAGGTGCGAGGAGCTCGCCGCGGAGATCCGCGCCGGAGGCGGCGAGGCCGTCGCCCACGCCCTCGACGTCTCCTCCGCCGCGTCGGTCGAGGAGTTCGCCGCGAAGGCGGCCGCCGACCTCGGCGACATCGAGGTCGTCGTCAGCAACGCCGCCCTCATCGGGCCCGGCGCGCTGACCGAGGTCGACAGCGAGCGGATCGTGCAGGAGCTCGACGTCAACCTGGTCGGGCCGCACCGCCTGATCCGCGCGTTCGTGCCCGCGATGATCGAGCGCCAGCGCGGCGACATCCTCTTCGTCTCCTCCGACGTGGCGGTCCGCGCGCGTCCGTTCATGGCCGGCTACAGCGCGAGCAAGGCGGGCCTCGAAGGACTCGTCAACGCGCTCGCGATGGAGCTCGAGGGCACGGGCGTGCGCGCTTCGATGGTCCGGCCCGGTCCCACCTGGAGCGAGATGGGCATGGACTGGGACCCCGACGAGGCGGCGTTCGTGCTCAACCAGTGGGTCAAGTGGGGTCACGCCCGGCACCCGCACTTCCTCAAGGCGAACGCCATCGCGCACGCCATCACCACCGTCGTCAGCGCGCCCCGCGGCGTGCACATCAGCCCCGTCGACGTGAACCCCGAAGCCCCTGTTGACCGGACGCCGGACCAGGCGTCGGACCGAGCGGAGAAGAAGTGACCACGACAGCGAGCGACCTGCTGGCGGAGATCCCCGAGGTCTCGACCGTCGTCGACGACCGCGGCGCCGACGTCCCGGACCTGCTGCAGGGCACCGGACACCTGCCCGAGATGCGCGTCGACCCGATCTCGCTCTTCCAGCGGGTCCGCGACGAGTGCGGCGACATCGGCCGCTTCCGGCTCGCCGACAAGGACGTCGTCCTCGTCACCGGCGCGGAGGCCAACGAGGCCTTCTTCCGGGCGCCTGACGACGTGCTCGACCAGGCGGCGGCGTACCCCTTCATGACCCCGATCTTCGGCAAGGGCGTCGTCTTCGACGCCTCGCCCGAGGAGCGTCAGCAGATGCTGAAGAACCAGGCGCTGCGCGGCGACATGATGCGCGGTCACGCGCAGACCATCGAGGCGGAGATCCGCCGCATGGTCGCCGACTGGGGCGACGAGGGGGAGATCGACCTGCTCGACTTCTTCGCCGAGCTCACCATCTACACCACCTCCTCCTGCCTGATCGGCAAGCCCTTCCGCGACCAGCTCGACGGCTCCTTCGCGGAGATCTACCACCGCCTCGAGCACGGCACCGACGCCATCGCGTACGTCGACCCGTACGCCGACATCGAGAACTTCCGGGTCCGCGACGAGGCCCGCGAGCAGCTGGTCGCGAAGGTGCAGGCGATCCTCGACGCGCGCGTCGCGCGGGGTGAGGTGCCCAAGGAGGAGCGTGACCTGCTCGACGTCCTCATCGCGGTCGGCATGGACGCCGACTACATCACCGGCATCTTCATCTCGATGATGTTCGCGGGTCACCACACCTCCTCGGGCACGGCGTCCTGGGCGATGATCGAGCTGCTGCGTCATCCCGACGTGATGGCGGACGTCGTACGGGAGCTCGACGATCTCTACGCCGACGGCTCCGAGGTGTCCTTCCAGGCGCTGCGCTCGATCCCGGTCCTGGAGTCGGCCCTCAAGGAGACCCTGCGCCTGCACCCGCCGCTCATCATCCTGATGCGACAGGTCCAGGAGGACTTCGAGCTGATGGGGCGCACGATCCCCGCCGGCACCGTGGTCGCGGCGTCCCCGCGGGTGTCGAACCGGATCGAAGAGGACTTCCCGAAGGCGCAGGAGTTCGACCCGAGCCGCTACATCGACCCGCGCCAGGAGGACCTGCAGAACAGGTGGACCTGGATCCCGTTCGGGGCCGGCAAGCACCGCTGCGTCGGCAACGCGTTCGCGATGATGCAGATGAAGGCGATCTTCTCCGTGATCCTGCGCGACTACGAGTTCACGGCCGCCCAGCCGCTCGAGTCGTACGACGACGACTTCACCAAGATGGTGATCCAGCTCGCGCAGCCGGCGAAGGTCCGCTACCGGAGGCGGTCGTGAGCTTCCGCGTCGTCACCGACGTCGGCATCTGCCAGGGGCACCAGCTGTGCCAGGGCGAGGCGCCCGACGTCTTCGGCTTCGACGAGGACGCCGACGTGGTCGTCCTGCTCGACCCGCACCCCGACGAGTCGCGTCGCGGCGACGTCACCACCGCCGTGAAGTACTGCCCCGCTTTCGCCCTTTCGATCGAAGAGGAATGAACATGAGTGACCCCGCCTCCACCCTGAGCCGCGACGAGATCGAGGAGTTCTGGGAGTCCTGGCTGGAGATCAACCGCGAGGCCGAGCGCACCGGCGACTGGCGGGTGATGGCCGACCACTACGCCGAGGACGCCAACTACGGCTGGATGTACAGCCACGACGAGCACTTCATGGCGGTCGGTCGCGAGCAGATCCGCGACTGGGCGATCGGCATCGAGATGGACGGTCTCGACGGCTGGCACTACGACTACGTCTGCACGCTCATCGACGAGAAGAAGTCGATGGTGCTGGGCTTCTGGAAGCAGCGCTCCGGGATCCTCAACGACGAGACGGGCGAGGAGTACGAGATCCTCGGCCTGGGTGGCTCGTGGTTCGGCGTCGAGCGGCAGACCACCGGCGCGGACGCGGGCCAGATCAAGATCGCCTGGCAGCGCGACTGGTTCGACATGCCGTCGACCGCTCACACCTTCATGGAGATCATCAAGGCGGGCAAGGCGCCCGACACCCTGCTCAAGCGGATGTCGGTGGCGGGCCACGGCGTGCCGGGCCACTACCACCTCAAGGACATCCCCTCGCCCGTGTGGCCGCCGCCGGTGGAGCGGGGCGACTTCGTCACGCAGGCGCCCGCCCCGGAGGCCTCCGCATGAGCACCCTGCCGCCCCCGGCGCAGCAGCTGATCGACGGCAAGCTCGTCGCGGCGAGCGACGGGTCGTCGTACCCGATCTGGAACCCGGCCGACGGCGAGGAGATCGGCCACGCCCCGGACGGCACGGCCGCCGACGTCGACGCCGCGATCGGCGCCGCCCGCCGGGCCTTCGACGAGTCCGACTGGTCGACCGACCGCGCGCTGCGGGTGCGCTGCCTGCGGCAGCTCCACGCGGCCCTGCTCGACAACGCCGACGCCTTCCGCGCGCTGACGACCGCCGAGGTCGGCATGCCCGGCTTCATGATGGGCGCGGCGGGCTTCGACGTCCCGGTCGAGGGCCTGAAGTGGGTCACCGACCTCGCCGAGACCTATGAGTTCGAGACCGACCTGGGCGTCGCCTCGCCGATGGGGATCGCGTCGCGCCGGACGGTACGACGCGAGCCGGTCGGCGTCGTCGCGGCCATCACCCCCTGGAACGTGCCCACGCAGATCAACCTCGCCAAGGTCGGCCCGGCGCTGGCCGCCGGCTGCACGGTCGTCCTCAAGCCCGCGCCCGACACCCCGTGGGTCGCGGCGGAGCTGGGGCGCCTGGTCGCCGAGCACACCGACATCCCCGCGGGCGTCTTCAACGTGGTGACCCCGCGGTCGAACGAGGTCGCCTCCGTGCTCTCGACCGACCCGCGCATCGACATGGTCTCCTTCACCGGCTCCACCGCGGTGGGCAAGGCGATCATGGCCGCGGCCGCACCGACGCTGAAGAAGGTGTTCCTGGAGCTCGGCGGCAAGTCCGCCGCGATCGCCCTCGACGACGCCGACGTCGCCGCGGTCGCCGGTGGCACCGCCTTCGCCGCCTGCATCCACGCCGGCCAGGGCTGCGCCATCACCACCCGGCTGATCGTCCCGCGCGACAAGTACGACGAGGCCGTGCAGGTGGCCGCCGACACGATGGAGTCGATCGGCGCCAAGGACCCCGCCGACCCCGGCGCCATCTGCGGACCGGTCATCTCGCCGCTGCAGCGCGACCGCGTGGCGGCGTACTTCGACGTCGCGCG
>OFDC01001524.1_pt1 | contig 12108 bp, 8 predicted proteins | sample 1520941 | NCBI WGS metagenome assembly OFDC01 (sample SAMEA94258168, study PRJEB24077) | hot springs metagenome | biome: Aquatic biome; feature: Water | place: India | collected 2012-12-06 | depth 5 m | reverse complement strand
CGCCTGACCAACCCGCAGGGCAACGTCGCGCCCGATTTCGACGAGGAACTTGCCGAGACCTACGAAGTGGGCGTGAAGTCCACCTGGCTTGACCGCCGCCTGCAGGTAAACATCGCGGCCTTCTCTACCAACTACAAGAACGTCCAGCTGAACCAGCAGGTCGGCACTTCGCCCACCATCGACAACGCCGGTACGGCGCGGATCAAGGGCGTTGAAATCGAAGCCATCGTCGCTCCGGTCAAGGGCCTGACGATCAACGCTTGGGTCGGCTATCTCGATGCCTATTTCACAGCGCTTTCGGCCAGCGTCCTGCGGCCCGACGTGGCAGGGCCGATCCCGGGCCTGCGTGAAGGGGCCGTGGTCGGCGGACAGCTGCCCAAGACCGCGAAGTGGTCGACCAACCTTGCGCCTCGCTACGAGCTTGGCCTTGGCAACGGCGGATCGCTGGTGTTTCTGGCGGACTGGACGCACAAGAGCGCGGTGTGGAATGACGTGGCGCGCTACCTGCCACTGCGCCGCCAACCGATAGACATCGTCAACGCCAGCCTCACCTATCGCGAACCGGGCGGCAAGTGGGACCTGACCGTGGGCGGCACGAACCTGACCGGCGAGCGCTACCTCGTTTCGGCAGGCGCGAACGATGCAGCAGGCGTTTACTTCGGGAGCTACAATCGGCCCCGCGAATGGTACGCCCGCGTCGGCTTCAAGTTCTGATCGTCCGGAGCCCCGCCCCAAATTGTTACTGGTGGGTGGGGCCCCGCCGCCATCGCTTCTGTCATTCACAGGAAATCTGCCATGACCACCGCCAAGGCCGCCGTCCTGCGCACTGCGGGCGCAGCACCACGGATCGAGACTGTCACCATCGACGCTCCGCGCGCGGACGAAGTGCTCGTGGAGATGCGCGGCGTCGGCATCTGTCACACGGACATGGTGATGCGCGACGGGCACTTGCCGGTGCCGCTTCCCGTAGTGCTGGGTCACGAAGGTTCGGGCGTCGTCCGAGCGGTCGGCACCGAGGTGACCGATCTGGCAGTGGGCGATCACGTGGTGCTGAGCTTCATGTCGTGCAGCCACTGCCCTAGCTGCGATGAACAGGCACCTGCCTATTGCCACTCATGGGTACCGCTGAATTTCTTCGGCGCGCGCGCCGATGGCTCGACCGCGCTGAGGGACACAGGCGGCGCTGCGGTGCACAGCCATGTCTTCGGCCAATCGTCGTTTGCAACCCACGCCGTGGTCAACCGGCGCAATGCTGTGAAGGTGGCGAAGAATTTGCCGATCGAACTTCTTGGCCCCCTGGGCTGCGGCATCCAGACCGGCGCGGGCGCGGTGCTCAACGCTTGCCGCGTGCGCGCCGGATCAATCGTTGCGGTGATCGGAGTGGGCGCGGTCGGCCTGTCTGCCGTGATGGCAGCGGGAATTGCCGGCGCAGCAACGATTGCCGCGATCGACATCAATCCGGCGCGGCTCGACCTTGCCATGGAATTGGGCGCGACCCACGCCTTGCGCAGCAATGACGACTTCACGATGCTGGCTGCACAAGCAGGCTGTCCAGCGGGATTCGACTATATCATCGACACCACGGGCATTGCCTCGCTGGTCAACGCGGCGATCCTTGCCCTCGCATCGCGGGGCGAGATCGCGCTGGTCGGTGCCTATGCGCCCGGCACCGAGGTTCGTGCCGATACCACCCATGTCATGAGCGCGGGCCGCGTGATCCGCGGCGTTGTCGAAGGCAGCGCCGATCCGCAAAGCTTCATCCCAGAACTGATCGAACACTACCGCGCCGGCCGCTTCCCGTTCGACCGCCTTGTCGAATGGTTTGGCTTCGACGAAATATCCGAGGCGTTTGCGGCTGCAGAAACGGGACGCGTGGTAAAGCCGATCCTGCGGTTCTAGGTTGCGGCGCCATCCCGCGCGCCTGATAATCGGTGTTCACGGCAAGGACACCGCATGAAAACCACCGTCGAAATTCTGTCCGAAGACATTGGCGATCGACTTCCGCCGGATCGCCACGGCCCTTTCGTGGTCGGCATCTGCGGCGCGCAAGGTTCCGGCAAGACGTGGACCACCCGCCTGCTGGCCGAGCGCATGGAGCACCTCGGCCTGCGCACGGTGACACTGTCGCTTGACGATCTTTACCTGACCAAGGCTGACCGGCAGCTCCTGGCCAGGAATGTCCATCCGCTCTTTGCCGTGCGCGGTGTTCCGGGCACGCATGACATTGCCGCAGGCATTCGCATCATCGATGCGCTGGGCGAGGCAGGATGCGTGGCCTTGCCGGCTTTTGACAAGGCGAAGGACGAACCGGTGGCTCAGTCGGACTGGCGAAGGGTCGACACCCCCGTCGACATCGTCCTGTTCGAAGGCTGGTGCGTCGGCGCGCGGCCGCAGCATGCCAGTCTGCTCGCGGCGCCCGTCAACGCGCTGGAACGGGACGAAGACCCCGATGCGATCTGGCGAAATCACGTGAACGCCTGCCTGGCCGGGCAGTATCAGGCGTTCTTCGCGAAGTTCGACATGCTGGTGCTGCTGCAGGCCCCGGGCTTTGATGTCGTGGCCGACTGGCGTCTGGAGCAGGAGGAAACCTTGCGCCGCGCACTGACCAGCGAAGGCCGTGACGTTTCAGGCCTGATGGACCGGAGGGCGGTTGAACGTTTCGTGATGTTCTACGAACGGATCACGCGCCACATTCTCGAAGAAATGCCGGCGCGGGCCGATCTTGTCGTTGCCCTCGACGCGCAGCGACAGCCGATTTCTGTGAAGGTCAATCGCTGAAGACCGGGGAGGGTGCACGTCTGCGGAGGGAGAACCGCGCGCGCACCCGTGGCCTCAGAACTCGGAGAGGAGTCTTCCGAGGCCTTCGATCCGGTCGGTGATGCCCAGGGTACGCAGGGCGTGCCAGTAAGTCGCGGTGTTGATCGCGATCACCGGCTTGTCGAGCTTGAGTTCGTACTCCGCCGCAAGGCTGACCATCGAGAGGTTCGTGCCGACCTGCACGATTGCGTCGACGTCGCTACCGTTGAGATGGTCGATCACTTCGCGCAGACGCTGCGGCGTTACCTTGGCGATGTCGGTCCACCGCTTGCACTGCAGGGGCACGTCCCGCACCACCGAGAAACCGGATTCCTCAAGGAAGCGGCGCACTTCAGCGTTCGCTACGGGGTAATAGGGCGAGACGAAGCTGACCGTCTTGACGTTACCATAGGCATGAAGCGCTGCGGCGATCGATTCCGAGCCGGTCGACGCGCCAACGCCTGCAAGTTCCTCGACTTCGGCCTTGAACTTCTTGCCGCCCTCGACCCCGCCGTAGAAAGTGATCGCCGACATGCCGAGCACGAGGTATTCGGGACGCAGCGTTATCGCCGAGCGCACCGCGTCCATCGTGTTTTCGGCAATCGCGGTGGTGCCAGCGATGAAATCCTCGTTCGAGAGGGCGACCGGGTCTTCCACGAAAATGCGCGAGAAGTGATTGGTCACGCCGGCGGGGCGCATGCGCTCCATGTCGGGCTGGACGGTGGTGTTGGTGGAAGGGGCAATCACGCCGAGACAGGCGCGGTAACCCTGGACGTCAACCATTGGATTTGTCTCCGGAAAAAGCCGCGCCGCAGTCCCACCACTGCAGCGGCGCTTCGCATCATACGATCGCAGCCGCCTGGGCGAGGCTGTCGAACATGGCTTGCCGCATCAGGTAGTTGCGGCGGGTCTCGTCGTTGTTCTTGATTTCCAGCATCTTGGCCCGGCGCGCTTCATGTGCCCCGTCCTGTCCGCCCTTGATGAAGGCCATGTTTTCCTTGGTCTGCATCTGGGTGAAGCTGTGTGTCACTTCCCGGCGCTGGCGATCGTAGAGTGCAAGGTTGGGCTCCATCGCCGCCTTGCCCTTCAGCACCGGCTCGAGCTTTTCGAACAGGTTGAAGGCATCGTGGACGCCCGAGTTCATGCCGAAGCCGCCCAGCGGATTGTTGAGGTGCGCGGCATCGCCGACGAGCATGACGCGACCTTCGCGGAACGACTTGGCCACGCGCTGGTGCACGCGATAGAGCGTGCGGTGCTCAGTCTTTACCGAAGCGCCATCGCCAACGAGACGATCGAAAATGCCGTTCTTGATCTTGTCGGACCGCAGCTCTTCATCGCTGAGCGAGCCATCGGTCGGCACCAGCACGCGCCACAGCGATGGCACGCGCAGCAGAACCAGCCATTCCTTGGGATCGGACACGTAATTCACGTAGGCCAGGTTCGGCAGGTGATCGGCCAGCTCAAGGTCGGTCGACAGGCACAGGAAGCGTTCCGGGTAAGTGAACCCGTCGAACTCGATCCCGAGCCACTTGCGCACGATCGAATTGGCGCCGTCAGCCCCGATCAGGAATTCGGCACGCAGGCGATTGATGCCATAGGGCGTTTCAGCCCACAGATCGACGCCGCTTTCATCCTGCTTGAAGGTCAGCAGGCGCGTGCTGAAATGCATCTTGGCGTTCGAGTATTTTTCCAGGCCGCCAGCCAGCGCGCGAGACAGATGATACTGTTCGCACTGGATGCGGAAAGGATAGCGGGTGGCGTCGTCGATCTCGCTGAGATCGAAATCGATCACTTCGCCAGTGGTGCGATCACGCCAGTGATAGACCGGCGCCTTCAGGCCCTTTTCCAGCAACATCGGCGTGATGCCGATGGTATCGAGCATTTCGAGCGTCGGCGGGTGGAACGTGGACGCACGCAGATCCTGCGCACAGTCCTCGCCCGATTCGAGCACGACCACATCAACCCCCGCCTGGGCCAGCAGCGTGGCCAGAACCGTCCCTACGGGACCAGCTCCGACAATCGCCACCTGGCACCATTCAACCCCTGTCATATCCAGCGGACTCCAATCTAACTTCTGGTACGGGGTATGGACCGGGCCGCTGCGGGAGGTTGCGAAAGCCACCAAACTATCCGCCTTGAGGTGATAAAGCCGGGCAAGCGACGGAGATCGCGCGCAATCACGCAGAAATTCGGACAACTGCAGACACGGCCGCTGGCGCAGAAACGCCGGGATCAGGCCGCAGAATGGGGAATGGCCATGAAGACGACTCGTATCGCACGTGGAATTGCGCAAACCGGTCTCTTTGTTGTCATAATGGGCACAAATGCGGTGGCACAGCCCGACTGGTCCGACTCGCGCGCCATCTTTGACGAGCGCCTTGCCATCTTCATCAAGGACCCGGGCAACTTTCCCTATGCCCCCATGGAACCTCTCGCCGGTACCAGCCGCTGGAAACCGTTGCCGAAGGCAAGCGCGAAACAGAGCGGCATTGCGCCCGAGGCTCTCGAGAAGGCGCGCGCCTATGCGCAAGCGATGAACAGCAGCGCCTTCATCGTCTGGCGCGATGGCCGGATTGAAAACGAATGGTACGGCAAGGGGGTGGATGCCCGAACGCCTCTGGTCTCCAAGTCGCTGTCGAAGCCGCTGACCGCCATTGCGGTCGGCCGGGCGATGGCATTGGGCAAGATCCGCTCGCTCGACCAGTCCATTGCCGATTTCATCCCTTCGGCAAAAGGTACGCCGAAAGCGAAGATCACCATCCGCTATTTGCTCGACATGCGATCAGGCATGCTCGACCAAGGGTTCAGCCCCGACCCTGCGCATCCCTACAATTCCGCTCTGCTCGACACCGACTTCGGCCAGCGGATCATCGAGAGCTATCCGATGCCTTATGAGCCGGGCGCGCGCTATTCCTATGCCAATGCGCCGAGCGACCTTGTCGGGATGGTCATCGAAGGGGCGACCGGGCAGCGCTATGGCGACTTTCTCAGCCGCGAAGTGCTTGCTCCGCTAGGCGCGCAAGGCGGCAGGATCTGGGTCGGCAAGCCGGGCGGCCTTGCCCATTCCGGCTGCTGCACTTTTCTGCCGGCAGATACCTACCTGCGCATGGCCGTGCTTCTGCTCGACGATGGCAAGTGGCAGAACAAGCGTCTGCTACCAAAGGGTTATGTCGCCGAAATGCGCAAAGGCACGGCCCAGAATCCCAACTTCGGCCTCGGCATCTGGATCGGCGAACCCTATCGCCTGCGTCGCGGCTTCGGTGCTCCGGGCACGTTGGGGCCACAAGTTCTTCATTCCGAACCCTATCTCGATCCGGACCTGTACCTGTTCGATGGCAACTCCAACCAGATCGTGGCGATCAGCCCGAAGCATCGGCTGATCACCCTGCGGGTCGGGCCGACGCCTCCTGCACCCAACAACGGCAGCGCGGAATGGGACAATGCGTTTCTGCCAAACACGCTGATCCGCGGGTTGACCCGGCGCTAGGGTCAGGCCCCCTAGGCCGGGGGCGCGCTGGACTGGCGCACGACGATCTCGTGATCGAGGATCACGTCGCGCCCGTTGGCCGACGCAGGTGTGCCCGAGGCAATCTCCTGCACCAGCAGGCTCAGCGCCTCCTTGGCGAGGCGATGGACGGGCTGATGCACGGTGGTAAGCGGCGGCCACAGCATGACAGCTGCCGTGGTATCGTCAAAGCCGACGACGGTGAGTTCATCCGGCACGTGCAATTGGCGGCGGTGCGCGACAGAAACCACAGCGGCCGCCATCTCGTCGTTGCTGGCGAAGATCGCAGTGGGTGGGGAGTCGCTGCCAAGCAATTGTTCGCCGGCGACAAGGCCGGATTCGTAGCGATAGTCGCCGGCAACCACCATCGTTTCCACGCCATCGACCTCGCGCACGGCGTCGTGAAATCCGGCCATGCGCTCGGCGCTGGCTGACTGGTCAGGGTTGCCGAGGACGAAGCCGATGCGGCGATGGCCGAGGCCGATCAGCAGGCGGGTGATTTCGCAGGCGGCCTTGCGGTCGTCAATGCGAACGCGGATCACGCCGGTCGTGCCATAGGCACCCACCGCGGCGATAGGCAGTCCTGCCTCACCAAGGATGCGCAGGACGCGGGGCGATTCCCCCAGCGGAGGAGTAACCAGCACACCAAGCACGCCAGACCGGACCAGTTCGCGCAGCGCTTCCTCGGATGGCGGTTGGCCGCCCTCGCCTTTGACGAGGATAAGCCGCGCCCCCCGCGCCGATGCCTCTTCATAAACCCCTGTGAGGAAATCGCTCATGAAAGTGGCACTGGGGTTGGAATAGACTACGCCGATGCGCAGTTCTGTCGACCTGACGAGGCTGCGGGCGGCGACATTTGGAACATAGGCGAGTTCAGCGATCGCTCTCTCCACCGCCTCGCGCGTTTCGGCCTTTACCCTGCCCTGCCCGTTGATGACGCGCGACACGGTCATCGCCGAGACACCGGCGCGTGCGGCCACATCGATCACGGTGGCGCCGCGCTGCTGGCGTTCGCTATCGCCACTCTGGTCCCGGCCCCGCCCCCTGCCCTGCTTCATATTAAATCAGACATATCCTTGTTGGAACGTGGTTGCACGTTAACACAGGTTGGCGATAGCGGCACCTTGCAAATGCCTTGGTCAGGAAAAGTCGTTCCCGCGGTATCGCAGGAAGTGGAAGTCGGCATGGGCGCCGTCGCCCGACAAATCCTGCGCAGCAACGCCGACAAACGTTCCGGTGAAATTGGGCAGACCTGGCAGCGATACTTCGTCCGACAGCACACTGGCATCGAGAACATGCGGCCACTCGATCCACCCATCATCACCGCAACGCCAGCTGAAGCGAAGATCAGGCCCCGAAACCTCGACGCGCAGCTCGACCGGGCCATCGGGCAGCTCTTCGGCGACGACGTGCGCAGCCGTCTCCTCGTTCGGCACCGCGGAAAGCACCTGCAATTGGCGGCGCTCCCCTTCGACGGTAACGTTGAGGTAGTGAAACTTGGTGCTGTTGTAATAGCAGACGAGCCCCGCGGACTGCTGGAAATCCTGGGGATCGAACTCGAGCAACGTGCTGGCTTCGAACGCGAAATGCTCCTGCCTGCGTGCGACGAGCGCCTGTTCGAAGAAGCTGCCGACCGTCTCGCGACCATAGAGCCGCAGCCAGCCCGGCCGCGCTGAAAGGCTGAACAGGCGCTCAGGCCGGGGGGAACGGAGCCACTGCAGAGGGAGCGGCAGATCACCTGCCTCAAATGAGCCATCCCAATCCGGATCGGCAATCTCCGGGGCTGCCTTCAGCGGCGGGAGCGGTGGCGAGGGGTCAGGCGCGCCGTCGCCCGCCGCGGTCCGCAGCCAGCCATCGTCACACCAGACCATCGGCTGAACCGCAGTCTCACGCCCGAGAACGCAGCGCTCCAGGCCCGGCAATGGTCGGCCGCAGAGATAGGCAATCCAGGTGCTGCCGTCGGGCAGATCGACAAGATCGCCATGGCCCGCGCGCGTCAGATTCCCCTCCCGGCGGCCGGCCGAAGTCAGCACGGCACCGTCGGGATGGACTTCGTAAGGCCCGAAAAGATCGCGCGACCGTGCCATGACCACGGCATGGTCCCAACCCGTCCCACCCTCGGCCACGAGGATATGGTACCAGCCGTCGCGCTTGTAGATATGAGGAGCTTCGGTAAAGCCGCGCTCGGTCCCTCCAAAGACAACGCGGCGCTTGCCCACAAGACGCATCGTCTGGCGATCGAGCTCCTGCACCATGATGCCGCCGAACCGGCTGCGGCGAGGGCGATGATCCCACAGCAGGTTTACCAGCCACGTCCGTCCGTCGTCATCGTGAAACAGCGAGGGATCGAACCCGCTGCTGTTGAGGTGAACCGGATCGGACCACTCGCCATCGATCTCGGTCGCGGTGACAAGGTAGTTGTGAAAGTCTCGCAGCGACGCGCCCGTAGCGCCGTTGACGGTGGTCTGGCCATAGCGCTTCACATCGGTGAACATCAGCCAGAACCGGCCATGCGCGTAGGTGAGGTCAGGCGCCCATACGCCACAGGAATCGGGATCGCCCCGCATGTCGAGCTGGCTGGCGCGGCGCAACGGGCGGGCGGCAGTTCTCCAGTGGACGAGATCGCGGCTGTGGTGGATCTGCACCCCGGGAAACCATTCGAAGGTCGACGTCGCGATGTAGAAGTCGTCACCGACCCTGACGATGGACGGATCCGGGTTGAAGCCACGGAGAACGGGATTGGCGAAATGGGTCATGCGGGCTTTCGCACCAAGGTCCAGAGGAGGGCCGCGCCGATAAGGTCGAGCAAGCCCAGAACGATGAAGAAGGGTTCGTAGCCGACGCGGTCGACCAGCCCGCCAAGCAGGAGCGAGAAGATCAGGACGCCGAGATTGGCGGCAAGGCCGGCCAGGCTGGCGGCGGTGGCCACCTCATTACGGCGGAACAGGTCGGACGCCATGGTGATGATGGTGACCGACAGCGTCTGGTGGGCAAATCCGCCAAGACAAAGCAGCGCGATGGCAACGTAGGGGCTGCTGACCATGCCGACGAAGGCCATGCCGGTCATCATCACTGCGCCCAACGTGAACGCGAATCGCCGAGCATCGACAAGGTCGACGCCGCGCCGGTTGAGCGCTGACGCTACCGCTGGGCCGAACAGGCAGCCAAGATCGGCAGCGAGAAATGGCAGCCATGCAAAGATGGCGATCTGCGTCAGGTCGAAATGGTGAACCCGCGCGAGATAGAGCGGCATCCAGAACGACAGCATGCCCCAGACAGGATCGGCCAGCAGCCGCGGCAGGGCGATGCCCCACAGGTTGCGGCGGCGCAGGATCTCCTGGATCGAGGGGCGCTGCCCGGTGGCGGCGAGATGCGCTTCCTGCCCCTTGGCGATCAGTTCCCGCTCATCCGAGTCGATGCGACGGTGCCGGTCCGGGCTCTGATACCAGAACAGCCAGAGCATGACCCACAGCAGGCCAAGGCCGCCGGCCACAACGAAAGCCGCGCGCCAGGAGTACGCCAGTACGGCCCAGGCGACCAGCGGCGGGGCGAAGACGGCACCGAACGATGCACCGATGTTGTAGATGCCACCGGCCGTGCCCCGTTCACGCGCCGGGAACCAGGTGGCGACGAGCTTCTGCCCTGCCGGCTGCGCCGATCCTTCGGCAAGGCCAAGCAAACCGCGCAACGCCGCGAAGCTCAGCCAGCCGGAGGCGAAGACGTGGGCCATCGTGATGAGCGACCACGCCGCTGCGCAGATCGCGAAGCCGACGCGCAGGCCGACGCTGTCGAGGAAATATCCGGCCAGCGGCTGCAGCATGATGCCAAGCTGGAAGGCGCCGGTGATCCAGCCATATTGCTCGCTGGTTATGCCCTGCTCTTCCAGCACGACAGGCGCGGCGACGCCCAGAACCGAGCGCGCCAGATAGTTGAGGACCATCGCGCCAACGAAAAGCGCAATGATCGTCCACCGGATTCGGGTCATCCTCAAGCCTGGCAACCAAGTATCTCCCAAACCACGATTTTCTGCGCAGCGATGCCGATCGGGCACCAGCAGGCATCTCTGCTCCCTCGAACTCAATGCCAATTTGTCTGACTATTGACAAGAGCGGATTCGCGACCTAGAGGAAAATGCGTTAACGTTACCACTAATCGGGGAAAGTCGCTTAGTAAAGCCCCGGAATACCAAGGATCGGGGAGGATACGCCAAGCCACCGACTCGCAGGGTTGAAGCTTTCAGAAGCTCGGCGCGGCGTACGGCAGACACCGGCGAAAACCCTTCCCGATCATACTTGTCAGTGAAAAACGCCGCGCGATGCGATGCGGCGCACACGAAATTCTATGTGGAGGAGTGGGATGTTGTTGAACTTGCCGAATTGTCGTCGCCTGCTGCTGCAAGGCGCATCGCTTGGGGTCGTGGCGATTGCCGCACTCACACCGATCGCTGCCAGCGCACAGGATGCGGCTACGCCCATTGTCGCCGCCCAGGATGCGGATCAGGCTGACGACAGGCCGAGTGCGGCGGAAATCATCGTCACCGGGTCGCGCATCAATACCAGCGGTTTTACCGCTCCGACGCCGACTACCGTGATCGGCAGCGAACAGATCGCCGCGAACGCCCAGCCCAATATCTTCACCACGATCTCCCAGCTGCCGTCGCTGCAGGGATCGAGCGGCACGCAGGTCAACACCTTCAGCACCTCAAGCGGCGCGCAGGGCCTGAGCTCCTTCTCGCTGCGCGGCGTCGGCACGATCCGCACGCTTACCCTGCTTGATGGCCAGCGCGTCGTCGGCGCCAACGTGACGGGCGTTCCCGACATCAGCCTGTTCCCGCAGCTCCTCACGCAGCGTGTCGACGTGGTGAACGGTGGCGCCTCGGCGTCTTATGGCTCCGATGCTGTTGGCGGCGTGGTCAACTTCATCACCGATACCCGCTTCAAGGGGATCAAGGGCAATATCCAGGGCGGCATCACCAACTACGGCGACGACGAGCAGGCCGTGGCGCAGCTTGCCTTCGGCACCGCCTTTGCGGACGATCGCCTGCGCGTGATCGGTAACGTCGAATATTCACACGAAGGTGGCGTCGGTGGTGGCGAGTGGGGCATCGGCCTTGCCAACGGACGCGACTGGTTCAAGCAGACCACGCTGATCAACCGCGGCGTCCTCAACGATGGCTCCCCCCAATTCATCCTGCGCGACTTCGCCCAGTCCACCACTTTCACCAAGTACGGCCTGATCACGGCCGGGCCACTGCAGGGCATCGCCTTCGACGCCGCGGGCAATCCCTTCCAATTCCAGTACGGATCGAACGGCGTTCCGGCCAAGGATGCCGCCGGAAACATCAGCGGCTGTTTCCCCGGGTTCTGCCTTGGCGGCGACCTGACCGGCAATGTCGATGCCGGCCGCTCGCTCAAGTCGCGGATTGATCGCTACAATGGCTACGGCCGCGTCGGCTTCGAATTCACGCCCGGCAGTGAAGTCTACGCCACGTTCAACTATGGCCGGGTGAAGACGCAGAATCAGCCGGTCAATGGCCAGAACCGCCCGGGCCTGACGATCCAGTGCTCCAATCCGTTCCTGCCTGGAAGCATTGCCACGGCCTGCGCCAATGCCGGGATCACCAGCTTCCGCTTCGGCACCAGCAATGCCTCGCTTGGCAACACCCAGGTGCATACCGATCGCGAGCAGGTGCGCGCGGTGATCGGCGCCAAGGGCGCAGCCGAGATCGGCGGCACCGAGTGGACTTACGACACCTACTACGAACATGGCGTCAATCGCACCCGCATCGACGTCGACAACATCCTGCT
>OFDC01001523.1_pt1 | contig 12113 bp, 11 predicted proteins | sample 1520941 | NCBI WGS metagenome assembly OFDC01 (sample SAMEA94258168, study PRJEB24077) | hot springs metagenome | biome: Aquatic biome; feature: Water | place: India | collected 2012-12-06 | depth 5 m | reverse complement strand
CGATGGGCTGCATCCCGGCTTCGGTCTGGCGCGCGCGGAAATAGCAGGCGAAGGTGATCGGGGCGGCCGCCTTCGGCCCCTCGGCAAAGCCGATGTCGATGTAATTGTAGGTGGTGCCGCCGATCAGCCCGCTGGTGCCGGTCTTGTCGCCCGCCACCCAGCCCTCGGGCAGGCCAGCACGCACACGGCGCAGGCCCGTTTCGGTGGCGATCATCCACCCTTTCAACTCAGCGCGCTCGGCCTCGGGCAACACATCGCCATAGACGATCTTCGCCACCGTCCGCGCCATCGCGGCGGGCGTGGTGGTGTCACGGAATTCGGATGCGGGCACGAGGTTCATCTCCGGCTCGTAACGAGCGACCCGGCTCACTTCGTCGCCGATCGAGCGCCAGAACTGGGTCAGCCCCGCCGGGCCGCCCAGCTGCCGGAGTAGGATATTGGCGGCCGGATTGTCCGACGTGGTCTGCGTCGCCCGCGCCAGCTCGCGCAAGGTGGCGCCGGTTGCGATCCGCTCGCGGGTGAAGGGCGCGTAGGCGAGCATCTCTGCCTCGGTCCACGTTACCCGCCGGTCCGCATCGATCAGCCCCGCTGCATGGCGTTGCAGTAGCAGCGCGGCGAGGGAGAACTTGAACGACGAGGCATGGCCAAAGCGGCGATCCTGATTGATCCCGACCGACAGCCCGCTGCCCGTATCGTAGATCTCGACCCCGAGCGTGCCGTTCCCCGCCGCCTCGATAATCCGCAGCTCCGCCGCGAGCCGCCCGATCTGGCTCTGGTCGGGCTGGATACACGCCGATGCACCCAGCGCGAGGCTGCCGCTGAGGAAAAAGCGCCGGTCGATCATCACGAGAACTTGTCCGCCTTCCGCTTGCCGAAGCGCATGTCGCCTTCAAGCTTGGCCCGCAATTGCGCATAGAAGGCTTCGAGAAAAGCCCTTTCATCGCCCGCGCCGGGATCCCATCCGATCTTGCGGCAGATCGTGGCGTGGACGGCGTGAAGCGCTTCAGGCTCGGCCTCGCGCAGCATCCGTTCGAGCGTTTGCAGCTCCTTTTCGCCATAGACCGAAAGCTCCGCCTCACCGAACTGGTAGCGCATTCCGGTGACGTCGCTTTCCCCCTTCGCGGCGGCAGCGCCTTGCGTTGAAAGCGTCGCGGCGAGCTTGGTGCGCGGGGTATCGACCACCCAGGTGCCCGCGATAATGTCGCCCGCGCGCAAGGCATCGCGGTTGAAGAACGGCAGCAGCAGGAACAGCGCGAACCACGCCGTCGCCGCCCAGCCGAGCAGCCCGGTCTCCTCGCCGCTCGCGTTGAGCACCAACAGCACGACCAGGAACACCAGCGGATAGAACAGCTCGATATCGCGCAGCAGGTTGCGGGCGATCACCGCTTCGGCCGTCAGCCGCCCGCCGTCCCGCGCCGCCACGCGGATGCCGACAATCCGCTTGCCCATCGTGGCCCCGCGCGGGCCGAGCTCCTGCACCAGAAAATAGCCATACCAGAAGCAGAAGACGAACAGCGCGAGCAGGATCAGCAGAAACTCCTGCGCCCCGCGCGAGGCCCGCGACGGGTCGAGCGCGGTGCCGTCCAGCAGCCCGCCCGCGATCCACAGCAGCAGCAGTTGGAACCCGAGCAGGATGAAGAAAATGATCATCACATCAAGCATCAGCGCCCCCGCCCGGCTCCCGCGCGAGGCGATGGTGATGGGCAGGGCAATGCCCTCGGGCGTCGTCAAGGTGCGCGCGAGCCGCGAGCCTGTGCTGAGGCGGGCGGCCGCGCTCATGCCGCAGGCTCCCCGTCAACGCGCGGGCGGTAGAGGAAGAAATAGGCGAGCCAAAAGGTCAGCATCGCGCCCCCGATCACGAAGCGCGGCCCGGTGCCTTCGACCAGTTGGCGTGGGAAGGCTTCGAGAAGGGCGGCGACGATCATCATGATGACCACCCCCACCATCACCACCGCCGAACGCCGCCCGGCCGCCGCCGCGGCTTCGAGCACCGGCAGCGTGCCGGGAAAAGCCATCGACCGCCCAATATGCAGCCCCGCCGCGCCTGACAGCAGGATGCCGAATAATTCGGTGGTGCCATGGACGCTGAGCCACGCCGCCAGCTCCACCACAAGCCCCTGCCCGCTGAACAGCCACAGCATCGCGCCGAGCACCGCCATGTTGTGGACCAGCAGCATCAGCGACGGAATGCCAAAGGCGAACCCCAGTGCAAAGGCGAGGATGCACACGGCGGAATTGTTGCTGAACAGCTGGGCGGCGAAGGTCGAAAGGCCGTCCGCGCTCTGCTCGGTCGCGAGAGTCGCCAGCAATTCCTCGCGGCTGGCTCCCGGCACGCGGTTATCGGCGAGGCCGCCGGGGACGAGCCGGTAATACCAGGCCTCGTCCTGCGCCACCAGCAGCCAGCCGACCACCGCGCCTGCCACCATCACGAACAGCGCGATACAGATATCGAGCCACAACTCGCGCACCGCGCGGCTCCATCCGCCGAGCAGGAACCCGCGCAGCCAGCTGGCAAAGCCCTGGCGCGGTCCGTAAACCTGAAACCACGCCCGCTGCACCAGCGCTTCGAGATAGCCCAGCGTTGCCGCATCGAGCGAGGTCTCGCGCGCCACGGCAAGGCTGGAGGCGGCGGTGCGATAGAGCGCGGGGAGCGCCAGCAGATCATCATCGCTGATCCGCTTCAGCCCGCCGCGCTCCATCTGCCGGACGATCTCTTCGAGCCGCCGCCATTCGCCTTCGCGTTCGAGCCGGAAGCGGTCGGAGCGCAGCGCCGCGCTGGCGATATCGGGCGGCGCGGCAACCGCGCTGCGCTCGAACCATGAGGAGAGAACCGGGGCCTTCATCCGATTGCCTCGCTGTTTCTGATCTGGAAATAGCGGTCGATCAGGCGCGGGCCGATCGCGTCCCACGGGGCCTCGATCACGTCCACCCCCATGCGCCGCAGCCGCTGGAGCACCAGCTTGCGCTGCTGCGCGAGGCTGTCGGCGGTGACGCTGCGGGCGAGCGTCGCAAGGTCGCCGGGCGGGGCTGCGATCATCGCTTCGATCTCGCTGTCGGCGATGGTGACGAACAGCACCAGATGCTTGTGCACCAGCCGTCCGAGGCTCTCGACCATCAGTTCGGCCGCCGTAGGGTCGGTAAAATCGGAAAACACCACCACCAGCGAGCGGCGCTTGAGCTTAGCGGTGAGGGTCGCGAGCGCGAGGGTGAAATTGGGCTCGGCCGATTGGTAATCGAGGCTCGCCGCCGCGCTCTGCAAGCGGTGGAAGGCGCGCGGATCGCCGATGAACGGCGTCATCACCTGCGGGGTCCGCGCAAAGCCGAACAGCGCGCACCGATCGCCGCCCTTCAGCGCGACATAGGCGCAGGTCAGCGCGGCGGAGACCGCGCGGTCGATGCGGGGGAGGCCGTCGACCGGCTCGCACATCGCCTGCCCGCAATCAAAGGCGAAGACGATCTGGTTGTTGCGCTCGCTCTCGTTCTCGCGCGCATAGAGCTTGGTGTGGCGGGCGCTGGCCTTCCAGTCGATCCGTCGGCGGTCCATGCCGGGTTCGTATTCGGAGAGCGCCTCGAACTGCGTCCCCTCGCCGCGGATGCGCCGGGCGATCAAGCCGAGCTGGGCGTTGCGTAGAAAGGTTTGGAGATCGGGCGAGCGCACCGGGGACAGATCGGGCCAGATGCGCACCAATTCCTCAAGCGGATAGCTAACCTGCCGCGCGCCGAGCCCCAGCGGGCCGGTCCAGCGCAGCCACGCGCGGGTGACGGGTGCGGTGCCTCTGCGGGTGGCAGTAACGGTGGTCTCGCCGCGCCATCCGGGCTCCTCACCGCGCGGAGAGAGCCCGATCAAGACCCTTCCCCCGGGGGCAAAGCGCGGGTCGCAGGCGAGGGCCGCGGCGACGTTGGACCGCCGCCCCTTGGCAAATTGCGCGGTCACAGCGAGGGTGGCCGGCTGGCCCACTTCGACATCGGGCGGCGCGGCAATGTCCCACCCGGTGTTGCGCCCGGCCATCACCGCGTCGGCCACGATCACCACCAGCAGTGCGCCCCCCAGCAGCGGCGCGATCACCCAAGCCCCCGGCGAGGCCGAGGCGATCACCACCGCCACCGGCGCAAGTCCGGCCATCAGCCAGGTCGCGCGCTCGGTCGGCGCGATGATCAGCAGCGGCCGCAGCGGCGCAACGATCACCCCCAGAAGGCGGAGCAGCCGGTCCATCGGCTTAGCGCGGCGCCTCAGTCGCTTCGACCAGCTCGGCCACCAGCGCCTCCATATCGCGCCCTTCGATCTCGGCGGCGGGTGACAGCGTCAGGCGGTGGCGCAGCACCGGGACGGCGAGCGCCTTCACATCATCGGGGATCACATAATCGCGCCCCTCCAGCGCGGCGCGCGCGCGCGCAGCCCCGGCCAGCAGCACGGCGGCACGTGGGCTAGCGCCCACGGTGAGTTCGGAATGCTCGCGCGTCGCCCGGATCAGGCGGACGACATAGCGGGTGATTTCGTCCGCCACGGTCACCTGCGCCAGCGCGCCGCTGGCCGCGATCAGCCCGGCAGCGTTGGTGACCGCGCGCACACCAAGATCCGCCGACCGCTGCGGACCGCTGCGCTGGCCAAAGGTGGTCACGATCCGCGCCTCCTCGTCCTCCGAAGGATAGGGCACCAGCAGCTTGAACAGGAAGCGGTCAAGCTGTGCCTCGGGCAGGGGGTAGACGCCTTGGTTCTCGATCGGGTTCTGGGTCGCCACCACCATGAACCTTTCGGGCAGCGCGTAGGTCTCCCCATCAAGCGTCACGCGCCGCTCCTGCATCGCTTCAAGCAAGGCGGCCTGGGTCTTGGGCGGGGTGCGGTTGATTTCGTCCGCGAGCAGCAGATCGCAGAAGATCGGCCCGCGCGTCAGGGTGAACTGGCTGGTCTGGAAGTTGAACAGGTTCGAGCCCAGAATATCCCCCGGCAGCAGATCAGGCGTGAACTGGATGCGCCCGAAATCAAGGCCGAGCGCGGTGGCAAAGGCGTTGGCGAGGAAGGTCTTGGCGGTCCCCGGCGGGCCTTCCAGCAGCACATGGCCTTCGGACAGCATCGCCACCAGCAGCATGTCGACCATGCTGTCCTGCCCGACAATCGCCTTGGCAATCTCGGCGCGAATGGCGTCGGCAAGGGCGCGGACGTCGGTGAGGGGCATGGTCATGGGGCAGGGTGTCCTGTCATAGCTTTGCGGTGAGATCATCGAGCGCCTTGGCGGCGGCGAGAATGTCGGCGGGTTTGTGCGCCGCTTCGAGCCGGGCGGCGCGGTGGGTGAAGGGTTCTTCGCCCGGCAGGCGCAGCGCCAGCGCGGCGTCAATCAGCTGCGGATCGGGCCGGGCGAGACTCAGCCGATCGGCGAGCCTGCGCCCCGTCAGCGCCACGTAAGCCCCCGGCAACAGCCGCAGCCGCCGCGCGCGCAAAATCAACCCCGCGCCATTGGCAATCAGCCGCTGCTTGCCAAAGGCGATGGCGGGGCCAGCCGCTGCAGCGGGCGGGCCAAAGCGCTGGAACGCGCGCCAGCCGATGATCAACAGCGCCAGCAGCAGGCACAGCGTCCCGGCAAGGAAGGGCGGGCGGAAGGCGAGCGTCAGCAGGTTTTCCGACGCGCCGTAGCCATGCTGGGTGAGATCGAATGTCACCCCTTCGATGTCGCCGCCGTAGGTCACCTCCTCGACCAGCGCGAGCGCGGCGGTAGCGCGGGTTTTGTCGGCAAGGCCGTAATTGTTCACGAGGTCGGGCTCGGTCACGAAGATCGTCCAATGCGCCTCTTCGTAATAGGGGGTGCCTTCCTGCCCCACGACCTTGAGCGCCAGCGTATGCCCGGCTGTGTCGGTCACCAGCGGCTCGTGGAGCGGGCCATCCTCGGCGTAGAGAATGGTGCGGGTCGGCAGCCTGCCCGCCAGCCCGAGCCCGTCCCATTCCGGCGCTTCATCGGCGGCAAGCTCTTCCTTGAAGTGCTCAAAGCCGTAGGGCGCGGGCAGATCGGCGGTCCATTCGGTCCGTTCGGCACCCTCGAGGACCACCCAATCGGTCTTGAACTTTTCCTGCACCTCGCGCGGGAGAAAGCGCGGCGGCGGGCCTGCGCTCCACTTGGGCAGGATCACCAGCGTCGGACCCAGCCCCTCGCGCTTTTGCAGGATCTTGGCGAATTCATCAGGGTCGACAAAGGCGGGCGGGGTCAGCACCAGCAGATCTTCGGTCTCAAGCCCCGCCGGGCTGCGCGAGCGGTTGACGGCGTAGCCTTCGGCTTCGAGCAGCTGCACCAGCCCGGCATAGCCGTTGAGTCCCTTGGCCGCCGCATGCGCCGCGCCATTGGCGCGGCGTGGGCCAAACTCCGCGCCTTCGGCGATCAGCCAGATCAGGCCGAGGAACAGCGCAAAGCCGGCGGCGATCAGCGCCAGCGCGCCGCCGCGCGAGAAGGCGGGCGTGGCCGAGCCGCTCATCGCGCCCGCTCCGGCTGGGCGAGGCGGGCGAGCGCGAATTCGGCATAGGCCGCGCGCGCCGCGTCCCAATCGTCACGGCTGAGCGCCCTGAGCGCGAAGAGGCTGCGCTCCACCCGCTCGGCAATCACCCGAAAGGCGGTGCGCGCGGCCTCGGGCAGGGCGGGCAGGGCAGCGAGTTCGCGCGCGGTGCTCGATGGTTCGACCCAGCCGGGCCGGGCATCGGCAATATGGGCCACACTGCGCTGGAGCAGCAGCCGGGTCGCTTCGTCAAAGCGGCCCTCTGCGGCGAGCCGGTCGGCATCCTCCAACATGGCGAGCGTCGCCGCGCGGTCGGGCTGCCAGTCCTCTTCCGCCATGGTCTCCCGCGCTTTCCGGCGCCCGTCCGCACCGGGGCCGAACAGCCGCACCAGCAGCACCACCACAAAGACCACCAGCGCCGCCAGCAAGACCCATTGCAGCCACCACCACGACGCCCCCAGCAACTGGCCGAGGGGTGCAAAGAATTCCGCCAGCCAGGCGAACAGCTTGGCCAGCATCTGTTCGAACCAGTTGGGTTCAGGCGGCTTGATTTCAGGTATGTCTACAGGCGCAAATTGCAGATCGCCGTCCTTGCGGATATCCGCCCAGGCGCCGGACGAGGATGCGCCGCGATCCTCCGGGGATTCGGTCAGGGTGGTCGGGGCCGCTGCGCTCATGCCTGCGCGGTGGTGGCACGGCTCCCCGGCGGGCGCAACCGGGAAACCGCCGCCGTGGCGCTCAGCCCCGCGTCCGGCCCTGCCGATAGCTGCCCAGAATGCGCAATTCCTTGGAATGGAACGCGCATTCCTCCAGCGCGCGGTCCACCGCCGGATCGCCCGGCACGCCGATGATATCGGCGTAGAAGGTGGTCGCGGCAAAGCTCGCACCCTGCTGGTAACTTTCCAGCTTGGTCATGTTGACCCCGTTGGTGGCAAACCCGCCCAGCGCCTTGTAGAGCGCGGCCGGGATGTTCTTCACCTCGAAGATGAAGGTGGTCATCACCGCCTCGCCTGCGAGCGCCTCGGGTGAGAGGGCCTCTCGGGCCAGAACCACGAAGCGGGTCATGTTGTCGGGCGAGTCCTCGACATTCTCGGCGATGATCTTGAGGCCATAGAGCTCCGCCGCGATGGCGGGCGCAATGGCGGCGACACCCCGATCGCCGCGCTCGGCCACATAGGCCGCCGCGCCTGCGGTGTCGGCATGGCTCAGCGGCACGATCCCTCGCTCGCGCAGGAACCGGCGCGACTGTCCAAGCGCCTGCGGGTGGCTGTACGCCGCCTCGAACGGACCGTCTCCCAGAGCCATCAGCGCATGGTGGATCGGCATGAAATACTCGCCCACGATGGCGAGCCCGCTTTCGGGGAGCAGAAAGTGGATATCGGCCACGCGCCCGTGCTGCGAATTCTCGATCGGGATGATCGCATGCCCCGCGCGCCCGTCCTTCACCGCCTCCAGCGCGTCTTCAAAACTGAAGCACGGCAACGGCAAAAGATCAGGCCGCGCCTCGATGGCGGCGCGGTGCGAATTGGCCCCCGGCGAGCCCTGAAACGCAATCGCGCGCGCCGGATCGGCGGCAGCGGCAGCGCGCATGGCATCGACAATCGCAAGGGCAGGGGCGGGGAAGGATCGCATGGTGGGCTAGGCTGCTAGAGCGCTCAGGCCACGGCGGCAAGCCTGCTTGCAAAAGGTGCAAGAATTGGTGCCACGTTGAGTCTTGCGCCCTTGGCGGGCCGACACTATGGGCCTGCCGGGATGACACAGGACAATTCTTCGCAGGGTAACGCCGCAGGCCAGAATGGTGGCGGCGATTTGTTCAACACCGTGGCGGGCTGGGTGCTGTTTGCCGCTGGTCTCGGGCTGGGTCTCTCGATCCTCTCGGGCAAATATTTCCACGGCGACAAGCCGGAGCGGCCCGAAAAGCTCGGCTATGTCATTGAAGGCGCAGTCGAGGAATCGGCAGGCCCTGCCGAAATCACCATGGCCGAAGCGCTCAACACCATGCCTGCGGCTGAGCTGATCGCGGCCGGCGAGAAGGCCTTTTCCAAGTGCCAGAGCTGCCACACGATCGACCAAGGCGGTGCCAACGGCATCGGCCCCAATCTCTATGGGACCATGGGCAAGGTCGTCGCGAGCCACCCCGGTTTTGCTTACAGCGCCGAGTTGAAGGCGCTGGGCGGCAATTGGGATTGGGACCGCATCAATGAGTGGCTCAAGAACCCGAAGGGCTATGTCGCGGGCACCAAGATGAGCTTTGCTGGCCTCTCGAAGATCGAAGATCGCGCCGCGATTGCGATGTACCTGAACTCGAAGGGCTCAAACCTCCCGGTTCCGGCCTTCGTCGCTGACGCGGCGGCTTCGACCACGGCTGAAGGCGCGGCTCCGGCAGAAGGCGAAGCGGAAGCCGTCGCCGAAGCCGAAGCGGGCACCGATCCGGCGGCAGCGACCGAGTAAGTCGGGCGGGGCGGCCTAGGCCGTCCCCTTGAACCCCTGAGCAATGACATACCACTCCGACGAGCCCTTGCGGCTCGCCGGGGGTTTGGCGTGTTTCACCACGGTGAAGTGCTTCTTCAGCAGCGCCAGCAGATCGCTATCCGTGCCTCCGGCCAGCACCTTGGCCACGAAAGCCCCACCCGGCGCGAGGTTTTCCGCCGCGAACCACGCAGCCGCTTCGACGAGGCCCATGGTGCGCAGGTGATCGGTCTGCTTGTGACCGACGGTGTTGGCCGCCATGTCGGACAAGACCAGATCGGGCGGGCCTCCCAAGGCCTCGGCGAGTTTCGCCGGGGCTTCATCGGCCATGAAATCCATCTGGAAGATCGTCACCCCCTCGATCGGGTCGACGGGGAGCAGATCGATCCCCACCACCTCGGCCTTGGGCACACGGGCGCGCACCACCTGCGTCCATCCGCCCGGCGCAATGCCCAGATCGACCACGCGGGTCGCGCCCTTGAGCAGGCCAAAGCGTTCGTCGAGTTCCAGCAGCTTGTACGCCGCGCGGCTGCGATAGCCATCGGCCTTGGCCTGCCGCACATAGGGATCGTTGAGCTGGCGTTCGAGCCAGCGGACCTGGCTCGCCGTGCGGCCCTTGGCGGTCTTGACGCGCTTGCTTGGCGCCTTGGTGCCGCGGGTCATGCCCGGTTTCGCCCGCTCTTGGGCCCGTTGCTCTGGCCCGAGCGCTGTTGCTGCAAGGCCCGCAAGGAGCGTTCGGACTGCCGTTCGGCCGCCATCAGACTGCGCAAAATGCCTTCGCGGATGCCGCGGTCCGCTACCCCCAGCCGCCGCGCGGGCCACAGGTCGAGGATCGCCTCCAGAATCGCGCAGCCCGCCACCACCAGATCGGCCCGGTCCTGCCCGATGCAGGGCAGGGTGCTGCGTTCATAGGGCGTCATTACCGAAAGCCGCGCGCTGATTTCGCGCATTTCCACTGCCGGCACGATCAGCCCGTCGACCGCCTTGCGATCATAGCTGGGCAGTTCGAGATAGAGGCTGGCGAGCGTCGTCACCGTACCGCTGGTCCCGAGCAGGCGGATGTCGGGATGCCGCGCGGAGGCGGCGACCCGCGCCGCGAAAGGCGCGAAGCTGTCCGATACCATCTGTTTCATCCGGGCATAGCGGTCGATCCGCGCCGCCTCGCTGTCCTCGCCCCGGCCCACGGTGTCCGTGAGCGAGACCACGCCCCAAGGCACGCTCTGCCAGTCGAGAATGCGCGGCACCCGGCTTGCCTCGGCCCCGCTCGCCTCGACCAGCACCAGCTCGGTCGATCCGCCGCCGATGTCGAAGATCACCGCCGGGCCCTCGCCTGCCTCCAGCAGGATGTGGCACCCCAGCACCGCGAGCCGCGCCTCTTCTTCGGCGCTGATGATGTCGAGCGCGATGCCGGTTTCGCGCCGCACCCGCTCGATGAAATCAAACCCATTGCTCGCCCGGCGGCAGGCCTCGGTCGCGACCGAGCGGGCAAGGCGGACATTGCGGCGTTGCAGCTTGTCCGCGCAGATCGTGAGCGCCGACAGCGTGCGATCCATCGCCGCATCAGACAGCCGCCCGCTGGTGGCGAGCCCCTCGCCCAGCTTCACCACCCGACTGAAGGCATCGATGACGGTGAAATCGCGGCCCGAGGGGCGAGCGATCAGCAGGCGGCAATTGTTGGTGCCAAGGTCCAGCGCGGCATAGGCCTCGCCATGCTGGGCGGGCTTCATTGTGCCGATCGCGGCCAGATCCGGCGCGCTGCGACCTTGCCCTGCAGTGGCCGATGCGCCGCCGCCCCGGCCATCGCGGCCGTTTTTCCGACAATCCTGCTGAGAGGGGCGCTTGTAGCGGAAATCGGCTACCTTGCCGGACTTGCCGCCCCGTTTTTTCCCAGCACTTCTATTCCTGTCCGGCGGGAGAGTGTCCGCCATGATCGCTTTGCTTCCATATCACCCCGCGCGCGTGTTTGGCACGAGGCACTTGGATGCGAAGCTACCCCAAGCCCTTCGCAAGAGCAAGCAGCCCCCGGCGAACGGCATGCTTGACCTTGCGTGGATGCGAAACTAGAGGGCGCGCTTGTCGTCGCCGCCGGAGTGCCGCGCGCGAAGGCCAATGCCCCGTCCTCTAATGGTAAGAGAGCGGACTCTGACTCCGTCAATCAAGGTTCGAATCCTTGCGGGGCATCCAGCCATATGATCAACGACTTATGGACTCTGGGGCCATTATCAGGAAAAAGATCAGCCGGGGTAAATTTACAGTTGTTTTCTTCATCCAATGTTTGACAGCCATTGGGGCGCACGAGATTCGACTGACTTAGCATTCACCGTCAGCTTAAACGACGCATCCCTGTCCGGCAGACGTTGTAGGTTCATGTCGACACGAACAATGGTAGACGAAACATCGTCAGCGCTAACGATGATCCAATAAGGGAAGTCGATCATTTCTGCATTGCGAGGATTCCCGATATAGTAACTTCCGTCGCGCCCCACCCTCAATTTCAGGTTCCGATTAGGCAAGTTGCGCTCGACTTCAGCTTTCTCACGTTCGTCTAAAGGTTCTCCGTCAGGCACAAATAGACCTACAAAGGTATCCTCCTTCGTGGAGCCTACATACATAGTCGAACCAATCTCAAATAGTAAATATTCGCTGTGCCGAAGATCCTGGCGCAATTCAGAAGATCGCCGAAGTCGAAGCTGCGTTGAAGCACCAACTATTTGTAGGCTGGCGCCAACATTCCTGAGAGTTGCCTTGTTTCGCGCATTATTCCGCACAGTCAGATAAAAGCGGACGCGCAATACTTTTTCCCCCTCAATAAGTTCTGACTCGCAAAAAATGTGCGGATCAACTCCAATCGGGCCCGGCTTGCGAAACAGCCTGAGAACATATGGGCGAATCTCGCTCCAAACGGCCCAGCCACCTAAGCCAAGGCAGAGAAGCCAAAGCAGCGTTTCTCGATCAACCACTGCGAGTGCTTCCCGCCACGGTTTGGAAACGTTGACGGAAGTGCTTTCGCTTAGGTCGGCAGGGAAATACCAGATGCCGAGAAGCGTTGGCGGCAACAGGACCAGCGCCCAGAAGCGTTTTAGAACAACCAATGGATTCATAAGCTAAGCCCGGTCGTGTCCGTCAACGTGGTGTAAATTCGGTTGTGGCCAGCGGGCTGCATTTTC
>OFDC01001522.1_pt1 | contig 12116 bp, 16 predicted proteins | sample 1520941 | NCBI WGS metagenome assembly OFDC01 (sample SAMEA94258168, study PRJEB24077) | hot springs metagenome | biome: Aquatic biome; feature: Water | place: India | collected 2012-12-06 | depth 5 m | reverse complement strand
TGAGGTCTCGCCGCTCGTCGCCGCCGCCTGCCTGCTGCACGGCCTCAGCGAGCCCAACCGGCTCGCGATCCTGCAGCACCTCGCTCTGGGCGAGCACCGCGTCGTCGACCTCACCGACCACCTCGGCCTGGCGCAGTCGACGGTGTCGAAGCACCTCGCCTGCCTGCGCGACTGCGGTCTCGTGGTCTCGCGACCCAGCGGCCGCGCGTCGATGTTCTCCCTCGCCCATCCCCGGGCGACGGCCGACATCCTCCGCGCCGCCGAGCGTCTGCTGGAGGCGACCGGCGAGGCCGTCGTCCTCTCCGCGAACTTCGGCCCTGCCGCCCTGCACGCCGACGAGGACTGGTGATGGGCGCGGGTCACGGACACGGTCACGCGCCGGCGCCGGGGCACGCCGGCGCGCGTCACCGCCGGCGTTTGGCCCTCTCCTTCGCGCTGATCGCGCTGTTCTTCGTGGTCGAGCTCGTCGCGGGCCTGCTCAGCGGCTCGCTGGCCCTGGTGTCGGACGCCGGCCACATGGCCGGCGACGTCGTCGCGCTGGGGGCGGCGCTCGTCGCCACCAAGGTCGCCACCCGCGCCGACAGCACCGGGCGTCGTACCTATGGGTCGTACCGCGCGGAGGTCTTCGCCTCCGGCTTCGCCGTGCTCGTCATGCTCGGCGTCGCGGCGTACGTCGTGGTCGAGGCGATCGCGCGGATGGGTGAGGAGTCCACGGTCGAGGCGGGACCGATGCTGGTCGTCGGCGTCCTCGGCCTGCTCGTCAACGTGGTCGCGCTGCTGCTCCTGCGCGCCGGTGCCCGCGAGTCGATCAACGTCAAGGGCGCCTACCTGGAGGTCGTGGCCGACGCCGCCGGCAGCGTCGGCGTCCTGGTCGCCGGCGCGCTGGTCCTGGCCACCGGCGAGGGGCTCTGGGACACCGTGGTCGCCTTCCTCATCGGCGCCTTCGTCGCCGTCCGGGCCGTCGTCCTCGGTCGCGAGGTGCTCGCGGTGCTCGGCCAGCACGTCCCCGCGGGCCTCGACATCGACGGGGTCACCGCCTCCCTGGCGCGGGTCCCGGGCGTCTGCGACGTCCACGACCTCCACGTCTGGACCCTGACCTCCGGCATGAACGTCGCCACCGCCCACCTCGTCCTCGGCGAGGGCGCCGACGCCGCCACCGCCCTGCGCGCCGGCCAACGCGCCCTGCGCGACACCCACCAGATCGAGCACGCCACCCTCCAGGTCGAGGGCCACCGCTCCTCCCACTGCGACGCCGTCACCTGGTAGCCCACCAAGTGCCTCTCGTGGGGGCACGAAGTGCCTCACTCGGGGGTGCGAGGTGCCAGAGATGGGGGTTCGCCCGCCCCCACCTGTGACACCTCAGACCCCCACGAGAGGCACTTCGTGCCGCGGTCAGGCGTGGGCGAGGGAGAGCTTGACCGCGAAGCCGAGGAAGATCGCGCCGATGGCCGAGGTGCCCGCGGCGGACAGCCCGCGGCGACGGCGGAAGGCGTCGGCGAGGCGGGCGCCGCCGACGATCAGGGCGGAGAGGTAGAGGACGCTGGCGATCTCGACGAGGGTGCCGAGGACGAGGAAGGTCAGCGCCGGGTGGGAGTACGTCGGATCGACGAACTGCACGAAGAAGGCGACGAAGAAGAGGATCGCCTTCGGGTTGAGCAGGCTGACGATCAACGCGCAACGGTAGGGCCGCTCGCCCGGGACGGGCGGGGGTACGCCGTCGGCGGTGCCGCTCGCGGCGGCCTGCGCGCTGTGGTGCCGGGTCCGCCAGAGGACGAGCGCGCCCCGGAGCATGGTGAAGGCGAGGTAGCCGAGGTAGCCCGCCCCGACGTACTTCACGACGGCGAAGGCCAGCTCGTTCGCCTGGAGGAGGGAGGCCACGCCGAGGGCGCAGAGCACCATCAGCACGGCGTCCCCGGTCCAGACGCCGGCGGCGGCGCGGTAGCCGTCGGGGATGCCGCGCCGCGCGGCGACCGAGAGGACGTAGAGGGAGTTCGGCCCGGGGAGCAGGATGATCAGCACGAGCCCGACGAGGTACGTCGACAGGTCGGTGATGCCCAGCACCGGCCCATCGTCCCACGGGCCGCCGCCGGGACGCCTCGACGTCTAGGCGCTGGCCCGGAAGGTGGCGCCGAGACCTTCGTGCAGGGAGGCGAGCAGGCGCGGGACGTCCTCGATCGCGAGCTGGAAGGTGCCCGCGCACAGGTTGTCGTGCCACAGCGAGAGCACGACCACGCCCGCCTCGGTGTGCCAGCTCACCCGGAGCGCACGCCCGTCCCCGCGCTGGTCGAGGAAGGCCTCGCCCGTGCGTGGCAGGGGGTGGTGGACCGGTGGCACCGCTCCATCATGCGCCCGATCCGGCGGCCTGTCACCGGCTCGGTCCGGCGCCGGGGTGACGCGGCCTACGACGCGGCCTACGAAGCGGAGGGCGGGCAGAGGCAGAACGGGTGACCGTCGGGATCGAGCATGACCGTCCACGTACCCTCCGGCTGCTCGGCCGCGACGGAGGCGCCGAGGCGCGTGGCGTGGGCGATCGCCGCGTCGAGGTCGCGCACACGCAGGTCGAGGTGGAACTGCTGGGGATGCTCCTGGCCCGGCCACTCGGGGCGCGCGTAGTCGGCGACGGTCTGGAAGTTCAGCGTCGTCCCGAGCACGGCCGCGGCGGCGTAGCCGTACTCGGGGTAGACGCCGGTGACCTCGCCGCCGGTGAGGTCGGCGTAGAACTGCGCGAGCCGGCCGGCGTCGGAGGTGTCGAGGCAGACGGCGATCAGCTCGGTGACGGGCGAGTCGGTGACGGGGGATTCGGTAACGGGGGAGTCGGTCATGGGGACACCGTGCACCCGACCACCGACATCCAGCTCGAGCAGCGGCAGCACCCGCCCGGGGACCGACCCCGAGGCGATCCCGCCGACCCGCACCGCCCCCTGCGCCAGGTAGAACTCCTCGGCGTACGGGTCGGCCTCGATGCGCAGCCGCGCGAAGCCGGCCGCCGCAGCCAGGTCGACCAGGTGTGCCAGGAGCGCGCGCCCCATGCCCTGCCCGATCGCGTCCGGGTCCACGAAGAGCATCCCGATCTCGCCGACCGGCGGTGCGCCCTCGAGCGTGCCGAACCCGACGACCGCACCGTCCACCTCCGCCACGCAGGTACGACGCACCGCGAGCTCGGCCTCGCTCAGCGTCAGCTCCGCACGGCAGGACTCCAGGAACGCCGCGTCGTACCCCCAGTGCCCCTTCGAGCGCAGCGCGAGGTCGGAGAGCAGGGCGGCCTCGCCGGGCCGGGCCGGGCGGATCACAGCTCGCGGAGGTAGCAGAGCATGCGGTAGTCCGTGCCGGGCTCGATGTTGACGAAGCCGTGCCGCTCGTAGAACCGCCGGGTGTCGACGTCCACCTCGTCGACGTTGATATGCACCTCGATCGCGCCGCGACCCCCGACCTCCGTCACGGCGCGGGTCAGCAGGGCCGTGCCGATGCCCCGGTCCCGCAGAGGGGGTACGACGTAGAGCTCCTCCAGCTGCGCGAGCGGCCCGTCGCCGTACGGCGTGGGGCGCAGGGTGAGGTAGGCGAAGCCGGTCGCCGTCTGCCCACCGTCCTCCGCGAGCAGGACCAGCACGTCGTCGCGCCCGAGCAGGTCGGCGAAGCGCGCCGCGAACTCCTCTGCGCTCGGGGTCGGCGTCTCGAACTCGGTGTTGAAGTCGAAGAGGAGGCGCCCCACGAGGGCGCTGTCGGCGGTGCCGGCGATCCGCACCGCGTCGTACGGCGTCGAGGGGTCCACGCCTCCGATCATGACGCAACCACCCATCCTCAGGCGCCCTGGACGTGCCACAGTGACGCCGACATCGCCGCACCTCCAGGAGAACCCATGGGACTGAACCCCGTCGCCGACATCCTCAAGCGCACCGACAAGGTGCTCAAGAACGCAGAGGTCGCGCTCAGCAACGTCGACACCACGCTCGGCACGGTCGGCGGCACGCTCACCGACGTCGAGGGCAAGCTGGCCACCGTCGACTCGACCCTCGCCGAGACCCGGGAGGTGCTCGGGCAGGTGCAGACCCTGCTGGAGTCCCTCGACTCCAAGCTCGTCCTGCTCGACGAGGTGCCGGAGCTGAAGGAGAAGCTGGACGCGGTGCTGGCGGCGGTGCGGGCGGGGTGAGGGGCAAGAAACCGTCAGGAAGTTAGCCTGCAGGCATGCCCCTTGCGACGTACAAGGACCTCTGCATCGACGCGGTGGACGTGCCGACCCTGGGCCGGTTCTGGGCCGATGCGCTCGCCCTCGACCTCGAGCTGCACGACGACGGCGACGCGAAGCTGACCGGCGCGACCGACCGGGACACGATCTGGCTCAACGCCGTCCCCGAGCCGGTCACCGTCAAGCAGCGGGTGCACCTCGACGTCTTCGCCCGCCACGTCGACGACGTGCTGGCGCTCGGCGCCGTCCCCGAGGACCTCGCCTCCTTCCCCTGGAAGGTGCTGCGCGACCCCGAGGGCGGCGAGCTGTGCGTCTTCGAGCGCGAGGAGCTGTCCGAGCGGAGGCTGATGGAGGTCGTGGTCGACTGCGCCGACCCCGACCCGATCACGACCTGGTGGGCCGACCTGCTCGGTGGGGTACGACGCGACGACGAGCAGGGCCGGTTCTCCTGGGTGGAGGACATCCCCGACGCGCCGTTCGAGTCGTTGGTGTTCGTGCCCGTCCCGGAGCCCAAGACCGTGAAGAACCGGATCCACCTCGATCTCTTCGCGGACGCCCCGGGCGGGGTCGACGCCCTGGTGGCTGCGGGCGCCACGGTGCTGCGCGCCGAGGACGACGAGATCGGCTGGACGGTGCTGGCCGACCCGATCGGCAACGAGTTCTGCGCCCTCGTCCGCTGACGGCCCCGCCCTGCTGCGTGATCGAGCCTCGCCGGCGACGCCGGTCGCCTAGCCTCGCCTCGTGCCCGTCACCATCGCCCACCCCGCTGCCGTGCTGCCGCTGCGCGGGCTGGGCCTGCCGCTGTCGGCGATGGTCATCGGGTCGATGGCCCCGGACCTGCCGGTGTTCTCGCAGTCCTGGGGCGTCTACGGCTTCACCCACAGCCCGCTCGGGATCGTCTCGGTCGACCTGGCGATCGCCCTCGCGCTGCTGGTGCTCTGGGACCTCTGCGGCCGCGACGCGCTGGTCGACACCGCCCCGGAGCTGGTACGACGCCGCCTGCCCGCCAGCGACCGTCTCGACCGGCGCGCATGGGTGCTCGCCCCGCCGGCCGCGGTCCTCGGGTCGGTGACGCACGTGGTCTGGGACTCCTTCACCCACCACGGCCGCTGGGGTGTGCGGTGGGTGCCGTGGCTGCGCGAGCAGCACGGTCCGCTGCGCGGGGAGGAGTGGGCGCAGTACGTCAGCGGAGTGCTCGGGATCCTCGTCGTCGGCCTGGCCCTGCTCGCCGTCGTACGACGCCCGGTGGTCGACGACGGCCGTCCCCGCCGGCTCCCGGCGCCGACCTTGGCCCTGGCGGTCCTCGCCGCGTGCGCGCTCTCGGTCGGCACCTTCGCGGTCCGCCTCGGCGCGGAGCCCTTCCGGCTGGCGGCCTTCGACGCCGCGGTGGTGGGCATCGTCGCGCTCGCGGCCGCGCTGGCCGTGGTGACGCTTGCCTGGGTGCTGGCGGGCTCGCGGGTCAGCGACCCGGTCGCTCCCTGAGCGTCACCGGCGGCGCGGAGAACGCCAGCAGCGTCTCGCGGACGGCGTCGCTGATCGGCCACGACGTCCCGGCGGCGGTGTCCCAGAACACCACCGAGGTCTCGGCCACGATGGCCGGCGCCCGGCCCGGCTCGACGCGCAGCTCGTAGGAGACGGAGAGCGACGAGCGACCGACGTGCCCGACCCACATCCGCACGAGGAAGGGCTGGTAGGCGACGAAGCGCATCTCGGCGTCGTAGTCGATCCGCTGGGAGCCGACGAGCTCGACCACGCCGGCCGGAACGTCGCGGAAGAGCCCCGGACGGTCGTCTCCGGCGAGCGGCGCGAAGCGGAAGAAGAGCAGCCGCGCCTCGTCCAGGACACGCAGGGCCTCGACGTTGTCGACGTGGCCGCCGAGGTTGACGTCGCGCAGCCGCGCCTGGATCTCGCAGTCGAAGACGTCACCCACGCCCGTCATCCTCGCAGCCCGGCTCAGGGCTCGAACCGGTAGCCCATCCCTGGCTCGTTGCGGAAGTGGACCGGTCGGGCCGGGTCCGGCTCGAGCTTGCGCCGCAGCTGCGCCACGTAGAGGCGGAGGTTGCCGTGCGCCGTCTCGTAGCCGGGGCCCCACACCTCGGTGAGCAGCTGACGCTGGCTGAGCAGCCGACCGGGACTGCGCAGCATGACCTCGAGCAGGTGCCATTCCGTGGGCGTCAGCCGCACCTGCAACCCGGCGACCGTCACCCTGCGCGCCACGAGGTCGACCACCGCGTCCCCGAAGGCGATCGGGGGATCGACTCCGGGCTCCTCGGCCGGGCGACGGCGGACCAGCGCGCGCAGCCGGGCGAGCAACTCGTCCATGCCGAAGGGCTTCGTCACGTAGTCATCGGCCCCGGCGTCGAGGGCGTCGACCTTGTCGAGGCTCTCGCCACGGCCTGACAGCACGAGCACCGGTACGTCGGAGCGGCGGCGGATCCGCGCGATCACATCGACCCCGTCGAGGTCCGGCAGCCCGAGGTCGAGGACGACGACGTCCGGCCTCTCGCGCTCGGCGACCTCGATGGCCTCGGTGCCGTCGCCGGCGCTGACGACGTCCCAGCCCCGGGCGCGCAGGTGGATCTCGAGGGCGCGGATGATCTGCGGCTCGTCGTCCACGACGAGGACCCGGCTCACGGTGCGTCCGCCGTCGGGACGGAGAGCACCATGGTCAGCCCGCCGCCCGCGGTCGGCCGCGTGGTGAGGGTGCCGTCCATGGCCTCGGTCAGTCCTCGCGCCACGGCGAGGCCGAGCCCGACGCCGGTCGCCCCGTCGGTGTCACCGAGCCGCTGGAAGGGCTGGAAGATCCGCTCGTGGTCGGTGGCCGCTATGCCCGGTCCGTGGTCGACAACGACCACCTCGACCCCGCCGGCTGCCGGATCCTCGTCGCGAGCGGCATCCGCCCGGGCGACGCGGACGAGCGGGGGATGTTCGGACGGGCTGAACCGCTGGGCGTTGGCGACGACGTTGACGAGCACCCGTTCGAGCAGGCCCGGGTCGGTGAGCACCATCGGGAGGTCGTCGGCCACGTCGAGCACGACGCCGCGGGGGGCGACCCCGACCTCGTCCAGCGCGCGGGAGAGGACGTCCTCGACCGCGACCGGCCGCAGCCGAACGGGCATGGCGCCGGCCTGGAGCCGGCTCATGTCGAGCAGGTTCCCGACCAGCCCGGTGAGCCGGTCCAGGGCATCGTCCGCGGTCGCGAGCAGCTCGTCCCGGTCGGCGGCGGCGACCGCGACGTCACGGCTGCGCAGGCCGGAGACCGACGCCTTCGCGACGGCGAGCGGGGTGCGCAGGTCATGGCCGACGGCCGCCAGCAGCGCCGTGCGGAGACGGTCCGCAGCCTCGATCTCGGCCGCTGCTGCGGCGGCCTCGGCGCGCCGCGCAGCCAGGTCGACGACCCACCCCACCATCACCGCCACCAGGACGAAGGCGAGGAGGGCGACGACGTTGTTCGGGTCGCTGATCTTGAAGGTCCGGAAGGGCGCGGTGAACCAGAAGTTCAGCAGCAGGGCGCCCAGGGACGATGCCAGCAGCGCGGGCCACAGTCCCCCGACCAGCGCGGACGCCACCACGACCACGAGGAAGAGGGCGACGTCGCTGGCGAGGTTCAGCTCGTCGCGCAGGGGCACCAGGACCGGGAGCAGGAGCAGCGGAGCCGCCACCGCGACGCCGAAGCCGGCCGTACGGCGCCGGAGGCTCAGGCTGTTGCTCACCCCGTCATTGTGCTCCGGCCCGGCCACCGGCAGGCGCGGTGTCGCCAGCGGCGGTGTTAGGGCTCTGTTAGGTCCGGGCCGGCCGTGGGTGAGCGGGGGTTGCATGACCGGGTGACGACCACGACGACCCCTGTCGCAGACGACCGCCGACCGGCGGAGACCGCCGCAGTGGCGGACTCGGAACCACAGCACACCCGTCCCTGGTGGCAGGTGATGTGCCTGACCGGCGTCGACTACTTCTCGACCCTGGGCTACCAGCCGGGCATCGCCTTCCTGGCTGCCGGACTGCTCAGCCCGCTGGCGACGGTGGTGCTGGTGCTGCTCACGCTGTGCGGCGCCCTTCCGGTCTATCGCCGGGTTGCCCAGGAGAGCCCGCACGGGCAGGGGTCGATCGCCATGCTGGAGCGGCTGCTTCCGCTGTGGCGCGGCAAGCTGTTCGTGCTCGCCCTGCTGGGCTTCGCGCTCACCGACTTCATCATCACCATCACCCTGTCGGCCGCCGATGCGAGCGCACACGTCGTCGAGAACCCCCATGTCCCCAGCGCGCTCCACGGCCAGGAGCTGTGGATCACCCTAGGCTTGATCGCCCTGCTGGGCGCGGTCTTCCTCAAGGGCTTCCGTGAGGCGATCGGCCTGGCGGTCGTGCTCGTGGTGGTCTACCTGACGCTCAACGTCGTCGTGCTGGGCGTGGGGATCGCCCAGGTCGTCGGTCACGGGCACGTGGTGACGGACTGGGCCTCCGCCCTCACCACTGAGCACGGCAACGTGGCGCTGATGATCGCGGTGTCGCTCACCCTCTTCCCCAAGCTGGCGCTGGGGATGTCGGGCTTCGAGACGGGCGTCGCGGTGATGGGCCACGTGCGAGGTGCGGTGAACGACGACCCGGCGAGTCCCGCGGAGAGGATCCGCAACACCAAGCGGCTGCTGACGACCGCCGCGATCATCATGAGCGTCCTGCTCATCTGCTCCAGCCTGGTCACGACGCTGCTCATCCCCGCGGAGCAGTTCGCCGACGGCGGCGAGGCCAACGGCCGGGCGCTCGCCTACCTCGCGCACCTCTACCTCGGCGACGTCTTCGGGACCGCCTACGACGTCTCGACCATCCTCATCCTCTGGTTCGCAGGCGCTTCGGCGATGGCCGGGATGCTCCACCTGATCCCGCGCTACCTGCCCCGCTACGGCATGGCACCGGAGTGGGCGGGCGCGGTGCGTCCCCTCGTGTGCGTGCTCACCAGCACCGCCTTCGTGATCACCTGGATCTTCGACGCGGACGTCGACGCGCAGGGCGGCGCCTACGCCACCGGAGTGCTCGTGCTGATGACCTCCGCGAGCGTCGCGGTCGCGCTGGCAGCGCGCCGGGCGCGGCAACGGGGTTGGACGATCGCGTTCACCGTGATCGCGCTGGTCTTCACCTACACCACCCTGGACAACATCAAGGAGCGGCCCGACGGCGTGAAGATCGGCGGCTGCTTCATCCTCGCCATCGTCGTCGTGTCCCTGCTCTCGCGGCTCACCCGCTCGCTCGAGGTGCGCGCCACCGAGATCACGTACGACGAGCAGGCGGCGGCCTTCATCGGTGGGGACGATCGTCGTACTCTCCGGCTGGTCGCGCACGACCCGGAGCACGACGACCCGGAGGCCTACGACGCCAAGGTGCGCCACATCATGGCGACGCACGACCTCGGAGACAGCGCCGGCCTCGTCCTCGTCGAGATCGAGGTCGAGGACTACTCCGACTTCGAGAGCCGGATCGAGGTGCGCGGCTCGATCCGCCACGGCCGCCACCGCGTGCTGACCGTGCGTGCGGCGACCATCCCGAACGCGCTCGCGGCGCTCGCGCTGGACGTGCGGGACCGCTGGGAGGTGAGACCGCACCTCTACTTCGAGTGGACCGAGGGCAGCCCCATCGCCCAGCTCGCCCGCTTCCTGCTGTTCGGCTCGGGCGAGGTCGCCCCCCTCACCCGTGAGGTGATCAGGCGCGCCGAGCCCGATCCGGCACGGCGTCCGCACGTCCACGCCGGGTGAGCCCGCGGGGTAGCGTCGAGCCCATGGGACGCTCCTACGAAGTCGTCAGCGCCGCCGAGTTCACCGGCACCGAGGGTCTGGGCCGCTGGGGGGTCGAGGGACCGCAGGCGGTCGTCACCTTCCGCACCGGTGACTTCGCGACCGGGCTGCGCCTGGTCAATGAGATCGGTCGGCTCGCCGAGGAGGCCGACCACCACCCGGACCTGATCCTGCGCTATCCCGACGTCGAGGTCCGGCTCGGCACGCACGACACCGGCACGCTCACGACCGCCGACGTGGACCTGGCCCTCGCCATCACCGCCGTCGCGGACGAGCTGGGCGTGGGCGGCTAGCGCCGAAGGGTCGACCTCAGCGCGGCTGCGCGTGCTCCAGCTGCGGCGCGGCCTCGCGGAGCTGGCCGCGGTGCCACAGGTGGTGGATCAGCAGGGCGGCCACGACGGAGCCCAGCACGCCGAGCCCGAGGTCGCCGAGGGTGTCTGCGTAGGCGAAGGCCTGCTCGGCGTGACCGTTGATGAACGCGTAGTACTCCGCGATCTCCCACGTGATCGCGGCCGTCGCGCCGACGGCGAGGGCACGCTCCACCACCCGGTGCCGCGGGACGCTGTGGTGCAGGGACAGCAGGATGACGGCCGCGGCGATCATCCCGGTGTTCGCGAAGTGCATCAGGTCGTCGAACCAGACGATCGTGTCGTAGAGGTCCATCCGGTTGCCGAGGATGTCGGTGAAGCAGGTGAGGGTGACCAGCAGGTCCGCGAGCCACGGGAACGACGCCCGCTCCTTCCACGCCAGCAGCCAGATCACCGGGATCGTGAAGGACACCAGCGGGTAGCCGATGGCGCGCGCCTCGGCCGCCTTGTTGCGCAGGTTGCTGCTGTCGGGATCGAGCATCGCGAGCAGCAGGAGGACGACCAGCAGGCTCTTGGCGAGTACGTCGGCCACCCGGGTCACGGGGGGCGTGGAGTACCGCACGGCGACGGCCTCGGACATGGGGGTTCCTGTCATCGGGAGCGGCGATCCTCTCACGGACGGGCCCACCGGACCGCGTCGCTGCGCCCTGCTGCCGCGGGACCTGGCTCACCCGTTGCGACCTGTCAGCGCGGGTATGGGGGAGAATCGTCAGTCCTGGTGGGGTGTCCGACCTCGCCGGGCCACAGTCAGAGGCCGCAGCGGGAGCCGCGGCTCGCGGAGCAAGGGGGAGCCGTGGCCGACATGCCGCCGTACGCCGCGGGCTCCTACGAGCGCTTCGGCGTCCAGTGGATCCGTCGGGTCCTGCACAAGGAGCGGATCCTCCGCACCGTCGACCAGGTCCTGGGCGAGGAGATCGCGCTCGGTCCGATCGGGGCGGGCCCGGGCCGGGCGTTCGCGAGCGTGAGCTTCGTCGGGCGGTACGGGCCGACCACGGGGGAGGAGATCCCGGGTGAGCTGCTGGCCTACGCCATCGACCTCCCGATCAGCGTGGTCTTCCACCTCGAGCTCCCGCTCGACCGGCTGACCTTCAACGCGGAGGTCCTCGTCCCGCTGGTCCTCATCGTCCACACCGAGGAGCCGCTGCGCCTGCGGCTGGAGCTGCTGACGCCGCGGGAGGACCAGATCGGGCTTGAGCTGACCACCGACACCCGCCGCGGCGCGATGGTGCAGAAGGTCGCGGGTCTCGAGGGCGAGCTGCGGCGCTTCCTGCTCAAGGTGCTCGACACCGAGCTGTCGAAGCCCTACGTGCAGCGCGCCACGAACCTGGACATGGAGGAGCTCATCGACCACGCGTGGCCGGCGCTGACCGAGCAGTTCCTGCCGCAGGGTCCGGCGGACCGGCGCTGAGCCACCGCGTTGCAGCGGTTCCGCCGGGCGGGAACCCTCGGAATGGGGGGTGCGCGGCGAGGTAAAGTCTCGCCCGAACCGTCCCGCATCGAGACGTTGGTCCTTACCTTCGAAGAAGGGGTCCGGCCGCGCGCCGCGCGACAGGACTGGGGAGTCTCGGGGCATCACGATCGAGCAGCGAGCGCGATCGACACGAGCTCTTCAGGGACGACGCAATGTTGCACTCACCGCGGCGTGACCGCCGCACCATCGGGCTGCGGAAGCGCGTCGCGCTCATCGTGCCCATCGCGCTGCTGGCACTCGCCGCGTCCACCTCACCCGGTGTCGCGGACGACCAGACCGCCGGCTTGCCTGCGAGACGGTAAGCACCGCCGGAGACG
>OFDC01001521.1_pt1 | contig 12123 bp, 6 predicted proteins | sample 1520941 | NCBI WGS metagenome assembly OFDC01 (sample SAMEA94258168, study PRJEB24077) | hot springs metagenome | biome: Aquatic biome; feature: Water | place: India | collected 2012-12-06 | depth 5 m | reverse complement strand
TGTCTGATATCCAAGGATGTCGCGCCTGCCACCAACATCGACACCCGGCAGGGTCTGCGGAGGGCCAACGGCCTAGAGGGAGAGGGTCGCTGAGGAGGTTCAGGGTCGCCAGCTCGAGAGAGAGGCGGCCGTGGTCCCACCCTCGGAGATATCCATGTCCCTCATCCTTGAATCGACTCCTGCCAACAGCCTCTTCGGGGAGGTTCGACGTGACGAGGGGCTGATCGCCGCCGCCTGGGTCCTGGCCACCCACCTCTCGAAAGGCCGCGCCTTAGACGCTCGACTGCTTCGACTGACCCTCCAAGGCGTCTTTCACGGTTCTGATGCGGAGGGGGCGTGGAATTGGCGTGATGCCTATGAAGCGGCCGAGATCGCCCAGGTCCTTTACCTCCGCCGCCATGGCTCGTCGCTCATAGGCGCCCATGTCCCGCCTCAAGAGACACTCGCAGCGCTTCGCGTGGTATCGGCTCTTACCCCCTCCCAGACCAAGCGTTCTGAGGACCAGGTCGCCCTCCAACAATTCTCAACACCTCTTGATCTCGCGTTCGTCGCCTCCTTTGCCCTGGACGTCCGACCAGATGACGTGGTTGTCGAACCAAGCGCCGGCACGGGACTAATGGCCATCTTCGCCGAGTTGGCCGGCGCACGCCTCCATCTGAACGAACTGGACGAAGCTCGCGCGTCCCTCTTAGGTCATCTTTTCCGCTCGCACCCGATCACTCGGTTCAATGCGGAACAGCTGCACGATCGCCTTTCGGCCGACATACAGCCCTCTCTGGTTCTCATGAACCCACCCTTCAGCGTGTCTCCGAATGTGTCGGGTCGCGCCGTCGGCGCCGACTTCCGCCACATCTCGTCAGCGCTCACACGCCTAAAGGAAGGCGGTCGCCTGGTCGCCATAACCGGCGCCGGCCTTTCGCCCGAGCTCCACCCCGACCGGTTTCAGCGTCTTCGCCAGTTGGGGGGCCAAGTCGCGTTTTCTCGCCCCCTCGACGGCAGCGCCTACGCCCGCCACGGGACGACGACCGATACGCGCTTAACCGTCATCGACAAAACAACAGACGCGACAGCGCCCGCACCGTCGCTGCCAATGGCTGCGGATACCGCCGATCTTCTCGGCTCTCTCTCGCTCCTGCCGCCTCGCCTCCGCGTCATTGCCGCGCAGCAGCGCCGGCAACAACCCCCCGTCATCAGCAGACCGGTCCTGCGACCGCTCCGCCCCTCCCAACATTCGACGCCAACTGTCTCATTCCCGGATCCAACACCGGTCGATTACATCGCGCGCGAAGCCCGCTCAGCCTCTTCTCAAGGTGTTGAGGGCCTCTATGAGAGCTACGCCGTCGAAACCATCGACATCGCCAAGGCCCAGCCCCATCCCACCACACTGGTGGAATCCATCGCCATGGCGGCTGTGCGACTACCGACGCCGACCTATCGGCCCCTACTGCCGAAGCATCTCGTGGAAGACGGCGTGCTGTCCGATGCACAGCTCGAGACCATCATCTATGCCGGGGAGGCACACTCTGCGGACCTTCCTGGACGCTGGACTACCGATGAAACCTATGACGCCCTGACCGTCGCCGGGGAAGGCGGCTCACCCTATCGCCGCGGCTTCTTCCTGGGCGATGGGACGGGCGCCGGAAAGGGACGTCAATCCGCTGGCATAGCCCTCGACAACTGGCTGCAGGGCCGCCGCAAAATCGTATGGGTCTCCAAAAACGATCCCTTGATCGAGGACGCCCGCCGCGACTGGACCGCTCTCGGCGGCCTTGCCCAGCAGGTCGTGCCTCAATCGCGTTATCCGCTGGGCGCGTCTATTCCGCTCGCTGAAGGGCTCCTCTTCACCACATACGCCACTCTACGGTCCGGACCCCGAGGACAGAAAGCGTCCCGTCTCGAACAGCTCATCGCTTGGCTCGGCCGAGACTTCGACGGACTCATCATCTTCGATGAAGCCCATGCCATGGCCAACGCTGCCGGCGAGAAGGGCGCGCGAGGGGACCGGGGCCCATCTGAGCAGGGCAAAGCCGGGCTCCGGCTCCAAAACGCCCTACCCCAAGCTCGTATCCTCTATGTCTCGGCCACCGGCGCCACGGTTGTCTCCAACCTCGGCTATGCCGCCCGCCTCGGGCTTTGGGGTGGCGCCAACTTCCCCTTTCCGACCCGCTCTTCCTTCGTCGCCGCGATGGAGTCAGGCGGTGTCGCAGCAATGGAGATTCTCGCTCGAGATTTGAAGGCGCTGGGCCTCTACACCGCCCGTTCCCTATCCTACGCGGGCGTCGAATACGAACTACTCGAGCACAAGCTGACGACGGAACAAATCGAAATCTATGACAGCTACGCCGACGCCTTCTCCATCATCCATTCCAATCTCGAGCAGGCCCTAGCGCTCACCCACATCACAAGTGACGATGGCGCGACCTTGAACGGTAACGCCAAGGGTGCCGCAAGGTCTGCGTTCGAGGGCGCGAAACAACGGTTCTTCGGATTCTTACTCAACAGTATGAAGATGCCGACGGTCCTCCGGCAGATTTCCCAGGACTTGGCCGACGGGCTAGCTCCCGTTGTTCAAATTGTCACGACGGCTGAAGCTCTCACCGAGCGTCGTCTCTCTGACATTCCCGTCAGCGAATGGAACGACATTCAGGTTGACATCACGCCCCGCGAATATGTCCTGGACTATCTCAACAACTCCTTCCCTATCACTCTACACGAACCCTATAGCGACGAGGAGGGTAACATCCGCTCCCGTCCTGTTTACGAGAACGGGAATGTCGTGATCTGCCAGGCAGCGCTTGAGCGGCGCGACGCGCTGATGGAACATCTCGGGGCGCTTCCCCCAGTCCAGTCCGCTCTTGACCAGCTGCTGCACCACTTCGGCGCCGACGTCGTCGCTGAGGTGACTGGCCGATCGCGCCGGATCGTTCGTAAGACCAGCCTTGAGGGCTCGCGACTATCAGTCGAACGTCGGCCTGCCGGCGCCAACCAATCCGAAACCGACGCCTTCATGGACGGTCGAAAGGAGGTCTTGGTGTTCAGCGACGCCGGCGGCACGGGCCGATCATACCATGCCGACCGGGGCGCCAAGAATTGCAAGCGGCGCGCCCACTTTTTAGTGGAACCTGGCTGGAGAGCTGACGCGGCTGTCCAGGGTCTTGGCCGCACCAATCGCACCAACCAGGACAGCGCACCGCTGTTCAGGCCGGTCGCAACGGACGTAAAAGGCGAAAAGCGTTTTCTATCGACCATCGCTCGACGCCTCGACAGCCTGGGCGCCCTGACCAAAGGCCAGCGCCAGACGGGCGGGCAGGGCCTTTTCCGCGCCGAGGACAATCTCGAAAGCGACTACGCCAAAACCGCTCTTCGCCGCCTCTATCGGATGATCTACGCCGGCGACATCGAGGGTCTCTCGCTAGCAGACTTCGAAGCCGCCACAGGACTGTCACTCCTCGATAGCGACGGGTCTTTGAAAGAAACCCTTCCGCCCATCACGACCTTCCTCAACCGCGTCCTGGCAATGCGTATCAGCCAGCAGAACGCAATCTTCGGCTATCTCGAGGATCGCATCGAAGCAGAAATCGACGCCGCCATCGCTGCCGGCACCTTCGAAGTGGGCGTAGAAACCCTCTCCGCCGAACGCTTCGAGGTTCTCAGCCGCCGCTCGATTTACGCACACCCAGGCTCTGGCGCACAAACCGACCTCGTGGAAATCCGCCAGACCGATCGCCTCCGCCCCCTCAGCGCCGATGACGCTCTCGCCATCGCCGCCGACGATGGCGGCGAGATTCTGCTAAACGAACAGTCCGGCCGCGCTGCTGTCTCCCTCCCGACGGCGTCCCTCATGTTCGACGACGGACGGGTTGAGTCCCGCCGACGTCTCTTCCGCCCCCTCACTCAGGAGAGGATCAGCCAAAAGTCGTTGGAGGAGAGTCATTGGCGGCCAGCGGAGAAGGGCGAATTCATCCGTGCATGGTCCGACGAGATCGCGGCCTTGCCTGAAACGCGGCAAACCACCTTCCACCTCGTTACGGGCCTGCTATTGCCGATCTGGTCTCGGCTGCCCCAGGACAGCCCGCGAGTTTATCGCCTGACCACTGACCAAGGCGAGCGGCTGATCGGCCGCCGGGTCGACGCATCCGCCCTCCCCTCCCTCTGCCAAGCTTTCGGCCTTGAGGCGCCAGCCTTCTCACCTGCCGAGATCCGACACTTCGTCATGGACACGAATGCGACCATTCAATGCGCCGACGACGTCCAGCTCCGTCGAAGCTTGGTGATGCACGCGCCTCGTCTAGAAGTCCTCGGGTTGAACCATACAACCCTCCCGGCCTGGAAGGCGGTCGGATTGCGGACTGAGATCATCAGCTACAAGACACGGGCGTTCATCCCCCTGACGGAAACGGCTGAAGCACTCCTCGCCGAGCTGATCAAACGCCACCCGGTCCAACGGGTACTCAAGCGGCCGACATAGGCGGCCCGGAAACGCCCTTCTTGGAAGCCGGGGCGGTTCGCATCACAGATCCGCGGTCCGCGCCCCACTTTCGCTCCGAGTCCGTCGCCCCCCCTTCACGAGAGGGGGACCGGCCTGGCGCCGCCCGTTGCGCAACCGCTCCGCGGTCCTCCTCTCCGTTCCGGCCCTACGGGTGCGCGCCCGTCAACGCCTGGCCTGTGGTCCCCGTGAAGGCGGTCCGACGGACCGCTGCAAACGGAGGCTACTATGATCGACCACGCACTTTCCGCTCAAACCACTCACACCGGCGCCCTCCTTCAGGAGCTCGCCCTCGTGGGATACCGCCCTGGCGAGAACGACATAGACCCTCGCCCCTTGCCCGAAGCAGCGGCCTGCCACCAGGCGATGTGTGACGTGTTCGATGCCCTTGGCCACGCCTTCAACGACACGCGACTTGAACCCGACCTCGAGGAAGTCCTGTGGGGCGTCGTAAACGTCTTCCACCGGAAGATCCGCCGGCTCGACGACGACCTCGACCGCAATGAACTCGCCCAACGGGATTCGCAGTCGATCCAGGACGGCTCGGAAATCAAATCTGTCGAACTGGAGCACCTCACCGCAATGGGAGTAAGCCTGATTGAACGACGCAACAGTTTCGAGGCTCTGAGAGACATCGCAGCTGAACTCTACGGCCGCCAGATTGGATCCGCGTGGCTTCCTTCGGCCGGCAGCAAGGTCAACAGAGCCGCGCTGACCGCCTCAATGATAGATTCCAGGGACTTCATGAACGCCCGCCGTCGGGCGGACACGATGACCTTGGCCCCCTCCGGGCCCATGATCGCCTTCGTCTCCGGCGTCGATTACAACGACCATGACGCCATCTGGTCAAACCTCGACAAGGTTCTCACCAAACACCCTGACATGGTCCTCGCCCACACCGGCGATAAGACAGGCGGCGCCAAGATCGCCTCCTGCTGGGCCACGTCCCGCAACGTCCCGCAAATCGCTTTCGCGCCAAACTTCACCCGCGACGGCAACGCGGCCCCGTTCAAGCGTAACGACAGAATCCTCGACTCTCTGCCGATCGGCGTCATCGCTGGGCCCGGCGAAGGCGGCGTTCGAAACAACCTGGTCGACAAGGCTCAACGCCGCGGCATTCCGGTTCTAGAGATCAAATGACCCGCTACGACTGACGCAAACCGGACCGTTTCCGACGGTCCGGCGCCTAGTCGTGTCTGTCGATGGCCCCGCGCCTGGCGTTCCTGGTCGCGGGAATGCGCTCACTTCGCTCGCACATCTCCTGCTGATTTGAGTCCTTCATCGAGGACGTTCCCTCCTCACCCGTCAAGACAACCCCTCGGTCCGTGGACCGGGGGCGTCCCGGCGGGGATCCCCCAGCTTCGGCTACGCCTGCAGCAGGGTGGTTCCCCCTCCCCGCCGGACCGGTCTGTGACGGGTTTCACCTCCCTTTGCGGGCTTCTTTGTCGCCCGCGCTCAGGGAAGTCGCGCGGGCGATTTCCAAGAGGATTGAGAGGTCTGTGGCTCATCGGAGCCGTCAGAGGGCCCTTGGAAACCCGTAGCAAAACAAAGGGAAAAAAGATGCAAATGACCAAGATTGAAGCTGTCGCCGCTGTCGTTCCGACTGTGCTTGCGCCCTGGGACAAATGTTTTGTCGCGCCCGAGAACATGCGCCCCAATCAAGACCTTGAAAGCGATGACGTCCCGGTTCTCGCTGAGTCAATCGCCACCAAGGTGGGCCTGATCAGCAACCCGGTCGGCTATGAGGCCGAGGGCAAGTTCTGGATCACGGCCGGCGGTCGGCGGATGCGCGCTGGTAAGCTGCTGAAGGCTCAGAAGCGCCTTCCAAAGTCGCTGAAGGCTGGCCTTCCGATCATCTTGCGATCTCGCGATGAAGCCGTAGCGATCAGCCTTGCGGAGAACGCACACCAGCTTGCCACCACGCCTGCCCAGGAGTTCAAGGCTTATCGGGACTTGGCGGCCCAGGGCCTCGACGCCGTCACTATCGCCCGGATGACGGGCTCGGGTGAACGCCATGTGGAGCGGATGCTACGTTTGACCACTGTCTCGCCTGCGGTGCTGGAGGCATTCGACCGACAGGAGATTGACCTGGACGCATTGCGGGCGTTTTCGGTCTCTCTTGATCACGCCCGGCAGCAGGAGGTGCTTGAGGCGGGCCTTTTCAATGCTTCCGCCGTGCGTCAGGCTTTGACTTCTCAGGCGGTGAAATCCAATGACCCGCGCGCAATAGCCGTCGGCATCGAGGCTTATGTCGCTGCAGGTGGGCGGGTGTCCGAAGATCTGTTCGGAACCGATACCTGGTTCTTGGACGCGCCAATCCTCGACCGACTTGTGGAGGGGCTGCTCTTTGAACAGGAGGAGACCCTTCGCGCGGCGGGATGGTCCGAGGTCATCCGCAGCGATGGCTTGACCAGTCTTTTGCATCTTCAGCCGACCTATCCCAGCACTCGCGAGATGACCGAGGAAGAAATGGCCGAGGTCACTTCGCTACAGGCCACAATGGAGAACACCGACGACGACGACGTGTTTAACGAGACCAGCGACAAGCTTGATCGCCTTTTCGCGGGGCTCTCTTCCTTCAGCCCTGAACAGCTGGCGAGCGGCACGGCGGTGATCAGCCTCACCCGTTCGGGGGAGATCTATATCGACTACTACGAACCTCGGAAGTCATCGGGCCAGTCGTCGGCTTCAACGTCGGCGCCCTCGAAACCGAAGCCCGATTTCGGTCACGCTGGGCATGAGCGGATGACTCGGATCGGCACCGTCGCCGTTCGTAACGGCTTGGCTGAAAATCCCGCCGCCGCCTACGACGTCTTGGTCGCCCACCTGGGCTGGTCCCTTCTTCGCGCGAGCCGCAGCTATGGGACGAGCTACGCCTTGCCCCTCGCGCGAGCTTCGAACGTTGAATGCGAGGGGTCGAACCTCAAGGGCGACGACAATTTCGCAGCCCTGTTTGACAGGTGGAACGACGCCCTCCCAACCGAGATCACCGCGTTCTACGATGCCGTCGAAGCTCTGTCGTCAGAGGACAAGCAGTCGCTCCTCGCCCTGTGTGTCGCCCTACAGGTCAATGCTGTGGAGCCGCGAGCCGACCAACGTCGGGAAGAAGCGTGGGGCCAGCTGCAGTTGGCCGCGAAACGCATCGCTCTGGACGTCCGCGACCTCTGGACTCCGAATGAGGATTTCCTTGCGGGTGCTGGCAAGGCGCGTCTTTTGGACACCCTGAAGGACATCGGCCAGGACGTCGAACCCTTCAGGGCCGAGAAGAAGGGCGCATTAGTGCAGATCGTGGCCCGCGCCGCCAAAGCGCAGCGATGGGTTCCGAAAATGCTGGCGGACCTTGGTTCAGTGACACCCGGCTCGAAACTCGCCGAATAAGCGGGCGTGGGCGGCTTCGGCCGCCCTCCCCAACCTCCTGATCATAACCCATTCGTCACCTGCGGCGTCGGTGGCCGTCACCTAGCCGCACCTCACAACGGCGCCTAAGACCATTACGTTTGCATCGTCCGCCGGAGCGCGGGCCACCTTAGGGGTCGCCGTCACGGCGGCCCCATTTTTCTTTCCTCTGGACAGATCGAGAGGAGAACGTCATTTTCTCGGCACCCCTCTCCCCTTGCTAGTCAAGGAGCTGTCATGCCCCACGGCATGTTATCGCAGCGGAGGGGAATCCTGTCCGCCGTCGCCGTCGCCGCCCTCGGTCTTACTCAGATCGGGGCTGCACCCCTTGATCCATTTGCGCGCGCCGCCTGGGACGCGGTCAATGCGCCATCGCTCGGAGCTCCCCTCACCGATCCGAGCGACGTCCTGGACCAGTTGGCGGTCGATCCCTTGGTTCGCGCCCTCCGCGCAGAACGCCTGGCGATCGAGCTGAGGCGGAGCACCCTTAAGCCCCAACCGACTGCGGTGCCCGGTATGGATCCTCTGCTATCCCGTCCAGTGTCCCGAGCGCTCCAGGTTCTTGGCGGCGAGACTCAAGCACCGGTCGTCTTGCGCCCCTTTTCCTTCCGCCGCCTTCTCGCCCGGCCCCCACGCCCAGCGACGCGCCGATATGAGGGGCCGTCCTATGGCGTGGCTCTCGCCATCGAGGACGCTGCCGCAAAAACCGGCGTCTCGCAAAGCTACCTTTACAAGGCGGCACGTCGGGAGTCTGCATTCAACCCGTCCGCCCGCGCCGGCACCAGTTCGGCCCTGGGCTTGTACCAGTTCCTCGACGAGACTTGGCTACTCACACTGCATCGGCATGGCGCTTCGTTCGGCTACGGTCATCTCGCGCGCCACATTCGGCTAGACCCCTCCGGCCGCCCCTATGTCTCCGATCCTGGCGTTCGCCATCAAGTGCTCTCTGCACGACGCGATCCGCGCATGTCCGCCATCATGGGCGCCGCCTTCACCCGCGATAACCAGCACCTGTTGACCCGCACCCTTGGCCGCCGCCCGTCTGACGGCGAAACCTATATCGCTCACTTTCTCGGCGGCGATGGCGCGGTGCGCTTAATCAAGGCCAGCCGGCTAACCCCTTATGCCTCGGCCGCCGCCCTATTCCCCCGCGCAGCCGCCGCCAACAGGTCGATATTCTACGACCGCCTCGGCCGACCTCGCTCAGCGGTTCAGGTAAAGGCAATCCTGGAGGCAAAAGGCTCCTCATAGCTGGTGCCGCACGCGAAGATATTGCCTGTTGTCTTTGAGTTGACACGCGATTTCATCGCGACCAAGCCTTTCTCGTGTGCGGCCACCTACGCGATCCGCTCTATGTCGGCCTCAGCGGTGCGTTTTTGCGCCCTGATGGTGCAATTAAGTGCCATTTCCTCACTCTACGTTCACCACTTGCCCTTGAAGATGACCCCTGATCGCTTCATAGTGATCGAACCAGGAGGCCATGATGTCGGGCAATCCACGCGCCAAGCAGTTCGTGAACGTCAACGTCCCACTCCCCGCAGAGATGCGGGCTGTTCTCTATGATCGCAGCGTGTCTCAGGGCACGGCGAAGCGGCCTTCGATTACCGAAGGCGCCGAACTTTCGATCCAAGCGGTGCTTGCCGAAAATCGGGCGATCCATATTCAACGCCCTCCCCGCCATACCGGCCGAACCAACATGTCCCTCGACAAGTCTTTGGTCGCAGGTGTCAAGGGCATGGCCGACAGGCTGGAAGTTAAGATTTCTGACGTGCTCTACTCCATGCTTATCGCGGAGGCGGGCTCGGCTCCGCGCACTGTTTTTCTGGAAGAGCACACTCAGGCCCACGCGGCATAATCCGCCTACGCCAAAGGTGGCGCTTCTATCGCGCCTGATTCCCATCGGAAAATACGATAACGGCCCTCGCTGACCAGTGGCGAGGGCCGCTATTACATGCGCTATTTCAGGTGCGCCTTATACATATCAGCGTTCGGCAACCACTCGTTTACCCTTTTGCCGCTTCTCTCGAACAGTTTTGGGTGACTCAGTCGAACAGTTTTGGATGACTCAGTCGAACAGTTTTGGGTGAGACACTTGACCCGACTCGGCTTACCGCGTCCCCATAACGCTGAACTGATTCAAACTGGAGGGTAACAGGACAAAAGAAAACCGCCGACCCTGGAAGGAGCCGGCGGGGGAAAAGGTACAGCACCGTTAGAACCGAAAAGGTCGAACACGTGCGAATCTCAGCTGCACCTATGCACCCCCTCCCCTACTCCGTCAACTAAAAAACGCTCTCAAGGGCGCCGGCGAAGCTTTGCCTGAAATCCTCCCCTAACGGGGAGACCGACGATGCAGGTGCATCAATCAGCTGCGAACCAGGTTCGCGGCCTGCGACCAGTCACGCCCGCGCTCCTGCGGGCTGAAGAACTGGCCGGGCGTTGGCGTGGCTTGCCCCTCACCGGGTCCAAGGGGCAATTGCTCCAGCTGCTGGAGGACGTCGCGGCCGAGGCCATGAACGTCAGCAAGGGCGCAAGACGTTTGGCCCACTGGTACGTCAAGAAACAGCCCAAGGCCTGTTTCCGGCGGCTTGACCAGGTCAACGTGGCCCAGCTCGATCGCCAGGGCCTTTCGCTCATCTCAACCTACTCTGACGCCTATGTCGCGGCCGCCTTGGACGTTACAACGCGCACACTCGCTCGATGGCGGGCCGAGTTGGCCGCTGCGGGTTGGATCGCCTTTAGGGATGCTCCAGACCGCTCCCGCTACCGCGTTGGCTCTCCCGATAACCCGGATGAAGCCTATGGGGTCGATTTGAGGCCCCTCATCGTTCGCTATGAAGAACTTCAGGCCCTGGCGCAGGATCGCTTTGACGCGATCAAGACCCTCTTGGCCCTTCGTCGCGATCTAAGCCGCCGCCGCCTACGTCTTCGCGGTCTCCTGGCGCTCTTTTCCGAAGAGCCACCTCCCGGTCTTGACTACGTCCTGGAGACGATTGAGCGGGTGCGCCGCTCGAAGAGCGCCGAGCGTTATTCGGCCGCAATCGCCGCTGCGGATGACCTTATTCTTAGGCTAGAACAGGGGCTTGCGGGCCAGTCCGCCGCTCTTTCCCGCGTGACTCAATCGTCCACCGCGCCTGACGAAAGCGGCGCCCAATTAAACCCTACAAGCTCCCTTTCTCCAAATAGAGAGAAGGATGAGGGTTTGTACGCTTCGCGGGGCACGTGTCCCACGCTGGATGATGGCGCGGCTGATGAAGAGACTGACGAGGTAGTGTGGTGCAGCCCGGACTATGAGGGATCCACTGGCCCCGTCATTGAGCTACAACCGTCGGCGGCTCCGCGAACTCCTTCTTTGTGTGCCGTTCGGGTGACTTGCCCCTCCGCCGAGGATGTATTGAAGGCCCTACCGTCACTCCTGAAGCGGATTGACCTCGTTTTCACCGAACACCCCCTCCTCTACCCTACTCCGAAGGCACTCGCGGCTGCATATGGCCAAGCCAGCGCGTTTCGGCTCGGGCTGAGCCCCAGTCAGATCAAGTCGTTCACTCAGCTTCACGGCCCCCACCAATTTGCTGTGGCGGCCCTCTTGTCTGAGTTTACCGAGGGCGTTCTCAATCGGCGAGGCTACCTTCAGGCCCTGCTCCAGCGCCTCGCTGATCCACGTCTCAAGGTAGACTTATGGGCCAGCTGGATGCGTCTCTCCCGTCAGGCCACTGGGTTGCCATTCCGGTGCTGAGTGTCATCCTTGGAAACTCCGACGTGCTCAGAGACAAGTGCATCTAGACCGCCTAGACGGTCTAGACCCGCTGGACACACTAGACGCGCTAGACGCGCTATTCCTACCGTGCGGTCCGGTCTCGCCGGGCGCGCCGGTTCAGCCGTGCGGCTCGTACACTCCGGGCGGGCCGGACTACCCGTGAGCCACGGGCGCTCCGTGCCCCCTAGACGATACGGTTAGGACGGCTTATACGGATAGTCCGGTTTATCCGGCCGTTCCGGCTTAGCCGGTCGCCCCGTTCTGTACGGTGTGTCCGTCGGGTCCGATCAGGCCGTTGCGTCCGGCGTATCGGTCAGCTGTGGAGAGGGTGATGCCGAACATCGCTTTTGCGAACATCAAAGGAGGGAGCGGCAAGACAACGGCCTGCAGCGTCCTCGTCTCTGAACTCTACGGCGCAGGAGGGCGCGTTTGTATCATCGAGGGTGATCCGAACCGACCTCATTCCCGCTGGGCGGAGGGGAGG
>OFDC01001520.1_pt1 | contig 12127 bp, 14 predicted proteins | sample 1520941 | NCBI WGS metagenome assembly OFDC01 (sample SAMEA94258168, study PRJEB24077) | hot springs metagenome | biome: Aquatic biome; feature: Water | place: India | collected 2012-12-06 | depth 5 m | reverse complement strand
TCAGAGAGCGGACTCTACCTCACAAAACGGATACCCTTACGGGGGCAGGGTCACCATAGAGGCGCTCTCGACCCACCTCGCACAACATATGGGTGTTCCACCAGACGCCGCTTCGGTAACTTCAGCGCCCCCAAGGGTGAACCAACAATGAAGTCATCAGATTTTGCAGATCGCCTGAGTAACATCGCGCAAACCTTCGAGGCTGCTAAAGCTTCAGATTTTGCGCACTCGTTGAATAAGGTCACACCAATTTTTAGAGTCCTGCCCGGAAAATCCGTCGCAGATATCGTCAAAAGGCTATCCGCACACGACTATCGAACCGGGACATTGTTCCAAACCCGAGTGGAGGAAATCGCGAATGCGCTCCCAGCACTCAATATCTTCATCGCGTCGATAGCGACAAATTCGGTCACTACAGACTTCTCAGCCTTCACAACACTTCTTCAAAAACACAGCCGCTGCGGCCTAGATCATTTCATTGCCACTTCGATTGAAGTGTTGAGCACAACGCCTGAGAAGAAGCAAAAAGCAGCAAAACCGAAGCGCGTACTGCGATCCGATCTCGTAGAGATATATAATCGTCGGCTCGAAGAGGCGCTTGGCGACGACACCGGTTTCAGACACGTATTCTCCCAGGTGGAGAACGACAAGGAAATGACAAGCTCCGAACTGTCTGCTCTGGCAAAACGATTTGCGCTCGCAACAACAAAAAGCCGAGATCAGGCTTTGAAGAAAATTTTCTCCCGCCATCAAGCATTGATGATCAGTCGCGCAGCGTCACGCGCCACCGCGGGCCGGATCGCCGGATAGTCCACGAGGCAACAAAAAAGCGCGCCCGAAAGCGCGCTTTAGATTGTAGATCATGCACACCGCAGAGCGGCTCAGTTGCCCGGCGGATAGAGCCAGCTCGGCCCGACGGAGCTGCCGCGAGTCGGCTGCTGGGCCATGCCGTTGTTGAACGCGCCCGGTCCGAAATCATAGCCTGTGCTGCCGATCGATTGCCCGATCGGCGGCATCAGCGAGCCCGGATCCGTATCCAGATAACCCGCCTTCGTCTGGGACTGCCCCGAGGTCGTAGGCTGCGTGGTCCCCTGATTTTCATAGGTAAACGCCAACGCCGCCTGCGATCCGAGGAGCGTCAGGGCGCCGAGCGCCATCGCTGAAATCGTTGCTTTCATTACCGATCCATCCAAGGCAGTAATCGTTTGAGAACAAGATGGTACAGGAATCGAGGCAATCAAAGGGCAGGGCGGCCGCTTTCCCGGTCACTCCGCATCATATCCGCAAAACTGTGACTCCTGGGCAACAGATCCGACCCGCTGATGCCCTCTTATGGGACCGAGCGGGGCGCATCCGTCCGAAAAATAGGAACCCCCGCTTTGATGCGGGCGATGAGTTCGTCGCCGAGGTCATCCATCGGCACACCCTCTTCCTCCCAGAGCAGCTCGGGCAGCAGATAGGCGAACGGATCCTCTTCGCCGAGCACCAGCCGTATGGCATCGATCGGACCGGCAAGCTCGAAGAGGTGATCATCGACAATGATGGCCTCGGCCTTCAGCCCGCCCCAGGCGCGAAAGCTGCCATGGTTGTACGCGCAGTAGATCGTACCGCTAGACGCCAACGGCCCGGCCACTGCCACCGCTGCACCACCCTTGATGATGTGGCGCACCGTAAGCGGCCCCAACACGACGAGGAACGGTCCGCCGTCGCAGTTTGTGTTCAGAATGTCTCCACGAACTTCCAGCGCACCGAGCGCGACGATCCCGCGAAAGCCTTGCCCTCGGTGGATCGCGGTCTCGAAATCGAGCAGCAAATCACCGTCGATCGCAACGCCGCCCGGCAGCACGAGCACGCCGCTCCGGTCGGTGGCGTCGTCAAGCATCAGCTCGCGATCGAGCATGACCTCGAGATCAGCACCGCGCATGTGTTGCGCGAGCGCTGGCGTTAGCCGCGAACGCGCGTCTTCGGTCGAAACAAGCGTAGCAGTCGAAAACATCGTCATTTGGAGCGTCTCACAAAATTAGAGACGCTCCTCTAGCGAGCCCAGCCCAGCCGCTCTGTCCCAAAGGTAACAATCGGAATGGGTGTCAGTGACCGCCGTCCCGGCCACCACTCTCATCGGGACAATATTCTGAACCCGGACCGATATTGCCAATAAGTTCGCAGACCTCGTCCTTCTTCGCCGGGTTGGTCCGGAGTTCGTCGTCAGACACCTTGACCCCGATGTTGCGTGCGAGCTGCGCGAGGTGCGCATCGTTGCAATAAGGCGTCGAGATCCAGTTGCCACCCGACATCTGGAAGCCGTCCTTGCAGGTAATCGCCGCCTGCGCCACGGGTGCCGAGAAACTCGCGATGATGAAAAGGCCTGCTGCCGAAGTCGCACAAAGCGTGTTCGTGATGTTGGTCATGTAAACCTCCACGAGGCTGTTGACCCCCACCGCGAGACGTAGGAACTCGGCGCACCATTAGCAATTGGCTTGGGATGGGGTGCCAGCACAGGCTTGATGTCGGCCCGCGCCTCTGGGGGCCGAGATCAGCCTTGCCCCTGGAATGGAAACACACTTTTGGGTTAATCAGCCTTTGTTATCCAATCCCTCGATAGCCCAGGATCGAAGCACCTGTTGTTTCAGCCGATACGGCTTAGGCGGCATTTGAACTCCGTCCCGCCCCGCGCCATATTCGGCCCATGGCAAAAACTCCGAAATCCCCCGGCGCGACGAAAGCGCCCCGCCCCTCGCGCGGCCGCTCCGGCAAGCCCGCGGCGCCACCTGTGGAGACACAGGCCGGAACGCCCGGCTTCGGCGAGGCGCCGCAAGGCGCATTCACCGCATCCGGACCGCTGGGCGAGTATGCGCCTGCCTACTTCGCTGACCAGGCCCGGCTAGAGGCCGAGACGACCAAGAAGCAGCTCCCGGCCCTCCGTCAACAGGGCCCGCTGCCACCGCGCGCCGCCGCCGGCGAAAGCCTGGGCGACAGTCTCAATGCGATCCTGACGCGCCCCCACGAGCGCTCCGAGAAGGCCAACGAGATCCTGGCCCGCCAGCCGATGATCGCCTCGCATCCGCTGGTCTCGGGCGCGATGCCGATGTTCATGCCGCACCGGCCCGAGCGCCCGGAGAAAAGCGAGGGCGGCCGCCGCTTCGAGGTGGTCTCCGAATTCGAACCGAAAGGCGATCAGCCGACCGCCATCGCCGACCTCGTGAGCGGCGTAAACGAGAACGAGCACACCCAGGTGCTGCTCGGCGTTACCGGCTCCGGCAAAACGTTCACGATGGCGCAGGTAATCGCCGCAACCCAGCGGCCCGCTCTGATCCTGGCACCCAACAAGACCCTCGCTGCCCAGCTCTACGGCGAGATGAAGAGCTTCTTTCCGGAAAACGCCGTCGAGTACTTCGTCTCCTACTACGACTATTACCAGCCGGAGGCCTACGTCCCGCGCACCGACACCTACATCGAGAAAGAAGCCGACATCAACGAGCAGATCGACCGGATGCGCCATGCGGCGACCCGCGCCCTGCTCGAACGCGACGACGTCATCATCGTCGCCTCCGTCTCGTGCATTTACGGTATCGGCTCGGTCGAAACCTACACCGCCATGACCTTCGCCGTGAAAGTTGGCGAGCGGCTTTCGCGCGACCAGCTTCTCGCCGACCTCGTGGCGCTACACTATCGCCGCAACGACGCCGCCTTCGTGCGCGGAAACTTCCGCGTGCGCGGCGACACGATCGAGGTCTTCCCCGCCCACTACGAAGACCGCTCCTGGCGCATCTCGCTGTTCGGCGACGAGGTGGAAAGCATCACCGAGTTCGACCCGCTGACCGGCCAGAAGACCGATGATCTCGCGCTGGTGAAGATCTACGCCAACTCGCACTACGTGACGCCGAAGCCGACGCTGCAGCAGGCCATCAAGTCCATCAAGAGCGAGCTGAAGCAGCGCCTCAACGAGTTGTACGACACCGGCAAGCTGCTCGAGGCCCAGCGCCTGGAGCAGCGAACGGTGTTCGACATGGAGATGATGGAGGCGACAGGCTCCTGCGCCGGCATCGAGAACTATTCGCGCTACCTGACCGGCCGCAACCCCGGCGACCCGCCTCCGACGCTGTTCGAATACCTGCCCGACAACGCCCTGGTGTTCGTCGACGAAAGCCACGTCACCGTGCCTCAAATCGGCGGCATGTTCCGAGGCGACTACCGGCGCAAGGCGACGCTCGCGGAATACGGCTTCCGCCTACCCTCCTGCATGGACAATCGCCCGCTCCGCTTCGAGGAGTGGAATGCGATGCGCCCGCAAACGGTCGCGGTTTCGGCGACTCCCGGCGAATGGGAATTGAACGAAACCGGCGGCAGCTTCGCCGAGCAGGTAATCCGACCGACCGGCCTCATCGATCCGCCGGTCGAAATCCGCTCCGCCAAGACCCAGGTCGACGACCTGCTCGACGAGGTGCGCAACGTCGCAAAGCGCGGCTACCGCTCGCTCGTCACCACGCTGACCAAGCGCATGGCCGAGGACCTGACCGAGTTCATGCATGAGGCCGGCATCCGCGTGCGCTACATGCACTCCGATATCGAAACGCTGGAGCGCATCGAGATCATCCGCGACCTGCGCCTCGGCGCCTTCGATGTTCTGATCGGCATCAACCTGCTGAGGGAGGGCCTCGACATTCCGGAATGCGCGCTCGTCGCCATTCTCGACGCCGACAAGGAAGGTTTTTTGCGCAGCGAGACGTCGCTCGTACAGACCATCGGCCGCGCGGCCCGCAACGTCGACGGCCGCGTTATTCTCTACGCCGATCAGATCACGGGTTCGATGGAACGCGCCATGGCCGAAACCACCCGGCGCCGCGAGAAGCAGACGGCCTACAACGTCGCCAACGGCATCACACCGGAAAGCGTGAAGAAGAACATCGCCGACGTGCTGTCCTCGGTTTACGAGCAGGACCACGTCACCGTCGATGCTGGCCTCGCCGACAGCCCAACCGTGGGCCACAACCTCGCGGCCGTCATCGAGGACATGGAACGGCGCATGAAGGAAGCCGCAGCCGACCTCGAATTCGAAACCGCCGCGCGACTGCGCGACGAGGTCAAGCGCCTGCGCGAGACGGAGCTTGCGATTTCCGACGACCCGCTCGCGCGCCAATCCAACGTCGAGGACAAAGCCGGGCGTTTCGAGGGGGACCGCAAGTTCGCGGGCAACGCCAACGTGCTTGCAGAGAACAAGTCCTCGCGCAAAGGCAATGCGGAAGCAGGATCGCGCATCGCCACGGACTACGAGCCCGTGCAGCCGACTTATGCGCAATCCACCTCTCGAATTAAGAAACCGTCGCTGGACGACATGGGTCCCGGAACCGATCGCCCGCTCCCGCGCCGCCCCGATGTCGATCCCAGAACGAAAGCCGGAGCCTTCGGAGAAGGCGTGCGCGGTCCCCACAAGCCGACGCTCGACGAAATGGGGCCGCACGCATCGCTCGCCGTGAAGAAGGCGGCCGGACCTTTGCCAAAGAAACCCGACCTGCTGGCGCCGAAACCGACACGCACGGTCGAAGTCGAGAACGACGCCGAGAAGAAAGCCCGCCGGGGCCGCCCCAAGAAAACCGGCCGGCCGGGATCATAAAAACAATGAACAAAGAATCATACTGGGTATCAACATTTGGCAACAAACGAATTCCGATAGAAATAACACGCAGCGATGCGCAAGAATTTTTTGGCGCAAAACACCTAATATCATCATTCATACAAATAAACGAGATATACGAAACGGCCATTGAAGACTATGTAGAATTTGAGCAGTCAGTAGCCTCGGCCGCAATCGAACACTCCGCTCGACAAATAACCCGAGATGAGGATTACGATAAACTACGCCGACTACTAAACAGAAGACTGATGCACGTACTCACGTCTGCACGGAGCTACATATACAGCGCTAGCAAGCTCGCATCGGAATTTTCAAACGAGTCGGAACAAAAAGTCCGAAACACCTTCGATGAAAGCCGAAAAGCCGCATATGATAATCTGTTCGGATACCGTCTCATGGAAGCGATACGCAACAGCGCGCAGCATCATGGATTTCCAATACACGGGTTTACAATCGGCAACTCCTGGGACATCAACAACGGTAGAAAAACAAAAAATCGCTACCTAGTAGTCCCAACAATAAACGTGAACCAACTAAGTGCCGACGAAAAATTTAAGAAAGAAATCTTAAGAGAGTTGAAAGATCGCGGAGCGAACCTCGACGTCAGGCCCCACTTAAGGGAATACGTCTACGGCATCTCGAGCATAAATTTCGATCTTCACTCAGCCGCGGAGGCTGCGCTTTCCAACGCGGAAAAGACAATAAACAAACTCATAGCCGCATACGGCGCAAAAAATCCATCCAGCGAAATAAATTACTTTATAATTGAGAAACACAGCAAAAACAACGAGCGCGCAAAAGTCAGCGAGTTTTCTCTGAGAGCCATCGACACACTCCACAAACTCGCATTGAACAAGCACAAGCTTCCGCGCCTGGACCTGACGTATGTAAGCACAGACTGGAGCCTTGACCAGGACCAAGAAAAACCGACCGGCCAGGATCACAATCGTCCATGAAAATCTTCGGGCAAATCTGTTGGCTGGCATCGTTCGGGGCGTCGCCGATATCGCCCGGCGGCTGCGCAACTGATCGGCACAGCCATACCTTTCAGAAAAGAAACACTCGAATGTTCAGAACCTATGATCAACCGCGCGGCGATGGAGCGGCTCGCCACGGGCCTTGCCTACATCTGCAGCACAGACCATCCGACGACCGTCGCGCTGCGCAAAGCTTCCGAAAGCAGCATGATCACGCTCTATTCCTACCCTGAGCTGTTTGGCGTTGCCGACAACAACGGCTACGGCCTGAAGGTGTTTGCTTTCCTCAAGCTCACCGGCGTGCCGTTCGTGCACGAACACCTCTTCGATGCGTCGCAAGCGCCGCGCGGCCAGCTTCCTTACATCGTCGATGACGGAGAGACGATCGGCGACAGCGACGCCATCATCGCTCATCTCGTCCGCAAATACCGCCTGACCATCGATGACGGACTGGGCAGCGCCCAGCGTGACACCGACCTGATGGTCGCGCGCGTGCTCGACGACCTCTACTGGGTGATGTCGTATTCGCGCTGGAAGGATGAGCGCTACTTTCCGGCCTTCAGCGCAGCCTTGAGACGCGAACACCCCGCTCTCACCGAGGAGGGAATCCGCAAAGCGCAGGAGTTCAATTTCCAGCGCTATCATTTCCAGGGGATCGGCCGCTATGCCCCCGAAGACGCCTACGCACGCGGCCTCGCCGACTTGCGCGTTCTGGCAAATCTGATCCCGCCGAGCGGCTACGTCCATGGACCCGAGCCGACCAGCATCGATGCCGCCATTTATGGCTTCATCGCGAACATCTTTTTCTACGAAATCGAGACGCCGATCAAAGCGTTCGTCTCATCAAATCCCGGCCTCGTCCGGCACTGCAAGGCGATCCACGCCGCGATCGGATCCGCGTGATTGTTTTGAATTTTCGGGGAGGATCGCAATTTGTTGGCGTCGTATAAGGAGACTCGCCAAACAAAACCGGACGCTGACCGAATGACAATTCTCGCGGCCTGGGCACCATTCAAACGGCCTGATTTTTCATGATTCGCATCGTCCTTGCAGTGCTGCTTCTGGCAATCCTGATGGCTCTCTACGCCACGAACCTCGGGGTTCTGGTGTGGCGCAGTGCCGTCAAAGACCTTGGCGAAGGAGGGCCGTCGTTCGATTGTTATTTTTTCGGCGCGATGGGCCCGGTCCGCGTCGGATATTTCTACAGTTCCAATTCCGACGTCGATCGCCCGCAAGGTGCGCAACGCTCCCACTGTCCCAGCGCGTGCTTCCTCGCGAAGCACACAGTCCGTGTCGGCACGCGAGAAATTCAAGCGTGGCAATGCACATCCGACGGCTTGCCCGCGCCTCCAGCGTGATCCGGACGGCCGGGAAAACCCACCGCAAGCCGTTCGATTTGGGCACACTGCCGGCTACCGCACGCTGGATGAAACCGATAAAATGCGGCGAGACGGGGCGGAGCACCTAGCCGAGGAGGCTCCTATGCCAACCTATGTCGTGCTCGCTTCCTTCACCGAAAAAGGCGCTCATGACGTCAAAGACACCGTCAGCCGAGCGGACAAGTTCAAGGAGATGGCCAAGAAGGCCGGCGTCACCGTGAAAGAGATGTACTGGACGCTTGGACCGACAGACGTCGTGACCGTCTGCGACGCGCCAGACGACGAAACAGCCACGTCACTGTCCATGAGCGTCGCCGCACGCGGCTTCGTCCGCACGCAAACCCTGCGCGCCTTCACGCCGTCTGAAATTCAAAAGATTCTCGATCGCCTCGTATAGAGCGCGCACGCGAAAGCGCCGGCCTCACAGGCCCTGCCGCCCCACGAGCCAGACGAAGAACAGCAGAACCAGAAGCCCGACGGCAAGCCACATCGATACGAGCAAAAACAGAAGCGGGGCCATCGGCTCGACGCTGCGAAGCACGAGCACGAACGTCGCCGCAAACAGCGACAGCGCCGCGATCTGTCCGATCGCAAGCAACCAACGCGCCGCGTTCGACCGCGCGAGCCGCAATCCGATCCACGCCGACAGCACCGGCAGCAAAGCCATCCCGCAAATCGCGGAGAGCTCTTTGGCGGAAATTTCGGACAGCATCGCGTGGTTGTTCACGCGCATCGTGTAATAGGCGGCCGCGCCCACCAACCCGACGTGCAGGGCCGCGGCTATCGTCGTGATCCGACTGGGATGCATGAGAGCGCTCCCCCCGAGGCGCTATCGCGAGCCTAGCATCTTTTCGGATGGTCGGAACACGGATTGGAGCGGGCTAACCGCTCGCTCCAATGCCGGCATCAATTGCAGGCAGGGCGCGACGCCTTGCAGTAGGTCGTGAGGGTGTCGTCCCGGCAGGTCAGGGCGATCTGTCCCGACGGCTTCAAGCCTTTGGCCTCGATGGCGTTCTTGAGTGCGGCATTGGCCATGAACTTGGCGAGGTCGCGCGTGACCATATCGGCCGAGCCGACCACGGTGCGGCAGCCTGCTTCGGCGCCTTGGGCGCACAGAACCGCAGCAGCCACCGAAAGAATTGCAAGACGAAGCATGGGCGGAACCCTCCGTAAGTTCACCGAAGGCTATTCTTTACGCCGAAAAGCATTTTCACACAGGCGCCGATCCAAAGGATTCCGTCCCACCCAGTGGAATAGAACCTGACCGTGTCTCAGCTGACACGTAAATCGCAACGAGGCCGCACCGTCCGCCGCCGCACCTCCTTGACGCAACTCGACCCGTCGCAGACGCTAAGCGACCAATCAGGATGGGGAATCACCATGGGCAAAATCGGACGCATCTTCATCGCGGGTCTGCTGGCCGCCCTGCCACTTCTGCTCACGATCTTCGTAACGGCATGGCTGCTGTCGTTTCTCAACCAGTACCTGGGACCGACCAGCGCCTTCGGCAGGTTCCTCTCCTCCCTCGGCTTCGGCGTTGAGACATCCGAGATCGTGCCTTACTTGATCGGCCTGGCGCTGATCATCGGCGCAATCTACGCCCTGGGACTTCTGGTCCATTCGCGGCTCGGCGCTTTGGTCGCCGGCATTTTCGACAGCCTCATCCGCCGTGTCCCCCTGATCTCGAACGTCTATGATATCTCGAGCCGCTTCGTCTCGATCGTCGACACCAAGAACGGCGATAGCCTGAAGAGCATGAGCCCGGCGTGGTGCTATTTCGGCGGCAAGCCCGGAGCCGCCGTCCTCGCCCTTCTTCCCTCAAAGACGCCGATCGTACTGGGCGGCGAAGAGTACCTCAGCGTGCTCGTCCCTTCCGCGCCGGTCCCGTTCGGCGGCGCGCTGATCTACGTTCCCGCGAAATGGGTCGAGCCGGCGGAAGGCGGCATCGACGAGCTCATGAGCGTCTACGTGTCGATGGGCATCACCCCACCGAAGACCGGCTGAAGCGAAGTGGCTGCCACCGGCCACACGCAAAACTAGCGCCTAGGCCGTATAAGCCAGCCGCAGCCCGCCCCAGTGGCGGCCCTGAACCATAATCGGGGCCGACACGTCCACCATCGGCACGAACGTCCCGCCCATGTCGCGCATGTAGGTTTGCACCAGGAACGGCTTCTGGTTCTTGCCGGCGCCGAGCCCGACGCGATCGTTGAAGATGCGCCGGTTCCGGCAGTTGGCGGCGTTCCAGATCGGATCCGCGCCTTGCGGCTTCGAGAACTTGCTGTTGTGCGTCGGCAGGTAGCCATTGACGTCGACCGGCGCGCAGAACACCACCTTGCCGTCGAACTGCAGCGCCTCGTCGATGATCGGCGTGACGATGCGGTCGAACGCATCGATGTAGGCCGTTTTGAACTGTTGCGGATTGGAATTTGCGATCGGCTGGTAGTTCCGATCGAACAAGGCCTCGATCGACAAGACCCCACGATCGAGCGCAGCCTGCAGGGCTTCCGATACCACCTCCGCGCGGCGCACCACCTCGAACACGAACGGCGAGTCCTTGGTTTTCACGCCGGATTCCACGCTCGTCGTGATCAGCGCTTCGCCCGCGAGCTGCAATTCGCCGACGCGGGTGCCGACGCGCCCGATATTGGCGGCGGAAAGCTTGAAGCCCTCCATGACATGCTCGACGCCCGTAAGCAGCGAACGGCTGCGCGCGTCGATCGCCGATGCCGCCGCCTGGATATCGGACGATTGCGCGACGAGATTGCCCACCGTCCCTTCGATAGAGTCGAACGTACCGGAAATCACCGACGCACTCTCGTCGACCGCGCGCGCCAGCTCCGCACTGTGTCGCCCTTTTTCGATCAGGAGATTGGCCTTCGAAGTCAGATCTCCGACCGTCGCCGCGATTTCGCTCGTCGCCTGCGCCGTCTGTCCGGCAAGGGCTTTTACTTCTGCCGCGACAACGCCGAACCCGCGCCCGGCCGCCCCTGCGCGAGCCGCTTCGATCGTGGCATTGAGCGCAAGGAGGTTCGTCTGCCGCGTGATGATTCGTCGTCGTCTTCAAATCTTTTCATGCTTATGCTGGAGACGAAAAAATTCCACAAACAAATAGAATTGTTCCTCGTGATTCAGAAACGGATTTGTTTGCCTGTGTCTCTTCTCTACCATGATGCTCAATATTTTCCTGTTCGTTGTTGTCGTTCTGTTGGTGGCCTCTGTTCAAGCCAACACAGAATCATTCAGTCAACGTAGACGCCGCACGAAAGAATTGGAAGAGAAAATCTCCAAGTTGGACGATGGAACTAAGCAACGCATTTTTGCCATGAAGGCTTCTGGAATGCCTCATGATGCCATCGCGGATAAGATCACTTACCAAGCTGGTGGAAAGACGACCGCCAAGCGTATTGTTGATGCGATGTTGGATGAATCAACTCGCAAGACCAAGAAAACTACAACGCCTCCTCCTAAGCAAACAGCCACCAAGACTAACACCAAGACTAACGCCAACCAGAAGAAGACTGGTCGCAAGTAGAAGTATTGGCGCTGACAGCTTTCGCTACAGTTGGCTCACGAGCATTTCGTTTTGTTTACACTCTTTTCTTACCACGGTTTTGACACACAACTCCGAAGGCTCGAATAAACGTGGATTGTACATAGTGTGCCAAATTGGTTTTTGTAATGGTCAATTCAAACTGTGAATCTGTATTGACTTCGTTCGATGACCTACCATTCGCCCACACGGGGTTCAACTTATATTACTTATGACTGTTACTTTCATAGATTAGAATAAAATCACTCAGCATCATGGGGCGCATATAGTTCTTGGCGATCGATCGCCCATGAGCGACCAGTATTCTTCGATCATTGACTATGTTTGTTCCCAAAGACAGAAGCTCTTTCAGGGAGAGATTGGCAGACGCCACGTCAGTTGTTGTTTTATACAAACGAAAAGACAAGAATGGCATACTTTCAACATAGGGTGAAAAATAAACAAGAAAAAGCTACACTCATTCCGACGATTCGCTGCTGTGCACCAAAATTAATCTTGTTGCTCGTCTCCCCCAACCCACTCGGCAGCACCATCCGCTGACGATCCTCCTCCATTGTCATCACCAGCTGCAGCTGCCACATCGCCATTG
>OFDC01001519.1_pt1 | contig 12127 bp, 13 predicted proteins | sample 1520941 | NCBI WGS metagenome assembly OFDC01 (sample SAMEA94258168, study PRJEB24077) | hot springs metagenome | biome: Aquatic biome; feature: Water | place: India | collected 2012-12-06 | depth 5 m | reverse complement strand
CCCACCGTCGATAGGGCAGAGCCCCCATCCCCAACCCCTTCCCCGAGGGGAAGGGGCTTTAGTGATCAGGCGTGTTCGACGCCTTATCCTCGCCACCAAAAATCGCCACTTCGCGCAACCCATTGCTGGTGGCGCGGCCGCGATACATGCCGGTGGTGTTGAAGCTGAAGATCGCGTCCCCTTCGGGGGTGACCAAGATCACGCCGCCATCGCCACCAAGCTCCTTAACGTCGGCCATCACGTCGTCGGCGATCTTTTGCGGAGCGGCGGCCAAGACTACAGCGGGAATTTCACCGCCGTCCATCTCCAATGCGCGAAATTCCTGGAAGGCCCGCAGCCGCGCGCAAATCTCGTGCGCCACGCCGACGCGGATGAAGTACTCCCCCCACCCCGTCGCCGACACCGCACAGGCGCGGTTATCCGCAAAGGTCCCGGCACCGATCACCGGCGCATCGCCCACGCGGCCCCAGCGCTTGCCGGTCATCCCGCCGGTCGAGGTGCCAGCCGCCATGTTTCCGCTCTGGTCGAGCGCCACCGCGCCCACCGTGCCAAACTTGTGATCCACATCCAGCGCCGAGAGCTTCTCCGCCTTCAGCCGCTCAAGCGCCTCGCGCCGGGCAGGTGTGGCGAAATATTCGGGCGGGGTGACGGCGAAACCCTTGGAGAGCGCGAAGTCCTCGGCCCCCTTCCCGATCAGGAACACATGCTCGCTGTCGGTCCGGACCTTGTCAGCCAGCAGGATCGGGTTCTTCACCGTCTTTACCCCGGCCACAGCCCCGGCGCTGCGGTCGCGCCCGTCCATGATCGAGGCGTCGAGCTCGTTCGTCCCGTCCCACGTGAACACCGCGCCCTTGCCGGCGTTGAACAGCGGCGAATCCTCCATCGGGATGATCGCGGCCTTGACCGCATCCATCGCGCTGCCGCCTTCGGCCAGCACCTTCGCGCCCGCATCGAGCGCCTTTTGCAAGGCCGCTTCGTATTCGGCGCGGCGTTCCGGCGTCATCTGCGCAGGGTCCAGCGTGCCTGCCCCGCCATGGATCGCCAGCGACCAGCGCGGGGGCGCGGTGGAGGCGGCGTCTTGGGCCAAGGCAGCGGTGGGCATAAGGGCGAGCGCGATCAGCGTGAGGAGGTTCTTCATGGCGGCGAGATGTAACGCGCTCCTGCGGCTTGCGCCAGCTTAACAACGCGCGCTCGTCTCGCTAGAGCGCGGCCCATGATCTATCGCCCCGCCACACTCGCCGATGCCCCCGCCCTTGCCCAGCTGGGAGCGACCACCTTCGTCGCCGCCTTCGGGCACCTCTACCGCGAAGAAGACCTCGCCGCGTTTCTGGCGCAGGTGCACAATCCTGACGCAGTGGCTGAGGAAATCGCGGGCGACGAGTGCACCCATTGCCTCGTCGAGCACGAAGGCGCGCTGATCGCCTTTTGCAAGCTGCGCTACCCCAGCCACTATGTCAGCTACTCCGATGCGGCCAACCCGCTCGAACTCGGCCAGCTGTACGCGCTGCCGGGGCACACCGGGGCGGGGATCGGGGCGAAGCTGATGGACTGGGCAATCGGGCAGGCCCGCGCGGGCGGGCATGATGCGATGCTGCTGTCGGTCTATGCCGAAAATTACGGCGCGCAGCGATTTTACCAGCGCTACGGCTTTGCCAAGATCGCCGACATCACCTTTCAGGTGGGCGATCACTTCGATCCCGAATTCCTCTATGAGCTGAAGCTCTAGGCGCACAGGGGCCGGACGGGCCACGAATTTCACGAAAGCCTGTAACCTTCGACCTTGGCACAGCGAAACCCAGCTGATCCGGTGCATCGGGTCGGCAAGGAGGCAGCTTTATCATGGCTACGACACCCGTTCACGGGCCGAGGGCGAAAGGCGGCTGAATGCTCGCCGACGAGCCCACTCTGGCCCGGCTGATGCGCGCGATGCAGCAGGGCGATAAGGCCGCTGCCAACGTGCTGCTGTCCGAGACCGGGCTATGGCTCGAACGCTATTTCCGCCGCCGCGTGCCGCCGCATCAGATTGATGATCTGGTGCAGGACGTGCTGATCGCGCTGCATTCTAAGCGCGCCACCTGGGACCCGTCCCGCCCGTTCCTGCCCTGGCTGGCGGCGATTGCGCGCTATCGCTGGGTCGATCACCTTCGCCGCAGCTATCGCCAGCAAGCCGACGAGTTGTTCGATGACAGCGCGAGCACCGATAGCGAGGAAGACGTGGTGCTGGCCCGCGTCAGCCTCGACCGCCTCTTCGCGTTTCTCCCTGCCAAGCAGGCCGAAGCGATCGAGCTGGTCAAGATTGGCGGTCTTTCGATCGAGGAAGCCTCCCGCGCCAGCGGCCAGAGCGAAAGCCTGGTCAAAGTCAACATCCACCGCGGCCTGAAAAAGCTCGCCGCGCTTGTCGAGAAAGCCGAATAAGATGTCGCAAAACCCCAGCCGTGCCGCGCTGATCGCCGCGCTTGTCGATGATACGGTCCCGGTCCGCCGTGTGCATCCCGGTGAAGGGGCCGCACTGGTCGCGCTGGCGACGCTGACGGCGGCGCTGGGGATGATCGCGCTGTTCGATTACTGGCGCGGGATCACCTCGGGGCAGGCATCCCCTTTCTTCTGGATCACCAATGGCCTGCTGCTGCTACTGGGTGCCGCAAGCACGGCGGCGCTGGTGGTGGGCGCGCTCCCCCGGGTCGGAGCGCGCCCCAACGCCCCTGCATGGACGCTGGCGATGCTGGGAGTGCTGCCGCTGGCGGCGCTGATCCAGATCGCGAAGGCGCCGGAAATGCACGCCCACACCGGGCTTATTGATCCCTATGGCTGGCACTGCGTCACGGCATCGCTGACAGCCGCAATGGTGGTGGGCGCGGCGTCAGTGCTGTTCCTGCGCCGCGCCGCGCCGGTGGCGATCACGCGGCAGGCGTGGCTGACGGGCCTCGCGGCAGGATCGCTGGGTTCGCTCGCCTTGGGCATGACCTGCCCGCTCGACGGGATTGCGCATCTCGGCATCTGGCACGTGGCCCCCGTCCCGCTCGCGGCACTGGCCGCGCGGTTCATCGTGCCGCCGCTGATCCGCTGGTAGGCGCCTCACGGTCATTGCTCCGTCACGCACAGGCGGTTATAGGCGAGCTTATGTCTTCCATTCGGCCCTGGCGCACAATCGAACGGCGCAAATGTCGCCAGATCATGGTGGGGAATGTCCCCGTGGGCGGCGATGCGCCCATCTCGGTGCAGACCATGACCAACACCCCCACCGAGGATGTGAAGGCGACGATCGACCAGATCCGTCGCTGCGAGGAAGTGGGCGCGGACATCATCCGCGTGTCGTGCCCGACCGAGGAATCGACTCGTAATTTCAAACAGATCACCCGCGCCGCGCGCATCCCGGTAGTGGCTGACATCCACTTCCACTACAAGCGCGCGCTCGAAGCGGCTGACGCGGGCGCGGCGTGCCTGCGCATCAACCCCGGCAATATCGGCTCAGCGGGCCGGGTCGCCGAAGTGGTGCGCGCCGCCAAGGCCAATGGCTGCGCGATCCGCATCGGGGTCAATGCCGGGAGCCTTGAAAAAGACCTGCTCGAAAAATATGGCGAGCCCTGCCCCGAGGCGCTGATTGAAAGCGCACTCGATCACATAAAGCTGTTGCAGGACCACGATTTCCATGAATTCAAGGTCGCGGTAAAGGCCAGCGACGTGTTCCTCGCGGTGGCGGCCTATCACGGCCTTGCCGAGACGGTCGATTGCCCGCTGCACCTCGGCATCACCGAGGCGGGCGGGCTGATCGGCGGCACGGTGAAATCGAGCATCGGCATGGGCAGCCTGCTGTGGGCGGGGATTGGCGATACCATCCGCGTCTCGCTCTCGGCCGAGCCGGAGCAGGAGATCAAGGTCGGCTTTGAAATGCTCAAGGCGCTGGGCCTACGCACCCGCGGCGTGCGTATCGTTTCGTGCCCCTCGTGCTCGCGTCAGGGCTTTGACGTGATCCGCACCGTGGAAGCGCTCGAAGCGCGGCTGGAACACATCAAGACGCCCATGAGCCTCTCGATCCTCGGCTGCGTCGTCAACGGCCCCGGCGAAGCGCGCGAGACCGATATCGGCCTCACCGGCGGCGGCGCGGGCAAGCACATGGTTTACTTGCGCGGCGTGACCGATCACACGATCGAGAGCGAGGACATGCTCGATCACATCGTCCGCCTCGTCGAAGCCAAGGCCGCGGAGATCGAAGCGGGCGAGGCGACTGCCTTCGATCCGCACGCTGCCCCCCAGCAAGCTGTCGCTGCCGAGTGATCCGCACTGTCTTTGCCGCCAGTCTGGCGCTGATGCTGGCCGCCTGTGCAGGCACCCCTGCGCCCAAGGCTGCTGCTGATGCCGCCCACCCCGAATCTCGCGCCTATGCCGTGAAGGCCGATGCGGCGGCCGACGTCGACGCCGCGCTCGCCCGCGCCGCCGCCAACGGAAAGCGCGTGCTGCTGGTGATGGGCGCCAACTGGTGCCACGATAGCCGCGCGCTCGCCGGATGGCTCGAAACCCCGCGCTTCGCCGCGCTGGTGGCCGAGCGTTACGAGCTGGTGTTCGTCAATGTCGGGATGCCGCAGACGGGCGACGGGCATAATCTCGACATCGCCCGCCGCTTCGGCCTCACCGAATTCCCCGGCACCCCGGCGCTGCTGGTGCTGACGCCTGAGGGCAAAGCGGTGAACCTCGACACGGCAGCAAGCTGGCGCAACGCCGCCACCCGCAGTGAGGACGCGATTTACGCCGAACTCACCGCGCTGGCCGAGGCTGCGCCGCCCGCCGCACTCTGACGCAATGTTCGCCGCCCTGCTCCTCGCGCTCGCGCTGGCGATGGATGCCTTTGCCGTCGCGCTCACACAAGGCGCGCGGTTCCGGCCAGGGTGGGGCGGCGGGGCCGCGATTGCGCTGACCTTCGGGGTGTTTCAGGGGGTCATGCCGCTCATCGGTTGGGGGATCGGGGCTGTCGCCTTTGCCTATGTCGCGGCGGTCGATCATTGGATCGCGTTCGGATTGCTCACTTTCCTCGGTCTGCGGATGCTGGGAGGGCATGTAGGCGAGGAGGAAGCCGCCCATGCCCTCACCGGCAAGGCGCTGATGATCGCAGGCGTCGCCACCAGCGTCGATGCGCTCGCCGCCGGGATCACGCTTCCGACATTGACCATAGCCCCGCCGCTTGCCGCGGGTTTGATCGGGATCGTTACCCTCGCCCTCAGCGCCGCAGGGGTGATGCTGGGGCGGATCGCCGGGGATCGTTGGGGCGCGTGGGCAGAACGCGCAGGCGGCATGATCCTGATCGGGCTGGGGGCCAAGATCCTCGCGGAACACACAGGCTGGCTGCCGGGTTAAGGCGGCGATGCTCCACGTTGTCCACCACGCCGACTACATGGCCCCGCGCCCCGAGCGCGGCTCGTTCCGGTTCGACAAGTATTACCTCGTGATGGAGGAATTGCGGGCCAGCGGTGCCCCCATCACCGAACACGCGCCCGAGCCCATGCCGAGGGAATGGCTCGAAGCGGTGCATTGCCCCGATTACGTCGATCAGGTTTTCCGCGCCGCAGTGCCGCGCGAGAAAGAGCGGCGGATCGGCTTTCCCGTCACCCCGGCGATCACCTCCAGAGTGCGCCACACCAATGGCGGCACCTGGCTTGCCGCGCAGCTGGCCCGCACCCACGGCTATGCCGCCAACTCCGCTGCCGGGAGCCACCACGCGCTGCATGACACCGGGGCAGGCTATTGCGTGTTCAACGACCTCGCGGTCACCGCCAACCGCCTGATTGCGGAAGGCCACGCCGCACGGGTGCTGATCGTCGATCTCGACGTCCATCAGGGCGATGGCACCGCCAGCCTCACCGCCGGACGCACCGACATCTTCACCCTCTCGCTCCACGCCGAGAAGAATTTTCCGGTGAGGAAGGCCCGCTCCAGCCGCGATGTCGGCCTGCCCGATGGGATGGACGATGATGGCTACATGGAAGCCCTCACCCGCCACCTGCCAGAAGTGATGGCGGACTTCGCGCCCGATTTCGTGCTCTATCAGGCCGGCGTTGATCCGCATGTCGATGACAAGCTCGGGCGGCTGGCGCTGACCGATGCAGGATTGGACGCGCGTGACCGGTTCGTTGTCATGTCGTGCTGCAGTCGTGGCCTTCCCGTCGCCAGCGCATTGGGCGGCGGTTACGGCGATGATGCGCGCGTCGTCGCCGCCCGCCATGCGCGGTCCATGCTGACGATGGCGGCAGAAAATGCACGCGCCGCACCGCCCGCTTGATGCTATGCCACCCGGCAAGCACTCGGGGGGATAGAATGACCGACTTCACCACAGACTACCTGATCGTCGGCGCGGGCGCAGTCGGCCTCGCCTTTGCCGACACGCTGCTCGATGAAGACCCCGATTGCCACATCACCTTCGTCGACAAGCACGCGCGCCCCGGCGGGCATTGGAACGACGCCTATTCCTTCGTCGCGCTGCATCAGCCCTCGGCGTTCTACGGGGTCAATTCCATGGCTTTTCCGAGCGAGCAGATCGACGATCGCGGCCCCAACAAGGGGCTCTATGCGCTCGCCAGCGGGGCTGAGGTCACCGCCTATTTCGAGCGGGTGATGAACCACCGCCTGCTGCCGAGCGGCCGGGTGGCCTATCATCGGCTCAGCGCCTTTACGGGTCGGGAAGACGGCGGCACAGCGCGGATCAGGGGCGTGCTTTCAGGCGAGGAGCACACCGTCACCGTTCGCCGCAAGCTGGTGGATGCGACCTTCTACCAGACCTCGGTGCCCTCCACCCACAAGCGCGCCTTTGCGGTGGACGAGGGTGTGGCGATCACCATCCCCGGCGGCTTGCCTGACTTGTGGAAAGACCCTGCGCGCATCCCCAGCAACTTCGTCATCCTCGGCGGAGGCAAGACCGCGATGGACACCGGCGTATGGCTGATCGAGACCGGGGTCGCGCCGGATCGTATCCACTGGGTGCGCCCACGCGATAGCTGGCTCAACAACCGCAAATATGTCCAACCGGGCGAGGAATTCCTCGCCGCAACGGTCGAAAGCCAGATCGCGCACCTCAAGGCCTTCACCGAGGCCGAGGATGGCCACGGGGTGTTCGAAGCGCTCGAACGCGGCGGGTATATGCTGCGGATCGACCCCGATGTGCGGCCCGAAATGTATCACTACGCGGTGATTTCCGAAGGCGAGATCGCGCTGCTCAGGCAGATCACCCAAGTCATCCGCACAGGCCGCGTGACGCAGATCACACGCGGCGCGCTGCACTTCGGCGAGGCAACACACGCCGTGCCCGAGGACGCCCTGTTCATCGATTGCACCGCCCGCGCGGTGCCCTTCACCGCCGAAGCCAACAGCGGGCCACAATTCCGGCGCGACACCATCGTACTCCAACCTGTCCACGTGCCGCTGGTGACCTTCAGCGCGGCGCTCACCGCGTTCCTCGAAGCGCATTACCCGGACGATGCGACCAAGAACCAGCTCGCCCGCACCGGCGGCTTGACCGATACGCCCGAGACCTTCCCCTATGCCTTCATGATGAACCTGATGAACCGCGGCACATGGTCACAAACGCCAGAGATTTCGGCATGGCTGGCGAAGTCGCGGCTTGACCCGACCGGGCCGACGGTCGCCCGAATGATCGCCGCAGGCGACCCGCGACTGGCGGCGCTTAGCGGGTTCCGGGATGCGGTGAAAGAGGCCATGCCGGCGGTGATCCGCCTCGGCATGGCGGCCAAGGCACTGCACGAAGCGGGCCACCATCCCACGACCTGACGGGGAACTGCGACGAATTGAGCGCCTAGGGCATTTGCGGTATTGGGAACGCACGTCTGGCACGGTATGTTACAAGACAATGAAGCGGCGCGACCTTCTCAAAGGCACTCTGGCAGCAGGGGCGGCACTGGCCTTGCCTTCGCGCCTGTTTGCCTCCGTCGCCCCTGGCACCCCGCGTGATCGCATCCTGTTCGGCATTGCGCAGCGCGAGTTGGCCCGCGCAGGCGACGCGATCTGGAAGCGCGACATTGTCGGCATTGCCGATTTCGGCCTCCATTCGGCGAAACCCCGGTTCCACTTCGTCAATCTCGAACGCGGCGAAGTGCAATCCTACCATGTCAGCCACGGCACCGGCTCCGACTATCAGCATGACGGCTGGCTCAAGCAGTTCTCGAACACCGAAGGCTCCAACGCCACCAGCCGCGGGGCTTATGTGACGTGGGAATGGTACAAGGGCCGCTATGGCACCTCGGTGCGACTGGGAGGGCTGGACGAGACCAACAACGCCGCGCTGCGCCGCTATATCGTGATGCACCGCGCCGCTTATGCCGAATCCTCTCATCTCGAACGCTGGGGCCGCTTGGGGCGCTCCAACGGGTGCTTTGCCATGGGCGAAGAACAGTTCCGGATCGCGCTGATGAACCTGTCGGGTGGGCGGCTGCTGTTTGCCGATTCGCTCGGGCTAGAGGAGGATGGCAGCATCCAGCCGCTTCCCGAACTAGCGATGTTCGAGCGCGCGCCGCTCGATCTCGGTGCTCGCCCTTCGCTCAGCGCATACTGAGGCGTGGCCTACCGGCCCAGTCATGCCGGGTTTGACCTCAATGCAGGATCGGCACTTGCTGGCGTAGTGCCCGCGAGCCTGCAGGCAGCCGCGATTGGATCAATCCTGAGCCTGATTGGGTTATTGGCGACCTGGCTAATCTCGGAGGGTCTGTCCGTCGACGTGCTCTCGTTCTGGGAGATCCCCGGCATCGTTTTTGCGGGATTGGTGATGATCATCTTCGCGGGATTGATAATGATGGCAATCGGCACGGTCGTCAGCGCACTGTTTGTCGCTCTTATCGGCGTGCCGGTGGCGTTGGCGATGGGCCGAAGGCTCGGCTCACCGCTGGGGATGACGGTTGCGGCCGCAGCGGCGCTGGTGACGGGCGGCTTTCTCGGCAGTTCCTTCTGGAGCGCGCCGCTATTCGAGGATGACGGCCCGTTCTTCGCAGCAATGATCCTCGCGTATGCCCTGCCAGCCGGTCTCTTCTACCGCCGGGAGGTGCTCGCCGCGCGGCAGATCAGCCCCTTTGCCGAGCCTCCCGCTTAACTATCCTGCATGTCGTCCTCGATAACGATCACCTCGTCGTCGATCGCGTTGCTGCGGTTCCTCACCCGCGGCTTGTCGAGGCTGGCGAGCACCGGGGCGTCGCGGCCATAGATGTCGGCAAAGGTCGCCATCTGGCCGTTGATGTCCGACGCCATGGTGAAATAGGTGATGTAGGCGGGCCATTGCTTTTCCAGCATCACCTTGGTGTATTTGCCCGATTGTGAGATCGCGACCGCTTCCTCCTTGGTCGCGCCCTTGCCTACGATCGCCATGGTCATCGCCAGTTCCAGCGCCCGCTCGGTGCGCACGCAGCCATGGCTCAGCGCGCGGTTGTCGTTGGCAAACAGGTGGCGCGAAGGCGTGTCGTGGAAGAAGATCGCGTGTTCATTGGGCATTTCGAGCTTCATCATGCCCAGCGAATTGCCCGGCCCCGGCTGCTGCACCACGCTGATATAGCCATTGGCGCCCTTGGTCGCGACATAGCCATTGGCCCGCCCCCAGGCGGGGTTGGCGAGCACCCGCGCGCCAAGCCCTTCGCCCTTCACGATCGACTGCGGCACCGTCCAGGTCGGGTTGAACACCACGCCTTCGACCATTTCGGCCAATTGGGGCGTTGCGGTGCGTCCCGGCTTGCCGACAATGGTGCGATAGGTGCTGATGATCCGGTTCTTGACTGTCAGACGCAGCTGATACTCGGGCACGTTGGTGATGAGATATTGCGTGCCGAGATCGCGCTGGAGCCAGCGCCAGCGGTCCATATTGGCGCGGATGAGCTTGCGCTTGTCCGCGTTGCTGGCGGGCGTCTTGGCGAGCTCGGCGCGCAGCCGGGCGTAATCGGGGTGGGTGGGGTTGAGCTTCGCCAGCGTGCCCGCGATGTCGCCCGTGCTGAGCGCTTCGGTGAGCATATCGCCGGTGCGATAGGTCTCGCGGTCGGGATCGACCACGAACCATTGCTGTCGCGCTTCCATCGGGGTGCGGCCATCGCGCAGGTCCTCGACGAGCCAGACAAAGCTTTGCGAGGCGAGCTGATTCAATTCATCGGACGGGCCGGAAGCGAGCGCAACCTTGAGCGGTTCGAGATCATAATCCTTGGGATCAAGCCCCTCGGCACCGATTCCCTCGATCACCGTGACAAGCTGTGTGGCCTGCGCGACTGTCCAAGGCTGGATCAGGGGCGCGGGGGCCTCCATGCCGTCTTGCACCACCGGTTCGGACACGGTCTGGGGGAAAGCCTGCGAAAACGCGCCACTGGATTGGGGTTGCGGCTGCGGCCGGGGCACGCTGCGCTCCTGCGCCAGCGCCGCACTCGCCACCAGTGACGCGGTGGCCAATCCGCCTGCGAGTCTGCCCGGGAACTTCATATCAAAACTGCCTTTTCGCCCCATGCCGCCAAAGGGGCGGCACTCGATGTTCTACGCATGATCTTACCCGCTGCGCCCGGCCGCTATCAACCACCTTCGCTTTCGCAGCGATTAATGTGAACAGCCGTGTGCCTATCGGCCACACCAACCTTTGTTCGTCGCGGCATGGCATTTGGTGACAGGCGGGGCGTGACCTTGAGCGCACGGCAGCCTATGGCCCGCTGGTCCATGGCGCTGCGTCATCACCCCTTGCTGCCCTTTGCTGCCGCGCTTGCGGGCGTCGGGTTTCTGTCACTGATGGACGCTTTCATGAAAGAGGCAGCGCTGCTGGCGGGGGCCTATACCGCCACGGTGCTGCGCGCCTTCATCGGGGCCGCGCTGATCGCGCCGGTCTGGTTGTCGCGCGGGCCTGCGATGCCGTCGCGCAGCCTGTGGAAGCTGCATATCGAGCGCGGGGTGGTGTCCGCCTTCATGGCGCTGACCTTCTTTTATGCGATCACGGTCCTGCCGCTGGCCGAGGCGATTGCCCTCAGCTTCATCGCGCCCCTGATCGCGCTTTACCTCGCCCGCGTCCTGCTGGGCGAGACGATCAGCGCCGCCGCCATCGGTGCGAGCCTGCTCGGCTTTGCCGGCACGCTGGTGATCGTCGGCGGGCGGATCGGGGCCGGGGCCTTTGATGCCGAGGCGGCGCTGGGCGTGGCATCGCTGTTCGTCTCGGCGGTGCTCTACGCCTATAATTTCATCGTCATCCGGCGGCAGGCGCAAATGGCCGGTGCGCTCGAGATCGCGACCTTCCACTCGGCCTTGAGCGGCATCGTGCTGCTCGCGCTCGCGCCGTTCCTATGGGAGACTCCGCCGGGTGAGGCGCTGGTGCCGCTGGTCGTCGCGGCGGGGCTGACGGTGAGCGGTTCTTTCGCCATCGCCTGGGCCTATGCCCGTGCGCCTGCAAGCGTGCTGGTGCCGACAGAGTATTCCGGCTTTGTCTGGGCAAGCCTGTTCGGCTGGCTGTTCTTCCGCGAAGGCGTGACCCTGCCGACGCTGGCGGGAACGGCGTTGATCGTGGCGGGATGCTGGATCGCCGCCCGGCCAAAGCCGCCTGTAGCCGTCGCCGTAACGTAAGACAAATTGCCAAGGCCGATATGCCCTTGCCCCCCTTGACCTTGCGCCCCTGAAAGCGCAAGCGCGCACCCGAAACCTGCGCCTTTTGGATCGGGGTGCGGGAACAACCTAACAGGATGGAACCCTCCCATGACCGCAATCGGCCAGGATACGCTCGGCACCCGTCAGACGCTCAATGTCGGCGGAAAGGAATACGCCTATTACTCGCTCGCCAAGGCGGCGGAGCAATTGGGCGATGTGTCGCGTCTGCCGATTTCGATGAAGGTGCTGCTGGAAAACCTGCTGCGCTTTGAAGACGGCGGCTTCACCGTTGCGCGCGAGCATATTCAGGCGCTGGTTGATTGGCAGGACAATCCCACCACAGGCGAGGAAATCCAGTACCGCCCGGCGCGCGTGCTGCTGCAGGATTTCACCGGCGTGCCCTGCGTGGTCGACCTTGCCGCAATGCGCGACGCGATCAAGAAGCTGGGCGGCGACACCGCCAAGATCAACCCGCTGGTGCCCGTCAACCTCGTGATCGACCACTCGGTGATGGTCGACGAATTCGGCCACCCCAAGGCGA
>OFDC01001516.1_pt1 | contig 12135 bp, 5 predicted proteins | sample 1520941 | NCBI WGS metagenome assembly OFDC01 (sample SAMEA94258168, study PRJEB24077) | hot springs metagenome | biome: Aquatic biome; feature: Water | place: India | collected 2012-12-06 | depth 5 m | reverse complement strand
CGCTCGCCCTGCGGGACCTCGACGGCGCCCCGACCCTCTCGGCCTCGGCCCACCTGCCGCGCACGGCCCGCGCGCAGTTCGACACCCTCTTTCGCGCGGTGGTGCTCTCCCTCATGGCCCTCGCGGCCCTCGTGGGGGTGCTCGCCTCGTGGCAGATCGAGCGGGTCATCGTGCGCCCGCTGCGCCGCCTCTCGGTCATCGCCCGGCAGCTCGGGCAGGGGGTGGGCGAGCGCGCCTCGGAGTACCCCGTCGAGGAGCTCGACACCCTCGGCCGCGCCTTCAACGCCATGGCCGACGAGGTGCAGCGGCGCACGGAGTCCCTCCGCGTCGCCAACGAGGCGCTCCTCGCCTCCAACGCCACGGCGCAGGCCGCGCTCGCCGCCCGCGGGGCCTTCCTCGCGACCATGAGCCACGAGATCCGCACGCCGATGAACGGGGTGCTGGGCATGGCGCAGCTGCTTGAGGACAGCGGGCTGGAGGGCGAGCGGCTGGAGTGGGTCCGCACCCTGCGTCGCGCGGGCGAGGCGCTGCTCACGGTGCTCAACGACGTGCTCGACCTGTCCAAGATCGAGGCCGGGCGGCTGGAGGTCGAGAGCCTCCCCTTCGACCTCGGCGGGGTGCTGCGCGAGAGCGTGCGGCTGTTCACCCCGCGCGCGCAGCAGGCCGGGATCACCCTGCGCGGCGAGCTCGACGACCTCGCCGTCCAGTCAGTGCGGGGCGACCCCACGCGCGTGCGCCAGGTGCTCGCGAACCTCGTCGGCAACGCCGTGAAGTTCACCCCGCAGGGCGAGGTGGTGCTCAGCGCGCGCCGCGGCGACGACGACCGCGTGCGGATCACCGTGCGCGACACGGGCATCGGGATGACCCCCGAGGTCCTCGCGCGGCTCTTCGAGCCGTTCTCGCAGGCCGACCACTCCTTCGCGCGGCGCTACGGCGGGACCGGGCTCGGGCTCGCCATCTCGTCGCGCCTGGCGAAGCTCCTGGGCGGCAGCCTCACCGCGCGGAGCGAGCCGGGCGTGGGCAGCGAGTTCACCCTCGAGCTCCCGCTGCCCCTCTGCGCCGACTCCGCGCCGCCGCGAGAGACCCGGCCCCCGTCGCCCGTCGCCCGGCCCAGCGCCCGCCCGTCGCAGGCCCGGGGGCGCGTGCTCGCGGCCGAGGACAACGAGGTGAACCGCAAGCTGCTCCAGCGCTTCTTGCAGCGCCTGGGCTTCGAGGCCGTGCTGGTGAACGACGGCGCCGCCGCGGTGGAGGCCGTCGCCCGCGAGGACTTCGACGCCGTGCTGATGGACTGCCAGATGCCCGAGGTCGATGGCTTCGAGGCCACCGCGCGCATCCGGCAGGAGCAGCCCCTGCACGTGCGGGTGCCGATCATCGCGCTCACGGCCAACGCGATGCAGGGTGACCGCGAGCGCTGCCTCGCCGCCGGCATGGACGACTACCTCACGAAGCCCCTGCGGCTGCAGGAGCTCGAGGAGATGCTCGTGCGCTGGATCCCCGGCGCGGCCCGTCGCTCCGTGGGCGCCTGATCCCCTCCGCAACGCCGCGGGGCGACGATTCGCGCCTGCGACCCGGGGACCTCAGGCCCGTGATGGCACCGGGTTGTTTCCATCAACAGAATCTATCGCTGGCATCACATCCGTTTGCCCCACCTGCGGCGCAGTACCCTGCTGGTCGTTGGGATCGCCGCGACCGACCTCGGACGCCGCTCGACTTCGCTTCAACGGAGGATGCACTGACATGACAAGACGCTGGACCCCATGGACCCTCTGCCTCGGCCTGCTCGCGGCGGCCGGGTGTGACTCCACCTCCCCCGCCACCGACGCGGGCGCCGACGCGGCCACGCAGAACGACGTGGTGATCGCCGACACCCCGGCCCCCACCGACACCCCGGTCCCCACCGACACGCCGGTCCCCACCGACGCGCCCATGGCCACCGCGCGCACGACGCCCACCAACGGCGGCGCCGTGGTGCTCAGCGCCGACGGGACCTTCGCGGTGGCGGTGAACCGCACGGCGAACAGCGTGAGCGTGTTCCGGTTGAGCCTCGGGGCCACGCCGCCCACCGCGATGACGCCCACCACCATCGCGATCCCCGACAGCGAGCCCTGGTCGGTGGTGCTCAGCAACGACGAGAACACGGCCTACGTCGCGCTCCGCCGCAGCGGGCAGCTCGCGGTGATCAACAACCTCCGCACCACCCCCACCCTGGGGATGCGCGTGGCGGTGGGGTCCGAGCCCACGGGCGTGGCCATCTCGCCCCTGGGGCAGCGGGTCTACGTGGCGAACTGGTCCGACGGCACGGTCACGGCGCTGAACACCTCCGACCTCATGGTGGCCGCGCGCATCGACCTCAACCCCGCCCTCGCGGCCTCGGGCATGCTCGGCACCGTCGCCGCCCGCCCCGCCCTCGCGCACCCCCGCGCGCTGGTGGTGACCAACAACGGCAACGGCGTCGACACCGACGAGACCCTGTACGTCACCGAGTTCTTCTCGCAGGCCCGCACCGACAGCCTGCCCGTGGCCGACGCGACCTTCGACGTGGGCCGTCAGGGCGTGATCTACCGCGTGAGCCTCGGCGACAACACCGTGGGCGCGCCCATCACCCTCGCCCCCACGGCGAACACGGGCTTCAACGACTCCGCGGGGAACATCACCGGCTGCTTCCCCAACCAGCTCAACGCCATCACCGTGGCCAACGGCCGCGCGTACGTCACGGGCGTGTGCACCTCGCCGCGCGGCCCCACCGGCCCGGTCACGCGCATGGACATGACCGTCGACCCGGCGAACTTCAAGACGCAGATCCACGGCGCCGTGTGGGCCGTCGACACCGCGATGAACCGCGAGGTCGTGGGCGAGGGCGTGCTGCTCACCCGCGCGTTCCAGGCCCGCTACGACGCGAACATGGTGCCCGACAACGCCACCCGTCGCATCCCGCTGCTGCCCAACGACATCGCGTTCGTGCCGGGCTCGCGCGTCGCGTACATCACGGCGTACGGGGCCGACGCCGCGTTCCGCCTCGACCTCACCAACGCCACGGCGCCCGCGGTGGGCTCGGGCACCTCGCTGCACTTCATCGACCTCGCGCCCATGGGCCGCCTGCCCGTGGGCATCGCCGTGCGCGACAACAACCGCGCGCTGGTGATCAACGAGAACAGCCGCAACCTCACCCTCGTGGACCTCGGGCTGCAGGCCGCCGCGTCGGTCACCGCCTCGGCCCCGGCCCCCACGGGCGAGGAGCTCGAGCGCAACACCGGCCGCCGGCTCTTCGTCACGGGCCTCGGGCGGTGGTCGCTGCGCGGCCAGGCCTGGAACTCGTGCGAGTCGTGCCACCCCGACGGGCAGACCGACAACGTGACCTGGTTCTTCGCCCGCGGCCCGCGGCAGACCACCTCCCTCGACGGGAGCTTCGGCCCCACCGGGGCGCAGCGCGTCTTCAACTGGACCGCGATCTTCGACGAGGTCCATGACTTCGAGCTGAACATCCGCGGCAACTCGGGCGGCGTCGGCGCGGTGGTCCACCGCAACAACGACGGCGCCACGCCCCCGGTCGTGGGCAACTCCGACCGGATCATCTTCGACGGCACCGCCGCCGTGGCCCCGCAGGTCGCCACGGCCACCAACCAGGCCGGGCTCAACGGCAGCGTGCGCTCGATGATGCCCGGCACCGCGGGCTCCAACGCCGTGCGCACCACCCTCCGCGACTGGGAGGAGATCGACGCCTGGATGCGCACCGTGCGCGCCCCCAACGCGCCCTCGAACCTCAACCCCGCCGACGTGAACGCCGGCCGCGCGCTCTTCATCGCCAACAACTGCGCGGGCTGCCACGGCACCTCGTCGTGGACCATCTCCCGGCGCTTCTGGACCCCCAGCGAGGCCACCAACGCCGTCATGGGCTCCCTCCGCACCACGCGCTACGTGCTGCCCCAGGGCTTCCCCACGGCGCTCAACCCGCCCGCGAACACCGTGGCCCGCGACGCCACCCTGCGCTTCGCCGACATCGCCACGGCCGGCGCCAACGACCAGATCAACTGCATGCTCCGCAACGTCGGGACCTTCCCCGCCATGCTCACCACCGGCCAGCCCGGCGTCGCCCCCACGGGCGTGCAGGTGCGCGAGGTGCGCGCGGACATGAACACCAACGCCCAGGGCGCCACGGGCTTCAACCCCCCCGCGCTGGTCGGGATGATGGTCGGCGCGCCCTACCTCCACGCGGGCAACGCCCGCACCCTCGAGGAGGCGTTCTCGAACACCTTCGCGGCGCACCACCAGGCCTTCGCGGCGAACTTCCTCGTCGACGGCGCCGGCCGCGCCGAGCAGCTCCGGCAGATCGTGGCCTTCGTGCTCTCCATCGACGACAGCACCACCCCCGTCGACGTGCCGCGCCTCCCCGTCGCGGGCATGGCCGGGATGACCTTCAACCCCGACGTCTGCCCCACCACCTTCCCCTGATCCCAGGGACCTCTCCCCTCCGCATTCCGAAAACTGTGATTTTGTCACCGGGACACGTATGGTCCCGGTGACGATGTGGCAGACGCTGCAGCGGCGCCCGCTGACCACCTACCTGCTCTACCGCACGCTCGCCCTCACCTGGGCGTTCGCGCCCTTTCAGGTCTACTACCTGCAGCGCAAGGGCCTGAGCGTCGCCGACGTCTTCGACCTCAACGTGGTGTTCTGCATCGCCGCGGTGGCCTTCGAGGTCCCCACGGGGGTCTACGCCGACCGCGCGGGGCGGCGCGTGGCCATGAGCTGGGGCGGCTTCGTGATGTCCGCGGCCTGCGCGCTGTTCATCTTCGGCAGCTCGTTCTGGGCCTTCGCGCTGGCCAACGTGCTCTGCGCCCTCTCGATGTCGCTCTCGTCGGGCGCCGACTCCGCGTACCTCTATGACCACCTGGTGCAGCAGCGCCAGTCGAGCACCTACGCCCGCTGGGAGGGCTGGAGCACGGCCGCCAAGGGCATCGGCAACCTCGCCGCGGTGCTCCTCGGCGCGGCGATCTACCAGTGGGTGCACCCCGCCGGGGTCTTCGTCTTCACCGCGCTGCTCACCGCCGCCGCGGGGGTCATCGCCCGCGCCCTCCCCGAGCGCGCCGGCCGCCACGACGGCTACGTCGAGGACCACCTCCGCCGCGCCCTCCGCACCCTGCGCAACGACGTGCGGCTGCTCACCGTGGTGTGCTTCGGCGCGCTGAGCTTCGTGCTCCTGCGCCTCTCGCTCTTCGCCGACCAGCCCCACATCGAGTCGCACCTGCACGGCGCGTGGCTCAGCCACACGGTGCTCTCCATGGGCCTCCTCGCCTCGGCCAAGGAGCTCGGCACCATCGTGGTGGCCTCGGCCACCGGCGCGATCCTCGCACGCGCGCGGCACCGCACCATCGCCGTGGTGCTGGGCCTCGGGCTCATCGCGGGCTACGCGGTCATGGGCGAGAACCGCGCGCTGCCCTGCACCGTGATCATGGTGCTCGTGGCCAGCGTGTTCGGGCTGTTCTCGCCGCTCATGCGCGCGCTGATGAACTCGCTCATCACGTCCACCCGCGACCGCGCCACGCTGCTCTCGGTGGAGGGCATGGCCCGCAGGCTGCTGTTCGCGCTCGTGTCGCCCCTCTTCGGCCGCGCGGTGGAGGCGAGCTCGCTGCACGCGACCTTCACGGGCACCGCGTGGCTCGCCGGGGTCGCCTACGTCTCCCTCGCGGTGCTCGGCCTGCTCGCGTTCAAGCTCGGGAGCACGTCGTCACCGCCCGCGCCCGCGAGCCGCTCCCTCGCCTCCGCCGCGGGATGAACCGGGTCGTCTTTCGCCTCCGCGCCGCGGACCCCGTGGGCTTCGCGCGCGATGTCGTCGAGGCCCCCGGCGCGCCGCCCGCGGGGGCGCAGGTCACCGAGGCGCCGCACCTCACGTGGTGGTACGTGACCCGCGACGACGAGGTCGAGGCCCACTACCTCTTCGACGACGTCTACGCCGCGGCGCACCCCGAGGCGCTGGACCCGGCGCACCTCGGGATGCTCCACGCGCTGCTCAACGTGAAGCTCTTCGACGACGGCGACGTGCTGATCTCCCCGCGGCAGCTCCGCGGGGTGTTGAAATGGCCGGGCGTGGAGGAGCCCCGCCGCGCGCTGACCGCCCGCGACGGGTGAGGGTCGGGCTCAGGCGGGGGTGTGGCGCACGTACTCGAAGTCCACCGGGCGGCCCTTGATGCCCTGCTTGGGCGGGGCGATCCAGTGGGCCATCTTGCCGGGCTCGTACACGGGGCGGGTCATCAGGCTCTTCACGTACGCGCGGTCGGCGTCGCTGGGGAGCCACCGGGACTTCATCGCCTGCCACGTGGCCTCGTCGATGAGCGCGCCGTCGGTGTCGAAGCGCATGCCCGCGTAGAGCCCCTGCGCGCGGTTGAAGCGCCGCGAGGGGAGCGTGAGCTTGAAGTCCACGCCCTGCTCCGCGATGGTGCGGTTCCACTTGTCGACGCCGCGCTGGCAGTCCTCGACGTACTCGTCGCGCAGCACCTCGTTCATCGCCGTGCGCAGCGCCACCTCCTCGCGGCGCAGGGCGCCGTCGCGCGGGAGGTCGAGGGCGTAGGTGCCCTCGAGGGCGACGTGGTCGGTGTGCTGCGCCTCCTTCGCGCGGCCCTTGAGGCCCGCGGCGAAGAAGCTCGCGGCGTTCGACGACACCTCGGCGCCGAAGAGGTCGAGCGACGACGAGAACCAGAAGTTGAGGTAGCGCTGGATCGTCGCGAGGTCGACGCCGCCCTGGGCCCGCGCGTCGCCGTTGGGGTCGAGCTTCGCGAGCTCACACGCCCGCTGCACCACCCGCAGCACGCCGGTCTCGCCCACGAACATGTGGTGCGCCTCCTCGGTGAGCATGAAGCGCGTGGTGCGCGACAGCGGGTCGAAGGCGCTCTCGGCGAGGGCGAGGAGCTGGTACTTCCCGTCGCGGTCGGTGAAGAACGTGAACATGAAGAACGACAGCCAGTCCTCGCAGGGCTCGTTGAAGGTGCCGAGGATGCGGGGCTTGTCGGGGTCGCCGCTGCGGCGCTCGAGCAGGGCCTCGGCCTCCTCGCGGCCGTCGCGGCCGAAGTACGAGTGCAGGAGGTACACCATCGCCCAGAGGTGCCGGCCCTCCTCGACGTTCACCTGAAAGAGGTTTCGCAGGTCGTAGAGCGAGGGGCAGGTCTGCCCCAGGAGCCGCTGCTGCTCGACGCTGGCGGGCTCGGTGTCGCCCTGGGTCACGATGAGGCGCCGGAGCACGTTGCGGTGCTCGCCGGGCACCTGCTGCCACACGGGCTTGCCGTAGTCGTCGCCGCACGCGATGGTGCGGTCGGCGACGGCGTCGGAGAGGAAGATGCCCCAGCGGTAGTCGGGCATCTTCACGTAGTCGAAGTTCGCCCAGCCCTCGTGGTCCACCGAGATGGCCGTGCGGAGGAAGACGTCGTCCTGCTGAAAGCCCTCGGGGCCCATCTCGACCCACCACTTGAGGAAGTTCGGCTGCCACTCCTCCAGGGCGCGTTGCAGCCGCTTGTCAGACGACAGGTCGACGTTGTTGGGGATGCGCGTGTCGTTGACCACCGAGGACATCGTGAACACCTCCCCGCGTGTCGCGGGTCGAGAGGAAGTTGAGGGTCGAGGCGCGAAGCGTTGGATGAGGCCCGCGAGGGCTCAGGTGCGGCGGTAGTCGTACACCGCGCGCTCGGGGCGACCGTAGAGCGTCAGCGCCCCGCGCGCACCCACGGCGTTGGGGCGTTGGAAGATCCAGTTCTGCCAGGCCGAGAGGCGCCCGAAGATCTTGGTCTCCAGGGTCTCGGGCCCCGCGAAGCGCAGGCTCGCCTCCATGCCGGTCATGGCGTCGGGCGACATCGCCGCACGCTCCTCCAGGGCCACACGGACCTCATCGTCCCAATCAATGGGGTCGGGGGTGTACGTGACCAGCCCCAGTTTCATCGCGCGGGGCGCGTCGAGGGGGTCGCGCTCGTCGCGCAGGCGGTCGGGCACGGCCGGGTCGTAGAGGAACCTCGTCTGCAGTCGCGTGAGCCCGTTGCTCATGGGGAACGCGCCGAAGTTCATGGGAGACAAGGCGATGGCGTTGGCGCCGTCGGCGTCGTCCTGCATGAAGACCCGGTCGGCGGCGAGGGCGAGCTCGTAGAGCGATCCCGCGAAGCACGAGCCCGTCTCGACGAGGGCGAACACGCTCTTGGCCGAGAGGTCGAGGCGCTTGAGCACCCGGCGCTGCAGGAGCACGATCTCCTTCGCGAGCCAGTCGCTCTCCGAGAGGGCGAGCAGGGCCTCGTCCCAGGCGCGCACGGCCGCGAGGTCGCCCGCCGTGCGCAGCACGACGGTGCCGATCTCGAGGTGGTTGAAGCGCAGGTCGAGCAGCGCGTCGTCGAGCTCGCGCCACATCGCCACGGACCACGAGGTCGCCCCCGCCGCCCGCAGCGCCTCGGCCGTGCGCGGGGCGTCCCCCGCGGGGCCCTTCACCGTGACCTCGGCGATGCGCCGCGCGGGGTCGCGCGCGACCGTGACGAAGGTGTAGTCCGACCGGGTGTCGGTGCGGGTGACGGTGAGGGGCGGGAGGTGCATCCCGGGGCCCTCGGCGCGGCGGGGCGAGCGGGCCACGAGCTTCTCGGCGCGGGCCTTCACCGCGGCGTCGAAGCGCGAGCGCGGGGCCACCTCGTCGACGAGGCGCCACTCCACCGCGCGCTTGCCGCGCACGCCCTCGGCGATGGTCGAGAAGACGTCCGCGAGGTCGCGGCGCACCTTGCGCTTGTCGACCACCCGGGTGAGCCCGCCGGTGCCCGGGAGCACCGCGAGCAGGGGCGCCTCGGGGAGGCTCACGGCGCTGTTGCCGTCGTCTTGCAGCAGGGCTTCATCACACGCGAGCACGAGCTCGTAGCCGCCGCCCGAGGCCGTGCCGTTGATCGCCGCGAGGGTGCCCACGCCCGAGTTCGCGCTGAGGTCTTCGAGGTAGAGCCGGGTCTCGTTGGTGTACTTGCAGAAGTTCACCTTGAAGGGGTGCGACGACGAGCCCAGCATGTAGATGTTCGCGCCGGAGCAGAAGATGCGGTCCTTGCCGCTGGTGACGACGAGGGCGCGCACCGCGGGGTGCTCGAAGCGCACGCGCTGGATCGCGTCGGCGAGCTCGATGTCGACGCCGAGGTCGTAGCTGTTCAGCTTCAGCGGATAGCCCGGGCGCAGCCCCCCGTCCTCGGGGACGTCCATGAGCAGGCGCGCGACGCGGCCGTCGAAGCCGTCGGGGATCTCCAGGCGCCAGTGGCGGTACTGGTCCGGTGAGGTCTCGAAGCGCACGGGGGGATCGGCGAGGGGGCTCTCCATACGCGGCGCACGCTACGCGATCCCGCGGCGGCGTCGCAACGGCCGCGGGGGCTCAAGCTCCCCCCCGGCGCTGCCGTTGATCGCTTCGGCCGCGACGTCCCCGCGTCGCGCTGGAGGACCGCCAACACCCATGAGCCACGAGACCCTTCCCGTGTTCGCCCCCGAGGTCGCCCTGGAGCGCCTCGACCAGGACGAGGCCCTGCTCGGCGAGATCATCACCCTGCTCGTCGAAGACGCCCCCGCGCAGCTCGAGGCCATCCGCGCCGAGCAGAGCCTGCGGGACCTCGAGCGGGTGGTGCACGGGTTCCGCGGCGCGGTGTCGAACGTCGGCGGCGTGCGGCTCACGGCCGTTCTGCGCGACCTCGAAGACGCCGCCCGGGCGGGGCAGGAGCAGCGACTGCGCCCCCTCATGGACGAGGTCTCTGGCGCCTGGGACGAGCTCTTCGCGCAGCTTGGAGCCTGGGAGCCGAGCTGAGGGCGCCCCCCCCCCACGGCGCGCTGCGATACAACCACCGCCCCATGGCGGCGCCCCCCCACGACCCACGCGGCTCGGCGCTCGACGCGCTGCACCGCCTCGACCCGGGCGCGACCCTCGACGCCCCGGCCCTGCGGCGCTCCCTCGGGCTGGAGAGCGACTACCTCGCCGCGCGGATCCTCGCCCGCTTCGACGCCGACGGCGACGGGGTGCTCAAGGTCGGCGAGCTCGCCTGGCGCCTCCGCGCCCTGCTCGACGGCCCCCCCGACGAGCGCGTGCGCTTCGCCTTCGCCCTGCACGACCACGACCACGACGGCGCCCTCTCCCGCGACGAGGTCACCCGCATGGTGCACCTCTCCCTCGCCGAGAGCGGCCTGCAGCTCCCCCCGCGAACCGCCGACGCGCTCGTGAGCGCCCTGCTCCGCCGCGCGGATCAAGACCTCGACGGGCGCATCTCCCTCGCGGAGTTCACCGAGGTGGTGGAGGCCCACGCCCCCATGCGCGAGGCCATCGGCCGGGGCGCGCTGCACCTCCTCGGGCGCTCCCTGCGCGGCCCCGCGGCGCCGTCGCTCACCCTCCGCGAGCGCTGGCAGCTCGCGTGGCCCACGTGGCTCTTCGTCTCGCTCTACGCCCTGAGCTCCCTGGGGATGTTCCTCGCCGGGGCCCTCGCCTACCGCGCGCAGGGCGCCAACGGCTGGGTGCAGCTCGCCCGCGCGTGCGGGTGGGCCATGGACGTGCAGCTGGGGTGGATCCTCGTGCCCGCCCTCCGCGGTGTGCTCACCCGCCTGCGCCGCAGCGTGATCGGACCGCTCCTGCCCCTCGACGACGCGTGGTCCCTGCACCGCGCGGCGGCCCTCGCGCTGCTCGCGCTCGCGGGGGTGCACACCGCGGCGCACGTGGGCAACCTCGCGGCGCTCGGCGTCGCCCCCCTCGACGCCCTTGCCCGCACGCCCGTCTGGACCGGGGTCACGTGGCTGCTGGTCTTCGCGGTCATGCTCTGGTTCGCCCGGGAGTCGGTGCGGCGCTCGGGTCACTTCGAGCGCTTCGCGCGCTCGCACCTGCTGTACGTCCCGTGGATCGCCCTGGCCTTCGCCCACGCGCCCGGACCGCGGCCGTGGATGGCCCTGCCCGTGGCCCTCTTCGCCCTGGAGCGCTGGCGCCGCGCCCGGCGGCGCACCCACAAGAGCCAGACCGTGCTGCTGGAGCCCCTCGCGTCGGGGGTGACCCTGGTGGTCCTCGCGCGGCCCGAGGGCTTCGGGTTCGAGGCCGGGGAGTACCTCTTTCTGCGCCTGCCCGCCGTCGCGCGGAGCGAGTGGCACCCCTTCACCATCAGCTCGCACCCCGAGCGCCACGACCTGCTCACGGTGCACGTGCGCAGCCTGGGCAACTGGACGTCGGCGTTGCACCGCATCGCCCTGCGCCGCAAGGAGATCGGCGATGACACGCCCCTCCTCGCGGAGCTCGACGGGCCCTACGGCGCGCCCGCCGCGGAGGTGTTCCGCGCCGAGGTCGCGGTGCTGGTGGGCGCGGGCATCGGGGTCACCCCCTTCGCCTCGGTGCTCGCGAGCCTGCTGGCCCGGAGCCAGGGCGAGGGCGCGGGCCTCGGGGTGGTGAAGCGGGTGTACTTCGTCTGGGTCGCGCGGGATCAGTTCGCCTTCGAGTGGTTCGCCGACCTGCTCCGCGGCATCGAGGAGAAGGACACCCGCGGGCTCTTCGACCTCCGCATGTGGATCACCTCCGCGCGCGCCGACACCGCCGCGAGCACCCTGGGCGTGGCGCTGGACCTCCTCGCCGCCCGCACCGGCCGCGACCCGGTCACCGGCCTGCGGACCCGCGCGCGCTTCGGTCCCCCCGACTGGGACGCGCTCTTCGACGAGATCCGCGGCGCGCACCCCGCCGCGCAGACGGGGGTGTTCTTCTGCGGCCCCCACGGCCTCGCGCCCACGCTCCGCCGCGCCGCCGCGTCGCGGGCGATGTACAGAAGCACGCCCGACGGCATGCGCGGCAGATCCGCCAACAGCCCCTCGGAACGGCCGGCGGCATCGGATGGCGCGGCGAGTGCGGCGGCCAGGCTGACGGTGAAGGCCGCGCCCTGCCCTTCAACGCTCTCGGCTTCGACACGCCCCTGCATAGCCTCGGCCAACCCTCTGGCGGCGGCCAGGCCCGCACCTGAAACCCGCCCCGCTGCGATCGCCGGAAGGGTGAAAGGCTCGAACAGGGTTTCAAGCTGCGCCGACGATAGACCGGGGCCGCTATCGCGCACCGTCACCTGGATTTCGGCTCCGACGCGGCGCCCCTCGATCGTCACCGTTCCCCCTGGACGGTTGTGGCGCACGGCGTTGGCGATC
>OFDC01001513.1_pt1 | contig 12149 bp, 10 predicted proteins | sample 1520941 | NCBI WGS metagenome assembly OFDC01 (sample SAMEA94258168, study PRJEB24077) | hot springs metagenome | biome: Aquatic biome; feature: Water | place: India | collected 2012-12-06 | depth 5 m | reverse complement strand
TCGGGCAAGCCGTCCGAGAAGTCTTCGACGCCATTGGTGTAGCCTATTCCCTTGATCCTTCCGTCACCGGAAAAATCGCCTTCCGGATCGAGCAAAGGCTCACCCGAGCCCAGCTTCTCCAGGCCTTTGAGGCGGCGCTGGCTGCCAACGACATTGCACTGGTGCGCAATGGCGAGAGTCTCATCGTTACGGCCAAGACGCGGGCGCGCTCTGTTTCAAGCTTGAGGTCTTTGGGCGATAGCCCCGCCAGCCTCGGCTACGAAGTCGTCGCCATCCCACTGTCCTTCGCGCTGCCCACAGAAGTCGCCAAGGCGCTCGATGCAATCTCGGGCAAGGGGCTAGTGCTGCATGCTGACGACCGCCTTGGATTGATCGTGCTCGCAGGAGGTGGGCAGGAGCTCAAATCTGCGCTGGATACACTCCAGTTGCTCGATCAAAGCGGCTTGCGTGAAGCCCGGTTGCGCTGGTTCGACCTGAGCAATGCGCCCGCTGCGACTGTCGCGGGCGAGCTTGAGGGCATGGTCAAGGCGGCGGGCATTTCAGGGCTCAATGTCCTGCCGCTCAAGAGACTGAACGGGATCTTGGTGTTTGGGCGGACGGAAAAGGCGCTCAACGACATCACGCCCTGGGTCTATCGCCTTGACGTTCCCTCGCCGGACACAGCGACCTCGCTCTGGGTCTACCATCCCCGCAACACCTCGGCTGAGTCCTTGGGCAAGACGCTCAATGCAGTGCTTGGCCAAAGCGGCGTCGAAAGCTCCGCGACCAGCAGCGTTGCGCCGCCAGCCATCAGGGACACCATCGGCCAAACCAATCTTGGCTCCGGCGAAACTGCGACGATCGTCGCGGCGCCCAGTGCTGCAAGCTCAAGCTCACTCGCAAGCAATGACGTGGCCCGGGCGGCCGTCGACAAAGACACCAATACGCTATTGGTCGCAGCGCCGTCGTGGCGTTGGGTGCAGATCCAGAAGATTCTCGCTGAACTCGACAAACCTCAGAACCAGGTGCTGATCGAAGCCTCCGTCCTGGAGGTGACGCTGAGCGACAATTTCAAGTTTGGCGTTGATTGGTCGCTCCTGGCCGATAGCGGACGGATCCAGGCGACCAATACAACGGGCAGGACAGGCGCGATCACGCCGACCTATCCGGGCTTGTCTGTGACTTTCCTCAGCACAGACTTTCAGGCAGCCATAAACGCTCTTGGCGCGCGCACCGGCGTCGAAGTTGTTTCGGCGCCCAAGATCATCACGCTCGATAACAAGACGGCAAAGCTGCAGGTCGGCGACCAGGTTCCGGTCGTCACCCAAAGCTCCCAGAGCACGCAAAACACCAACACCGCCGTGATCAACAATGTCGACTATCGCGATAGCGGGGTGATCCTGAGTGTGACGCCGCGGATCAGTGGCGAAGATCGCATCATCCTGGATATCTCCCAGGAAGTCAGCTCAGTGATCCAGACCAGGAGCTCGGGCATCGACTCGCCCACCATCCAACAACGCAAATTCCAAAGCACGCTCACGCTTCGAAACGGTGGTGTCGTGGCGTTGGGGGGACTGATCAGCCGCACGCGTAATGAAGGCAACACCGGTATTCCGGTTTTGAAGGACGTGCCGGGCGTTGGCCGCCTCTTCAAGACCGCGACCAAGGATACGGCGCGTACGGAACTGATTGTGCTCTTGCGCGCGCGCGTGATGAGCGAGGCTGACCAATCCGACACGGCCCTTCGCAGTCTCTTCAACGATATGCGAGAGCTGAACGCGCGAGGGCTGCTCGATGGCCGGCTCTAGCCAGGATGGCTACGCCACGCCCGCCGCGGCGATGATCGGGACGGCGATAGCGGTCATCACGATCGCCTTTGTCTCGCGTTCAGTGTCTGAACTGCGGCTGGCGCGCGCCGACTTTCAGAAAACGCAGACGGAGTATCTTCTCGCTGGCGCACACAATGTGGCTTTGCTGGCGATTGCGACGAGCAACCGCGCGCCGCCCTACCGGTGGACCATCCCAAGCCTTGGGCGGACTTTTGCTGTCGCCGCTGAGCCTGAACGGCCCAAGATGATGCTCGCCAGTCCAGAGGGGCTTGATGAGGCAACCCTCGACCAGTTGGGCGTGAGCGACCACGACGGCTTGAGGGCCAAGCTTGCCAGCCTGCCGACGATTGAAGGGCTACCTTGGGCCGCGGACGCCGATAGCGCGAAGGCCTGGAAGGCGTGCGCCGGCGCGCTGGTCTCATTCTATGGTGCGGCGTCACAGCCCCCGGCCTTGAACTATGTCGAACCCGACGCCGGCAAGGACGACAGCAAGTGGCGCGCCAGCGAGGTCTGGCGGATCTCGGTGACTGACGAGAACGGCTGGCGCGACGAGCGCATCGTGCGCTTCACCGGCAATGGCTTAAACCCGGCCGCGGTCATCTCCCGCCGGCTCACCCGTGGATGGAAGGACAATCTGTCATGCGAAACCCTGCTCGCCGCCGGCTGAAGGGCTCGGACGGCTACACGCTCACCGAGATGCTTGTGGTGGTCGGCGTCATCGCTTTGATCGCCGCCGTGCTAGCCCCCACGCTGATGGGGCAGCTTCAGCGCGCGCGTGCGAAGGCCGCCCGGGTGCAGATCGACAACCTGGCGTCCTCGATTGAGATGTTCCGGTCCGACGTTGGCCGCTACCCAACAACCGCTGAGGGGGGGCTGAAAGCGCTTCTGAACAACGGCTCCACGATCGAGGGCTGGACCGGCCCGTACATCAAGGACGCCAAGACCCTCAATGATCCCTGGAACCGAGAGATCAAGTATGAGCTCACGGCGGATGCTGAGGCGTTCACGCTCACGACCCTGGGCGCCGATGGCAAGGTTGGCGGGGTTGGCCCAAACCTTGACCTGCAGGCGCCCACAACAGCGACGGCGGCGACGAGCGGATCGTGAACCCAGCGGTCCTGGCCGCCGCTGCGCTCGGCCCCGTTTTGGGAAGCTATGTCGCGACCGCCGCCATGCGTGCAGCGCGCGACGACGCGCCGCGTGGTTCGCGATCCTGTTGCGATAGCTGTGGGCGGCAGTTGGGCTGGCGCGAGTCCTTGCCTTTGGTCTCGTATGCTTGGCTAAGGGGGCGATGCCGTACCTGCGCCGCGCCAATCCCGGTCATTCACCCCGCAGGTGAAGCCGTCGGTCTGCTAGCGGCGGTCGCGATCGCCTGGATCGCGCCGGATTATCGCGCGGTAGGCTTAGGCGTCATCGCTGCGACCTTGTTGGCTGCTTCTGTCATTGATCTGTCGATCCGCATCTTGCCCGATCTGATGGTCGCGATCGTCGCGGTTTGCGGGGCGGTTCTGGCCGCCTTGCAAGGTGGATTTGTCTGGGTCGAGGGTCTCATCGCCAGCTTCAGCACCCTCGTGATCCTGGGCGGATTTTCGCTGATCTATGAGCGGCGCCGGGGCGCAGTGGGTCTTGGTCTGGGCGATGTGAAGCTTTTTGCGGCCTTAGCGCTTTGGCTAGGCGCAGCGACCCCTTGGATGGTGCTCACCTCAATGGTCTTGGGCCTGATTGTTTCAGTGGTCGCCCCGCCAGCCGACCGCAAGGTCGTCATGGGGCCGATGATCGCGCTCTCAGGCTTTGTGATCGGTCTTTTGCTGGAGGCGGGCGTATGGCCCAGGCTGTAGTCACTGCACAGGTTTTCGAGCCGCAGCGACGTCAGCGCGGCGCGATCCTGGAAATGCTGAGGGATCGCCGGCTTGTCGATGAGCCCGCGATCGCGCGCGCCGAGCTCGTCGCTACCCGGACAGGGCAACCCGTCGAACTGGTGCTCAACCAATTAGGATCGCTGCCCGATGATGATCTCGTCAGCGTCTATGCCCAGGTCGTAGGCTGCCCGATATGGGATCCCGAGAAGGCGCCGTTCATCGCCGATCTTAGCGAGCTGGGCGTGTCCGCAGAGTATCTGCGACGCGCGCGGCTGCTGCCGCTAAGATCCCCAAACAGTTCGCTTTTGATCGCGGTCGGCGATCCGCTCGACGATGAGGCCCTTTCGGGGCTGGTCTTCGCCACGGGTAAGCCCGTGTCGATCCAGGTCGCTCGCCCAAGCGACTTGCGGCGCGGGTTTGATCTGGCCTTTGGCCCTTTGGACAATGCTCCAGTCACGGCCGATCAGCGACGGCTCGACCGTGAAGTGGACCTCATCTCCGACAACGCGGTGGAGGGGGGCGGCGCGCGGCTCGTCCAGAGCGTGTTTGAAGCCGCGATCGCTGTTGGCGCGTCTGACATCCACTTTGAACCGCGTCGCCACGATCTTCGGATCCGTTTGCGGGTCGATGGGCGGCTTCTTGATCATCAGGTGGTCTCGGCCGACCTCGCCGCGCCGGCTGTGTCACGCGTCAAGGTCATCGCTAACCTAAACCTTGGTGAGCGCCGCTTGCCTCAGGATGGGCGCACCACCTTTATCGTTCAGGGCAAACAGGTCGACGTCCGTGTCGCCACCTCGCCCACCGTGTTTGGCGAAAGCGCCGTCTTGCGGATTCTCGACCGCGCCACCGTTCCCCTCGATCTCAATGCGATGGGACTTAGCGACTATTTGCGGGGCTGCCTAACCCAAGCCGCCAGATCGCCCCACGGGATCTTCTTGGTCACAGGGCCAACCGGGAGCGGGAAGACCACCACGCTCTATGGCCTTCTTCAGACCTTCGCCAAGTCCGATCGCAAGGTGCTTAGCGTGGAAGATCCTGTCGAGTATCACTTCGAGCACGTCACCCAGACGCAGGTGGCGCCCGGGCTTGGCCTGACCTTTGCGGCAGCCCTGCGCTCATTCCTGCGTCAAGATCCCGACGTTATCCTGGTGGGCGAAATCCGTGACCCGGAAACCGCGGCTGTCGCGATCCAGGCGGCGATGACGGGTCACTTTGTTTTGGCGTCGGTGCACGCCAATGATGCGCTCTCGGTGCTTCCGCGCCTCCAGGACATGGGCGTTGAGCCCTACCAGCTGGCCGCTGGTTTTAGAGGTGTGGTCGCCCAAAGGCTTGTTCGCAAACTCTGTCCCCACTGCAGACGCGAGGAACCGACGAGTCAGGCGGTCCGTCTGGCTTGTGAGACCGCCGGACTGGCCGCGCCAATCAGAACCTTCCTGGCCGTCGGCTGTGAGCACTGCAAGGGCGTGGGCTTTCGGGGGCGTATCCCGATCGGGGAGGGCTTCTTGGCCAATGAAGCGCTCCTGAGGGCTATCGCCGAGCACCGCGGACTCGCCGAAATCGGCGTCATCGCCCGCCAGGAGGGCCTGACGAGCATGATGGCCGACGGGCTGGCCAAGATTGCTCTAGGCGTCACCACCTTCGATGAAGTTGTGGCGGCGGTGCATGGCTGAGGCGGATCTGGCCTTTCGCTATGTCGCGGTCGCGCCTACGGGGCGGCGCGTACGGGGCGTTGTAACGGCACGGGACGAAGCCCGAGCCTTTGAAAGACTGAGGCTCCAAGGCCTGGCCCCGCTCTCCCTGCGGCGCGAACGAGGTGATCCTCGCAAGGCGAAGGGCGCACCGCTGAAGGACCGTGAGGTTGGCGAGATCGTCGGTAATCTTGCCGAGCTTCTCACCGCCGGGGCGGATATGCGCACGGCTCTGTCGATCCTCGGCGCGCGGGCGCAGCGACCTGCAATCGCTGCCTTGTGCCGGAACCTCGCAGGCGACATCGGCGGCGGCGAGGCGCTCGACGTGGCTTTTGCGCGTCATGTTGGTAAGCGTGGTCCGCTGGTTGGGGCGCTCGTAGCGGCCGGTGAGGCCGCAGGCGATCTTTCCGGGGGGCTCACCCGCGCCGCCGATCTCATTCAAGCCAAGTTAAAGCTGCAAGAGAAGCTCACCTCGATCTTGGCATACCCGGCGTTTGTGCTCATGAGCACGGTCGCTGCAGTCTTCATCCTGCTGCTCTTTGTCATCCCAATGCTTGCGCCGTTAACGGCGGACACCGGCGCAGAACCGCCTATGGCGCTGGGGATCATGATTGCGCTCAGCGACGCCTTACGCGCCAACCTCTCCTTGCTTGGAGTCCTGGCGTCTGGCCTTGCGGCCTTATTGGTGTTTGGCGCGCGCGCAGGCGTTCTGCAGCGCTTGGTTGACCAAGTTCTCCTCGAAGGACCGGCCAAACGTACGGCTAGAAGCCTTGTGTTTGGGGGATTTGCGATCGCCATCGGTGGCATGCTGAGCGCCGGCGCTCCCATGAGCGAGACCTTGCGTTTGGCTATTCGGGCGGTGAGTTCGCCCTTGGCTAAAAAGCGCCTGGAGCCAGTGCTTCACGAAGTGCGTCAGGGGGAGGCACTCTCCGCCGCGCTTGAACGCGTCAGGGGCTTTCCAAGTGCGATCTCTCGTCTTGCGGCCGTAGGCGAGGCGACCGGTTCTCTTGGCCCCATGCTCGCGCGCGCGGGGCGCTTGGAAGAGGAGGCCGCTATTCGCCGTATCGAGCAGGTGGGCCAGATTCTGGGGCCGGCGCTCATCGTCGGGCTTGGCGGATTGGTGGGGCTTATCATGGCGAGCCTGCTTTCGGGTGTCAGCTCTCTTGGCGGAGCGGCGCTCGGCTAGGTCCGTCACCCGGCACTGAGTGCTTGCCTAAGGGCTCTGCGGCGAGCCGCTGACCGTGTAGGACGCCCATGGAAACTAAGCTCACCTAGCCACACAGGGCCTCGTGCTGGCTCGCGAGCCAGGAAGTCGCGCGTTACGGCTGCGAACATGTACGGCGTGTCCGCCGGGCGCCTGAACAGATAGAGATGGGCTTGGGTTACCTCCGCCTCAGCGCATGCAGCCAGGAACTTCCAAGGCCACTGCTCAAGGAGCGGCGCAGCCAATTCCAGAACTCGACTGCGATCTTCGACTGCGAGCGACTCAAATGTTCTGCCGACGTGCGGAAAGGTCGGAGGTGTCGGATCACCACCAAATCGCTTAGCCGTAGCGGCCCTCAACCTGCCTGCGGCGGGTCCTCGCACGAGGTTCCCAATAACCGCGCGCAAGAGGCCGAAGTACGCCAGTGGGTGGCTTGCTTCAGTTTCGGTCCAAGGCAGCTCTCGGGCGTAAAGCATACGACGCGCCCTATCCTCGAGCTGAAGCGTGCGTGACGATGCAATCACAGCTCCCCCAACCCTCCGATCAGTTCCGCATACGTGGCAGCTTAACCCGTCGACTTTGAACAGGTTGGCAGGTGCACCACAGTCGCCGCAACGGTCAGCCAAAATGACGCCATGACGCCCGCAAGTGCTCGAGAACGAGAGGCGCCAAGGGAGGCGATAGTAGGGAATAGGATCTTCAGCCAAGCAGTGAGGGCACCATTGTTGCCCGTGGCCGTAGCGAACGCGATTGTAAACGCCGGCGCGCAGCACCCAAGGACTAGGCCCCGAAGCAACCAGGCGCTCGAAGAGCACGCCCTCGAAGCACCGCAAGGTCGTTCCCTCGGCGAGCTCGCTGGTGACGCCTACACCGCTGGCAAGTCGATCGACGACGTCCTGTGGCGCGAACTTATCGAGGTCCCGCGCCAAAAGTGGACGCCCCGGCCAAGCGGCCTTAACGAACTCGACAACATTAAGACCTTGAGAGTTGGCGATCCTAATCAGCCAAGAGGAGAGGCTCTCATCCGTAAGCGGACTAGGCCTTGCCGGCCACATTAGCCGCGGCGCCCCAGATCCTGCAGAGCGTTTCTCCGTTTGCTTGGAGAAATGTAGGTGATGCGGTCGAGCACGCCCTCATCGATTCTTTCTGCTCCGCTATTGATCGCCTCAACAGCGGCTTTTTCCAGAACCGCAACAATCTCCCCCAGAAGGAACTCAGACATTCGAGCGATACGACCGGACAGAGCCCGCTCTCCAAGGTTAGACGCCTCGCGAAGTGGCAAGAACTTCTCGTAAGCCCTTAGGAACTGCCGGGTCCTCGCCTCATCGAACCAGAGCGGCAATCCGTGGGGAACGAACCGATTGGCCAGCTGCCGGTCGTTACAGAGCGCAGCATGAGCAGACGACAAACCTAGCGCCACTACCGAAATGCCCAGAGTTGCACCAAATTCCCGTAGCACGTTGTAGATCACCTGTAAGCCGCGTGGGCTGATCTCCCCGGCGAGAAGATTGTTGATCTCATCAATGACAATGACCTTGACCCTATGTAGCCGCAGTAGGTGGAAGAGCTGATCATAGAGCTTTACGTTGCTCGAATTGGCTCGGTAGGTCGCGCCGATTTCCGAGATCAGGCGACAGTAGAGCGTTCCCAGCTTCGTCTCCGCCGGCAGCGTCGTGACGATCACGGGGAACGTCATGATCGACTGCTGGGCATCGTAGGCCCCAGGAAAAGTGGCCCGGATCTGCGCAGCAATCATCGACTTGCCGTTGTTACTATCCCCGCCGACGAATAGGTACGGCTGCCTAACTTTGGCAGGATACGTCAGGATATCGCGGACAAACGCGAGGACTGCCTGGGCCTCGGAGTAGCCTATGAGGTGATCGGATTTGATGTAGGCTATACGGTCTTGGTCGCTCGCCAGTAGCAAAGCCTGGGCCTTCGAGGTTAGTTCTCGTGCTGTAACGCCTGTCACGGCTGCCACTCAAGGATCGGCAACGCACCACCATCGTCCAAGTCATCAACTTCGTGAGCGACTACTGCTGTCGCCTCCCTCGAAGCCTCAGTCGGCAGCAGAGCTGCCTCTCCTTTTCGCCTCATCGCTTCACGCTTTTGTTCGGCGCGACGCCTAGCCTTTTTTGCGTCCTTAGTATCGCTAATAGCCTTTGCGACAAACTCGTCACGCTCTTGCTCTGCCAGCAATTGCGCCGCCTCGTCATAACTCGCGAGGTTCTTTTCGCGCTTGAGCCGCCTCAGTTCCTTCTTCTCGCTAAAGGTGATGTGCGGCGCATCATGGCGCGCGCAGTGTAGAGGGAAGTATTCACCCGTATCCGGGTGTAAGAAATAAATTGTTCGAGCGTCCGTTGGATCTATTTTGAATAGGTACTTCTTCTTTTCGCCCCGATAGATGAAGGGGTAAAGCACCTCTCCCATATACCAATCGTTCTCGTACCTCACGCCCTCACGGCGGATAACCCTCCACTCAGATACAGAGAAATCCAACTCGAAAGCTCGTGGGTTTTTTACGATCTCGGGGGGGCCAATTCCAAACTGTTCATCATCACCGTGGATGCCTAAATTCCAGAGGTCTATTGGTCTAGCGTCATCCAACCCACTATGCGGCTGGGCATGATAATGGGTGATTAGCCAGTGCGTGAACCACCACTCGGTCTCGCGTAGTGTCATGGCGGCGAAGTCTTCAGGCTTGTGACGACGACCATTTTCTCTGGGCTGCGACCCCGTCGAGCCAGGGAGGGCGCGCCCATCAATCTGCGCCGTCTTCAACATCGTTTCGATATAGCCACCGAAGTTGGGTGTATCCTTTGGTCGGTGTTTTGGCGGCTGAATGCCATTCTTGATGCAGGCGGCCTTCAGTATCGGCGTGACAAATTCTTGTGCATTGTCGAGAAAAGCTATAATAAACTTGCCATAAACTGGCCACTCATACATTTCCAATCCAAGGCCTTTAAGCCAATCATCCTTTGGCAAGACAGCTCGGACAATGGCACGGGCCAGACCTGCAGAAGATGGTGCAGATAGAGAAAGAAAAAATCCAAGGACACAGCGAGAATATTCGTCAAGAATAACAGTGACATAAGGTCGACCTATCGGCCTTCTGAACTCTTCGTCGACGATTTGGCATGGCCACAAGGTATGGTCGATCTGAACTTGCTGCAGTGGCCGCGTAACCGATGGCGTTTGACCTTTACGTGGGCCAAACTGCTCCCGGGCATCCTTCCAGCCCAGCTTGCGGCCAACGACTACATATCGATCAATCTTGGCCGCCCTCCGATAGACGGTTGACTTGGATACGGGAGCCATACCCTTCTGAAGGCACTTAGCGCGAGCCTTGCGAACCGCGTGTCCGACTAGAGTGTGCGGCTTACCGAGGAACTCTCCGTCCAGGGCTTCATGGCAAATCGCGTCCCGATCCTCACCCAATCTACTTTTCCCGCGCCCGCCATCTTTGGGCTTTGGCATCAGCGCAAACGCGTTGGGGTTAGCGCGATATGCCGCGAGCAACTGGTAAAATCGCGTTGCTCCAAGTCGCAGTTGGCTGGCAGCCAGCTCCGCATCGCGTCGCGTCGGGTGCGCAATCTTCAGATACTCGAGGACCACCTCCTCACGAGTGACCGCAGCTAAATAGGCTTGCTCCGAGACTAGGGCGACGTCTCCGGCGCACGTGGCGCTATAGGTAGCCTGCTTGCGCTCAAAATCCTGACGCGAAATGGCCAAGGCGCACCACCGTCCTCTTGGTGATAGGTACCGTCATGGAAACACGGATTTCCTGGTCGAGCATCATCCGAAATAGAGCACGCTGCGTTGCCCACACATCGTCCGTATTGGTGCTGCAACTATCGATGATCGAACCGATCCGAGCTTCGAGGTGACGCCTGAGGTGATCGATAATCCGAAGTCTCTTCTCATGCTCCATTGTCGCTTGAAGGTAAGGGCTTAGGAGCAGGACGTTTTGGCAGAACGGGACCGACAGCTGTCTATCGGTCACGATAACAAACGCCCTGGTGGGCGCTGCCAATGCCCACATCCAGGCCGCATGGTAGGCATGGCGACGTGACGCGTATTCTCGCTTTAGAACCCGCCAGGGCTTCACCTCCACGAGCAATTGCTCGACATCGGCCAGGCCAGGGAACGTCAGGCCAGTTCCACCCTTAAGGTACACGAGATAGTCCGGCGTATAGCGGCGTAACGGCCCGCCCCTGACTTTGTAAGCCAAAGTGAACGGCTGAGCCGTCACCTCGTGGATACGCCTTTCCACCCGACACGCTTCCAAGAAGCGCTCTTCCAGTCCGGACTCGTATCCGACCGCTTCCCCGTCGCCCATGATGGTGAAGCCCCGAGCCGATGCATATGGCGACGCCTTGTGGCTTGGCCTGCGGATCGGCGCCTCCAATGTGACCGCCTCGAGCGAGACGCCCAGCGTCACTGAAGGCTCCAGTTCACATTACTGTGGAACAAATTCAGACATGACCCCAGCATTTTGGGCATAGTCAGTTCACTCATCTTTGAGAAGTTCCAGCCGCCGACCTCGCCCTGCCGCCGCCGGTCGAGGGTTCGGCCGAGGTCGCCGCCCGCGTGGCGCGCGCAAGGGCGCTCCAGATCGAACGCGCCGAAGCCCTGGGCGCGCCCGATGGCCTGAACGGCCGCGCCGAGGGCGCCTTCCTGGAGAAGGTCGCAGGCCTCGACACAGCCGGGCGCGACCTTCTGTCCCGCGCCGCAGAGGCCGGGCGCATCAGCGCACGCGGCTGGACCCGCGTTCTGCGCCTGTCGCGCACCATCGCCGACCTCGAGGGCGCGGAGAGCGTCAAGCGGGTCCACGTCGCCGAGGCGCTGGCCTATCGGCGCACCAGCGGGGCGGCGGAAGAAAGCGTCGCGGCGGCGGGCCACGTTTGACCGCCCGTTAAGCCGCGCCGGCTAACCTTGGTTTCCATGAGCGACAGCAGACCCGACGACCGCCACCCCAGCGTCACGCCCGAGCAGCTGGCGACCCTGAGCCACGAGTTCCGCACGCCGCTGAACGGCGTGCTGGGCATGGCGCGCCTGTTGGAAAACACCAAGCTGACGGCCGAGCAGCGATCCTATGTCACCGCCCTTCGCGAGAGCGGCGATCACCTTCTGTCGCTGGTCAACGACGTGCTGCATTTCGCCCGCCTGGGCGCGGCCTCGATCGAACTGTCGCTGGCGCCGGTCGATGTCGAGGGCCTGCTGCGCCAGGTCGCCGAACTGATGAGCCCGCGCGCGCACGAAAAGGGAATCGAGATCGCCTGGGCGGTCTCCTCACCCTTGCCGACCATCCTGGCTGACGAGGGCCGGCTGCGCCAGATCCTGCTGAACTTCGCCGGCAACGCCGTGAAGTTCACCGAAGCTGGCGGTGTCCTGCTGACCGCCAGCGCCGTCGACGGCGGTCGGATCCGCTTCTCGGTGGCCGACACTGGACCCGGCGTGGCGCCCGAAGCGCGCGCTCGCATCTTCGAGGCCTTCGTCCAGACCGACATCACCCACGCCACCCAGCTGGGCGGCGCGGGCCTGGGTCTGGCCATCGTCTCGCGCCTCTCGGCCGCCATGGACGGCGCGG
>OFDC01001511.1_pt1 | contig 12162 bp, 17 predicted proteins | sample 1520941 | NCBI WGS metagenome assembly OFDC01 (sample SAMEA94258168, study PRJEB24077) | hot springs metagenome | biome: Aquatic biome; feature: Water | place: India | collected 2012-12-06 | depth 5 m | reverse complement strand
CCGCCTGCCAGGGCCAGCGCGCTCTCGCATCCGGACGCAGGGCCTGGCGCAGCGATGCCGGCATCTCGCCGGGGTCCAGGCTGCGATGCCACTCGCGCAGGGACTGGCGGTGGGACTGCCAGTGGGCGAGCCGGGCCCGGTCCTCGGGATGGGCCTGCAGGTGGCGCAGCAGGGCAGGCCACTCGTCGGGCGGCAGCCTTCCGTCGGCGAAGGCATGCATTGCCGCCTCCATCGGCATGAGGGGGACTTCCGGGTCGTCGGTCATCGCTTCACCAGGGTCAGGGGTGCCGCCGCCGGCGCATCGCCTTCGAGCTGCAGGCGCAGCCGCTCGCGGGCACGGTGCAGGCGCGACATCACGGTGCCCACCGGCACGCCGAGGATCTCGGCCGCCTCGGCATAGCTGTACTCCTCCACCGTCACCAGCAGCAGCACGGCGCGGGCATCGGGTGGCAGGGCAGCCAGGGCGCGCTGCAGGTCGAGACGGTCTCCCAGTCGCCGCGTGGGATCGTGGCCGGGCTCCAGCGCCGGCTCGAGGGACACGCAGGCGTCGTCATGGCGGTGGTCACGCCGCTGGTTGGCGTGCAGGTTGTGCATCAGGGTCAGCAGCCAGGCGCGCAGGGCGGTGCCCGGCCGCCACAGCGACCACTTCACGCAGGCGCGCTCCAGCGTGTCCTGCACCAGGTCGTCGGCGCGCGCCGCATCGCCGGTGAGCAGGCGCGCGTAGCGGCGCAGCGCGCCGACGTGGGGCCAGGCCTGTTCCACGCCCATGGTCGACGCCGACACACGAGGGGAGATCAGGGCCGCGCCAGGCGCCAGACGTTGTTCACGCCGTCGCCGCTGCGGTCGCCCGGCTTCTGATCCTTGACCCACAGGTACAGCGGCTTGCCCTTGTAGGCCCACTGCCGGCTGCCGTCGTCGCGGGTGACGACCGCCCAGTCGCCTTGCGCGGTCGCGCCGGCGGGAGCTGCCAGCGGGGGCCAGTTCTGCGCGCAGGGGCCGTTGCACACGCTGCGTCCTTCACCGGCCGGGTCGCGGTCGAAGGTGTAGAGCGTCATGCCGCTGGGCGCGACCAGCACGCCGTCGGCCGCGCGGGCAGGCGCCTCGGTGGGCGTGGCGCAGGCGGCGAGGGTCAGGGCCAGCAAGGTGGCGACAAGGGCGGGAACGGGGCGCATGGCGGATCTCCGGAAGGATGGACAAAAGGGGCACTGCCTGCGGTGAACACGCCTCGCCGCCCGTTTATTCCCCGCGCCGCGAGGCGTCCATGCGGCGGATGAGCTCGCGCGCCTCGTCACCCTCGGGGATGGCCCGTCCGCTGTCGCGCCAGGTCACGGCGGACTTGAAACCTTCGGTCTGCGCATGGCGGCGGAACCACAGTCCCTCGGGGTTGTGGCGGGTGATGCCGTCGAAGACGGTGGCCAGCTGCTGCGTCTGCTCCAGGCCCATGGTGAGCATCACCTGGTTGACCACCATCTTGTGCATGGCCAGGTGACCCCGGGGGACGCCGGCGATGCGCTCGGCCAGGCGCAGCGTCTCGGCCTCCAGCCGGTCGGCAGGCACGGCCGCGTTGGCCAGGCCCCAGTCCGCTGCGGTGCGGCCGTCCACGGTGTCGCCGGTGAACATGAGCTGCTTGGCGCGGGTGGGCCCGAGCCGGAAGGTCCACATCGCGGTGGTGGGGCACCCCCACACCCGGGTCGGCATGTAGCCGATGCGGGCGTCCTCGGCCATGACCAGCAGGTCGCAGCACAGCGCGATGTCGCTGCCGCCGGCCACCGCGTGGCCGTGCACCATGGCGATGGTGGGCTTGCGGCAGCGCCATAGGCTCATGAAGTCCTCGGTGTTGCGCTTCATGAAGGCGTAGTCCTCCATGGGGTCCCAGGGGAAGCGCTCCTGCTGGCAGGGGTGATCCTGCGTGCCCTGGCCGAACTGGGTGAGGTCGTAGCCGCCGCAGAAGCCCTTGCCCGCGCCCTGCACCACGATGACGTGGATCTCGTCCTGCGCCTCCGCCCATTCCACCGCGGCCCGCAGCTCGCGCGGGGTCTCGTCGTTGATGGCATTGAGCTTGTCGGGGCGGTTCAGCAGCAGCCGCGCGATGCGCGGGCGTTCGGGGTCGGCGTCGATGCGCAGGGTGGAGAAGGCGGGCATGGCGGCGGGTCCGGTGGCAAAGCCCGATGCTCGCCCGGGGTGCCCGGCCTTCCCATGCGGATCGGCCCGGGGTGGGCCGTGCCTCAGACCAGCGGCGCCTGCAAGTCGTCCAGCGGCCCGGCGTCGAACACCTCGGCCTCGGCCAGGCGCAACAGGGCGGTGGCGTCCTGCACGGTGCCGTGCAGCCAGCGGTCCACGTCGGCCGCCTCCACGGGAATCACCGAGCGCTTGTCCTGGCGGTCGGCCGGCAGCTTGGGATCCGGCTTGTGCATGCGCGACATCAGAGGGTGCGTGTCGGCGTTGATCGTGAGCATGGTGTAGCTCTCGACCACCTCGCCGGTGTCGCGATCGGTCCAGGTGTTCCACAGCCCGGCCAGGCCCCAGGGCAGCCCGTCGGCACGCCGGAACTGCCACCACTGGTTGCGCCCGCTCTCCCAGCAGGGCTCGTCGAAGGACAGCGCCGGGATGATGCAGCGCTGCCCCCGCAGCCACGGCTGCTTGAACGAGGCCTTGGCCGCCAGCTCCTCGCTGCGTGCGTTGTTGGTGGCGTAGCTGAGCTTGGGGGTCTTGGCGAACCAGGGGATCAGGCCCCACTGGCCCACCACCAGCTCGCGCTTCGGCGCGCTCTCGTGACGCGCCTGGCGGATGAAGGGGCCCGGGGAGCGCGGATACACGCCGCCGCCGCGCCACGCATCACGCGCGCCCACGTGCCAGTAGCGCTCGATGGTGGCGGCATCGGGGGAGACATAGCGGTTGCACATGACCCCGATGCTGCCAGAGCGCCGAACGGCCGAACGGCCGAACGGGCGACCAGCCGACCGGCGCAGGGCGGCCCGAGGGTCAGCGGGCGGCCAGCACCGGGTGCGCGGTGACGGTCACGTCGCCCTGGCGGGCCGGGAACACCGCGACCTCGGAGGCGTTGAGCACCGCGAACTCGCCGCTGGCAATGGACGCACGCAGCTCCTCGCGCACCGCCTCGCGGCTCTTGCGGGAGACGAAGTCGCTGGCCGGGTTGTAGGTGGAGGAGAACACCTTCATCTGCCCGCTGCGGCGCGCCTGCTGCAGGTCGGCCTGCACCTGCTCGCGGCTCGTCGTCGTGGCGGCGCCGCGGGTGTCGAAGGCCTCGTAGTCACCGGCGAACACGCTGGCGGACAGGGCGACGAGGGCGGAGAAGAGAACGGTCTTGCGCATGGAAAGGCACTCCTGTGTGGCGATGTGGGCGGGATGTCCGGAGGGAAGTCCTCCGCGTTCGTCCTGCCGTGGAAGTCACTGTAGAAGTGCGCGGATCGAAGAAAAACCGCCTCAGCCGCAAGGCATCGTTGCGCTACCCGAAATGATGGAGGCGCATCCCGCTGCGGAAAAGGACAAGGGGCGGCCGAAGCCGCCCCGTCCCAGGCCACGCGTCAGCCTCAGGACGCGAGCGCGCCTCTGGCCTCCTGCCGCTCGGCCAGGATGGCGTCGGCGATCATGCGGTGGTTGATGTTCCAGGTGTCGAGCACATGGTCGAACAGCAGGCGCTCGTCGGCGGTGACCCGGCCATCGGCGGTGATGGCCGCCGCGGCGAGGCGGCACACCGTCAGCCGCTCGCGCGCGTCGGTGACCTGCGCGAGCAGGCGATCGACGAAGCGGCGGTCGGCGTGGCTGAGCAGGACCCGGTCGCGCAGGCGGCCGTCGAGGGCCTGCACCCCCTCCTGAGCCAGGCTCCGAAAGCGTTCGGGCTCGATGTTCACCCGTTCCCAGGCGCGCAGTTCATCGAGCATGCGGATCTCCCACGGGTCGACCCGCCCGTTGGCGGCGACCATCAGCGCCAGCACGCGCGCGGGTGCATCGTTGGCTGACAAGGCAACGGCAGCATTCATCGGCACTCACTCCTTCTCGCAGAGGGGAAAAGAGAGCGGCCAGTCTAGGCGGCCGCGCCGGGCACGGACAGGTCGCTTTTTCCGTCAGGGGTTTTCGGCGAAACCGCACCCGCACCCGGGGCCATCGACCAGGCGAACAGGGGCCAGGTGAGCGCCGAGGCGACGCCCCCGAAGCCCAGGGCCATCGCCGCGAGGTTCGCCCAGTCGACCCAGTAGCCCATCTCGGACAGGGACGACTGGGTCAGGCCCGGCAGGAGCACGAAGGCCAGCACCGACACCATCGCCCCCGACGCCGCCGTGCGCGGCAGGGCACGCCGCCATGCCCCGCGCTGGCGCCAGGCGACGGCCAGCAGCCCTGCCCACAGCACCAGCAGCGCCAGCAGCATCGGCAGGATGCCCAGCGCGATCTCCCACAGGATGTTCACCACCAGCCAGATCTCGTACATGTGCTTCTCCTCGTCATCCCGTCCCGGCGCCTCAGACACGGCCCTTGAGGACCGCCTGGTAGGCCGGCTTGAGCATGCGGACCTTCATGAGCCAGGCCATGTAGCTGTCCTGCAGCGGCTCGATCATCGGCAGGGAGGGCACCAGTCGCCCCTCGTAGTCGAACTCGATGAGCATGGCGGACCCCTCGCGGGTGATCATCGGACACGAGGTGTAGCCGTCGAAGCGTGCATCGGGCGCGTGGCCGGCGATCACGCGCAGCAGGTTGTGCGAGACGACCGGCGCGCTCTTCTTCACCGTGGCGGCTGTCTTGCCTCGGGGCGTGCCGTTGATGTCACCGATGCCGAACACCTCGGGATGGCGGCGGTGCTGCAAGGTCTGCGGGTCCACTTCCAGCCAGCCGCCCGCGGCCATCGGCCCCTCCTTCCAGGCGAGGTCGCTGTGCCGCACCGCGTCCACCGCGCGCATCGGCGGCACGACGTGGAGGAAGTCGTAGCGCACTGCCACCCGTTCGCCCGTGCCGCTGACGAAGGTGGCCATGCGGGCGCCGATGTCCACCGCGGCCAGGCGGTGCCGGAACACCGTGTCGATGCCCAAGGCCTGCCAGCGCTGCAGCACGTTGTCGTTGACCACCTTGACACCGAACACGGTGCCCAGGGCGGAGTGAAAGCCGATGCGGCTGCGCTGGAGCGTGCCGGCCTGGCGCAGTCGGTCGCGCAGCATGAAAGTCATCTTCAGGGGAGCACCGGCGCATTTCAGCGGCGTGCCCGGCAGCGTCATGACCGCGTCGCCGCCCCGCTCGACGAATGCCCGCATCGCCGCCCAGGTGGCTTGTGCTGCCTGCGGGCCCGGATACACGCTGGCGAGGCCGTCGCGGCCGATCGCCGCGAGGTCCATGCCCTCGATCTGCGCATAGTCCAGGTGCAGACCGGTGGCCACCACGAGGAAATCGTAGGGAATGCGCCGGCCGCCCGAGGTGACAACGACCCGGGAGACCGCGTCGATGCCCGCCACCATCTCCTGCACCCAGTCCACCCCGTCGGGCATGAAGTCGGCGTTGAGGTCGCGCACCTTGTCGACCGGCCACACCCCCGTGGCCACCAGCGTGAAGCCGGGCTGGTAGTGGTGCTCCCGCTTCGCGTCGACAACGGTGATGGTGGCGCCCTGCAGGGACTGCCTCAGGCGATGCGCCACGGCGAGGCCGCCGAGGCCGCTGCCGGCGATCACGATGCGCGCCTGGCTGCGCAGGGAGGGTGTGGCCGGGGGGCTGCCGGCGTGCGCGGCGGGCGACGCGACCGTCAGAGCCGCCAGCCCTGTCACCCAGCGGCGCCGCCGCAGGTCGATGTCCTCGATGCGATCCCCGAGCTTGTGCATGGCGTCTCCTCCATCCCCGGTGGCTGTCCCACTGTGCCGCCGTGCGGCACCGCTGTCGTGACGTGGCGCAAACCGCGCCCTTGGCGGCTGACCGTAGGGCGCGTCAGTCCGGCTTGCGCGTGGGCAATGCGTTCAGCGGAATCCGCAGGTAGGCGATCCCGTTGTCGTCCGGCGGCGGCAGCTCGCCGGCACGCACGTTCACCTGGATGGACGGCAGGATCAGCACCGGCACTTCCAGCGTGGCATCGCGCGCCTGGCGCATTGCCACGAAAGCCGCCTCGTCGATGCCGTCGTGCACATGGATGTTGCGCTCGCGCTGCTCGGCCACGGTGGTCTCCCATTGCGGGCCGCGCCCGGCAGGCGGATAGTCGTGACACACGTACATCCGCGTGTCGGCAGGCAGCGCGAGAAGCTTGCGGATGGAGCGGTACAGCGTGTGCGCATCGCCGCCGGGGAAGTCCGCACGCGCGGTGCCGACGTCGGGCATGAACAGCGTGTCGCCGACGAAGACCGCGCCGTCGATCACGTAGGCCATGTCGGCCGGCGTGTGTCCCGGCACCCACATCGCGGTCGCCTCCACCTCGCCGATGCGGAAGGTCTCGCCGTCGGCGAACAGGTGGTCGAACTGGCTGCCGTCCGGCAGGAAGCCGCGCTCGAGGTTGTAGAGCTTCTTGAAGGTGGCCTGCACCTCGCGGATGCGCTCGCCGATGGCGATGCGACCGCCCACACGCGCCTGCAGCACCCGCGCGCCCGACAGGTGGTCGGCGTGCGCATGGGTTTCCAGGATCCATTCCACCGCGAGCTCGTGCTGCTGCAGGTAGGCCACGACCGCATCGACCGAGCCGGTGCCGGTGTGGCCGGACTTGAAGTCGAAATCCAGCACCGGGTCGATGACCGCCGCACGCCGGCTGGCGCCATCCCAGACGACATAGGACACGGTCCCGGTGCGCGGGTCGAAGAAGGCTTGCACGGTGGTGCGTCGGGTCATGAGTGGCTCCTTGGGGTGATCAATCTATTGAAGAACAATATATGTGCTGATATATTGTCAGTCAAGCGATGTGAACAAGGAACGTGATGAAGGACACCGCCGCCATCGACCCCGCCGTGCTGCGCGCCGCCGCAGCTGGCGTGGTCGGCAAGTTGAAGGTGCTGGCCAACGAGGACCGGCTGCTGCTGCTGTGCCAGCTGTCCCAGGGCGAGCTCAATGTCGGCGAGCTGGAAGCGCTGCTGGGCATCCGGCAGCCGACCCTGTCCCAGCAGCTGGCCGTGCTGCGCGCCGAGGGCGTGGTCACCACGCGCCGGGACGGCAAGAACATCTTCTACAGCGTGGCCGACCCGCAGCTGCTCGAGGTGCTGGCCCTGCTGTACCGCCTGTACTGCCCCAAGGAGGACTGACATGAGCATCGACTGGACTGCCTTCACCCCCGGGCACGCGCTGGCCGGCGGTGCCCTCATCGGCCTGGCCGCGGCGATGTTCGTGCTGCTCAACGGCCGCATCGCCGGCATCAGCGGCATCGTCGGCGGATTGCTCAAGCCGGTGCGCGGCGACATCGCCTGGCGCCTGGCCTTCCTCGTCGGGATGATCGGCGCACCCTGGCTCTATGCGGCCGTCACCGAACTGCCCGCCGTGCGCATCGACGCCGGGACCGGCGCCCTGGTGCTGGCCGGCCTGCTGGTCGGGGTGGGCACGCGCTACGGCTCGGGCTGCACCAGTGGCCACAGCGTGTGCGGCCTGTCGCGACGCTCCCCGCGCTCGCTGGTGGCCACGGCGGTCTTCATGGCCGCCGGCTTCGCCACCGTGTTCGTCCTGCGGCACCTCGTGGGTGCCTGATCGGCAAGGAGATTTCCATGGTTGCACTGTCCGCCTTCGTCGCCGGCCTGGTCTTCGGCATCGGCCTGCTCGTCTCCGGCATGGCCAACCCGGCCAAGGTGCTCGGGTTCCTCGACCTGGCCGGCGCCTGGGATCCCTCCCTGGCCCTGGTGATGGGCGGGGCGCTGGCCGTCAGCACCCTCGCCTTCCTGCTGGCCGGGCGACGGACCCGCTCGTGGCTGGGTGCGGAGATGAAGCTGCCCACGGCCCGCCAGATCGACCGTCGCCTGGTCGGCGGCAGCCTGCTGTTCGGCACCGGCTGGGGCATCGCCGGCTTCTGTCCTGGACCGGCGCTGACGGCCCTGGGCACCGGCGAGCCCAAGGCCCTGATCTTCGTGGGCGCCATGCTGGCCGGCATGGGGCTGTACGAACTGCTGGAGCGCCGCCACCTGGCGCCGCCGGTCGGCTCCCTCGGCCGCTGAAAAGGAGGCACGTCATGACCCTGCACGTCCCCATCCACCACGGCGTCCACGAGGTGGCTCCGGGCTTCCACGTCGCGGCCCAGCTGCACCCCGCCGACCTCGCGACCTTGCGTCAAGCCGGATTCGCCACCGTCATCAACAACCGCCCCGACGGCGAGGGCGGCCCCGACCAGCCGTCGTCGGCCACGCTGCGGGCCGCGGCCGAGGCGGCCGGCCTGGCCTACCACGACCTGCCGGTGCCGCCTTCCGGTGCGTCCGATGAAGCGGCGCGCGCCATGCGCCGGCTGGTCGACGAGGCACAGGCCCCGGTGCTGGCCTTCTGCCGCAGCGGGCGACGCTCCGCGGCGCTGTACCTGCGCGGCCGCGACCTCGGATGACCATGCTGCCGTCGTGGCTGCGGGCTTACCGCCGCGAGCACGCGGTGGCCGACGGGGTCGCAGGCCTGGTCGTCACCGTCCTGCTCGTGCCGCAAAGCCTGGCCTACGCCATGCTGGCCGGCCTGCCGCCGCACCTGGGGCTGTACGCCAGCGTCCTGCCCATCGTGGCCTACGCCGCCTTCGGCTCCAGCATGACGCTGGCGGTGGGGCCGGTGGCGGTGGCCTCGTTGATGACGGCCTCGGCCCTGGCGCCGCTGGCCGCCCCCGGCAGCCCGGAGTACACCACGCTGGCCATGGCGCTGGCCGCGCTGGGGGGCGCGGCGCTGATGGCGCTGGGCCTGCTGCGCCTGGGCTTCGTCGCCAACCTGCTCAGCCATCCGGTCATCAGCGGGTTCGTCACCGGCTCGGCACTGCTCATCGCCCTGGGACAGCTCAAGCCGCTGCTGGGCATCCCCGCCAGCGGCGCCACCGCCCTCGCCCTGGCCGGGTCCTTGCTGGCTCATGCGGGGCAGCTGCATGTCCCCACCGCGGCCCTGGGCGTGGCATCGACCGGGCTGCTGTGGTGGGGGCGCCGCTCCCTGGCCCAGGGGCTGCACCGTGCAGGCGTGCCGCGCGCCGCCGCAGACCTGCTCGCCAAGCTCGCGCCCATGGCGGTGGTGCTCGCCGGCATCGGTGCCGTGGTCGCTTTCGACCTCGACCGTCTGCACCACGTCGCCGTGGTCGGGTCGATTCCGCAAGGCCTGCCGGCGCTGCAGATCGTGCTGCCCACGATGGAGCAGGCCGCTGCCCTCACCTGGCCGGCGTTGATGATCGCGCTGGTGGGCTTCGTCGAAAGCGTGTCGGTGGCACGCTCGCTGGCGCAGAAGCGCGGTGAATCGGTGGATGCCGATGCGGAGTTGCGCGGCCTGGGCGCCGCCAACCTGGCCAGCGCGCTGTCCGGCGGCTTTCCGGTCACCGGCGGTTTCGCCCGCAGCGTGGTGAACTTCGCCGCCGGCGCTCGCACCCCCCTGGCCGGCGTGGTGGCCGCTGCCTTGATGACGGCGGTGCTGCTGGGCCTGACCGGGCTGTTCGAACGCCTGCCGTTGGCGGTGCTGGCTGCCACGATCGTCGTGGCAGTCCTCGGGCTGGTGGACCTGCAGACCCCCCGGCACGCCTGGCACTACGACCGCGCCGACGCGCTCGCCTGGGCCATCACCGCCGCGGGCGTGCTCGCCTTCGGCGTGGAGGCCGGCATCGTGGCCGGCGTGGCCTTGTCGGTGGGCGTGTTCCTCTGGCGCGCCAGCCGGCCGCACATCGCGGTGCTGGGCCGGGTGCCGGGCACCGAGCATTTCCGCAACGAGCGACGCTTCGTGGTGCAGACGCAGCCGCACCTGCTGCTGCTGCGCATCGACGAGAACCTGTTCTTCGCCAACATCGGGGTGGTGCTGCAGCGGCTGCAGGCCGAGCTGTCGCAGCGCCCGGCCGTGCGCGAGGTGGTGCTGGTGCTGTCCTCGGTCAGCCAGGTCGACCTCACCGCCGCCGAGGGCCTGCAGCGATTGCAGGCCGACCTGGTGTCCCGCGGAATCGGGCTGCACCTGGCCGAGGTCAAGGGCCCGGTGCTGGACCGGCTGCGCCATGCCGACGCCTTGCAGGCCCTGACCCAGGCGCCCTTCGTGAGCGTGCATGCGGCGGTGCAGGCCCTGGCGCCGTCTCCCACCGCGTGGGAGCCGGGACCGTCACCGGCCCGTGCGGTGGGCTGAGTCACCCCGCTTCGGGACGGCCGCGGGCCGCCATGAAAAAGCCCGCAGGGCGATGACACCTTGCGGGCGGGAGCCAGGACGGTGGCCGTGATCAGGCGTCGGCGCGCTGCTCCTGGGGCTTCTTGGCACCGAAGGGGTAGGCGCTGCCAGCCTTGCCCTTGGCCGGCGGAATGCGCAGCGACAGCAGCATGGTCACGCCCAGCACCGCCACCGTGAACAGCAGCGACCACTGCACCGGGATCTTGTAGATATCGATCAGCAGCATCTTGGTGCCGATGAAGGCCAGCACCACGGCCAGGCCGTACGACAGCAGGTGGAAGCGCTCATGCATGCCCGCCAGCAGGAAGTACATCGCGCGCAGACCGAGGATGGCGAAGACGTTGGAGGTCAGCACGATGAACGGATCGGTGGTGATGGCGAAGATCGCAGGGATGGAGTCGACCGCGAAGATGACGTCGACCACGCCGATCAGCAGGATCACCACGAACAGCGGGGTGGCCATCCTGATGCCGTTGTGCACGGTGAAGAACTTCTCGCCGTCGAAGTGGGGCGCGATCTTCATGTGGCGATTGATCCACTTCAGCGCCGGGTTGTTGTCCAGGTCCGGCTCCTGGCCGGCGGCCCACCACATCTTGATGCCGGTGAACACCAGGAACGCGCCGAAGACGTAGAGGATCCAGTGGAACTGCGCGATCAGCCAGGCCCCCACCAGGATCATGCCGGCCCGCAGCACCAGGGCGCCCAGGATGCCGATCATCAGCACGCGCTTCTGGAACGCGGCCGGCACGCCGAAGTAGGTGAACAGCATCAGGAACACGAAGATGTTGTCCACCGCCAACGCCTTCTCCACCAGGTAGCCGGTGACGAACTCCAGCGACTTGGCGTTGGCGAGTTCCTGTGCGGCCGGGTCGTCGGACAGTCCGCCGAGGTACCACCACAACCCGCCCACGAAGACGAAGGACACCGCGACCCAGATGACGGACCAGACCGTGGCCTCCTTCATCGAGACGGTGTGCGCACCCTGCTTGGACAGGGCGAAGAAATCGATCAACAGCGCCACCACCACGAAGGCAGCGAAGATCGACCACATCAGGGGGGTTCCGATGGACATGAGATGCTTTGCGACGAACGAAGGCTTGATGATCCTCAAGGAGCCCACGGGCCAGGAAGCAATGCGCACCGCAGGCAGCCTTCGGTTTTTCCGAAGGACTTCCCGGGGCGCCGCATGGCAGGCGACGGCATGAGCCTTGCCGCTGACCAGGGCCTCACCCCCCTTGGAGCACACCCATGACCAGTCATCGCCAGCACGACGCCAAGCACAACAAGGGCGCGCAGGAACGCACGCCCGACAGCGCCAAGGCCTCGGACACCGGCTCGGCCGCGAAGAAGACGCCGCCGAAGCCCAAGCCCGCCGAACCTCGGCAGCGTTGACGCCACGGCTGGAGGTCCGCGGGTCCGGGAGGTCCGCCACAATCGCGGGCTTCGTTCCTTTCAGCATCCGTCCATGAGCGACACGCCCGACCTGCCTCCCCTGCCCGACCGCCTCTCGGTCGACCCCCGCAGCCCGCACCATGTGCGGGAGGTGTTCGAACGCGACATCGGCATCCGCCTCAATGGCAAGGAGCGCTTCGACGTCGAGGAGTACTGCATCAGCGAGGGCTGGGTGAAGGTCCCGGCGGGCAAGACCGTCGATCGCCACGGCCGCCCGCTGCTCATCAAGATCAAGGGCGAGGTCGAGGCCTTCTACCGCTGAGGCCGAGCCGGGCCGGTCAGGGGCACTGCACCCCACCGCCCGGCTGCACCTGGCACACCCCGCCGGGCCCGAGCACGCCCGGTCCGACCCGGGGCATGAACACGCCCTCGCTGTTCCAGCAGCCGCCCGCCTGGCACGACGTCACCGAGGGTGGCGGGCGCACCGGTGGGGTCACCGCTGCG
>OFDC01001510.1_pt1 | contig 12168 bp, 10 predicted proteins | sample 1520941 | NCBI WGS metagenome assembly OFDC01 (sample SAMEA94258168, study PRJEB24077) | hot springs metagenome | biome: Aquatic biome; feature: Water | place: India | collected 2012-12-06 | depth 5 m | reverse complement strand
TCAGATGCGCCAACCCTTCGGTGCGATTCTGCCGGCCGTTCTCCTCGCGGCTCCGGCAGCAGCGCTCGACAGCGTCACCGCGATCACGGCATTCCAGAGCGCCGCGGGCCTCGGGGTCGCTGAACTGTCGCCGTGGGCGACACAGGCCGCCGTCGGGGCCGTCGTTGCGTGGGCAGGAGTTGTGCTCGCGGTGGTGGGCGTCATCGTCGGCTCGGCTCTGCTGCGACTCGGGGCCGGCTTCCTGTGGCTGATCGCGGCAGGAGTCACGTGGGCGACGCCGACCTCGTGGATGTACGTCTCGTGCGGACTCGTGGCCCTGCTCGCAGGCGTCGACCAGTGGAACCGCCGACGAGGTCGGCACCTGCGATGGTCGGAGCGCAACGGTGCTGTTCGGGCCGGTCTCGTCGTGACCCTCGCGGGCGGTCCGCTCTCGCTGGTCGTCGGCCCGCTCGTGGTCATGCTGACGGTCATCGGAACGACGCTGATGGTGGTGGGGTCGATGGCAGAGGGCGATGGACTGCACGGAGGCGAGGGCTCGGCCTTTACCTCGCCATCGACGGATGCCTTCGAGCGGGCGCGGCTTCGGCGTCGCCGCATCCACGCGGCCAATCTCAGCCTCGGTGCCGGGCTGATCGCTCTCGCCAACCTGCTCTACGCGCTCATCGACCCGCCGACGACGGGCATCGAACCCGCTCCGTTGATCCTGATCGGCGGGCTGTTCCTCGTGGCGGTGCCGATGCTCGCGATCGGTCTGGGTCTCGCGGCCTGGGCAATCAGCGAGGGCCGTCGGCTCGCCAGGAAGCCGCCGGAGGCTGAGCACCCGCTCAGCGCGCGCGTCGGATCCTGATCGGGCCCTTCGCCGTCGAGGGGTCGACGACCGCTCCGGCCTGCGTGATCTCGACCTCGCCCGCGGCGACGAGGCGACGGGCGGCGCGGCGGGCTGGCTCCATCAGGTCGCGCCACGCATCCTCATCAGCGGCACCCGCAACGGCGCGCGCCGCTTCGCTCGGGCAGATGGTCGCGCCGGCCGCCCGATCGGCGAGCAGGCTCCGGATGCTCTCCTCGAGCGCGCGATCCACGGGCCGCACGCCCCGGGCCCGGCAGGCGTCGCTGCACCAGCGCACGGCATCCCAGTCGCGCGCCCAGCGTGCCCGCCACTCGATGCGGCGGCCGCACGAGCCGCAGGTCTTCTCGGCGTGCTCGCTGGGGGATTCCCCGTCTCGATCACGCCGCCGACCCATGCCGACAGTCTCGCGGCTCTCGCCGAACGCGCGCCGAGCATCCACCGCCCCGATCTCCACAATTCAGGAGTCGCACGTTGAGCGCGCCGCGCGACGCCGCGTCTGCGCGGGCGCACCGGCGTGTCGACCGGGGGCTCAGTGCCGAATCTCCTGAATTGTGGAGACGCCTGAATTGTGGAGACGCCGCCGCGCCGCCCCGGCGCCGCGCTGCCGCGCGCGGGATACTGGAGGCGTGCCGACCTACCGTGACGAGATCGTCGTGCTGCGCACCCACAAGCTGGGTGAGGCCGACCGCATCGTCACGATGCTGAGCCGGCAGCACGGCAAGATCCGCGCCGTCGCCAAGGGCGTGCGGCGCACGTCGAGCAAGTTCGGCGCGCGCCTCGAGCCGTTCATGGTCGCCGACGTGCAGCTCTACCAGGGCCGCAGCCTCGATATCGTGCAGCAGGCCGACACGCTCGGTGCCTATGGCGCCGAGATCTCGGGCGACTACGCGCGCTACACCGCCGCCACCGCGATGGTCGAGACGGCCGACAAGCTGACGGGCGACGACGGCGGGGGCATCCAGCAGTACCTGCTGCTGGTCGGCGCGCTGCGGTCGCTGGCCCGCGGCGATCATCCGCCGAGTCTGACCCTCGACAGCTATCTGCTGCGGGCGCTGTCGATCGCGGGATGGGCGCCGACTTTCGGCGACTGCGCCGTGACCGGCGCGCCCGGCCCCCACAGCGCGTTCGTGGTGCAGCTCGGAGGCATGGTCGCCGACGAGGTGGCCCCGCCCGGGTCGCCGCGCGTCTCGGACGAGACGCGCGGGCTGCTCGCCGCCCTGCTCACCGGCGACTGGGCCGCGGCCGAGGCGAGCGCGCCGGCTGCGCGCGCGCAGGCCACCGGCATCGTGGCGGCCTACACCCAGTTCCACCTCGAGCGCGGGCTGCGGTCGCTGCCGCACGTCGACCGGTCAGAGCCTGAGCCGCGGGCGGCGACGGCGTGAGCATCCCGCCCGCGACCGCGTCGGCACGCCCCGCCGTCGTCTCCACAATTCAGGAGTTGTGATGGCCCGAGAGCCCCGACACGCCGAGCCGCTGCGTCCGATCGACTGGACGGGCGAGCAGCCTCCTGAATTGCGGAGAGAAGCCGTGCCGCAGCACGTCGCCATCGTCATGGACGGCAACGGCCGCTGGGCCAACCGGCAGGGCCTCACGCGCGTCGAGGGTCACCGCGCGGGCGAGGCGAGCCTGCTCGACGTCGTCGCCGGGGCCATCCAGATCGGCGTGCGGCACCTCAGCGTCTACGCCTTCAGCACCGAGAACTGGAGCCGCAGCCCCGATGAGGTTCGCTTCCTCATGGGCTTCAACCGCGAGGTGCTGCGCCGCCGTCGCGATCAGCTCGACGCCTGGAATGTGCGCATCCGCTGGGCCGGACGTCGCCCGCGCCTGTGGCGCAGCGTCATCAGCGAGCTGGAGGAGGCGCAGGCCCGCACGGCGCGCAACACCGGCCTGACGCTGACGATGTGCGTCAACTACGGGGGCCGCATCGAACTGGTGGATGCGGTGCGCGCGCTCGCTGCCGACGTTCAGTCGGGCCGCCTCGACCCGGCGCGCATCACCGAGCGCACGATCGCCAAGCACCTCTACGAGCCCGACCAGCCCGACGTCGACCTCTTCGTGCGCTCGAGCGGAGAGCAGCGCACGAGCAACTTCCTGCTCTGGCAGAGCGCCTACGCCGAGATGGTGTTCCTCAACACGCTGTGGCCCGACTTCCGGCGCCGCCACCTGTGGGCGGCGATCGAGGACTACGCGCAGCGCGACCGCCGCTTCGGCGGGGCGGTGGATGCTCCCTCCGCCTAGCTCGTCGGCGCGCAGCCGCACCACCCGCGGTCAGTAGACTTCTGCCTTACGTGCTACTCGGCCCCGGGCATCCAGCTCGGGCGGAACAGGAGATCCCCACCGTGGCTGCCCCCTCTCGGCTCGACAACGTCATCGCGCTCGCCAAGCGGCGCGGCTTCGTCTTCCAGGCCGGTGAGATCTACGGCGGTTCGCGCTCGGCGTGGGACTACGGCCCCCTCGGCGTCGAGCTGAAGGAGAACATCAAGCGCCAGTGGTGGCGCGCGATGGTCACGCGCCGCGACGACGTCGTCGGGCTCGACTCGAGCGTCATCCTGCCGAAGCGGGTGTGGGAGGCCTCGGGCCACGTCGAGGTCTTCAGCGACCCGCTCGTCGAGTGCCTCAGCTGCCACAAGCGGTATCGCGCCGACCACCTCGAGGAGGAGTTCGAGGAGAAGAAGGGTCGCGCGCCGGTCGGTGGGCTCGCCGAGATCGCCTGCGCCAACTGCGGCACGCGCGGCCAGTGGACCGAGCCGAAGGAGTTCTCGGGCCTGCTCAAGACCTACCTCGGCCCCGTCGACGACGAGTCGGGCCTGCACTACCTGCGCCCCGAGACCGCGCAGGGCATCTTCGTGAACTTCGCCAACGTGCTCAACGCCGCGCGCATGAAGCCGCCGTTCGGCATCGGGCAGATCGGCAAGTCGTTCCGCAACGAGATCACGCCCGGCAACTTCATCTTCCGCACGCGCGAGTTCGAGCAGATGGAGATGGAGTTCTTCGTCGAGCCCGGCACCGACGAGGAGTGGCACCAGTACTGGATCGACACGCGCCTGCAGTGGTACATCGATCTCGGTGTGAACCCCGACAACCTGCGGCTCTACGAGCACCCCCGCGAGAAGCTGTCGCACTACTCGAAGCGCACCGTCGACATCGAGTACCGCTTCGGCTTCTCGGGCTCGGAGTTCGGCGAGCTCGAGGGCATCGCCAACCGCACCGACTTCGACCTCTCCACGCACTCCAAGCACTCCGGCGTCGACCTGTCGTACTTCGACCAGAGCAAGGAGGAGCGCTGGACTCCGTACGTCATCGAGCCGGCAGCCGGCCTCACCCGCTCGCTCATGGCCTTCCTCGTCGACGCGTACTCCGAGGATGAGGCTCCCAACACGAAGGGCGGCGTCGACAAGCGCACCGTGCTGCGCCTCGACCGCCGCCTCGCGCCGGTGAAGGCGGCCGTGCTGCCGCTGTCGCGCAACGAGCAGCTCTCGCCGGTCGCACGCGAGCTGGCCGACCGCCTGCGCCAGCACTGGAACGTCGACTTCGACGATGCCGGCGCGATCGGCCGCCGCTACCGTCGTCAAGACGAGATCGGCACACCGTTCTGCGTCACGGTCGACTTCGACACCCTCGACGACCAGGCCGTGACCGTGCGCGAGCGCGACACCATGGCGCAGGAGCGCATCCCGCTGGAGAAGCTCGAGGGCTACCTGGCTGGCAACCTGCTCGGCGCCTAGCCGCGCGGCCCTCGCCGCACGACCCCCGACCCGCGTCGGTCTCCACAATTCAGGAGGCGCGGCGTGCGGGAGGGCATCCGCGGGCCCTCGTCGGCGTGTCAGGCCCGCTCACCGTCGCCGCCTCCTGAATTGTGGAGGCGCGCCGGGGCCAGGGTGTCCCTCACACGGCGCCAGCCGGGACGCCGCACGCGCCGGAGCCGAGCCCGTTGTCGGCAGGGTGCGCGCACCGGGCATCCTGCGGCGATGGATGCTGCGCACCTCGTCGCCCGTCACGGCGGCGCCCTCGACCGACGCCGGCTGCACGAGCTCGGCGCAACCGACCACGATCTGCGCCGCGCGCTCAGGGCCGGATCCCTCAACCGTCCCCGCCGCGGCTGGTACTCGACCTGGGCCGAGCACGACCGGCGCTTCCGGGCGATGCGCGTCGGCGGCCGACTCACCGGCATCAGTGCGGTAGCCGCACTCGGCGGCTGGGTGCTCGACCACCATCCGCTGCACGTGGCGGTGCCGACCAACGCCGCGCGCCTGCGCAGTCAGTGGCGGCGCGACATCCGGCGCGCGGATGCTCCCGCTGACGACGCCGTCGTGCACTGGGTGGCACCGACGCACGACCGGGGCTCGTCGACCGGCATCGTCGACCTCGCCGAAGCGATCGAGCTCGTCTGCCGCATCGAGCCCGCAGAGCAGGCCATCGCCGTGCTCGATTGGGCCCGTCGCACCGGCAGACTCGATGGCATCGAGCTCGCCGCGCTGCGCGAGCGCTTGGGGCCGCTGCGCTGGCTCGTCGACGCCAGTGTCGACGACTGCGATTCGCTGCCCGAGAGCCTGGCGCGCACGCGCCTGCGCGCCGCGGGCCTGCAGGTCAGCACTCAGGTCAGATTCACCGAGGGGCCCGAGCGCATCGATCTCGTGCTCGAGGGCGCGGTGGCGGTCGAGGTCGACGGCGACGAGTTCCACCGCGATCGCTTCGAGTCCGATCGTGCCCGCGACCTCGCCATCACCGCGTCGGGCCTGCACGCGCTGCGGCCGAGCGCTCGGCAGGTCTTCTCCCGCTGGCCACGAGTCGAGGCGGCTGTCGTGCGCGCGCTGCACGAGCGCGGCATCCTCGTCGATCTCCACAATTCAGGAGTCGCGCAGCTCGAGAGGCCGGCAACACGCCGTGAGAGCCCGCCTCACGGCTTGCTGCCGCGCAAAGCTCCTGAACTGTGGAGACGAAGCCGGGCGACGGTGCGTGGGCGAGGGGAATAACCGGGTCGGCGGCACGTTGACCTGAGGGTGAGCAACCCGAGCAACCCGAGCAACCCCATCGACGTGCAGATCTGGTCCGACGTGCAGTGCCCCTGGTGCTACATCGGCAAACGCACGTTCGAGGCCGCGGCGGCGCAGTTCGACGGCGAGGTCACGGTGACCTACCGCAGCTTCGAGCTCGCGCCCGACACCCCGGTTGACTTCGAGGGCACGCCGATCGACTACCTCAGCCAGCGCAAGGGCATCAGCCCCGAGCAGGCGCAGCAGATGGTCGATCGCGTGAGCGGCATCGCCGCGAGCGTGGGGCTCGAGTACCACTACGACCGCATCCACCAGACCAACACCGTGCTGGCCCACGAGCTGCTGCACTTCGCGAAGGCGCACGGCAAGCAGGTCGAGCTCAAGGAGCGCCTGCTGCGCGCCTACTTCACCGAGGGGCGCCACATCGGCCGCGCCGACGAGTTGGCCGACCTCGCCGCCGAGGTCGGGATCGACCGTGAGGCTGCCGCGGCCGCGCTCGCCGAGCACACCCACCTCGCGGACGTGAAGGCCGACATGGCGCAGGCCGTCGCGTACGGCATCCAGGGCGTGCCGTTCTTCGTCATCGACAGCCGCTACGGAATCTCGGGCGCCCAGGAGACCGCGACATTCTTGGCCGCCCTGCAGCAGGCCGCCGCCGAGCGCGACGCCGTCGGGGCCGACGCCTCGTGACCATGGATGCTGCACCGAAGCCATTCGCGATGCTCGGCGACCCCGCCGCCGAGGCCTGCGAGGGCGACGCCTGCCTGATCCCCGGCTCTGCCCCCGCTCCGGTCGCCTCCACAATTCAGGAGTAGCGTCCGCCCGAGGTGCTCGACACGCCGTGCGAGCGCTCCCGCCACCATCCCCGCTCGCTCGTCTCCTGAATTGTGGAGATAGGCGACGGTCAGCGCGGCGCGACCGGCTCGCTGATGTCGGCGACGACGGCGTCGAGCGCCGCGATGAGCTCGTCGGCCTGCACGAACAGCGAGTAGCCGTGCTCGCCCGCGCCCATCGAGACGCGCCGCCCGACCATTCCGGCGTCGGCATACACGGGCCAGGCGGTCGTCGAGCCCAACGGCGTGATCGTGCCGCGCTCGTAGCCGGTCGCCTCCAGCGCGAGCTCGGGAGAGGGCAGCTGCAGCTTGTTCACACCGACGAGCGCCCGAAGCTTCGGCCACGCGATCTGCCGGTCGCCGGGAATCAGGGCGAAGAGGAACGTGCCGTCGCTGCGCTTGACGACCAACGACTTCACGATGTCTGCCGGGGTGATGCCGAGTATCTCGGCGGCCTCCTCGAGCGAGCTCGCCCGCATCCGTTCGATGAATTCGACCGTGAGCCCGCGGGCCGCCGCATCGGCCGCCACCCGCCCCCGTCCACCCTGCGTCATGCCTCCATTGTGCGCCCCTAGGCTGAGCCCATGACCAACGGCGCCCCCCTCCGCACCGGCATCATCGGCTTCGGGCTCGCGGGCCGTGTCTTCCACGCCCCGTTCCTCGCCACGAATCCGGCGTTCACGATCAGCGCGATCGCGACCGGCGACCCGGAGCGTGCCGCGCAGGCCACGGCCGCGCACCCCGACGCGGCGATCATGAGCACGGATGCCCTGCTCGCGCAGGCCGCCGACCTCGACCTCGTCGTGCTCGCGTCGCCGCCGCACGTTCATCGTGAGCAGGCGGTCGCGGCACTCGAGGCCGGGGCGGCCGTCGTGATCGACAAGCCGTTCGTGCCGACCGTGGCAGACGCGGAGGCGATCATCGCCGCGGCGGAGTCCGCGCAGAGACCGCTGACGGTGTTCCAGAACCGGCGGTGGGACGGCGACTTCCGCACGGTGCGCACCCTCGTCGAGAGCGGCGCGCTCGGCACCGTGCACCGTTTCGAGTCGACCTTCGAGCGGTTCGGGGCGCCGAAGCGCGACCAGTGGCAGGGGCAGATCAGCCCCGCGCAGGGTGGCGGCATCCTGTTCGACCTCGGCAGCCACCTCATCGACCAGGCGCTCACGCTCTTCGGCCCGGCCACGCTCGAGGTGGCCGAGTTGCGCGCTGTTCGCGACGGGCTCGGCAGCGAGGACGACGCGTTCGTCTCGCTGCGGCACGGGAGCGGCGTGCGCAGCCACCTCACCATGAGCCGGGTCGCCGCGCAGAGCGGCCCGCGCTTCCGCGTGCTCGGCGACCAGAGCGGCTACACGGTCTACGGCCTCGACGGGCAGGAGCCCGACCTCAAGGTCGGCCGCTGGCCTGGCTCCGACGGCTACGGAGAGACGCCGAAGGCCCAGTGGGGTCTGCTCGGTGTCGACAACGGCGAGCAGCCGCTCGTGCCCGTGCCCACCGAGCAGGGCGCCTACCCCGACTTCTACGCGCAGGTGGCGGCGAGCATCCGCGACGGCACCCCGGTGCCGGTGGATGCCCGCCACGCGCTCGAGACGGTGCGCATCATCGAGCAGGCCCACGCCCTGAACCCGCGCTGACGCGCGCCGCGCGGCGGCCTGAGACACGGCCGCACCGCGGCCTGAGAGAATAGCCGCACCATGTCCACCGCCACTCTGCCCGCCGCGAGCGCCGCGAAGCCGCTCAGCATCGGCCCGATCCCGCTGAGCGTGCCGGTCGTGCTCGCGCCGATGGCGGGCATCACGAACACGGCGTTCCGGCGGCTGTGCCGCGAGTACGGTGCGGGGCTCTACGTGAGCGAGATGATCACGAGCCGCGCGCTCGTCGAGCGCACGCCCGAGAGCCTCCGGCTGATCCGCCACCATGAGAGCGAGACGCCGCGCAGCATCCAGCTCTACAGCGTCGACCCGGTGACGGCGGGCGAGGCGGCGCGGTTCCTCGTCGGCGAGGGGCTCGCCGACCACATCGACATGAACTTCGGATGCCCGGTGCCGAAGGTCACGAAGAAGGGCGGGGGAGCCGCCCTGCCGTGGAAGCTCGAGCACTTCCGCAGCATCGTCGAGGCGACCGTGAAGGCTGCGGGCGACATCCCCGTGACGGTGAAGATGCGCAAGGGCATCGACGCCGACCACCTCACCTACCTCGAGGCGGCTCGTGCCGCGGAGGGGGCGGGCGTCGCCGCCGTCGCCCTGCACGCGCGCACCGCTGCCGACTTCTACAGCGGAAACGCCGACTGGGACGCGATCGGCACCCTCAAGGAGACCATCAGCAGCATCCCGGTGCTCGGCAACGGCGACATCTGGTCGGCGGAGGACGCCCTGCGCATGGTCGAGCAGTCGGGCTGCGACGGCATCGTCGTGGGGCGCGGGTGCCTCGGCCGCCCGTGGCTGTTCGGCGATCTGGCGGCCGCCTTCCGGGGCGAGCAGCACAAGGCCATGCCGAGCCTCGGCGAGGTGGGCGACGCCTTCCGGCGGCACGCCGAGCTGCTCGTGGAGTTCTTCGACGACGAGGCGAAGGCCTGCCGCGACATCCGCAAGCACGTCGCCTGGTACTTCAAGGGCTACCCGGTCGGGGGCGAGCTGCGCGCGAAGCTCGCGGCGGTGGAGAGCCTGCAGCAGATGGACGACCTGCTCGGCGAGCTCGACCGAGACGAGCCGTACCCGGGCGCTCCTGCCGAGGGCCAGCGCGGCCGCGCCGGTACGCCGAAGAAGCCCGCCCTGCCCGACCGCTGGCTCGAGAGCCGCGAGCTGACCGGCGCGAGCCGTGCCGAGGTCACCGCCGCCGAGCTGCACCACTCGGGCGGGTAGCGCGTGCACGATCACCTCACGCCCGGCTACACGCCGGCCGACACCGAGCGCTGGCTGCCCGAGGAGCACTCGAGCCGCCGCAGCGACTTCGCGCGCGACCGCGGCCGCCTGCTGCACTCGAGCGCCCTGCGCCGCCTCGCCGCGAAGACGCAGGTGCTGAGCCCGACCGCGGGCCTCGATTTCGCGCGCAACCGCCTCACGCACTCCCTCGAGGTCGCCCAGGTGGGGCGGGAGCTCGCCGCGAGCCTCGGCCTCGACCCCGACGTCGTCGACACCGCCTGCCTCGCGCACGATCTCGGTCACCCGCCCTTCGGGCACAACGGTGAGCGCGCCCTCAACGACTGGGCCCGCGACATCGGCGGCTTCGAGGGAAACGCGCAGACCCTGCGCCTGCTCACCCGCATCGAGCCGAAGGTTCTCGGCCCCGACGGCCGCAGCTACGGGCTGAACCTCACGCGCGCAAGCCTCGACGCGAGCACGAAGTACCCCTGGCCCCAGGCCCAGGGCATTCCCGACCCGAGCGGGCGCAGCAAGTTCGGCTTCTACGACGACGACGCGGCCGCCTTCGAGTGGATGCGCGCCGACGCTCCCGACCGTGTGCGCTGCATCGAGGCGCAGGTCATGGACTTGAGCGACGACATCGCCTACAGCGTGCACGACTTCGAAGACGCGATCGTGAGCGGCTACCTCGACGTGCCTGCCCTCGGCGCCCGTGTGAACCACGACGAGCTCGTCGACGCCATGTTCGAGTGGATCGGCGGCGAGATCAGCCACGACGAGCTCATCGCCGCCTTCGACCGTCTCGACCACCTCGACGCGTGGCTCGACAGCTGGGACGGCTCGCGCCGCGACCTCGCGCGCCTCAAGAACCTCACGAGCTCGCTCATCGGCCGCTTCGCCCACGAGGCGGTGCACGCGACGCGGGCGGCGCATCCGGATGCTCCGCTCGCCCGCTTCGGAGGCCAGGTGGTCGTCCCGCGCGCGACCCAGGCCGAGATCGCCGTGCTGAAGGGCATCGTGGCCGCCAACGTCATGTCGACCAACGCGCGCCAGCCGATCTACGCCCGGCAGCGCGCGCTGCTGGTCGAGCTCGCCGACGCGCTGTGGGCCGCCGGACCCTCCGCCCTCGACCGCGCCTTCGCGGACGACTTCGTCGCCGCGCCGAGCGACGCCGCCCGCAAGCGGGTCGTCGTCGACCAGGTGGCGTCCCTCACCGACCAGGGGGCGATGAGCTGGCACGAGCGGCTCGTCGCGTGACGGTCCGACCCTCAGCGCCCCGCGCCTAGAATCGGGCCTGTGGCAGGCCTCATTCGACGAAGCGACATCGATGAGGTCCGGTCGCGCACGAATCTGGCCGACATCGTCGGCGACTACGTCGCCCTGAAGAGCGCCGGCGTCGGGTCGATGAAGGGGCTGTGCCCCTTCCACGACGAGCGCAGCCCGAGCTTCCACGTGCGTCCGCAGGTCGGCTTCTACCACTGCTTCGGCTGCGGCGAGGGCGGCGACGTCTACTCCTTCCTGCAGAAGATGGACCACGTCACCTTCCAGGAGGCGGTCGAGCGGCTCGCCGCCCGCATCGGCTACACCCTGCACTACGAGGACGGCGGGCAGGCAGCCGATCAGGGCAACCGCAGCCGGCTGCTCGCGGCCAATGCCGCGGCCGAGCAGTTCTTCCGGGCGCAGCTCTCGACGCCCGAGGCAGAGCCGGCGCGGCGGTTCCTCGGCGAGCGGGGGTTCGATGCCGCGGCCGCCGAGCGCTTCTCGATCGGCTACGCGCCCAACGCCTACGACGTCGTCGGCGCGCACCTGCGCGGGCTCGGCTTCACCGCGGAGGAGATCCTCGCCGCGGGGCTGCAGGGGCAGGGTGACCGCGGCCCGTACGACCGCTTCCGGGGCCGTCTCATCTGGCCGATCAAAGACGTCACGGGCCAGACCCTGGGCTTCGGCGCGCGAAAGCTGCTCGAGACCGACCAGGGCCCCAAGTACCTCAACACCCCCGAGACCCCCGTCTACTCGAAGTCGAAGGTGCTCTACGGCCTCGATCTCGCCAAGCGCGATATCGCGCGCGGCAAGCAGGTGGTGGTGGTCGAGGGCTACACCGACGTGATGGCCTGCCACCTCGCCGGCATCACCACGGCGGTCGCGACGTGCGGCACGGCCTTCGGCAGCGACCACATCACGATCATCCGCCGCGTGATGGGCGATGTCGACAACCGCGACTCGCACGGCCTCGGCGAGGTCGTCTTCACCTTCGACCCCGACGAGGCCGGGCAGAAGGCGGCCAGCCGCGCCTTCGCCGACGAGCACCGGTTCGCCGCGCAGACCTTCGTCGCCGTCGCGCCCGACGGGCTCGACCCGTGCGACCTGCGGCTGCAGCGCGGCGATGACGCCGTGCGGCTGCTCATCCAGAGCCGCAAGCCGATGTACGAGTTCATGGTGCGGCGCCAGCTCGACAGCTTCGACCTCGAGACGGTCGAGGGTCGCGTCGCGGCCCTGCGTGCGACCGCGCCGATCGTCGCGGGCATCCGCGACGAGGCGCTCGCGATCGGCTACACCCGCACCCTGGCCGGGTGGATCGGCATCGACCCGGCCGAAGTGACCGCCGCGGTGCGGGCGGCGCGGCGGCGAGCTTTGGA
>OFDC01001509.1_pt1 | contig 12174 bp, 7 predicted proteins | sample 1520941 | NCBI WGS metagenome assembly OFDC01 (sample SAMEA94258168, study PRJEB24077) | hot springs metagenome | biome: Aquatic biome; feature: Water | place: India | collected 2012-12-06 | depth 5 m | reverse complement strand
TCGGCCAGCGGCACCCCCGGCCTTATGCCGGCATGCACGAAGACATAGTCGCCAATGGTCAGGACATTGTCCATCGACCGGAGCAGCTGAAGGTGACGCTCGGGCACAAGGCCCGGCAATTGCTCGCGCAGTTCCTCGATGGTCAGCCGGGCATAGGCTTCGGCATCTTCCATGTAGCTCAGGATCGTTTCGCGGCCTCCATGCTGGAGGAACTGGCGCAGGACCCGGTCGGACCCGAAACTTGCCAGAAACATCTCTTCGTGATTGCCGGCGATCAGCCGGACGTTCCGACGGGTCTGCAGATAAGCAACCATGTCGAGCACGCGTGCACTGTCCGGGCCGCGATCGACAAGATCGCCCAGGAACACGACGGTCGTCTCAGCCGGTTCGCGGGCGTCGTCATCGGCCTCGATGCGCACCAGAAGACGGGCCAGGAGATCAGCACAGCCGTGGACATCGCCAATGGCGTAGACTCGCTGGCCTGCAGGAATGCGAGCACCTAAACTTGGGATGCGCGAATTCCCCTGCCGGGGTCGCAAAAACTTTGTGAAACGTTCAAGAACTGACACACTGGCGGCTATGGTCGGTTTGAATTGCGCGCGCAATGACATCCGTCACATTTGGCGCACGACTCGTCTACTTCAACCGCACTTGAGGGGTTGGCTGCCGGGGCACCCCCGCTGGATTTGCAGTACGGCAGCGCATCCCTGCACTTGCAGAGCACTTCAAGACGCCGTGTCCCGCAGGTCCCGCAGACCGTGAGCGCGCCCACCAAGGTCCAGGCACGGCCTCAGACCTGCGCCACAAGCCATATGCGTCAGTGGTCGCCGCCCTGCGCGCCAATGACCCTGTGCTGCCAGTCGACGATGTCGGTTGCCGCGAGTCGCACTGGCCGGCTTTCGGCGTGAGCGAAGCCTTCGACTGCAATACCATCGAAGCTCCAGTTGAGCAGGCCGATCCATCGCAAGCTGCCGTCAGCCTCGCGCATGGCGAAATGGGCATGGCTCCCTCTCCCGCCACACGGCGGCAGGACCCGATCGCTCAGTCCATCGTTCTCGATCCACCGCAGCAGCCGCAGGACCGATTGTCTGGCAGATTCGATATCGCCCATGAGTCGGTCCAGCCCGGCGCGGTCGCAATCCTTGTGGGACCGGCTCTTCTCAAGCCGCCTGGCAAAACTGACGATGTCCTGCAGCGTTTTCTCGAGGCGCGCGGCGCATTGCGGAGCCGTGATCTCTTGGCGGTGGCACGCCATGAGATGGCTTTCGGCCTCGCGGATGAAAACCCGTGCCACGTCCGAAAGCAGCGAGGCTTCGGCGTCGGCCGAGCCACCACCGGACACGCTCTCATGCACAGTGGAAGACCGCTCAGTCGCAAGAAATACAGGACGCAACTTCCCCTGCACCATGGAGTAAATACCACGGAACTGCAAAAGACAATTCACCCCTTCGAGCACCACGTGCGCAAATCTCGATGAAAAGACGTTGATGGCCAACATCTTTGGCACCCTCCACTTGTGTTGCCAATGTCGAACACGAACTTTCTTTAGACAAGATTTATTAAAGGCTCATAAATCGGCGCCGGACCCATCACGGAAATACGCCGCTCCTGCGTAAAATGCTCTCCTCGGACAGTTGGGAAGGCATTGCGCCTGATGCCGCGCTCTTCGGAGCCGCGGCCATGGCGCGCCTCAAAGTCGGCGCAGCGACCCAGTACCATAAGCAGGAGTGACCACGCGATGACGGCTGCTCACCTCCCAGTTCGTTTCCGCCCGGGCGTCGACGCTGCTTGCCACGATCTCAACCAGTTCATGCTCTGTCAGAACGGCCTTGAAGGAGGCTCCGAACTTGTGCCCGTCCACCCAACGGATCTCGCCCTCGAGCGCTGCCTGGCCTTTGATCTGCAGGTGGACTGTCTCGCCGACCATCATCGCAAATTCCAGGCACGAAGCCCCGAAGCCCCTGGGCGAAATATTGCGCAAGGTAATGGCCAGGTCTTTTCGGCGCGGACAATCCATGGTGAGGCGAACAAGCCGGCGCATGCGCTGCGAGCGACCAGAGCGCTTGTCCTCAACAGGATCGATCATCGACATCTGGCGCCAATCCTCCCAAGCAGCGTGCGCATGACCATGCCGGGCACCTTGTACGGAATGTACAGGGGCTGGCGGGCAAAATGCCTATCCCAGGTTATAGTCAGGTTAACCTTGCTGCGCTGGCGACACCTTAATCACCGATACCCAATCTTAAGGCCTTGCCCGCGCCGAGCTACTCCACGCGGGCCCTGAACTGTACGGACAGGCTTGCGTTTGCATCGAGGGCACCGCCCGGCGTGATACGGATGGCATCGACAAGCGGGTCATACCCGCTGGTCGGCGAATAGGTAAAGGCCGTCTCACCGCTGCGGCGGTAGCTGATCGCACCGGCCGAAACCGTCATGCCGCCTGCATCGATCACTTTCACCGGCAGGCTCGTCGAGCCATCGAAGGCGATGTTCCTGAAAGCGACGCCGCTGGGAAGAGCATCAGTCAGCACGATCGTTCCCGGATCGACCGGACTGCCGCCGGAATTGGTCAGGGTCAGGGTATAGACCACGTCGTTGCCAGGCAGGTTGAAGGCGCCGAGGCTTCCTGCGACCGGCTCGGAGGTCTTGGCAAGGCTGAGCGATGGCATCGGACAGAACGTGAAGCCTGCTATGCCGATCGCCTGCTGTCCGGTCGAGTTCTCGCCCGAGGTGTAGGGATAATTGCCGTACTTGAACGTTATGCTCGTTACCGGCTGCGCAAAGCTTGCAGTCAGGGTCCCGGTCTCTGAATTGTTGTCCGAAGACTGTCTTCCTGCAGCCTGGCTGGCGCTCACGCTGACCGGGCTGGTTGCTGGCCCGACGACTAGCGAAGAGCTCGTGCTGGTGCGCGCCTCGCCAGTCTGATTGCCCGTATTCCACGGCGTCGACAGAACAGGCGTGTAGCTCGTCGTACCATCGCTGCCGGTGACCTGCACCCAGTCGCGAAACTGGTTGGAGGTAAAGTCCACGTCATAGGCCTTGAGTGAGAAATCCCGCACCGGCTGGGCAAAGGTGACGGTCATCGTGATCAGGCGTGTCGTCCCGGTCATCGAACCTGTACGACCGGAGAAGGTTCCGCCGAAGACCAGCGTGCGATCGCTGGTTGCGCTCCCGGTCACCAGCGTCGAGATCGCTGGCATGGCAATGGAATTGACCTGGGTACTGCTGAGGCCGTTTTGCGAGACCTGGACGCTGAACGACTGGCTGGCGCCTGCGCCATTGGTCGCGCTGTACGTGTAGCTGGTGCCATAGGACAAGGTCGCGGTGGGTCGCGAGGCATAGGTAAAGACATACTGGTTGGCCGCATCGCAACCAGCATGGGCGGCCTGTGCGCAAAGGCAGGCAGCGATCGTCCAGATCACGGCAACCGGACGGATCATCGCCCTCCTCCGAGACCTGCAAGCATTGCACTTTCGAACTTGAGTTTCACGCTGGCAAACAGGCCTTTTCTCGTGTTGCGGTTCTCGGCAAAATCGCGATCGCGGAATCCTGTCGCATTGTAGCCGATGACGACCATCGCATTGCGCGCAGGCGCAATCCCGATCTGCGGCCCGAGCGCAAATGCGCTCGTTCCATCTCGCAGGCTTCTCCTCACCGTGCCCACAGCCCCCACTTCGACACGTTCCCCCAGCCCGATCCGCACATCGGCTCCAGCCACCAGACTCGTTCCTTGCAGCCCATAGCCTTCATAGCGGTCAAAGCCGTAGCGTGCGGCAAGGAACAGCACGAATTCCTGGCGCTGGACCAGCGCCTCGCCGTCTCGCCCTTGCGGCGTGAAGTTGGCAGACACAGCGCCGAGCAATCGCGTGCTGCGGGCATCGACCGTTCCGCTGGCGGCATTGGCAGTGACAGCCGTGGCGCTGCCAATGCCGGCCCCATTCCATTCGCCCGAGATCTCCTCTCCCCGCAGCATGTCGCTGCGCAGTTCTGCCTTTGCCAGAAGCGCGAACCGGCTGGCATCGGGCCGATGGGCAAGTGACAGAGCGGCGTTCACAGACCGGGTATGCGTCCTCCTGTCGTCCTCTGCCTGCCTGGCTGAGCGCTCCCTTGCATCGGTCAGCGTCATGTTGAATCCGACGATGCTGCCCTCACCCAGTTGACGGACCGCACCCAGGGCCAGGCCCTTGCGCGCCATCGCGCTTCCCTCGCGCAATTCCGCACGGCTCGACACGCTCCAGCGACCCGATCGCCAGTTTGCCCCGAGCGTATAGGCGGTAAAGTCCTCGACGCGCGACGTTGCAGTTGCCGTCCCGGCAATACCGGTGCGCGCGACGGTGACCTGCGCGTCACCGCCCACCTTCCGGCTACCATCGATCGAGGCGTCAAGTGTCAGGCGCTTGCCGACCGGCACGGACTGGGCAAGGCCGTATGCAGCAAAGACGCGCTTGCCCTGCTCGGTGACTTGCTCGCGGCCGAGCACGGACGTCACCCGGGCCCCTGACCAGGGCGCAACCTCGAACCCTGCGCGAAGGGTACGCGTCTCGCTGTCATCGCTCCGGGACATCTCGTAGTCTGCAACAAGCCGCACGCTCGACGTCACGGCATAGCGCATGCCGGCCCGGTACCGCGGCGGCTGCCACGACGAGGAACCGCCGTCCCCGAGCGCGATGGCACCGGTCGCTGTCAGCTCGAGTCGGTTGTCGAGCAGGCGCCGGGTCGCGCCGGCCTCGATCAGCGTCACCGCGCTGCTTTGCTCCTGGCCGATCTGTTCCTGGCCCGGCGTGTCGGCATAGCGAGCAAGACCAAGACGCAATTCAAGACCCGGCGCCTGCCACGTGCCACGCAACTGCATCAGGTCACGGCGCGCAGGTTCGCCCAGCGTGACATCGCGGGCAAGGCTTGCCGATACCGACAGGTTCGAACCCAGCGCAAGCCGTCCATCGAGCCCCAGTTTGCGTCGGCCGAGCTCCGGAATGCTTGCCTGGCCAAGACCGAACTGGCCATCGATCGAACGAATGTAGGCCAGGACGTCGCTACGGCTATCGTGCCGCTCGATTTCAAGAAGATAGGCAAACTGCGAAGGCCCGGTGCCACTGCTCAGCGCCGTCTCGGCCCGAACCTCGAGTGTCCCGTCAAGGGCGAGCCGCGCATCGAGTCCGGCAAGGGTCGTCCTGGCCGCGCTGCCGGCATCGGTGCTTTGGCCGGCTTCGCTGATTGCCGTTGCGCCCAGACGCAGTTTGCTGTCTGCCACCAGCAGTTCACCGCGCAGCCCCCCGGTCCATTCCCCCGGCGCTGCTGTATCGACATCGTATTCAGCGACAATCGTGCGCGGATTGAGATTGTCGTCGCGGCTCAGGATCGGTTCCTTGAACTGAATGGTTCCGGCAAGAATGTCGACTTCGTAATCGACGAAGCGGACAAGCTTGCGCGAACTGAGGACGAGCTCCGAGCGGAAACGGTCGCGCACTTCGAGCGTCACGCTCTCGCTATTGGGCACGATCCGGCGCGAGGACAGGCGGTAGGGGCCCGAAAGGCCCGCCCCCGGCATCTCGTCGCGGCGATGGGCATTGGCGCTTTGCGCCGCGAACCCCTCGATCCGCGCATTGCCGGAACGGACATCGACCGCAGTGCCGGTCAGGACGCGTTGATAGCGGCCCAGCACGGTGTGATCGAAGCCCGTGACGAAGTCGCCGACAAGTGCCCGGAACGCCTCGCTCTCGATCCGCACATAGAGCTTCCCCGTGCTCGCAGCATCGAACCTGCGGTCCGAACCGTCACCGAAGACGGTGTAGTAGGCCTTGGGATCCAGTCCGCCCAGAAGACGTTGCTCGGCGGCCTGCTTGGCGCTGTCGTAGGCAATCGTCATCAGGTACCTGCCCTTGATCCGCCCCTTGGCATAAAGTGCCGTGCGTGCATGGCGGCCAAGATTGCTGTCAAAGCGATCGGCCCGTTCCATGTGATCGGCAATGCTGCGTGCGCCTATCGCCGCTTCGGCAACGCCGACCAGGGTCCATTTCTGCTCGCCGGGCAGCAGCCAGGCCTCGATGATCTGGCGGCGCCTGATCTCGCGGTCGACGAACTCGAAAGTCAGCTCCACCCGGCCGCTGACCATGGTCGGTGCCAGCTCGACAAGCGCAACGCCGTCGTCGCCCTTGATCGACCAGGTCGGCGTTGGCTGGTCCGATCCTGCCATCAGCTGGCCTTGTCTTGCATCGATCGCCGCCGCACTTTCGTAAGGCGCGGATATGGCAAGCGTGCCGGCAAGGCCTGCGTGCACGGGACGGCCATTGCGATCCAGTACGCGCACCGCAATGACAGGACGGGTCCGTCCGTCAGCGACAAGCCTCGAGATACCCGGCGCAAGCTCGGCCCTGGCAGGCGTTGCGGTAAAGTTCACGGTCCGCGTCAGGCTGGCAGCAAGGCTCTGGTCAGGACGGCGCACATCTGCCTCGATCAGGGTCTGCTCACCGCGTAGCGGAATGCCGCGCCAGATGCTCACGGCATAACCATCAGGCGAAATCCGCGCGCCGTCGAAAGCCAGCTTGTCGACAGCCTCGCCATCGATGCGCAGATCGACCCGCTCGCCTGCCCGGTGTCGTATGACGACGCGAACGGCCGGTGCACGAGGATTGTGGTCGGCTTGCGGGAACAGGAACTCGGTCGGTCCATCGCCCAAGGCAAGCCAATCGATGTCAGCTCCTGCAGCCGTACGTCCATCTTCAGGCTCCTCCCCGGAAGCGCTGGACGAGACCAGCATCGCGTTGTCGCTGCCTGGCGCCAGGACCACGGCGTAGTCGACACGGGCCAGGCTCCCCCCCTGCCCGGTCACGAAGCGTGACAGGGCGCTCCCGGCACTGCGGGTCGAGCGGGCACAGTCGACCACACGAGCCCCCTCGGGCAGCGTGCCCGCCTGCAATTCGGCGACATGCGTGCCCGGTCCGAGCCCTTCGAAGTGGAACCGTCCGCTCGCATCGCTGACGGCGAAACTGCCATCTTCGAGTGCAATGCGTACCCCCGGCAGACCCTGGCGTTTGCCTGACGCATCACAGCCACCCAGCGTAACCTGCCCGATCAGCGTCATGGTGGCCGCCAGGGCATCTCGCTCAATTCGCACGCGGGCCACGGCAAAGCCCGAAAGGTCCCGTGAATCCGCCACTTGCGCGCGGTTGCTGGCAAATCCTGCTGCCGCATCGGGACGGACCGTCATGGCATAAGTGACAAGCCGCTCCTCGCCCGGCCCCAGGGAACCCAGCGTCAAGGCAAAGCCCCGCCCGTCGCTGTCCGGGAGAAACGCACCTGCGGCCGGAAGCGCTCCGCCGACACGTACCGAATCGCTGAGCAGCCGTAGCTGCGGCGAGGTCCGGTCAAACAGCCTCACCCCGGTCTTGCCCCGCGCCTGGTCCGCATTGCGGACGCGGACGCGGAAGAAGATCGTGTCGCCAGGCTGCGCTACGTCGCGCGAGGCAGACTTGGTCACGGCAACGGCTCGCGCAGGCCGGTCAAGGGGAATATCGACGCGCACCGGAGCCAGCGATGCAAGCTCGAGCGGATTGCCAAAGGAGGCTGGCAATATCTCGAGTTCGGCGCCATCGGGCCGGCGCAAGGCTGCAAGACTGGCGGACGAGACCTTGCTTGGCGCACTATAGCCCGCAGGCGGCGTGACCACGAGCCGATAGTGCCCGAGCGGAACCAGCGGGAACCGGTACTCCCCGGCCGGCATAGGCCAGACATTGCCGGCCCCGTCGATGACGTCCTGGCCGGTGACAACCGATGAAGGCCAGGATGTACGGCCATCGTCGGCCCTTACCGTAGCCGGCGCCCCGGTCTGGGCATCGACCAGCGTCACCGTCGCACCGGAGACAGGCGCGCCGTCCTCTGAATCGAACACAAGACCGAAAGGATCGGACAGGACTTCGACCTGGGCCTGCGCCACGAGCGAGGAGACGATGCGGTCCTTGTAGGTGATGGTTATCATGTCGCCATCGGCCAGGCTGAGCCGGCAGTCTCCCGCGACCGGTTGCGGGGGAATGGCGCTCGTTGGCAGGGCACCAAAGAACGTGGCGGTATCCGGGCCCGTTTCCGTGATGGCGACGTTCTCCACGTCTCCGCTCGCCGATGTCAGCGTAACCTCCAGGGTGTCGACCTTGCCGGCCTGAAGGAGCGCTGGCGACAATTGCAGTCGGAAAACGATCGTCTGACCAAGCTTCAACTGCCGGATCGTGGCAGGCGTGGCGGCCTGGACCACGCTTTGATCCACGCTGACCGCTGCCAGCGCATGACCGCCACAGATGCCGCCCGGCAGCTCGACCGGGCTGGTCGCAGCCGTGGTAGCGGGCAGAACCGCCAGCTGCGAGCGCAGTGGCGGCACTTCGAGAGTGACAGTGTTCGACCGCACATGGCGGACCTGCCCCTGGGAACGGTAGGCAATGTCGGCGGTATTGACGATCGACTGGGCCCGCGCCGAGCCGAGGCATGCAAGAATGCATGCGGCAAGAAGCACAAGGCCGAACTGCAGGAGGAACCGATGTCGCATCATGCTGCATGCGGTTGCGCTTCCAGGGACGAAAGCCTTCGGCATTGCCGGGTCTGGCATTTCGTCCCTGGGCGACATTTGCGATCAGTTGATCGAGGCGCGAAACACGAGGGTCTTGGTCTCGCTGGCGGCGACCGAGGCAATCGTTCCGGTGACGGTGTTCGAGGTGAAGTCGCCAACACCTGTACCATCTGCCTGGCAGACGCCCGAGACCACGCTGCCATTCGTCTTGACCCCGAAGCCTGCGTCAAAGGTCAGGTTCGCCGGCAAAGGGTCATTGACCGCGACCGAGGTGGCCGCTGCACTGCCGGCGGCATTCGAGACGGCAATGCAGTATTCGATCGTCGCACCCGGGATCATCTTCGGATTCGTGGTCCCGTTGACCGGGTCGCTGATCACGCGAGATGTCTTGGTAGCGCTCAGCGCCGCAGCCAGCACGGTGTAATCGTCCTTGGCAGAAAATGCGGCGTCACGCAGTCCGTCGGTCGCCCCAGAACCATCTGCGAACACGGTGTCCATGCCGGCGGTGTTGCCACCGCTGGTCTGCACCAATGCCGCACCCTGACTGCCGGTCCCCCCGCCTGCCCGCGCCGTTGCTGTAAGCGTGACAACCGCGACACTGCCGGTCGCAAGGCTCAGCGGGACGTCAGAGACCACGAAGACCGTGGCCGAGCCATCAGCTGCCAGCTCATCGAGATAGGTGATCTGGGCATCGCCCGAATCGTACGAATTGCTGCCGTTCGAATCGCGGAAAATGCGCACATTGCTGGTGTCGAAAGTATCGGTATTGGCATGGGCGCCCGCCCCGCCGGTCTGCTGGGCTGCAACGAGCGCAAAGTCGAGCACGGCGTTCGACGTGTTGGTCACGGTAAAGGCCGTCACGGCCGAAGTTTGACCGGGCGAGACTTGCGTCGTTGTCGTCCCGACTTCGGCCACCGTGAGGTTGACCTTGCGGTCGACCGTCAGCGTATCGGATGCCGAAGTGCCAGTCTGGTTGATGCCGCCAACCTGGAACGCCACCGTGACGTTGTTGGTAATGGTACTCCCGGCGGTCGTTCCGGCGGCATAGGCCGGATTTGTGCCGAGTACGGCGAGCGCGCAAACGCCCGCCGCCCCCAGCAGTCTGCTGCGGTACGTCATCTATTGCTCCGTTTCTGATTGCCTGCGTGTCGACTTGCCGCCCGCAAGCTGGCGGCCTTGCTACCCCCCGCGGCTCTTAGCGGACGATCGCGTTGTACTGGACCTTGCCCGAAGCGCCTGAAGCAATCGCGGCTATGACCCAGCGCATGTGCGTCACATCGCTGGCCTTGGCCGGGCGCTTTGCTCCGGAGCTATCGACAATCGAAAGCGCGGCAAGCTGTCCCCAGGTCTTGCCACCATCAACCGAGACCACCGCATCACCGATGCTTTCGGGCAGGATCTCGACGGCCGCAGGCACCGGGTTGGTCACGACAAAGTCCGTCACCACCTGCGGGCCCTGATTGCGATAGGAGGTCGAGAACAACAGGCGATCGCCAGGGACGACAACCTTGGGCTCGCTCAGGACCAGCTTGCGCACGCCGCCTTCTTCAACGGCCTTTTCCAGCATCACGCTGCCCTCGAGGGCGACCGGATTGGCTGCTGGCGGATTGGCTGCCGGCGGGTTGGCTGCAGGAGCCGCTGCTGCCCCTGCCCATGGCGTGGCCAGGGCCAGGGCGGCGGCGGTCAAGGAAATCTTGATGTTCATCTGCTTGTGTCCCAACTGTCAGTTGATCTGTACGGTGAAATTGACTGTAAAGCGGGTACCGCCCGCAGCATCGCCGAGCGCAACGCTTACCCCGGTGCTGCCGGCCTTGCCGGCATCGCCATCCTCGCCATCGGTCAGGGCAGCACCATCGAGCGACAGCGAACCTGCCGTATAGGTGGTACCGGCCGGGATGACGTCAGTGACTGCGAGACCTTGTGCAATGCCGCTGCCCGATACTTCCGCAACGAGCTGGTAGGTCACTTTCGCGCCGGGGATCGGTGCAGTGCCGCCAAACGGGTCGACAACACGCGCAGACTTGATCAGGCTGACGCTGGCGAGCGAGGAGCGCATTGCGGCCTGCGCTGCGTTTCTGGCGGTGGTGAGACCGACAACGGCATTGCCCCCACCTTCTCCCTTGCCGGCAAAGCTCGTGCCCGGCGCTCCGCTGCCGGTCAGAGCGGCTGCGACGAGCTGGACCCGGGCCAGTTGTGCATCGCTTGCACCATCGGGCAGCGCAGCGAGCACGAATATCCGCGCGGCGCCGTCAGGCGCGAGCACGGGGGTCTGTGCGCCGCCCGCCAGCATCTGGTCGACGCCTGCCTCGTAAGTGCCGTTGTCATTGCTGTCGATTGCAAGGCCGATGACCTGCGGGCTGAACTGGTTGCCGCTCATTGCCGCGTCGACTGTAAGAACGAATGCCTCCGGCCCATTTCCGCTGTTGGTGACCGCAAACGGCAACACGCCTGTCTCGCTTTGCAGCACAAGCTCGGAGGCAGCGAGGCTGGTGACCGCAACGTCGAGCAGTTCATCGACCCTGATAACGACCTTGTTCGACCTGATCGTGCCGGTCTGGCTCCCGGCCTTGAATGTCGCCGATGCCGTGTTTTCGATGAGCGTGCCGGCATTGACCCCTGCAGCATGCACCGGGGTCACACACACCAGGGCGAAAAGGCTGCCAGTGCCAAGGAGGAGCCTCGGGCTCAGGGACGGGGTATAAGTAGACATACGCATCCCAAACACGCGCCATGGTTAAGGATTTCTAACTATTCGGGGCAGGGTGACGTTAACCGTATTCGATGCGCAGGATCGGCGCGCAAGGCCTGATGACAAGGCCCAAACCATAAACTCCATTAACTTCATAAGCTTATGGGAAGGCCGGTGAGGTGGTGCGAGGCTGGCGGACATCCGCCTGCCAATTTTACATCCGAATCGGAGGGAAGGCCGCGCTTATGCGGTAAGCTTGTCGGCCGTTGCTGGTATTTCCGATTCGCTGCGGGGCATGGCGGGTTCGCCAGGCGGCGCGCTTGTCCGGTTGCAAGCGGCAGGCAGATGTTCCCGTCCGGGCGCGACTTGGCTGGCCGGAAGGGGCCCGAGCTGACGCGCTTGTCGTCAGGCCTTATGCGCACTGTTGCCTAGAAAACGTGCTACCGGAATAGTGATACGCCGGACTAGTGATACGATAGCAAGCGAGGGATGCTAGCGCCAAGTGCAGCCAGCCCGAAGGCTAGCTTCGATTCTCCCGTCTGCTGGCGCTTGCGCACCAGCGTAGAGTTGAAGAATTTCGGCTGCACAGAATGAACAGTGCAGCTCTCGCGGAACTTCTCGGAGAAGATGGCCCGGCACGGGTCTCAATCGAAACCCGAACTGGCGATCTGCCCAATTTGGCGATCTGCTCAAGTCGATTACTGGATCGCGGAAAGATTGAGTAGGGTTCAGGTTATCGAGGATTTGGGTGGAGGACTTGGCTCCTTTCTCCAAGCTCATCCGTGCCTCGCACCCCAACCGTCATCATGCTCCTGTCGTTAAGTATCTGTTAGCCATTTTCCTTCACCTGTTGCGCAGGCAAGGATTGATGAGACGGGGGGTTTTGATGGTTAACGGGACGATAGCGGCCGATGGCCTCGCAAACGGTTCT
>OFDC01001506.1_pt1 | contig 12203 bp, 10 predicted proteins | sample 1520941 | NCBI WGS metagenome assembly OFDC01 (sample SAMEA94258168, study PRJEB24077) | hot springs metagenome | biome: Aquatic biome; feature: Water | place: India | collected 2012-12-06 | depth 5 m | reverse complement strand
AATGCGCGCGGCTGATGGGCTATGGTGACGACTTCCGGATTCCGGTGTCGGATACACAGGCCTACAAGCAGTTCGGCAATTCGGTCGCGGTGCCGGTGTTCGAGGCGGTGGCAAAGGTCATGCAGCCGCACATTCAGGCTCTGGTGGAGCCGGCAGGGGAGCGCCGTGCGGCCTGACATGTGACCGACGTCCACGATCCGGCCACGCGCAGCCGCAATATGGCAGCGGTGAGGGCGCGGGATACGAAGCCCGAACTGATGATTCGCAGGGCCTTGCATGGAGCAGGCCTGCGCTACCGCCTCAATGTGCGCGATCTTCCCGGAAACCCGGACATTGTGCTGCCGCGATATCGGGCGGTCGTCTTCGTCCATGGCTGCTTCTGGCACCGGCACGAATGCGATCTGTTCCGCTGGCCCGAAAGCCGGACAGAATTCTGGCGGAAAAAGCTTGATGCCAATGCCGCGCGCGACGTGAATGCCGCGGATGCTCTCGAAGAGGCGGGATGGCGACAGGCCGTCATCTGGGAATGCGCGCTGAAGGGCAGGAAGAAGCGCGATTTCAGGACACTATGCAGCGCCTGATCGCCTGGATAAGGTCGGGCGAACAGGCGATTACCATCGGGGGCGAATAATTGGTCGCGTCACTTGCCCAAATGCTGGATCTGATGCGGCATCACGGTGCGACCCGCATCTACGCCAAGAATCTCGCCCCCAACGACAATTCAAAGAATCAGGTCTACCTCGGCGGCGACTTCTCGGCGCTGAACATCATCCCGCATGGCGAAATCTACAGCGACGACACTGCCGTTGCGGGTGCTGTCCGGGACCGCGCTAAGGCGAGGGTGAAGTTCTTCTGGGTTGATGAAGCCGGACGGCACCATGCGCCGGACGCGGGCCTGATTCTTTACCCGAAATATCCGGAAGTCCGGATGTCGGGCTTTCTCAAAGGCTGCCGGGAAGCGCCCTCGGCGATCATGCGGGTGCGGGATGAAGGACGCCTCCTCGTGCTTGGCATCACAGCCGAAGGGGATGTTCTGGGCTATGCCGCCGATGCGGCGCATCCCGTCGCTGTTGAGGTCCGCGCTTACCAGTGGCCGATGATCGGCGTCTTCCTGGAGCTGCCGCCCCATGCATGCCAGGCTGACAGCCCGAAAGACCGCCTGCTGAACGAGCTGCGGCGCATCTGGCGACTGAACTGGATCGCCTCCCAGAAACTCGCCGCCGATGGCACAAAGCAGCCGTATTCCGCGCGCAACGGCGGCGGCTACACCCTCGAAGCCGAACTTGGCATCACCCCCAACGGCTATTCAGAGCCCGATTTCATGGGCTGGGAGGTCAAGCAATACGGCGTGCGCGACTTCGTCAGGTTCGCCCCCAAATCGCCGGTCACTCTGATGACGCCTGAACCCACAGGCGGAATGTATCGCGACGAAGGCGTTGCGGAATTCATGCGGCGGTTCGGTTACGAAGATCAGTCCGGGAAGGCAGACCGCATCAATTTCGGCGGGCGCTATGATTGCCTGAGAGGCCTGCATGGCTTGACCGGCCTGCGCATGACCATGACCGGATTTGACGTGCACACCGGCAAGATCACTGACCTAGACGGCGCGCTCAGCCTTATCGATGGCAACGACACAATCGCGGCCTCCTGGTCGTTCAAGGGTATGATGGCGCACTGGAACCGCAAGCACGCGCAGGCGGCCTACGTGCCGTCGCTGTTCCGCACGCCGCCGCCAGAATACAGCTATGGCCCCAGCGTGCTGTTATGCGAACAGACGGATTTCCTGCTGTTCTTGAAGGCCTTCGCTGCCGGTTCGATCTACTATGATCCGGCAATCAAGGTGGAAAATGCTTCGTCAGTAAAGCCAGACATCAAGAGGCGCAGCCAGTTCCGGGTGGCTCACGCCGATCTGCCTCTGCTCTACAAGGCTCACGAGGTCGTTGCTCTCTGACATCACGCCCCGGTCACCCTCGCGTCAGCGAGGCAAGGATCGCAGCAGCGATCCGCACAGGAACGGCGCCCTTGCACGGCGCGAAGCCGCCGGACGCCCTGCGCGCGGGCCAAGTGGGCCAGAGGGCGTCCGGCAATGAGCGAGGCAAGAGCGCCTGCGGGTCAGTTCAGGAACGCCGCGCCCTCAGGAGCATGGCCACAAACCATGCGGGACAGAGCGCGTCCTCCAGAAATTCCCGCTCCGCGTCCGACCGATCCTAATCTACACTCAATCAGTCGGGATAAATCGACAGTCGAATCTTTTTCATATTCAGACTTTGCATTCCGGCACTGTGGCCAATTTCAGGTGGAAGGTAATTGGTATACTTCGGTCTATCGACCGTGTTGCCCAGCCTACCCACTTGAAGCTTCGCGACCCCGTCGCGCCAGAATTGGCCGGACCTTTCCGTTAGGAATGGCTGGACCATGGGTCCAAAGGCTTGTGGCAATGACCGTGAATGTTCCTTGCCATGAACCCGACCGTAGCGTTGGGGAGCTTCGCCTGACAGGATGTTGAGTGATACGTCAAAAAGGAATAGCGTGCTCAAACGCTTGGAGAGCCCGCGAATGCGAATTTTTCTGATTCTACTGACATTTATTGCAGTTTTTTACAGCAAATCAGTGGCCGCTGCAAATATCGAATCCGAATTCGACGGCGATTCCGGAGCATCTATCATTTATATTGATGGTCAAATTGCACCAGATGATGATAAAAAATTTCGTGCGGTATCAAAGACAATTCCCAATGCAATTGTTGTGCTGGACAGTGATGGCGGCTCTCTATTACCTGCCTTGGAAATAGGGAAAATCATAAGAGTGGCGGGGTATTCTACTATCGTCACTGATGACCGAACTTGCGCTTCTGCTTGTGCCTTAATTTGGCTTGCTGGCATAGAGAGAGGGGTTATCGGCGGTGGAAAGATTGGTTTTCACGCGGCCTATCGCGATAATCGAGGCCAACTGGAAGAGGTTGGGTCCGCAAACGCGCTGATAGGTGGCTATCTCACGACTCTGGGCCTTCAGACAAAGGCCATTCTCTTCGCGACAACCGCTCCACCGGATCGCATTTTGTGGCTTTCAGATGTCGGCGAGGCGGGGTCAGGCATAAGCTATGTCCATTATGACGCTCCGAGCCGGGACTCTATGTCGCCCCAAGCACCACCGCCATCAATACAAAGAAGTGAGAGATCAGCGTCTGCGGCAAAAACTTATCCGTTCTGGAATCAAGAATTAATTTCCAGTATGTCGCGCTCTGGTGAAAAATGGATAAAGTTCCTTGTATTTAAGAATTCATACTATGACTACAATTCATTAGTTATAGAAAAAAATAAGCGATCAGTTTGGCTTCTTTATGATTTTTCGGTAATTGAGGGATCGAAAACTCAATATTCTTTGAATCAAATTGAAACAGATTGCAAGAAATTGGTTATGAGAGTAGCCCGAACCGTTACAAAAGTAAAAGACGATATCACTTACAATCGTTTTTACAGCCCTCCTCCAGGCTCTGACGATAGGGCTATCATGACCTCGATATGCTCAATAAAAAAGCCATAGCTCTACATTTCAATGCTGCCAGCGCAGCCCAAAAAAGGAATTTTTGACCAGAAAGCTATGATCGCTATCGTTTCTTTAGGTTGGATCGTTTCAATTTGGTTGTCATTTACGTTTTGCTGATGATTGTGTGCGCCCAAAATCCGTATTGATAGGCATTGCCTAAAGATCGGGTTTCAGGTGTCAGCGTTAGATTAGGTCTAGGGCGTGTCACGGCTTACAAGCCTGCGCTCATACTCTTTTCGGGCACCAGCCCCGAAACCGTAGCCTGCGCGGTCGCCGTCTGCACCAGGCCAGCCCGCTCACTGATGGCCGAAACAAGCTTTGCCCGGTCGTTGGTGAAGATCGCTACGCTCGCCCGCGCGCGGGATACTCCGACATAAAAGGACTTCTGGTCGATCAGGTTGGTGGCCCGGCTGTCGGCGTGGATCATGACATGGTCGGCGGTGCGCCCCTGGGCCGCAAAGGCAGTCTCGACATAGGCATGGGCAATGTGCTGGTCGCGCGCCTTATCGAGGTTCAGGGTCTGGGTCTGGCTGCGTGCGACCTGAACCGTTGCAGTGCGCGATGCTTGATCAATGGCAAGAACTTCACCTTGCAACCCATTGATACGGTTTGCATCACGGTCATTTCGGGTGAAACGGATGTTGTCTCCGGCCTTCAACTCGAGCGACTGCGGCACAAAGGTCTGGCTGTGCCCCGAACCCCACTGCCGCAAGCGCCAGTCCACTTCGCGCCCGCTTTCAGATTTGAGCGTGATCGCCGCTTTGGCCGGATCGATGCGCTCGACCCGGTAAGCCTCGCCGCGTGATACGCCTTTGTCGGCAAAGTCGCGGGTGAAGCGGACGATATCGCCCTTCTCGTAGCTCTGCGGATTGCGCGCCTCGGCGCGGGTCAGGCCCTTACTGGTGAGGCTCTGCATGGTGACAGCGGGCCCGGTGAGGGCACCAGTTCTGGCAAGCGCCGTGCGGATATCGGCGGTCAGCGCATCGCGCCCCTCGCGTGATGGCTCGATCACAAGGGTTCGGGCGCGGCTTGCCTTGTCCAGCTTCGCATATTCCTCGGCGATGGCAGCAAAACGCTCGCCGCGATCAACGTTTTCGACGATCTTGCCGCCGCCTTTGTCCAGTGCAGACAAAGCGTTGCGGGCATCTCCTTCGATGGATGCTAAGACGGCTTCCTTCGCGTTGGCATTGGTCTGGCGCAGGATTTCGCTGAGCTTGGCGGTCTCCATCCCCGCGCCCTGCAATTGCGCAAAGGCCGCGCCCGCTTCAACCGAACCAAGCTGCTTCACGTCGCCCACGAGGATGACGCGCGCATTCTGCCTTTCGGCCTGCTCGAACAGTCGTGCGGTATCGCGCGCGGACAACATCGAAGCCTCGTCCACGATCCATGCCGCTGGCTTTCCGTCGCCGGATCGTTCCGGTGACACGAGATGCCGCGCGACCGTGTCGCTGCGCGCGCCGACGGCGTCCCCCAGGACCATCGCTGCCGACGCGGTCGGCGCAAGCGCAACGACGGCAAGGCCGCGCGCCTCGGCCTCGCGCGCGAAAGTAGCAAGAACGGTCGTCGTCTTGGCTGTCCCCGCGAAGCCCTGAACAGCGGTGATCCGGTTGCGGCTCGTCAAGAGCTGCTGTGTGGCCTCGCGCTGCTCGGCATTCCAGGCATAGCCGCTGCGCCCGGCCTGTGCCGCTGCGCTGGCAACAGCTTTGGCGGCGGCGAGGGGAGAGGCAATCGCCGGCATGATCCCCCGCCCCTCGGCTTCGATGCGCAGCAGCCGCGCCTCGGTTTCGACATTGGCGGGAGTCGTGAACCCGGCAAATTCCGCGCCGCGCCGGTCAATATGGGTGCGATCGATCAGCTCGCCCTGCTTGCTGGCCGATGTAATGGCAGCGGTGATCTGCGCATAGCTGACCTTGCCAAGCCCGGCGCGGCCCGCTTCCTCGTGCAGGGCTGCGGCAGAGAACACCGACTGACGCTCGCCAAGCTTCTCCACTGCATAGGCCACCGCGCGGCTCGCCGCTCCTTCGCCCTGCAAGTCCATGGTGGCACGATGGTCGGCACTGGCTGAATGCGCCTCGGCCTCCCTTACCAAAGCCATCCGTGCCTTCGCGTCGAATCCGGCCTTGTCGGCAGTTTCGCGCCAGTCGGCCACCAGCGCGACAGGGTCGGCGGCAACCTTGGCCTGCCGGGTGGCGAGCGCAGCGACCTGCTTTTCAGCGGCACTGGCTGCTTCGCGGGTTGTGCCGCGCTCGCCAAGCGCAGCTTCGATGTCGGCGCTGCGCTTGCTGAAGGCGTCCAGGACCTCGGGCGAAACGCCCTTGATCTCGAACATGGAATCCTTGCCGGTCTCGATCTGATAGCCAAGCTCGCGCACCTTGAGAGCGAGCTCCTGCCGATAGATCGCGCCAATCTGCTTCTGGAGCTGATAGAGCGCGCGCGGCTCAAGGCTGCGCCAGGTGCCGTCCTCGCCCTGCGTTGCATTGAGAATGACATTATGGGTGTGGAGCTGGGGGTCCTGCGCGCGGCTCGTGCCATGCTGGAAGCTGGCAATCACCAGATTGCCGGTCGTCTCGCGGGTCACTGTCCCGCCATTCCGCACGCGGGTTGCGGCCATGTGCTGTTCGACATGGGCGAGGGCGGCTTTGACGGCCTGCCCATGGGCAGCGAACAGCCGCTTGTCACCGGCAACCTCGGCCATGATTGAAACGGACTTGGGCGCGCTCAGCGTGACATCCCATCCGGGGCGGTGCTCCAGCTTGCCGTCGCGCATGGTGCCAAGCTGTTGCCCGTCAATCTTGCCGTCGAGCACATCGCGAAACGTCTCGCGATTGACCTCGCCGGACAATCCGAGTGCCGCCGCGCCCTTGCCCTGCCATTCGGACGGCGAGAGGCGATCCCCGGCATAATAGTCATCGGCCTCATAATAGCTGGCGGCTTGCCCTGAGCTGGTGAGCGCGGCGACTGAGGCGACCATCAAACCGGCCCGTCTTCGCTGTCGGACGCGGACTTTGCCGGGGGCGGCGGGGGCAGGGCAGCCCCCCCTGATTGGCCCCAAAGGGTATGCTGAGGATCGCCGGGAGCAAAGCCGGGATGGCGGGGCGGGCCGCGCCGCGCAATATGATCGGCGGTCAGCTTGATCCGCGCGACAGGCAAGCCATCGGGAAACAGCAGATAGCCTTCGAACTTGGGCAAACGCAGCTCGCTTTCCATGATCGCCGGGCGGGTCTTGCGGATCAGGCCGAGGGTGGTGCGGGGCTTGTCGTCCCCCTCGGCCAGCGCGTCGGTCATGGTGTGAATTTCGACCTCGCACTCCCCGATGGTCTGGCTGGCCCAGGTGCGGGTTTCGCTGTCGATGCTTTGCAGGAACAGCTTCGTGTTGCAGCAGCCCAGCATCGCCTCGGCAATCTGCATGCCGTAGCGGTGGCGCATCTGACCCAGCGCCTGGAAGGTGAGGATCACCGATGCGCCGAACTTACGGCCTTCCGGCAATAGCCGCGCAAGATTATCGACGCGCGGCAAGTCCGCCAGCTCATCGAGCACGAACCAGATGCGGCGCTGGGATGAGGGCGACAGCCCGAGAACGGCGCTGGCCGCACATTCCAGCCAGCAGGCCAGGAGGGGCTTGGAGGCGTCGAAATAGTCCTCCTTGCGCGGCACGAAGATCCATGGCTTCGGCCCGGTGCGGGCATCGAGCCCGTGAATAAAGTCCCGGAAGGCAAAGGGCGTCCCGCCCGTGCCGTCGATCCGCAAAAACTGGATCAGGTCTGCGGCCAGCGCCAGCATGAACAGGACGCTGCCAGAGGCCCGGTCAGCGTCCTCGGCAAAGGTCCGGGATGAAGAGCTGTCGGCCAGCCAAACCTTGAGGTCGTCTTTGGAGCGGTCTTTCACCGCACTCAGCAAGGCAGGCAGGGTGCGCTGGCCATCGCGCCACAGCGCCCGGATCATGTTGGCCAGAAGAATTCTGCTGGTCTCAAGCCAGACATCATTATCCTGATTCCCGGTCTCATGGATAAAGTGATTGGCGATGCGGTCGGCGTCGGCGGGGTGGGCTATCTCGGCAAAGGGCGACCAGTAGGCACAGCGCGCATCGAACGGATTGAGGATTACGTCGCCGCGCTCGGGCCGGTAGTACTGCTCGATAAACTCCCCGCTGGTGTCGTAGACAAGCGCGGCATCACCGCGCGCCTCGATGGTATCGAGCAACTGGCGCAAGGCGGTGGTCTTGCCGCTGCCGGTGGTGCCGATCATCGCCATGTGCCGGGTTTCGAGCCTTGCGGGAATCGGCACGGTCGCGACAGTCAGGGGGAGGGGCCCCGCTTCAGGCGCGACTACTCTCGCAAGCTGCGCCTCGCTGGTGACCCGCGTTCCGGCAATCACCCGGTCGCGCAAGGCATCCTTGCGCCGCCGCGCCACGGTCTCGCGCATCATCATGGTGACGATGAGCCATCCGGCCAAACCGAGAAGGCCGCCGCCCTTGGCGCGGTTGGAAGTGCGCTGCGCCGCCCCGGCGTAGTAGTGATGGGCAACAAGCGCGCGGGCCGGGACATTGAAGGCACCCGCGCCGTCGCTAACGGTCATCACAGGTTCCACCACGGTCCCCTCAGAAAACCACAGCTTCGACTGTGCAACGGCATAGAGCGCCGCTGCCTCGTTGGTTTGCTGATCCAGCAGGACGTAGGGCGTTGCAAAGGCCCCGGTCGCAATCGATGCGGCCACGATCCCGGCCTGACGCATGAAGCGCGCGCTCTGGGTGCTGCGGTTTCGGCGACGCAAGGCGTCGGCATGGGTGAGGCGGTCAGGGGACCAGGTCATGTGCGGCCCTCCCGCGAAAGCCGCCGCTGCCGGTCATAGGCGGCATTGATTTCGGCGGCGATGACGTCTTCGGATTTGCGCGCGCCCATCGCGCCGCTGCGCGCGTAGCAATAGGCCGCGCAAGCGGTGAACAGGGCGCGGTCGATCATTCGCTCGACATCGACGAGGCGCGTGCTCATCGCTGCCAGCTCGACGATCATTTCGCGGGCATCGACGGCTTCGCCTGTCCGCTCGACAAGCGCGGCGAGGCCATCGTCGACGATCCGCGCGAGCATCGCATATTCGCTCAGGCCATAGGTCCTGGCGAAGCCCGCGAGGGTCCGTTGCTGTGCTGGCGTGAGCCGCACGGTCTGGGCGCGGGCACTCATCGCGGCGCACCCGGCGAGATGCTATTCGCCATCGCGCGCAATGGCATAAATGCGCCATTCGTCTGCCGCTGCGCAGGGCGAGATGCTATCAGCATCTCGTCAAACCCGCAGGAATGCTGGATGCACCCGTGCGTGAGGTGTATCCCCCCTGAGGCGGCTCGATGCGTAGCATCGCAGCCATTTTCGGGTTCCTGAAATCGCCAGAATTCAGTCATCGGATTTGGTCCAGTCTACCGGTTGGTCAGGGCTGCGCCCGGCAAGCCATGCGTCGATCTGCTCCTCGGCAACGAGGTCTGCGGCGGGCCGATCAAGGGCGTTTTCGATGCAGGGTTCATCCTGCCTGAGGTGGTGCTCATCGATCCATCGGCTGAACTCAGCGTCCATGGCGCTGCGCAGCCGCTCTTCCAGACGCTTGGTTTGGATGGGATCGAGCCGCGCACAAACGCCGCTGGAATAGAGCGTCGATCCCATCGGAAAGATCACTTCGGGGCTGACGCGGGTGGCCGGACCTTCGACGCGCAAGCGGTGATAGAACCCGTGAAACATCTCCAGAATCGGGCGCTCGCAATCGAGCCATTCATAGATTGAAGCCCGGCGGGTCCTGCCGTCACGGTCGTCGGCAGCGAGCATCCGGATCAGTTCGCGGGTGTCCTCGGCATATTTCGGCTTGAGGCGAACGGTCACCTTCCGGTCGAAGAGGAAGCTTTCCAAAAAGGGCATAGATTCTCCGTGGCGCGAAGCGCGCTGTTGATGCCAGGGATGGGAAATTGGGCGGCCTAGTAGTGGCGCGTCGGCAGGCTCTGGAGCCAGTCCTCGATGTCACCGGATCGCCACCGGATTCGGTTTCCGCCAATCACAACGGGATGTGGGCAACGGCCCTTTTGCATAAGCCGGTAGAGACTGGTGCGGCTCTTGTAGCCGGTCATCGCCAGGACGTCCTGAGCGGTCAGTAATGTGTCAGGGCTGGCGGGTTCCATGATGCAATCTCCTGCCGAATGGCGTTGCATCAATGGCTATCTCAAGATGATTTGCGTGAACATTTCGCTATCTGAAAGGAGCCAAAAATATCCATTGAAACCGCAGAATTCAGCCATATCGCGAGGAAAAATATCCGCGAATATCCTTCGTTCCCTTACGGCCAGCCAGAAGCTTCTTGATTGTCGCCTCCGATGTCCCGGGCCGATTCTCTCCCGACCTAACCAGCTCGCTGACTATAGCTTTAATCGCACCGGTCTGCGCGCCACGAGTCCCGTCCTTACGGAGGTGACTTCGCCCCTCTGTGAAAATGATGCGATATGCCTCAGTGAGCCGGGGGGAGACATCTTCCAATAGCTCATCAAGACCTGCCTTGAATTGCTTCAATGTCCCCGCAACCAGCCATGCCATTTCCGGATTGTGGTTCCGCAATGGTGGCTCACCATCCCGGACCGCGCGGTAGCCGGAATAGGCCTCACGTTCGCCATCGCTGTCGTCCTTTTCGGTTGCGGATGGGGATGCGGCGACATCGGGTAACACGAGTACAGGCCGAACTTCCTTTACCCCGGTCGGTGAACGTACAAGCTGTCTTTCCGCCTTATCTTCGGAGAACAACAGGATCGCCCATTGGCTGGCAAACATTGCTGCGGGGACGACTGATCCCGCGTCGGTCCTGAGTTCGCGTGCACCGCTGGCATACAACCCGATCAGGTCCTGAAGGGGTAATGGAAGCTCGAGGTCTGGGATTTTTCCGAAGCGCCCCATGCTGGAGTTTGTCTGGATCGCGGTCCACGACCACCACAAACCTGCGGTGCCGGTGGCCCAGAGGACTAGGCAGGCCATCGAAATAGCGGTCAGGAAGCCTCCGGTGCCTTCAGTCACCAAACCCGCAAACCCGAATCCTAACCCCACCGGCAGCAGCAACGTCGTCACGAACAGCCCCAATGCAAAATACCCGTTGAGCTGCTTGGCCTTTCGGGAAGCTTTAGCGATCAGGGCGTCAAGGAGCGTTATACCCGTGGCCACATCCTCTGGCGAAAGCGCCAGTGCAGCTTCCCTGCGAGTGGATGCTATATCCCGCATAACTGCAATGACTTAGCATGTTTTGCGTAAGTTTCAAATAGGCTGTACAGCCTTCTCTTTCTTATCCTTGCGCCGTCGCTGCCGGGGTCTTCATGCAATGCTGCGCCCAGGCCTCCATCATGCCGCGCCGCTTCTCCAGCAGGTTCCCCCGGCGATAGGCCGCCTCGACCTTGTTTTCGATCGTGTGAGCCAGCGCCATTTCGGCAATGGTGCCGTCGAAGTCGGTTTCCTCGGCCACCCAGTCGCGAAAGCTCGACCTGAACCCGTGCGGCACGGCTGGAATTTCCATGTCGCGGCAAATCTTGGTCAGGGTCATGTCGGATAGGGGCTTGGCGGAACGCACGCCCGGGAACACCAGATTGCTGCGCTTTTCGCGGTATTCTTTGGCCTTCTCAAAGACCCTGACGGCGGCATCGGACAGCGGGACGACATGTTCACGCCCCGCCTTCATGCGGTCAGCGGGGATGGTCCAGAGCTTCTTCTCAAGGTCGATCTCATCCCACTCGGCGAGCCGTATCTCTCCGGAGCGCGCGGCGGTCAGGATCAGAGCTTCAAAGGCAAGGCGGGCGGCGCTTTCCTTCTCGCGCAGCCGGGTCACGAATGCTGGCACGTCGGCATAGGGCAGAGCGGTGCGATGATTGGGCTTGGCTTTGATCTTGGGCAGTGAGCGGTTCATAGCCGCCAGAGGCAGGGAAACATCGCGATAGCCCTTCGCCACCGCCCAATCGATCACGGTCACAATGCGCTGGCGCAGTCGCCGCGCCGTTTCGGGCTTCTGGAGCCAGATAGCCACCAGAGCGTCCCGCACCATCGGCCCGTCAATGTTGCTGACGGCGACTTCCCCGAAATGGGGATAGGCGTAGGTCTTGAGAGTGTTCAGCCACTGGTCGCGGTGCTTGAGGTTGCGCCAGTTCTTTTTGTTCTCGGCAAAGACCGTGTCGGCGGCTTCGCGGAAGGTGGGAATGCCAGCTTCCTTGCGCCGTTCTGAAATCGGATCGATCCCGGCTTCGATCTGACTGCGCACTTTGGCGGCGCGTTCGCGTGCCAGAGCGAGCGAAACTTTCTTCACGCTGCCAAGCCCGATGTCGCGCCGCCTGCCATCTTTCTGGACTCGGCAGACCCAGGACCGCGACCCGGAACGGCCCACAAGCAGATAGAGTCCATCCCCATCGCCATAGCGTCCGGGGAGCTTTGCCGCCTTGACCGCTGATGCCGACAAACGCCCCATCTTTTGCTCCCACACTAATTACCACACGAGGCATGGGTTACCATGCATTCGGATGGCACGCAATGGAACACGATTGCGCCGAAAAATGGCAGAATTCTGCCATTTCCGGTACGATTTGGATTTTGTTGGGGAGGGCCGGTGGCGGACAGGGTGGGATTCGAACCCACGGTAGGCTTGCACCTACGGCGGTTTTC
>OFDC01001505.1_pt1 | contig 12204 bp, 7 predicted proteins | sample 1520941 | NCBI WGS metagenome assembly OFDC01 (sample SAMEA94258168, study PRJEB24077) | hot springs metagenome | biome: Aquatic biome; feature: Water | place: India | collected 2012-12-06 | depth 5 m | reverse complement strand
CGCCCTTGGCCTTTATCGTGAACACCTTGGCCTCGGCCACCGCCCCGCTCGCCGGTATTGCGGGCTGGAACTTGCGCAGCAGCGCTTTCTTTCCGCTCTTCACGTCAAACGTGCCAGCCTTCTGCGCAGCGTCGGTCGCGAACCACAGCGTCACCTTGTAACGCCCATCGGCCAAAGGCACGCGGTAGGAGAACGTGCCGGTGCGATAAGTCGCCAAAGCGCCCCGGTCGGTCGTGCCAGCAATGGCTGTCGGCACGGCAGGCTTGCCGTAGTCCGCCGGCTTGCCGAGCGAGGCGGCGGTGCCACCTTCGAACCAGTTGTCCGATCCCAGCACGCGGCCTTCGCTCTTGGCTGCCAGCAGCGCTCCAGCGTCAATCACGAACTTGCGCGCCGTCTCGGGCGCCAGCGTCCAATTCGCACTGTCCTCCACCGTTCCGCCGGCATGAACACCCCGCGCCACCAGCGCATTGCTGCCCTCGTCCAGCCGGACGCCCGTCCACACGCAGGCCTTCTGCGGGCAATCGCTCTTCACCCCCATCGAGCGGCCGTTGAGCAGCAGTTCGGTGCTGGCGGTGTTGCTGTAGACCTTCACGTCCGCCACCGGATAGGCCCGGTTGGCATAGCGCTTGGACGTGATGTGAACCATCGGCTCAGGGTTCCAGTTCGCCTTGTAGAACCAGAAGGCGTCCTTGCGGGTCTTGTGGTCGTAGGCGATCAGGCCCTTGGTATTGATGTCCTGCGCATCGCCTTCGGTGCGTACCGTCGTGGCAAAGTCGAACGAATTCCACAGCCAGGTGGCATAGAGCCACGGCCGCGCGTCGAGCTGGGCCAGCGCGGTTTCGTGGATGTAGCTCTCGTATTCCTCAGGCTGCGCCGCACCGCGCGAATCCACAGGCCCGCCCAGTACGTTATCGGTATGCATGGTCAGCGCGCCACCTGCACCATACTCCGTCACCGCCAGCGGCTGCTGCGGCCGCTTGGCATGCAGCCCGTCGAGATGCGGTCCCAGATCACCGGCCTTGCCGAAGTACCAGCCGAAATAGCGGTTGGCCCCGCCAAGATCGGCGGCAACCGCCGTCGTGGGGATTTCCACGTCGTTGCCAAAGGCCCGCGCCTCGCAGCACGTGGCCAAAGATGTAGGCCGCGAAGGATCGAGCGCCTTGGCCGTCTTCTGCAACTCGTTCAGCAGCGGCAGAGGATCAACCTCGCGCCCGTCAGCGCCGCCAAACAGGAAGGCCGGCAGCGAATTGCCGAAGTCCACCTCGTTGGCGATGCTCCAGATCGCCGAGGCGGCATGGTTCTGGTTCTGCCGCACCAGTTCGGTCAGCTGCGATTTCGCATTGGCAACCAGCGCCGGATCGGCGACCTTGCTGCCGCCCAGCGTCCACACCGAAACCAGCGGGATCTCGTCCCACACCACCATCCCGGCGCGGTCGGCCAGATCGTGCACGTCCTGTCCGTGCTGATAATGCGTCAGGCGGATCGTGTTCGCACCCATGTCGCGCAAGGTGGCGATGTCCTCCGCCACGTCCTCGCGGCTGATTGCCCAGCCCTTGCCGTCACGGTCCTGGTGATAGCCCACGCCGCGCAGGCGATAAGGCTGGCCGTTGAGCAGGAAGCCGCGGTCAGGATCGAACGCCATCGAGCGCAAGCCATAGGCCTGCCGCACTTCGTCAGAGACGGCCCCGTCCGCCTGCACCACCTGCGTGACCAGATCGTAAAGATAGGGATCGGCAGTGCCGTGCCACAGGTGCGGATTGGTCAGGGCAAGCCGCGCCGAAAACTCGCCGGTCTTGCCTGCTGCAACCATCGCCGGAACGACTGCAGAGGCCGCCTCACGCCCCTCGCGATCAACCAGGCTGACCTTCACGCTGGCCTTGGCAGACTTCGCGGCATCGTTGGCCACGCGGACCACCAGATCGACCTGCGCCTGATCCTTGTCAGCCCTTACCGTCGTCGCGCGCACGCCCGGCCCGCCTGCATCGGCGAGGTCGATATGCAACGGCGCAGTCGTCACCAGCCGCACCGGCCGGTACAGCCCGCCATGCACGAAGAAGTCGCCCGAAAGCGGCAGGACATCGGCGGTGGAGCCGCCAGCCTTGGGCTGCGCATTGTCCACGCGCACGACCAGCACGTTATCGCCATCAGCCTTCATCGCCGCCGTGGCATCGAACCGAAAGCGCGAGAATCCGCCGCGATGTTCGCCTAGATAGACACCGTTGAGCCAGACCTTGGCCACGCGGCTCGCCGCATCGAACTCCAGCCAATGCCGCTTGCCCTTGGCTCCGGCTGGCGTGGCGAAATGCAGGCGATACCAGCCGATGCCCAGCCGCTTGTCCATGTTCGCCGCGGTGTTGGTGCCGCCCAGGTCATGTTTGTAATATCCAACCCGGTTCCAGCTGTGCGGCACCGAAACCTGCGCCCAGGTCGCATCGGCAAACTCCGGTGCAACAGCCCCTTGCGCATCCTCAGCCGTGAACCGCCAGCCGGCATCCAGCACCGTCACGTCGCGCGCTTCCTGCGCAAGGGCCGGCGCGGTTGCAGCCATGATCAGACACGCGACGGAGGCCCTAAGGCCTGCTTTGGCACGAACTGCCGGGAATTCTCGCATCGGTTCTCTCCGGGTATCTATTCTGGTTGGTCGAAACTATCGAGGGCTGGCGGCGTGGAACGCCTTGAAGAAGGCAAGCCTGTGCGGATCGGGCCAGTCCTGCTGCGCCGCCGTGTCGGCAAATTCTACCAGACGCGGCCGATCGGCAGCAAAGGGCGGCCAGGAAACGCCGCTTGTCTCGGGCTTGCCGGTGCGGGCAAATGCCAGGAGCGCCTGCATCATCGCGTGGCTCATCGCGCGATCCTGCGGGGCCCAGGCGCGCGTCGGGCGATAGCGGTTGAACGCATCGAGCGTGCCCAGCCAGAACGGCACCTCTGCGGTGTGATAGGCCCCCGCCGTTGCCGGATCGAGATCGGCAAACCGCACCCCCGCGACATAGTGATGTGGCCGTGAAAACTGGTAGGCATATGCGGGCGCCGTTCCATGCGCCGCCTGCAGGCTGGCCCATTCGAACATCCCCGACACCATCGTCTCGTCGCGATCGGCCATGCGTGCCTGCTCCTGCGCCTGACCGTCGTTGCTGGCGGGATAGAGCGCAAGGAAGCGATCGGCCTGGACGCCAAAGCGCTCGCGAGCCTTGGCCCTGTAGTCCTCCAGTGACGTCACCGGCCCCATCCCGCCCAGCGCCTCGTCACGGGTAAAGCCCAGAAGCAGCGGCACATCGCTCTGCCGCCGCGCGGCGAACAGCGCCGGTATGGCATCGGGCAGGACATGGCCGTCAATGGCCGGTCCCGTGCTCGGCCCGCCCGGCACGCGCGGCACGACCAGCCGGTCGGCCGGCATGGCCCGCAGCTCGGCAAGGTTGCTCGCCTTCCACGCCGCCATCAGCCTTGTCCCGGCGTCCTCGGCCTCTGACCGCGATGGCAGCTTGATCGGCCCTGCAATCATCGCCCCGCTCATCCCTACGGCCTTGCGGAACAGACCCTTGGCAAGCGGACTGGCTTGCAAGGCCAGCACCGACATCGAACCGGCCGACTGCCCGGCAATGGTCACATTGTCAGGATCGCCACCGAAGCGCGCGATGTTGTCCCGGACCCAGCGCAGCGCTGCAATCTGATCCAGCAGCCCGTAGTTGCCTGAAGCGCCATCGCCGGATTCGGCGCGCAATTCGGGCGTTGCCAGAAAGCCCAGCGGTCCGACGCGATAGTTGAGGTTGACGATGACCGCCCCCTCGCGCGCCAGCGCTTCGCCGCCGTAGATGCCGACACTGCCCGAACCGACATAGAAGGCACCGCCGTGAATGTAGACGATCACCGGAGCCTTGCGCAAAGCAGGGCGCGTCCAGACGTTGAGATAGAGGCAGTCTTCCGAAATCGCTTCCGCGCCGGAATACTGGTTTGCCAGGCTGCTGCGCATCGGCTGCACGCACAGCGGCGAAAAGCGGTCAGCGTTGCGCACGCCCTGCCACGCGTCGACGGGTTGCGGCGCCCGCCAGCGCAATTCTCGCACCGGAGGCTTGGCATAAGGAATGCCGAGATAGGCCTGAACGCCATCGCGCTGCGCAATGCCCCGCACCAGACCGGCCGCCGTCTTCACGGTCCTGCCGACGCTCGCGTGATCAGCGCTGCGAGCGAAAGACGGCGCAGCCTGCAATATCGCGGCAGAAGCCAACGCAATGGCTGCCAGCCTCGTTGCGGTCGTCCTCAAGGCCACGCACCCTCCTTTTTCGCCCGACGATTGCCGGATGATGGGCCAGTTGCTTCCAATGATACCTGCAGCCAAGCGGTCTGCGCGGTTGCGGGATTGTCCTGATCGGCACCTGCGCTGGTAACCGCAATTTGGCCTGACCACAATTGGTTTTGCACGGATTCAAGTGTCAGGCAATCCTCCAAACCGCCTTTCTCACTAAAATTTGAAGCAAAAACAAAGTGTAACCCGCACCCTTCGCGGCGGTTCCAGATGGCCGATATACATGCCCAAACCTTGGTCATACGCGAAATCTATCATTATTATCCAAAATCTTCATGGTTTTAGACCGGATAAATTTGTGTGATGGATACTTGTGTGGTTGAACATTCTGTGAGATTGGCCAGTCCAACTTGTAACAGAAGGGAGGATCAATATGTTCCGCAAAGCTTATCTTGGAGCCAGCATCTCGCTGCTCGCCATAACTTCCGCAGTCCAGGCGCAGGAAGCCCCCGAAGGCGGTCTCGAAGAAATCGTCGTCACCGCGCAGAAGCGCGAGCAGAACCTGCAGCAGGTCCCTGTTTCGGTTACGGCGCTTTCGGCCGAAGCGATTGCCAACAAGGGCATCACCCAGTTCGAAAACCTTGCGCAGGTCGCACCTGGTCTTACCATTACCCAGGGCACGCAGCGCACCGGCAACAGCATCAACCTGCGCGGCATCGGCACCTCGGTATTCAGCATCGGTGTTGAGCCCGCCGTCTCGGTCGTCGTCGATGACGTTCCGATCCTGAACCAGGGCCAGGCCTTCAGCACCCTGACCGACATCGAGCGCATCGAAGTGCTGCGCGGCCCCCAGGGCACGCTGTTCGGCAAGAATGCCTCGGCCGGTGTCGTCAACATCGTCACCCGCACTCCGACCGAGACTTTCTCGGGACGCATCGCCGCATCGGCCACCACGGACGAGGAATACCGGGTCGAAGCCGGCATCTCCGGCCCGCTGGGTGAGAACGTCGGCTTCCGCATCAACGGCTTCTACAGCGACTTCCGCGGCTACGTGAAAAACCTCGCCACCGGCAACTATCTCGGTGCCGACGAAAGCTGGGGCATCCGCGGCAAGCTGGTTGCCGACCTGTCCGACAGCGTGAAGGTCACGATCTCGGCAGAGCATTCGGAGACCGACGGCAATTCGACGCCGCGCACCGTGCTCAGCTTCGCTCCCGGCGCGACTGTTTTCGGTGCATCGCTTGCCACCAACCTCGGCACGATCAAGGCTGGCCCTGGCAACTACCTGCTCAACCAGAACTACGACGGCGTCGCCAAGGGCGAGTCGACCAATGTCAGCGGTCGCATCAGCATCGATCTCGGCAGCGTCGACCTGATCTCGATCACCAGCTACCAGAAGTGGGGCCTCGACACGCAGGACGATGTCGAGCAGCTCAACCTCCCCGTGTTCGGATCGGCAACCGGCCTCGTGCAGTCCAGCCCCTACGACACGAAGAACGTCACGCAGGAACTGCGCCTGGTTTCAACCGCGCCCGGTCCGTTCCAGTACATCCTCGGCGCCTTCTTCTCGAGCGGCGAGACCGATCGTTCGTTCGATCGCGGCCCGTCCGGCCCGCTTCTTTCCAAGTGGGTATCGAATGCCGGCACCAAGACTTGCGCCGCCTTCGCCCAGGGCACCTATGATCTTGCCGCCACCACGCACCTCGATGCCGGCATCCGCTACAACCACGAGAAGATCGACGTCTCGTTCCAGCGTCTGAACGTGCCTGCCACGCAGCCTGCCAACAATGCCATCTGCCTTGCGGTCTGCACGGGCAACGCGAGCGACGATGCCATCACTGGCAAGATCGCCCTGCGTCAGGATGTTGCCGAGCGCGTCATGGTCTACGCTTCGTTCGCCACCGGCTACAAGGGCCAGGGCTACGACGTCTCGTCCGGCTTCACGCCCGCGCGTGCTGCCAACCCGGTGAAGCCGGAAACCTCGCACACCTACGAAATCGGCTTCAAGAGCCGCTTCCTCGACAATCGCGTGCAGTTCAACCTCACCGGCTTCTGGACCGATTACAAGAACTTCCAGTCGCAGTCGGCGGTGGTTCAGCCTGACCAGTCGATCCAGTTCCAGCTCAACAACGTGGGCAAGCTGCGCACGCGCGGTATCGAACTGGAACTGCAGACCAAGCCGACGCGCGAACTCTCGTTCGATCTCGCCGGCACCTGGATGGACGCGATCATCACCGAGTATCCGCTGGCAAACTGCAACACCATCCAGACCACCGATCCGATCTGCTTCGACATCGACGGCAGCGGGCCGGGAACGGCACGTGCGCAGAACCTTGCGGGCAAGCGCCTGCCGAACGCGCCGAAGTTCATGTTCAACGCCTCGGCCATGTACGACATCTTCATGGACTCGATGCCGTTCGATGGCTTCGTCACGCTCGACTATCGTTACCAGAGCCGCGTCAACTTCGACCTGTTCCAGAACCCGCTGTACTTCCAGAAGGCCTATGGCGTGCTCAACGGCAGCATCGGCGTCCGCCAGCGCGACGATCAGTATCGCGTGACGCTGTTCGTCAACAACCTGTTCGACAAGAACTTCGCCTCCAACGTCGGCGGCCTCGTCGGTGGTCCGGCAACTGCGGTCAACCAAGTGCTGTCGCGCAACTCGCGCCGCTACTTCGGCATCCGCGCCAACTACAACTTCTAAGCACCAAAAGCAGCGGCCAGGCTCACCCTGAGCCTGGCCGCCTTGCCTTTCACGTCCTGGGGCAGGACAGCGAAACGCCCCCGTCAGACCTGGCTGAACCCACCGTCCATCACGAACTCGGCGCACGTGACAAAGCTCGCCGCGTCCGAGCAGAGATAGACCACGCCGCCGCCCATTTCCTCTGGCCGGCCCATGCGGCCGATCGGGTGGTTGGCAACGATGCCCTGCACTGCCACCTCGCGCGAAGGCACCGCACCCAGCTCTACATAACGGTCCATGATCGAGTTGAGCATGCCCGTATCGATCCCGCCCGGATGCACCGAATTGACGCGGATGTTGTAGCCGAGCGCCGCGAATTCCGCGCCGAGGCACTTGGAGAGCATCTTCACCGCCGCCTTGCTGGTGCAATAGGCCGCATTGAACGCCGCCCCGCGCAATCCGCCGACGCTGGAGAAGTTGACCACCGAAGCCCCGCCGGAACGCGCCTTGCCGCCCTCTTTCAGCAGCGGCAGCATGACCTGCGTGCCGATGATGATCGAATCCACATTGATCGCGTTGACGCGGTGGAAATCGGCCAGCGGCGTTTCCTCGAACTTCGTCACGATCGAATAGCCGGCATTGTTCACCAGCGCATCGAGCCGCCCGTACTTGTCCTGCACCAGCGCCGCCACGGCCTGCCAGTCGGCCTCGCTCGTCACGTCATGCTTGAGGTAATGGTCCGCACCTTCGATCTGCGCCTCGGCGGCCAGATCGGTGGCGATCACCGTGGCGTTCGCCGCCTTCAGCGCCTTGACCAGTTCCCGGCCAATCCCGCCCGCCGCGCCGGTTACGACGGCGACTACATCGTTGAGAGCGATTGTCATTTTGGGATGTGTCCCTTCTGGATTTCGTACTTGTGAACTCGTCACCCTGAACTTGTTTCAGGGTCCATCTCTCAACACGCACGAACAGTGGTGGGCGAGAAATGGATGCTGAAACAAGTTCAGCATGACGGAGTGAGTGTTGATGGATCAGCGCAGCATCACTGCGCAGTCCACCCCCCGTCGATGACCAGCTCCGCGCCGGTCATGTAGCTTGAATCCTCGCTGGCGAGGAAGAATGCGGCGCTGGCCAGCTCGCTCGGCTGCGCCAACCGCCCGATCGGCGTTGCCCCCACCACGCCTGCCACCAGATCATCGGGCTTTTCGGCAAAGCCCTGATCCACCCAGCGCTGGAACCCCGCCTTCAGCAGCGGGGTTTCAACAAAGCCGGGGTGCAGCGAATTGGCGCGGATCGGCGTCTTCTTCTGCGCAAACTCGATGGCGATGCCCTTGGTGAACAGCCGCACCGCGCCCTTGCTGGCGTTGTAGGCCGAAACCTCGTTCATCCCCACCAGCCCCATGATCGAGCTGACGTTGATGATCGAGGAACCGCCGCGGAAGTCCTTGCCACTCTCCGCCATCAGCGGCACGAAATGCTTGGTGCCAAGGAACACGCCGTCGACGTTGATCGACATGATCCGCCGCCAGCCTTCCATCGAAAGGCTTTCGACCGGCCCGGTCAGGTCGATGCCGGCATTGTTGACCAGCACATGGCACTTGCCGTGGCGCTCTTTCACCAGAGCGACGGCACGCTCCCAGTCCTCTTCCTTGGCCACGTTGGCGCTGATGTAGCTCGCGGCCTGGCCGAGACGGCCCATCACTTCGGCCGCGGTCGCGCTGTCCTCGGCATCGAGGTCCGACAGCACGACTTCCGCACCCTCGGCCAGAAAGCGCTCGGCGCAGGCAAGGCCAATGCCGCGTAGGCCCCCCGATACGAAAGCAACGCGCCCCTTCAGGCGCTGTGCGAGAAGTTCCATGTTGCTCAGACCCCCATCATGCCGGCGGTCGTCGCGCCGTCGATCGCGTATTCCGCGCCGAAGATGAACCCGGCTTCGTCGCTCGAAAGGTAGGCGACCAGCCCCGCCACTTCATTGAGCTGGGCCATGCGCTTCATCGGCGCCATGCCTTCGTACATCGCGCGCGCGGCCGCAGGATCGGGCTGTGCGTTCATGATCTGCTGGATCAGCGGGGTTTCCACCACGCCCGGCAGGATCGCGTTGACGCGGATGGCATAGCCCTTCTGCCCGCAATGCACCGCGGCGGACTTGGCCAGCGCGCAAACCGCCGCCTTGGTCACCGAATAGGTCACGTAATTGCCCAGGGGCCGCGTGGCGTTCATCGAGGAATTGATGATGATCGAACCCTTCGGCCCATCGGGATTGCGCTTCATGCCCGCAATCGCGTTCTGCACGGTCAGCATCACGCCGGTCTGGTTGATTGCAACCACATTGTTCCAGTCGTCGATCGAAACGTCCTCGATGCTGGCATCGCCGCGCTCGGTCCCGGCGTTGGCGAAGGCGATGTCGAGACGGCCCTCGGCGGCGATGATCTCGTCGATCAGCGCGGGCCAGCTCGCCGCATCCTGCACGCGGTGCTTGCGGAACACGGCGCCGGTCTGGGCGCAGAGCGCCGCCGCCTCTTCCTCCTTCGATCCGGTGAACCAGACCTTGGCCCCCTCTTGCGCCAGGCGCGCCACCGTGGCCGCGCCGATGCCGGTGGTGCCGCCAGTAATCAGGGCGACTTTCCCTTCAAGCCTCTTGGACAATTGTTCTCTCCCGCAAGAATCTGCGTCAGTTTATGGCGTCAGTGGTTACGCGCAGGCGGCAGTCGTGCAACCTATGCTTTCAGCAAGGTGACGCGCGCGCGCAAGGGCGGCAAAACCGGCAGCATTGACCGGAATAAGGGCAAGGAACGAGAGAATGGCTGACAGCGATCCCAACATGGGTGGCGGCAAGGCACGATGCGAGGCGATCAGCTGGCAGGAACTGCTGGCGCAGGATTCGCGCCCCGCTCCGGCCATGCTCACCGAAGAAAGCTACCAGTATCGCGGCTCGGAACCCTTGGCGGCAGAGCGCTACACCTCGGAAGACTTCGCCCGTCTCGAGCGCGAGAAGATGTGGCCCCACGTCTGGCAGTTCGCCGCGCGCGAGGAGGACATCCCCGAGGCCGGTGACTACACCGTGTTCGAGAACGCCGGCCGCTCATGGCTGATCTCCCGCCAGGAAGACGGCAGCGTCAAGGCGATGCACAACGTCTGCCTCCATCGCGGCCGCAAGCTGCGTGACCAGGACGGCACCGCCGACACCTTCACCTGCCCGTTCCACGGCTTTGCCTGGAACAAGGACGGCAGCTTCGCCGGCATGCCCTGTTCGTGGGACTTCAAGCACCTCTCGGCCGAAAAGATGCACCTGCCCGAGGCCGAAGTCGGTCGTTGGGGCGGCTACATCTTCCTGCGTGAGGAGCCGGGCGGCCCTACGCTCGAGGAATACCTCGCCCCGCTGCCGGAATTCTTCAAGCGCTGGCGGCATGAGGAATGCACCACGGTGATCTGGGTGGCCAAGGAAGTCCCCGCCAACTGGAAGGTCACTGCCGAAGCCTTCATGGAAGCCTGGCACACCGTCGTCACCCACCCGCAGTTGCTGCCCTTCACCGGCGATGCCAACAGCGCCTACTGGACCTATGGCGACAACGTGAACGTCAACCACGTGCCGTTCGGCATCATGTCCCCGCACGTCGATCCCAACGGCAAGACGCAGCAGTGGATCGTCGACGAGTTCTGCAAGTACAATGGCCGCTCGGCCGACAACTACGATGCTTCGGGCGATCCCTTCGCGGTCAGCGTGCCCGAAGGCATGACCGCACGCGCCGCTTTGGGCGCCGCCATGCGCGCAGGCTACACCGCGCAAACCGGCTACGATCACGATCACGCGACCGACGCCGAACTGCTCGACGGCCTGGTCTACAACGTCTTCCCCAACTTCGCGCCGTGGGGCGGCTTCATGCCGAACATCGTCTATCGCTGGCGCCCCGGAAAGACGCCCGACACCTGCCTGATGGAAGTGCGCATCCTCGCCCGCGTCAAGAAGGGCGATCCCATGCCGCACGGCGTGCCGATGAAGCTGCTCACCAATGACCAGAAGTGGACCGACGCGCCGGAACTTGGCGTGCTGGGCCACGTCTTCGAACAGGACATGGACAACCTGCCCTATGTCCAGGACGGCCTCCACGCCTCCAAGACCGGCGAGGTCAACCTCGGCGACTATCAGGAAATCCGCATCCGCCAGTTCCACCAGACGCTCGACAAGTACCTGAACGGCGAACTTGGAGCCAAGGCATGAGCGAGGAAGCGGAGGTCCGCCCGCCCCGGATCGATTGCGTCCTCGTCTGCGGCGGAGTGTGGCATGACATGGACTTCGCCCGGCTTGAACTGCTCAAGCTGCTGGCCGAAGATCCGGCGATCCGCACCCGCGTTTTCGAAGATTACGAGAACATCGAGGCGATCCGGAACGCCGACATCCTGATCACTTACACCTGCGACGTCACGCCATCGCTCAAGGCGCAGGAAGCCCTGCGCGACTGGTTGCAGGAAGGCGGGCGCTGGTACGCCTTGCACGGCACCAACTCGGTCCTGCGCTTCCTCACCGATGGCCCCAACAAGGACCTGTGGGACGCTCCGCGCTGGGCGCCGCTGATGATGGACCTGCTTGGCAGCCAGTTCATCAGCCACCCGCCGATCGCGCCCTATACGGTGACGGTCGCCGATCCCGATCACCCGCTGGTGCAAGGGGTGGAGCCGTTCGAGACCACCGACGAACTCTACCACATGGAGTACCACGGTGACCTGCACGTGCTGCTCGAAACCGATTGCACGGTAGAAGGCACCGGCTTCGTCGAAGCTGCGGATGCGATCGGCAAGCATGCCGTCATGTATCTGAAGGACCACGGCAAAGGCGGCGTGCTCTACAATACGCTCGGCCATTGCCGCGGGCACTATGATCTGCAACCGATGCTCGATTGGTGGCCCACGGTGGACCGCTGCGCCTGGGACCTGCCGGTGTTCTACGACCTGCTCCGCCGCGGCATCGGCTGGCTCAAGGACCGTCCGGCGAAAGCCTGAAATCCCGCATCGGTCCTAAGTCCAATTTTGGCGCGCAGGGGGTCGTGCCACACCTTCCGGGTAAACGAATCCGGGAGAGACAACATGACCACCCTCCGCCTCGCGCTGCTCACCGGCGCCTTGCTGACCGCCAACGCCGCGCAAGCCGGCCCCGCCGCGCCGCCTTCAACCTGGGCGCGCTGCGCCGTCTGCCACAGCAACACCAAGGGCGCGCCCGACAAGATCGGTCCCAACCTCTATGGCGTCTATGGCCACAAGATGGGCGTCAAGGGCACCTACAAGT
>OFDC01001503.1_pt1 | contig 12216 bp, 12 predicted proteins | sample 1520941 | NCBI WGS metagenome assembly OFDC01 (sample SAMEA94258168, study PRJEB24077) | hot springs metagenome | biome: Aquatic biome; feature: Water | place: India | collected 2012-12-06 | depth 5 m | reverse complement strand
TGATGTTGCGGCGGCGGAAGAAGTAGGTCTGCACGTCCATCTGCTGGACGTTGAATTCGCCAGCCTTGATCCGGTTGTGCACGAACTGGTGGCTGGGGTTGAAGCGGCGGGTGTGGCCGACCATGCAGACCTTGCCGGTCTCTTCCTGAACGCGCAGCACTTCCTGCGAATCCGCCCAGCTGTCGGCCAGTGGGATTTCCACCTGCACGTGCTTGCCCGCCTTCATGCAGGCGATGGCCTGCGCAGCGTGCATCTGCGTCGGCGTGCACAGGATCACCGCGTCCACGTCGTCGCGGGCCAGTGCATCTTCCAGCTCGGTCGAGGAGTGCTTGGCGCCATACTTGGCGGCCACGGCAGCAGCCTGTTCGCCGGTACGGCTGATGATCGAGGTGATTTCGACGCCGTCGATATTCTTCAGGCCGTCCAGGTGCTTTTCGCCGAACGCACCGGCGCCTGCCAGGGCTATGCGCATGTCTTGTCCCTTTCTTGAAAAAGGACCGGGTAGCCGGTGAGGGCTACCCGGCAAGGGTGGATGAGGTGAACGTCAGTCCGCCGGTTCGAGCACGATGTGCCCGATCGCGGTGTTGCTGCACGGAATGTGGTAGTGGCGGTTGAGCGTCTTCACGCTCTTGCCCAGCGCGCCGCGCATGATCAGCCACATGACCATCTCGATGCCTTCGCTGCCGGTCTCGCGCAGATATTCGATGTGCGGGATGTGGCGGACGTCGTCGTTGTCCGATGCCAGCATGTCGAGGAACTTGTTGTCCCACTCCCGGTTGAGCAAACCGGCGCGCGGCCCCTGGAGCTGGTGGCTCATGCCGCCCGTGCCCCAGATCTGCACGTTGAGATCCTCGGGGAAGCTTTCGACCGCCCGAGCGATGGCCTCACCCAGCGCCCAGCAGCGGTTGCCGGACGGCACCGGGTAGGTGACGACATTGACCGCCAGCGGCACGACCTTTACCGGCCATTTCTCGGGCTGGCCGAACATCATCGAAAGCGGCACGGTCAGCCCGTGGTCGACGTCCATCTCGTTGATGATCGTCATGTCGAAGTCTTCGAGGATCAGGCTCTGCGCGATGTGCCAGGCAAGATCGGCGTGGCCTTCGACGTCGGGAACCGGGCGCGGACCCCAGCCTTCGTCAGCCGACTTGTAGTGCTCGCCGCAACCGATCGCGAAAGTCGGGATGATGTTCGCGTCGAACGCCGATGCATGGTCATTATAGACCAGAATCACGACGTCGGGCTTCTCTTGCTTTTCCCATTCGCGGGTCCACTCATAGCCCTTGAAGATCGGGCCGAAGTAGTCGTCCTGCCACTTGCCCTGGTCGACAGCGACCCCGAGCAGCGGAACGTGGCTGGAGCCGACGCCAGCGGTAATTTTGGCCATCTCAATAGCCTCCCTTGATCGAGCGATTGCCTTCCGGCTTGCGGCCGCCATCCAGCATCATCTGGCGATATTCCGGCCAGGTCATGTCGGTCATCGTGCTGACCGCCTCGGCGAACGGCAGTCCGTCAGACGAGAACAGCTTCGACAGGAAGTAGACGTTCCCGCCAAGGTCGAGCAGCGCGTTGTAGTCGCGCCGAAGCAGCGCCTGCTTGGCTTCCTCGCTGATCTTCCACTCGTCGAGATAGGCGCGCTCGTCAGCCTTGAACCGTTCGCGGTTCTCGGGCTTCATCAGGCTCATCGCGAACTGGTTGATCCAGTAGCCCTTGCGGGCGCGCTTCGCGGTGAACACGCGGGTGCCGGGGATATCCTCGAACTCGGCGAGGTATTCGTGGATGTTCTGGGTCGGCTTGGCTGCTTCAGTCACAGGCCCCTCTCCTTCAGCTTGGCGTCGAGGCGCGGGAACACGCGGCGCGCGTTGCCCTCGAAGATCGCATGGCGTTCGGCATCGCTGATGTCGAGCGCATCGACATAGCGCTTGGTGTCGTCGAAATAGAACCCGGTGGTGGGGTCGATGCCGCGCACCGCGCCGACCATTTCCGAGCCGAACAGGATGTTCTTGTTCTCGATTACGTCGGCCAGCAGGTCGATCCCCGGCTGGTGGTAGACGCAGGTATCGAAGAACACGTTGTTCATCAGGTGCGTGTCGAGGCCCGGCTTCTTCAGCATGTCGGCCAGCCCGCGATAGCGTCCCCAGTGGTACGGCACCGCACCGCCGCCATGCGGAATGATGAAGCGCAGCGTGGGAAACTTGGCAAACAGGTCGCCTTCCAGCAGCTGCATGAACGCGATGGTGTCAGCAGCAATGTAGTAGCCGCCGGTCGCATGCATCGCCGGGTTGCACGATCCCGAGACGTGGATCATCGCCGGAACGTCCAGCTCGCACATCTTCTCGTAGAACGGGAACCAGTATTCGTCCGTCAGCGGGGGATGCTTGAAGTGCCCGCCGCCCGGATCGGGATTGAGGTTGCAGCCGATGAAGCCCAGCTCGTTCACGCACCGCTCCAGCTCTGCAATCGAGCTGGTCATGTCCGCTTCCGGCGACTGCGGCAGCATGCACACGCCCGCGAAAGTCTCGGGGTAAAGCCCCACCACGCGCGCGATCAGGTCATTGCACACCTGCGCCCACTTCACCGCAACCGACTGGTCGCCCACATGCGGGGCCATCGCCGAGGCGCGAGGGCTGAAGATCGTCATGTCCGCACCGCGCTCTTTCAGCAGGCGGAGCTGGTTGCTCTCGATCGTCTCGCGGATCTCGTCGTCCGAGATCTCGGGATAGGGCGGGCACTCGGTCCCGGCCTTGAACGCGGCCTTCTGCTTCTCGCGCCACTCGTCGTGCGCCTTGGGCAGCACGGTGTAGTGGCCGTGGCAGTCGATGATCATGGTCATGCGACTTCAGTCCTCTCAAGGTTGAATGCGATTGTCTTGCCGGCCTGCTCGCGCTGGCGCTTCACCGTGCCGCTGGTCATCACCGGCTCTACGCCCAGCGATTCCAGCGTTTTGCAGCTTTCTTCCATCTCGGCGGCGCGGCGGAGCCCATGGGTCGTCATGCGCTCGACATTGTACTCGGCACGCTCGAACCAGCTTTGCGTCTTCTCGCTGGCATCCAGTGACGACAGCACTTCGTCGACCACGCCCGCTTTCGTCGCCGCAAGCATCATCTCGGCGGTCAGCGCCTCGACGCCCTTGACCATGATCGAACGGATCATCTTGATCGCGCTGGCCCGGCCAATCTCGTCACCGACAACGCGCGTCTTGGCAAAGCCCATCGCCTGCAGCCGCGCCTCGGCCTCTGCTGCATGGGCACCCGAAATCAGCAGCGGCACGTTCATCCGCGCCGGGTTCACCGGGGCCAGCACCGCCACGTCGACATAGCGCCCGCCCGCTGCCTCGATCGTCTTGGCCGCCGCGCGCTTGGTATCGGGCGCGACGGAATTCATGTCACACCAGATCGCGCCTGCTTTCAGCAGACCGGCATAGTCCACAGCCGCAGGCAGCGCCGAATCCGCCGTCACCAGCGACAGCACAATGTCGGCATCGCCCAAGGCATCTTCGGCCGTGCCGCAGATCACCACGCCGGCCTGCTCCATTACCGCCCGGCGCGCAGGGTTGATGTCGAACGCCAGCGCCGCAGACTCCCAGCCTGCCGCCTTGGCAAAAGTGGACCCGGCCTCACCGAAGCCGATCAGGGCAATAACGCTCTCCATGGCCAGCGGTCCTGCGTTGGTGTGCGCAAAGGAACAAATGCAAAGATCGCCACGGGTATAAGTTTATGCAAACCCTTCTGCGGCAACCTCGCGCAGCAGTGCGACGAACGCGGCCTGCGGAGCGGTCGGCCGCCAGCCCTCGCGCGTGGTGATGCCGATGGTCCGCGCGACCGGCACCGGCGGCGGCAGCGTCGCCAGCACCCCTGCATCGAGTTCTACCGCCAGTTGCGCCGGGGAAAGCAGCGTCAGCGCGTCCGATCCCAGCAGCAATTGCCGCACCGTCAGCACCGATCCGCACTCGATCCCCACGCGCGGCGGCTCGGCCCCGGCGCCGCGCATCATGCCTTCCCAATAGTGGCGCAAGGGCGTGTCACTTGCGGGCAGGATCCATGGAAAGCCCGCCAGCGCCACCCCATCCACCGCGCCAGCCAACAAGGGGTGCCCGGCACGCATGACCAGCGCGGGCCGGTCCTCGAACACCGCCTCCTGCGCCAGGTCGTCGAGCGAGGACGCATCGCGCAGCGCCCCCAGCATCAGGTCCACTTCACCATCGCGCAGTGGCCCCGAAAGCTCGGCATGGCTCCCTTCGACCACCGCCACGTCCACCCCCGGATGCGCGGCGGCAAAGCGCAGGATCGTCTCGGGCAACCACCGCGCCCGGCTCAGTGGCATCGCGCCGACAACCACGCGCCCCGCCGCCTTGCCCTGCCACGCCGCCACTTCGGCAAGGCCTGACCGCAGTTCTGCCATGGCCAGACCGAACCCGCGCGCGCGCCGCTCGCCCGCAGGGGTCAGCATTACCGAGCGCCCGCGCCGGTCCACCAGCCGCTGCCCCAGCGCGACTGACAAATCCGCCACCGCCCGATGCAGCGAGGCCGACGAAAGCCCCGTTGCCTCCGCCGCCACCGCATAGGACCCGGCCCGCGCCAGCGCCAGGAACGCCCGCAATTGCGTGCCCGTCACGCGCGGAGAGCCGACATGCGCAATCGCTGCCTCGGCACGCGGCGCCAGCAGCAACGCCGGTTCGGTCGGCGTCATCCCCGCTGGCCCGCGTTCGAACAGCGCACAGCCCAGGTCCGCCTCCAGCCGCGCAATAGCCTGCGTCAGCGCAGGCTGCGTCAGGTTCACCGCCCGCGCCGCCCGCGTCACGCTGCCATGGCGGACCGTTGCCGCGAAAGCCGCAATGTGCCGGACATTGATCGCGTGGAGCTGCATGGTCCATCGCTTAGCATTTCCTTATGGCCGGTGCCAAACATTGCATTGGTTCCCCGCGCGCCGCAGTCGCATGGAACCCGCGAACAGTTTTCCATGGGAGCCGGAAATGTCGGGAATCGTCGTCCAGAACATCGAACGTGCCGATCCAGCCGTGATCGATGGCCTTGCCGCCTGCGGCGTCGCCACCGTCCACGAAGCGCAAGGCCGTACCGGCCTGCTCGCCTCCTACATGCGCCCGATCTATCGCGGCGCCCGCATCGCCGGCAGCGCCGTCACGATCAGCGCCCCTCCGGGTGACAACTGGATGGTCCACGTTGCCATCGAACAGCTCCAGGCCGGAGACATCCTCCTGCTTGCTCCGACCAGCCCTTGCGAAGACGGCTACTTCGGCGACCTCCTCGCCACCAGCGCCCAGGCGCGCGGCTGCCGTGGCCTCGTGATCGACGCTGGCGTTCGCGACGTGCGCGACTTGACGGAAATGAACTTCCCCGTCTGGTCCAAGGCGATCTACGCGCAAGGCACGGTCAAGAACACGCTGGGCTCGGTCAACGTCCCCGTCGTCTGCGCCAATGCACTGGTGAACCCCGGTGACGTGATCGTCGCCGACGACGATGGCGTCTGCGTCGTCCCGCGCGAAAAGGCCGCCGAAGTCCTCAAGGCCGCGCAGGCTCGCGAAGCCAACGAAGGCGAAAAGCGCGAAAAGCTCGCCGCCGGCGTCCTCGGCCTCGACATGTACAAGATGCGTGAGCGCCTCGAGAAGGAAGGGCTGAAATATGTCTGAGGGCATCCCCGAAGGCATACAATGCATGTGGATGCGCGGCGGCACGTCCAAGGGTGGCTATTTCCTCAAGGACGATCTGCCAGCAGACACCGCGCAGCGCGATGCCTTCCTGCTGGCCATGATGGGCAGCCCCGATCCCGTGCAGATCGACGGAATGGGCGGCGCCGATCCGTTGACGAGCAAGGTCGCGGTCGTCTCGAAATCCACCCGCGAAGGCATTGATGTCGATTACCTGTTCCTCCAGGTCTTCGTCGATCAGGCCATCGTCACCGACGCGCAGAACTGCGGCAATATCCTCGCCGGCGTCGGCCCCTTCGCCATCGAGCGCGGCCTTGTCGCCGCCAGTGCGCAAGAAACCCGCGTCGCCATCTACATGGAGAATACGGGACAGGTCGCTGTCGCCACGGTCAGCACGCCCAATGGCAAGGTCACCTACAAGGGCGATGCGAAGATCGACGGTGTCCCCGGCAGCCACGCTCCCGTGCCGCTCGAATTCCGCGATACCGCCGGGTCATCCTGCGGCGCACTCTTGCCCACCGGCAACGCGGTCGATGTGGTCAATGGCGTCGCCGTCACCCTGATCGACAACGGCATGCCCTGCGTGGTGATGAAGGCCGAGGACCTTGGCATCACCGGTTACGAGGACCGCGACTGGCTCGACAACGCCACCGACCTCAAGGCGAAGATCGAAGCCATCCGCCTCGCCGTCGGCGAACGCATGAACCTTGGCGACGTCAAGGAAAAGTCGGTGCCGAAGATGATGCTCGTCGCCCCGCCCAGGAACGGCGGCGCGGTCACCGTGCGCAGCTTCATTCCCCATCGCGCCCACGCCACCATCGGCGTACTCGGCGCGGTCAGCGTCGCCACCGCCTGCCTGATCCCGGGCTCCCCCGCCGCCGAAGTCGCCTCGATCCCCGAAGGCCGCCGCAAGCTGCTTTCGGTCGAACACCCCACCGGCGAAATGAGCTGCGTTCTGGAAGTGGACGATGCCGGCGAAGTCCGCACCGCCGCCCTCCTGCGCACTGCGCGCAAGCTGATGGATGGAGTAGTATTCGCATGACCGACCAGAACCGCATCATCAGCTGGCACGCCAATCCCAGCAAGCCGCGCTACACCCCGCCGCCGGGCGCCGTGGACGCGCACTGCCACGTCTTCGGCCCGATGGCGCAGTTCCCGTTCAGCGCCAAGGCCAAATACTTGCCGCAGGACGCCGGGCCGGACATGCTCTTCGCCCTGCGCGACCACCTCGGCTTCGAACGCAACGTCATCGTCCAGGCCAGCTGCCACGGCACCGACAACGCCGCCACATTGGATGCCATCGCCAAGAGCAACGGAATGGCGCGCGGCGTCGCCGTGGTCGATCCCGCGATTTCCGAAGCCGATCTCCACGCCCTGCACGATGGCGGCATCCGCGGCATCCGCTTCAACTTCCTCAAGCGCCTGGTCGATGATGCGCCCAAGGACAAGTTCCTCGAAGTCGCCCAGCGCCTGCCCAAGGGCTGGCACGTCGTGATCTATTTCGAGGCCGACATCCTCGAGGAACTGCGCCCGTTCATGGACGCCATCCCCGTCCCCCTCGTCATCGACCACATGGGCCGTCCCGATGTGCGCCAAGGCCCCGATGGCGCGGACATGAAGGCCTTCCGCAATTTCCTCAACAGCCGCGAGGACATCTGGTTCAAGGCCACCTGCCCCGATCGCCTCGATGCGATCAAGGAAGGCGGCGCGGGCGATCCGTGGAACGCCTTTGCCGATGCGGTTGCGCCGCTGGTGGCCGATTATCAGGACCGCGTGTTGTGGGGCACCGACTGGCCCCATCCCAACATGGACACTGAAATCCCCGACGACGGCCATCTCGTCGACATGATCCCGCGCATCGCGCCCACCGAGGAACTTCAGCGCAAGCTGCTGATCGACAATCCGATGAAGCTCTACTGGGCCGACTGAGGTCCGGAGCTTCGCCAATTGCGCTTGCAGCGTGGTGCGATAATCTGCGCACCATGCTGCGCCGCCTTCTCCCCTTCCTCGCCCTGATCCCCGCCACGGCAAGCGCCGAAACGCTCTACGTCCGCGCCGGGCGACTGGTCGATCCGGAAGCGGGGCGGGTGCTCACCGCACAGGTGCTCAAGGTCGAGGATGGGCGCGTTGTATCGGTCCAGCCCGATGCCCCCCTGCCCGCAGGCGCAAACGTCGTGGACTGGTCTGCCTTCACCGTCCTGCCCGGCCTGATCGACTGCCACGTGCACCTCGCCGATGTCGAACAGTCCAGCAACATTGCCGAACCCTTGTTGCACTCGGCCATGGAGATCGGCTTCATCGGCGCGCGCAACGCCAAGAAGACCCTGCTCGCAGGCTTCACCTCGGTCCACGATGTCGGCTCGTTCCGCGCCTACGCCGATGTCGAACTGCGCAACGCGATCAACCGCGGCGATGTGCCCGGCCCTCGCATCAGCGCGGTAGGCGCCTACGTCACCATTCCCGGCGGCGGCGGCGAAGTGACCGGCTTTGCGCCCGATGTCACCGTGCCTGCCGACATGCGCGCAGGCGTCGTCACCGATGCGGCGGACGTTACCCGCAAGGTCAACGCGCTGTTCCAGAACGGTGCGGATTCGATCAAGCTGATCGCCACTGGCGCAGTCCTGGCGCAAGGAACCGAACCCGGCCAGATCGAACTGTCGGGCGAGATGATGAAAGCAGCGGTCGACGTTGCCCGCCAGCGCGGATCATGGGTCACCGCGCATGCCCATGGCGCCGCCGGCATCAAGCTTGCCATCCAGTCGGGCGTCAAGGCCATCGAACATGCCAGCCTTATCGATGATGAAGGCATTGCCCTTGCCAAGGCACGCGGCGTCTGGCTCGACATGGATATCTACAATGGAGATTTCATCGCCGAGGTCGGCAAACGCGATGGCTGGCCTGCCGACATGCTGCGCAAGAACGACGAGACCACGCAAGCCCAGCGCGCGGGCTTCCGCAAGGCGGTCAAAGCCGGTGTCAGGTTGAGCTACGGCACCGACGCAGGGGTCTATCCGCACGGCGCCAATGCGCGGCAGTTCAAGTACATGGTCCGCTACGGAATGACGCCGATGCAGGCGATCCAGTCGGCCACCACCGTCGCCGCCGAGCTGCTGGGCTGGAGCAAGGATGTCGGCGCACTTTCGCCCGGTCATTGGGCCGACATGGTCGCGGTCAGCGGCGATCCCCTGGCCGATATCTCCGTCCTCGAAAACGTGCGCCACGTCATGAAGGGTGGCGAACTGGTCAGATAGCCAAAAATCGGGGCAGCCTTCGGATTGAGGCCGCCCCGATCTGTGCCGGCAGGGAGGACCGGCAACAACCGACAGGCTCAGAGGGGGGGAAGCCTGCCAGAAAGGCAATCATCGCTCGTTCAGAGCAGCTTCCACGTCACCGGCACGATGACGGCCGTCGCGCCACCCGGCGGCGGCGGCACAGAACCGGCGCGCGTCGGCATGGCCAGCGCTTCCTTGTCGAGCGTGCTCGAGCCCGAGGGCGCGACAAGCTCGGTGCGCTCGATGTTGCCGCCAGCGCCGACGAAGACCTTGACCTTGGCGGTGCCTTCCTCGCCGCGCATCTGGGCCGTGCGCGGATAGGTCTGCTTCGAGGCGATGATGCGCGTCACCTGCTTCTGCCACTCGGCAGACTGGGCAAAGGCTGGCACAGCGGTTGCGGCAAAGGCAAGCGAGGCAATGCCAAGGGCGATCCTGTCGATAATCTTCATGATACGGTTTCCTTCGATCTTGTTGAATGACGGTGCAGTTTTCAGAATTCGGACCAGTCGTCCTCGTCTACCTTCAGCGCGGTATTGCCGAGGACCGGAGCGGAGCGCGGTGCCGGAGGTGGGGCGGGCTCTGCGGTCGCAGCAGGAACCGGTAGCGGCCTCGGCGCGGGCTTTGGCGTTGCAGGCGGCGAAGCTTGCGGCCTGGCCGAGGATAGCCCCGACGACCGGGCCTGGCCGCTCGTGCCAAGGCGGAAGCGGCCTACCTGCTCCACCAGCGCAATGGTCTCGTTCGAAAGATTGCGCGTCCCTGCCGAGCTTTCCTCGACCATCGCGGCGTTGCGCTGGGTGAAGCTGTCCATCGAACCGACCATTGCCGAAATGTCGGCGATGCCCGCTGCCTGCTGTCCGGCGGCCTCGGCAATCTGATCGACCAGCTCCGAAACTGCGCTCACTTCGTTGACGATCTGGCGCAAGGCATCACCGCTGGATTCAACCAGGGCAACCCCGCCGCTGACTTCCTCGGTGCTCTTGCCGATCAGGTCGCGGATAGACTTCGCGGCATCGGCCGAGCGCTGCGCCAGGGCACGCACTTCGGTGGCGACCACCGCAAAGCCCTTGCCGGCATCACCGGCGCGCGCGGCCTCGACCCCGGCATTGAGCGCAAGCAGGTTGGTCTGGAAGGCAATGCCGTCGATGACGCCCACGATCTCGGCCATCTCGCGTGAACTGGCTTCAATGCTGCGCATGGCGGCCACGGCGCGATTGGCGGTATCGCCCACACCGTCGGCGGTGCTGCGGGCCACCGACAGGCGGGTGCTCGTCTGCTTCACGTTCTCGGCCGTTGTCCTGACCGATGAGCTGAACTCGTTGATCGTCCGCGATGTTTCGGCGAGCGACGTGGCCTGCTGCTCGGTGCGCAGCGCCAGGTCCGAAGCCGCGCTCGAAATCTCGTCCGTACCCAGCTTGATCGTGTGGCAACCCTCGACGATCTTGCCCAGCACCCGTTCAAGCGCAGTCACCGCAGCATTGTAGTCGACATGCAGCTTGGCCAGCGCGCCCGATCCGTTCTCCTTGACGCGGTGAGTAAGGTTGCCTTCCGCCAGCGCGGTCAGACCTTCGCCGATTTCATCGATGGTCAACTGCACTTCGCGGGCGCGCTGCGTCTCGGCCTCGGCGCGGGCATGGTCCGATGCAAAGACATCGCGGAAGCGATCAAGGGAGCGGGCCAGCTGGCCAAGTTCGTCCGATCGGCCAAGGCCCGGGACGGCCACGGCATGATCGCCATCGATCAGGCGCGATACGGCGTCCGACATCGACACCACCGGTTTGGCAATGTTGCGAATGAGATAGAACAGCAGGACAACCGCACTGAGCAGAGCAAGGCCAAGCGCGGCGAAGGTGAACTTGCGCGCCGAGGCATAGATCTTCTCGGCATTGGCGGCGACCGCAGCGCCATCCTTCTTGTTGGCCTCGATCACGGCAAGGATCGAGTCTTCAAGGGCATAGAAGGTGTCGATGCCTTCGGCATCGTGCATGGCCTGGGCGCCTTGGGTGTTCCCGCCTATCGCCATCGCCTGCATGCTTTCGTCCTGGGCAACGAAAGTCGCCCAGGCCTGCTTCATTGCGGTAGTGCCGGTCTTCTGGTCCGGCGTGATCGCAAGCTTTTCGAACTCGGCAATTTCCGCATCGATCGCGCTGCGCGCATTCTTGAGCAGCTTCTGGCCGCGCGCCACCGCCTCAGGCGTCGCCGCGCTGAACATCTCGCCCTGCCTAAGGCGATACTGCGAGGTGAAGGCGTGAATGTCGCCCAGCTTTTCCGCGCTGGGTATCCACACGTCGCGCTGTTCGGCGGCGATGGCGTTGACCTCGCCGATCTTGGAAATCGCGAACAGGCCCATGCCTGCCATCGCCGCAAGCAGCACTGCAAAGGCAGCGATGAATTTTTTGGTTATGTTGAAGCTGAACATCCATGTTCCCCGACAGGCCTTCCGGCATGTCACCCGCTTACGCCGCGAGGGGGGAACTTTCGGTAAGGAGGCAGACCCGTAGAGTCGCGCAGTGGCGCGGAAAGGTTTTCCACAGGCGGATTGCCAAAGAGCAGCCGTTCAGGCGGCTATCGGCCAGTCATCGCGCAGTTCGCATGGTTAACGGCTCAGACGGGTCAAGCACCAAGAAGATGCAGCGCCACGCGCCTGCGATGGCCCGCCCTGCGATGCTCGCACAGATACAATCCCTGCCAGGTGCCCAGCGCCAGCTGTCCGCCAACCAGCGGGATCGACAGCGATACGCCGGTAAGGATCGACTTCAGGTGCGCCGGCATGTCGTCCGGACCTTCATCATCGTGGGCATAACCATCGTTTTCAGGCGCAAGACGGGAAAGCCAGCGGACGATATCGCCCCGCACTTCATGCGCCGCGTTTTCCTGAATGGTCAGGGAAGCCGAGGTATGGCGGCAGAACACGGTCAGCAAGCCGGTGGTCATGCCCTGATCGCCAGTCCAGCGCACCACGTCGCGAGTGATCTCGTGCAGGCCTTGGCCCGGGGTGGCAATGACGATCTCGGTGGCAGACTGGCGCATGCGGCCTTTATGGCAGCAATTCTCCTGCGCCCAAGCGCGAAACCGTTCTTTCTATCGGAATCCCACGGTCACCTCACGCGAAACACCACCGTCGCCGCGGGCTTGACCCGGGGCTGGGCTCTTCTTCCTGCACACCCTCGCGACAAGAAAGCGGGATCCCGGGTCAAGCCCGGGATGACGATGGGGTCGCGCTGATAGACCTTGACAAAACGAACCATATAGGTTATACGCCCCGCCCACAGGTCAGGAGAG
>OFDC01001502.1_pt1 | contig 12216 bp, 13 predicted proteins | sample 1520941 | NCBI WGS metagenome assembly OFDC01 (sample SAMEA94258168, study PRJEB24077) | hot springs metagenome | biome: Aquatic biome; feature: Water | place: India | collected 2012-12-06 | depth 5 m | reverse complement strand
GGCCGGATGAATACCAGACGCTGGCCGACCTGCCGCCGATCCCGCCGAGCTTCGATGAGCCGGCCCAATCCGACGACGACAGCGAGGCGCTGGCTTTGTCCGACCCCGAGGGCACGCCATGAACGACGTAACCATCATCGACCGCTTCCTCAACATCTTCTCCGCCTACATCGACTCGGGGTTCGGGCTGTTGCAGGGCGAAGTGGCGTTCCTCACCGCCACGCTGATCGTCATCGACATGACGATCGCCGGCCTGTACTGGGCCATGAGCCATGCCACCGGCCAAGGCGAGGACGTGATCGCCAAGCTGATCCGCAAGGTGCTGTACGTCGGTGCCTTCGCCTACATCATCGGCAACTTCAACTGGCTGGCGGGCATCGTGTTCCGCTCGTTCGCCGGGCTGGGCATCACGGCCACCGGCTCGGCCATCACGATGGAGGACTTCTTGCAGCCGGGCCGGCTGGCGAAGACGGGCATCGACGCAGGAGCGCCGATCCTGGAGCAGATCGGCGAACTGGCGGGGTTTCCCGACGTGTTCGTGAACCTCGATCCCATCGTGGTGATGTTCCTCGCGTGGCTGGTCGTGGTGTTGTGCTTCTTCGTGCTGGCGATCCAGCTTTTCATCACGCTGATCGAGTTCAAGCTGACCACGCTCGCGGGCTTCGTGCTGGTGCCGTTCGCCTTGTGGAACAAGACCGCGTTCCTTGCCGAGAAGGTACTGGGCAACGTGGTGTCCTCGGGCATCAAGGTGCTGGTACTGGCCGTGATCGTGGGCATCGGCTCGGGTCTGTTCGCCGAGTTCCAGGTGCATCCCGCCGAGCCGTCCATCGACCATGCGCTGGTCATCATGCTGGCCTCGCTCACCATGCTGGCCTTGGGCATCTTCGGGCCGGGCATTGCGACCGGGCTGGTCTCCGGCGGGCCGCAGCTCGGTGCGGGCGCAATGGCGGGCGCGGCCATTGGCGCGGCCGGGACGGCGGTGGCCGTTGGTGCCGCCGCAACGGGCGTGGGCGGTGCCGTCATGGCTGGGGCGCGCATGGCGCCTGCTGCCGCCAAGCTGGCCGGCGCTGGTGCGCGTGCGGCCACGTCGGCGGCTGGCAGTGCGAAATCGGCATTCCAGGCCGGCTCTGCTTCCGCTGGCGGCGGCCTCAAGGGCGCTGCCGCCGGCATGGGCAATGTCGCCAAGACAGGTGCGCAAGCCGCCGGGCAGAAGGTGGCGCAAGGCGCTCGCTCGATCCGTGAGCGCGCTGCCGCAGCGTTCAGCGCCGACGCACCCGCACCCGCAGCCAGCACTGGCGCATCCAGTGGCGATGCGTCGCCGTCCCCATCGCAGGCGCAGCCCGCTTGGGCGAAGCGCCTTCACCGGCGCCAGCAGCTCACCCATGCCGCCACGACTGCCGCCCACACGCTGCGCAGCGGCGATGGCGGCAGTTCCAGTCAAGGCCCGAGCCTGCGTGATTCCGATTCATAAGGAGAACAGACCATGCGATTCAAACGACCGCAGGTGCGCTATGCCGACACGCCGCAGCCTGCAACCCCTTATCAATCCGCTGCGCAGGTGTGGGACGAGCGCATCGGCTCGTCCCGCGTGCAGGCGAAGAACTGGCGCCTGATGGCGTTTGGCTGCCTGACGCTGGCGGTGCTGATGGCGGGCGGCCTGGTGTGGCGGTCGGCGCAGTCCATCGTCACGCCCTACGTGGTGGAGGTGGACAACGCGGGCCAGGTGCGCGCGGTCGGCGAAGCCGCCACGCCGTACCGGCCCAGCGATGCGCAGATCGCCTACCACCTGGGCCGCTTCATCGGCCTGGTGCGCTCGCTGTCTATCGACCCGATCGTGGTGCGGCAGAACTGGCTCGACGCCTACGACTACACCACCGACAAGGGCGCCGTGGTGCTCAACGACTACGCCCGCACCAATGACCCCTTCGCACGTATCGGCAAGGAGTCGGTGACGGTGCAGATCAGCAGCGTGACCCGCGCCAGCGACACGTCTTTCAACGTGCGCTGGACGGAGCGGCGCTTCGTCAACGGTGCCGCGGCAGGCATGGAACGCTGGAACGCCGTGATTTCCACCGTGCAGCAGACCCCGCGCACCGAACAACGCCTGCGCAAGAACCCCCTGGGCATCTACGTCAACGGCCTGTCGTGGAGCCGTGAGCTGGATTCTTCCGAAGGAGCAAAACCATGAATGATCTTTTCTGTAAATCCGTCTTGCCGGTGATTCTGTTTGCCCTCGCGGGCTGCGCCACGCAGGGCAAGCCGCCGCCGTCGATTTCGCTCGATGAGCCGGTGCAGGCCCAGCCGCTGCCGGAGCCGCCTGCGCCTGTGGAAGTGGTGGCCGTGCCGCAGGTGCTGCCGATGCCGGCGCAGATGAAGCCGTTGGCCGAGGGCGATGCCAAGGCAGCACCGGAACCACCCGACGAGAAGGTGCGTGTCTCGCGCGCCAACGCCGAGGCCCGCGTCGCGCCCACGCGCGAGGGCTACGTCAATGCGATTCAGGTCTGGCCCTTCACAGACGGCGCGCTGTATCAGGTCTATGCGGCAGTTGGCCGCGTGACCGTGATCGCGCTGCAGCCCGGCGAAGAACTGGTGACGGTAGCCGCCGGTGACACGGTGCGCTGGATCGTGGGCGATACATCGAGCGGCAGTGGCGATGCGCTGCGCGTCAATGTGATGGTCAAGCCCATCCGCTCGGCCCTCAAGACGAATCTGGTCATCACGACCAGCCGGCGCACCTACCTGCTGGAACTGACCTCGACCGAGAAGACCTGGATGGCTTCGGTGTCCTGGGAGTATCCGAAGGACAAGATGCTGGCCTTGCAGCGCCAGGCGCAGGCGGCCAGCGCCGCCGCGCCGGTCGATGCGGGCCTGTCGTTGGAAAAGATCCGTTTCCGCTACGCGGTCAGCGGCAGCAATCCGCCGTGGAAGCCGCTGCGCGCTTTCGACGACGGCGAGAAGGTCTACATCCAGTTCCCGCCCGGCATCGCCCAGGGCGAGCTGCCGCCGCTGTTCGTCATCGGCGCGCAAGGCGACGGGCAACTGGTGAATTACCGCTTCCGCTCGCCTTACTACATCGTGGATCGCCTGTTCGGCGCGGCCGAACTGCGGCTGGGCGGGGACAAGGGCGACGTGGTGCGGATCGAGCGCACGGACGGAACGCGGAGGAATTGACCATGAGCCACGATGATTCCCCTGACCTTGCTCCGCAGGCGAGCAAGGTCGCACCCGACGCAGTGGCGCTGCGCGCCCAGCCGCGCCCGGTCACGCGCCTGAACCGGCGTACCTTGGCCATGCTCGTCGGCGGCCTGTCGGTCGCCGTGCTTGGGGCCACGATCTGGTCGCTGCAACCGCAGCGACGTAGCTCCCACGAGCAGACCGAGCTTTACAACGTCGATCGCGTGTCGAAGTCCGAAGGGCTGGATGGCCTGCCGTCGGACTACTCGAAATTGCCGCAGAAGGTGCCCGAGCTGGGGCCGCCGCTGCCGGGTGATCTTGGCCCGGCCATCGTGAAGTCGCAGCAGCCGGTGACGCCGACGTATGCGCCACCGGGCCATGACCCCGAAGATACGTGGCGCAAGGAAGCCGATGCGGCGGCGGCTTCGTCGGTGTTCTTCCGCTCGGGCACGCCCGGCAAGACCGCAGCGCCAGTGACTGCGCAACCGGCTGACCCGCCATCAGCCTTGGCGGGCTTCGACCCGCTGGCCGCTGGCCCGGCCTCGACGGCGGCCCAGCCTGCCGACCCGACCGCTGTGCAGAACCGGCAAGACCAGAAAGAGGCTTTCCTGAAAGGCGGCTCTACGGAAACCCGCAATTCCGGCAATCTGCAAATGCCGACTTCACCCTATCAGGTCATGGCGGGCACCGTGATCGCGGGCGCGCTGGTGACGGGCATCAAGTCTGACTTGCCGGGCGACGTGATCGCCACGGTGACGGAGCCGGTCTATGACACGGCGACCGGGCGCTTCCTGCTGATCCCGCAGGGCTCGCGCATCCTGGGCAAATACAACAGTCAGGTGAGCTATGGGCAGAGCCGCGTGCAGGTGGTGTGGAACCGCATCATCCTGCCGGACACGTCTTCGCTGAAGCTCGATAACCTCGCGGGCACCGACCCTGCCGGCTATGCCGGGCTGGAGGATGGCGTCGATTGGCATTGGGATCGCGTCTTTGCCGGCGCGGCGCTGACCACACTGCTGGGCGTGGGCGCCGAGCTAGCCGCGCCGGAGAACCGCAACGGCGATCGCGTCATCATCGCCGGGCGCCAGAGTCTGCAAGACAGCGTAAACCAGGCGGGCCAGGAGATAACCCGGCGCAACATGAACATCCAGCCGACGTTGACCGAGCGGCCCGGCCTGCCGGTGCGGATCATCGCCAACCGCGATCTGGTGTTGCGTCCATACCAGCCGATGTTCTTCAACCGGGGGGCGATGCGATGAGCACGACGAAGAAATTGCGGCTGGGGCCGCTGCCCAAGACCGAAAGCGTCAAGCTGACCTTTGCGTGCCCAGCCAGTTTGAAGGCCGACCTCGACCGCTATGCCGCGCTGCACGCGCAGTCCTACGGCGAAGCAGTCGATGCGGCCACGCTGATCCCGCACATGCTGGAGGCTTTCATGGCGGGGGATCGGGGATTCAGGAAGGGGACGGCAACACGGAGCGCGCCATCGAAGCCGGCATGACGGCATCGCGCACCACCCGGCGGCATCCATCGAACGCGCAGCCTCCATGCTGCGCGTTCGTCATTCTGGATGCCGCCAAGCCACTGGGCTATGATGGCGGAGCAAGCCCGCCGCCCCTTGGCAATCCAGCACGATCAAGTGCGATCCGGCTTTCTCTCCCAACGCTCTTATGTGGCACCTAGCGCACGATGCCGCAGTCGTGCAAAGCGGCCTCGAAAAGAGCTAACCTACTGTCCCATATACGGTTTCAAGCCTTGCGTGCTTTGCACGAAAGACTTGACACCGGAACTTTTTTGTCCGCAAGCGGTCGGCTATCTACTGCAGCGAGCGGTAGTTGTGCATCACCTGCGGCACGTAGCGCTGCGTTTCGGCATACGGCGGAACGCGCCCGCCGTACTTCTGCACCGCGCCCTCGCCAGCGTTGTAGGCGGCCAGCGCCAGTTCGAGCTGGCCGTCGAAACGGGCCAGCAGGTCGCGCAGGTAGAGCGCGCCGCCCAGCACGTTCTGGTCAGGGTCGAAGCGGTCGGCCACGCCATAGCGGCGGGCGGTGGCCGGCATCAGCTGCATCAGGCCGGCCGCGCCCTTGGGTGATACCGCCCGCGGGTTGTAGGCCGATTCGGCGCGGATGACCGCGTGCAGCAGGCTGGCGTCGACGCCAGCAGCGCGTGCGGCGCGCTCGATGCGCGGCGCGTGCAGCCGGGCCGACGGGTGCTCGGCGCGCGCCGCCACCGGTGCGGCTGCAGCGTCGCGCTCGCTGTGCAGCAGCAGCTCGAAGCCTTCACCGCCGGGCGCGTCGGTCAGCACCAGCGCGCCGTCGGCTTCCTCCTTCACATAGACGTCGGCCTGCGCGGCGGCGGCCCACAGCAGCGCGAGCAGCAGGAAAACGGAGCGGGCGGTCGTTGAAGTCATCTGCAGGAAATACGCGGGCGATAAAGTTGCGGGTATTGCAAGCATGCTGCGGAATGTTTTCAGTGATATTGAAATAAAGCGGAAAGCATCGGCCTTGTTTGCTTGATGCGGTCGATGCACGGCGACTAGACTCGATACGATCATGACACGTCACATTACGGCTATGAACCGGATTTCTCAACGCGGCTTTACCCTGCTCGAACTGCTGGTGGTGATGGTCATCATCGGCCTGCTGGCCGGATACGTCGGCCCGCGCTTCTTCAGCCAGATCGGCAAGTCCGAGGTCAAGGCGGCGCGTGCGCAGATCGACGCGCTGGAAAAGGCGCTCGACCAGTTCCGGCTGGACAACGGGCGCTACCCGACCACCGAGGAGGGCCTGAAGGCACTGGTCGAGCGTCCGTCGACGACCAGCAAGTGGTCGGGCCCCTATCTGAAGAAGGCGGTTCCGCTCGACCCGTGGGAACGCCCCTATATATATAAGGCACCTGGCGAACACGCTGAGTACGATCTGAGCTCGCTGGGCAAGGACGGCCAGGCAGGCGGCACCGAAGAAGCCGCCGACATCACGAACTGGTGACATGCTTTTCCGCATTCGCGCACTCGACGTCACCAATCGCATCACGCAGCTGCAGGTCGAAGCGTCCGACGAGGCGTCGGCACGCGCACAGGTTCAGGCCGACGGCCTGACCGTGCTGTCGTCGGCGCGTGCGCACACGCTGTCCTTCAACCGGCAGCGCTTTCCGGTGCTGCTGTTCTGTCAGGAGCTGCTGGCGCTGCTGCGCTCGGGCCTGTCGCTGGTCGAGGGTCTTGAGGTGATGGCCGAGAAGGAGGGCCGCACACTGTCGCGCACCGTGCTGAGCGCGCTGATCGACGCGCTGCGTCAGGGCAAGACGCTGTCGATGGCGATGTCCGCCCAGACCGCCATCTTTCCCGACCTGCTGGTGGCGATGATCCGTGCGTCCGAACGCACCAGCGACCTCGACCAGGCGCTCGAACGCTATGTCGCCTACAGCGAACAGCTCGACAGCCTGCGCGGCAAGCTGGTCGCGGCAGCCACCTATCCGGTCATCCTGCTGGTGGTGGGCATGCTGGTGGTGCTCTTCCTGCTGGTGTTCGTGGTGCCGGAGTTCTCCAAAGTGTATGAAGATATTTCCACCGAACTGCCGCTGGCGTCGCAGTGGCTGCTCGCCTGGGGCCATTTCGTCAAGGCGAATTCGGCATCCTTGGGACTGGGCCTGCTGGTGGTGGTGATCGGCATCGCCTGGACGGTGCGTCAGCCGGCGTTCCGGCAGGGGCTGATGGCGCAGTTCGAGCGCGTGCCGGGCATCGGCAGCCGGATGCGGGTGTTCCGGCTGGCGCGCTTCTTCCGCACCGTGGGCATGCTGCTGCGCGGCGGCATTCCGGTCGTACAGTCGCTCGAACTGGTGCGCGAACTGCTGCCGCTGCCGATGCAGCAGAGCCTGACGCGCGCGCTGCTGTCGATACGCGAGGGGCGCGCCGCGTCGGACGCCTTCACCGAGGTCGGTCTGAGCACCGCGGTGGCATCACGCATGCTGCGCGTCGGTGAGCGCGCCGGCAATCTGGGCGACATGATGGAACGCATCGCCGCCTTCCATGACGAGGAAATGACGCGCTGGCTCGACCGTGCGACCCGGCTGTTCGGCCCCTTGCTGATGCTGGTGATCGGTCTGGCCATCGGCGGCGTCGTGGTGCTGATGTACCTGCCCATCTTCCAGCTGGCGGAGAGCCTGCAATGAGCGCGCTGCCCGCCAACGCGGTGCCGTCGCCGATTACAGGCGACCTTCTGACGCGCGCCCGCGTGCAGGCCGGGCGCGGCTCGGTCATGCAGGCCCTGATCGATCTGTCCGGCAGCACGCCTGACGACATGTGCGCCCGGGTCGCCGCCCAGCTCGGGCTGCGCGCGATGCACAGCGCCGACCTCAACGCGCTGACGATGACGCTGGGCGGCATCCGCTTTTCCGAGGCGCTGGCGCGTTCCGTGGTCGTGGCGACCGACGAGACAGGGGCACGCGTCGCCGTGGTCGCCGACCCTTACGACGCTGCGCTGCAGGACTGGCTGGCAGTTACGCTGCACGACAGCTTCGAGCTGCGCGTCGCCACGCGCGACGACATCACCGCCGCGCTGGCGCGCTTCGAGGAGAGCCAGCGTGCCTCCGCCGGGCTTCTGGACGAAGGCGAGCAGGTCAGCAGCAGTTCGGCCGAAGTGCTGTCGCTGGCGCGTATCGCCGACGACGCCAGCCCGGTCGTGCGGGTGGTCAATTCGACACTGTACGACGCGCTGAAGCAGGGCGCCTCCGACATCCACCTCGAATCCGTGCCGGCCGGCATGCAGGTGAAATACCGGGTCGATGGCGTGATGGTGCGCGTCGGTCAGATCGCCGGCGCCGACACCGCCGAACAGGTCATTTCCCGCATCAAGGTGCTGGCCGAGCTGGACATCGCCGAGCGGCGCGTGCCGCAGGACGGCCGCTTCAAGGTGGCCTACGCCGGCCGCGACATCGACCTGCGGGTGTCCATCATGCCCAGCGTGCATGGCGAGGACGCGGTGCTGCGGGTGCTCGACAAGGAGCACCTGACCGAAGAACTGAAGGCGCTGACGCTGGAAAGCCTGGGCTTCGACGACATTGCGCGCGCTGCGCTGCGCAAGCTGGCGGCCGAGCCCTACGGCATGCTGCTGGTGACCGGCCCGACCGGCTCCGGCAAGACCACCACGCTGTACGCGACCATCGGCGAAATCAACCACGGCCTGGACAAGATCATCACCATCGAGGACCCGGTCGAGTACCAGTTGCCCGGTGTGCTGCAGATTCCGGTGAACGAGAAGAAGGGACTCACCTTCGCGCGCGGCCTGCGCTCGGTGCTGCGGCACGACCCGGACAAGATCATGGTGGGCGAGATCCGCGACGGCGAAACCGCCGAGATCGCGGTGCAGGCAGCGCTGACCGGTCACCTGGTGCTGACCACGGTGCACGCCAACAACGTGTTCGACGTGATCGGCCGCTTCCTGCACATGGGCGTGGACCCCTACAACCTGGTGTCCGCCCTGAACGGCATCGTCGCCCAGCGCCTGCTGCGGCTGAACTGTCGCCACTGCGCGGCTCCGCAGGTGCCGGAAGCGGCGCAGCTTGAGGAATCCGGCCTGGCCGGTCTGATCGGCGCGGGCGGCTACGACTTTCGCGCCGGCACCGGTTGCGGCCACTGCCGGGGCACCGGCTACAAGGGTCGGCGAGCGATCGCCGAACTGCTGGTGCTGGACGACGAACTGCGCGAGCTCATCGTTACCCGCGCCCCGATGCGACAACTGAAGGAGGCCGCGCGCGCGCGCGGCACGCGCACCCTGCGCGAAGCCGGTCTGGCCCTGGTGGCCAGCGGCGAAACCAGTCTGGCGGAATTGAACCGTGTCACTTTTGTCGTCTGAGGCGCTGACGCTCGAAGTCGGTCCGCACGGCGTATCGCTCGGCCGGCACGGCGTGGCGCAGATGCTGTCGCTGGACAATCTGGCCGCCTCGCTCGACGCCTTGCCGGCCGAGGCGACGCCGCGTCGCGCTGCGCTGCAGGTGACGGTGGACAATGCCTGGGCGCGCTGGCAGGTGATCGAGGTGCCGCCGGGCGTCGTCGGCCACGACGAGCAGCATGCGCTGGTGCGTGCCCGCATGATCGAGGTGTTCGGTAGCGCAGCCCAGGGCTGGGTGTTCAGCTGGGATGCACGGCCGGCGGCCAGCGTGCTCGCCTGCGCACTCGATGCCGCGCTGGTGCAGCGCCTGCAGGCCTGGTGTGCCGCGCGCAGCGTGAAGCTGAAGAGCATGCAGCCGGCCTGGCTGCGCGCCTTCGCCGGGCTGCGCGGTGACGCAGCGACCGGCGGATTCGCCCAGTTGCGCCATGGCTGGCTGTGCATGGGCCTGTGGGCCGGTGGTCGTTGGCTGCACGTGCGCGGCGAGGCACTGGCCGATCCGGCCGCTATCGGCGCCGTGCTCGAGCGCCGGCTCAGCCTGTTCGACGGCGAACTGTCGGGCGGCCAGCTCTTCCTGCACGGCTCGCCGTCAGTGACGCTGCCGCGTGGCTGGCGCTGCGTGACCGGAGGTGGCGCATGAGCAGGCGCCCGGCCGTTCCCGAAATCGATTTCGTCGCCCGTCGGCGTGCGCCCGGCTGGCTGGGCTGGCTGGCCCTTGCGCTCGGTTGCGCCGCGGCCGCTTTCGCCGCCGAGCATTACGATACGCTGGAGGGGCAGGTCGAGGCGCAGCGCGCCGACAATCGTCGCGCCGCGCGCGCCGCCGAGCAGGCGCGCGTACTGGCGCGACGCGACCAGGAGGACGCCGGCCTGCGCGCCCGTCTCGACGTCGCGCGCACGCTGTCGCTGCAGATGGCGTGCGACTGGCAGCCACTGTTCGCCGACCTCGAAACTCTCGCCGGCAAGCACGCCGATGTCGCGCTGCTGTCGGTCGAACCGGACGCTGCGCGCGGACTGCTGCGCGTGACCGGCGAGGCGAAGGATCTGAATGCGCTGTTCGCCTACGCCGAGTCCTTTGCCGACGCGTCGTCGCTGATGGCGCCGCGCATCGAGGTGTTCGAGTTCAAGCAGCGCGAGGGCATGCAGGTTGTCGCCTTTTCGCTGCGTCTGAACTGGAGGCGCGCATGAAGCGGCTGCAGGCACATCTGGCTTATGCGCTGGCGCGCGCGGGCTGGGCAGGCGCCGTCGGCGTGGCGCTGCTGGCGTTCGCGCTGGCCATCCATTTCGGCGCGGCAGCACCGCTGCAGGCCGAACTGGAATCACTCGAAGCAGAACACGAGTCGCTGGCCGAGCGGGTGGCGCAGGGCGTCAAGGTCGAGTCGCCGCGCGAACAGCTGGCGCGTTTCGACGCGGCGCTGGTCGAGCGCAAGCGGCTGCCGTCGCTGCTGGCCGATCTGTCGAAGACGGCGACCGCCGGCAAGCTTGCGCTGGCGCGCGTCGAAAGCCGCGAGTCACAGCCGCTGGGTTCGGGCTACGCGCGTCAGGAGTACGTGTTCCCGCTGCGCGGCAGCTACCCGGCGCTGCGCGCCTGGCTGGCCGACATCCAGCGTCTGTCGCCGGCGGTGCTGGTGGACGACGTCGTGCTGCGCCGCGAGGACATCGCGCGCGATACGGTCGACGCCACGGTACGCGTGTCGATACTGATGAAGGAGGCGTCATGAACCGCGGCCTCGTCATTGCGCTGATCGCGACGCTGCTTGCGGTGTGGTACGCGGCCGGCATCGAGGACGACGCCGGCGACGCGGCTGGCCTGGTCGCGGAACCGCGCGCCTCGCGCAGCACGGCGGTGGCGACTGCCCGCACGGCGGCGGTGGAGCAGGGCAGCGCGATCGCCGCGCTGCCGGTGCGGACCGCAGCCGAGGTCGGGCATGACCTGTTCGCCGCGCACAGCTTCCTGCCGCCGCCGCCCAAGGTGAGCGTGCAGGCCGGACCGCCACCGGCGCCGGTCGCGCCCCCCTTGCCCTTCCGTTACCAGGGCCGGATGACCGAAGGCACGTCCACCGTCGTATTCCTCGCCCAGGGTGAGCGCATGCTTGTCGCGCGCCAGGGCGATCTGCTGAACAACCAGTACCGCGTCGAATCGGTGAGCGCCAGCGCCGTCACCTTCGTGTTCGAACCGCTCAAGCAGCGGCAGACCTTGTCCATCGGAAACGCCAAATGACTGCATTCTTCCCGCCCCGCCTGCGCGCGGCCTTCCTGCTTTTCGCTGCGGTGCTTGCACTTGCGGGCTGTGCCACCAACAAGGCGTTCGAGGACGGCAAGCTGGCGCTGATGGCCGGCGAGCAGGATCGCGCGCTCGGGCTGTTCGAACAGGCGGCGAAGCAGTCGCCGGACAACGCCGAGATCCGCGCCACGCTGTACCGGCAACGAGAAGTGGCGATCGCGCGCCACCTGGCGCAGGCCGAGGCCGCGCGCATCGCCGGCAACCGCGAAGCCGCTGCCGCCGCACTCGACCGCGTGCTGGCGATGGATGCACGCAACCCGCGCGCGATTTCAATGCGCGACCAGCTGCTGCGCGGCGTGCGCCACGATGCGATGGTGACCGAGGCGAATGCGATGTTCGTGCGCAAGGACGTGTCCGGTGCCGAAGCGCGCGTGCGCAACGTGCTCGGGCAGGACGGATCGCACGCCGGTGCGCGCGAGCTGCTGCGCCAGATCGAAGAGGCGCGGCCGAAGCAGCAGACGCCGGCCGCGCTCGGCGACATGTTCCAGAAGACGGTGACGCTGGAGTTCCGCGACACCTCGATGCGCAACGTATTCGAGGCGATCGCCCGTTCGACCGGCATCAATTTCGTGTTCGACAAGGATGTGCGCCCAGACATCAAGGTGACGCTGTTCGTGCGCAACACGACGGTGGCTGAGGTGATGCGCCTCATCCTGATCACCAACCAGCTCGAACGCAGCGTGCTGTCGGAGAACACCGTACTCATCTATCCGAACACTGCGGCCAAGGTGCGCGAATACAAGGAGCTGATCACCCGTACCTTCTTCCTGGTCAACGCCGAAGCGAAACAGGTGCAGAACCTGATCAAGACGGTGATCAAGACGAAGGACATCTACATCGACGAGCGGCTGAACGTGATCGTGATGAAGGACACCGTCG